>Ga0068864_100000540_pt1 | contig 32248 bp, 33 predicted proteins | sample KBSSwiS72_FD_66586 | JGI IMG/M metagenome (GOLD analysis project Ga0068864, IMG submission 66586) | Switchgrass rhizosphere microbial communities from Kellogg Biological Station, Michigan, USA - KBS Switchgrass S7-2 | ecosystem: Host-associated > Plants > Roots > Rhizosphere > Soil ...
GGGCTTAACGAGCGCATGGAAGTGCAGTCGCTGTACACGGGGCGCGACTATCTGACGGATCTGGTGAAAGCCTACACAAAATAGGGCTGGTCATGCGGGTACTGCCCGACCGGCTGTCACATGGAAGCGGGTGGCGGTGCTGATGCCGTCGAACAGCGCCGCCTCAGTCGCCGTCATCCACACCTGACCGCGGCCCTCGATCCGAGCGAAGAGCGCGGCGCGGCGCTTGGGATCGAGGTGCGCTGCGACCTCGTCGAGGAGAAGGATCGGCGGCTCGCCGCGGCGGTCGGCGACGAGTTCGGCATGGGCGAGGACGAGGCCAAGCAGAAGCGCCTTCTGCTCGCCAGTCGACGAGCTCCCCGCCGGCATCTGCTTGGACCAGTGGACGACGGCGAGATCCTGGCGGTGGGGCCCTTCGGTCGCGCGTCCGGCAGCGGAGTCGCGGCCGCGGTTGGCCTTCAAGGTTAAGGCGATGTCGGATTCGTTCCAGCCTTCGAGCGCGATGGCGGCGCGTGCGAACTCGTCCTCCGGCGTGTCGCCGAGCCGTTCGTCGAGCGCGGCAACCGTCCGCGACCGCGCCTCCGCGATCGCTACACCGTGCTCGGCCATCGCCGCCTCGAGGGAGGCGAGCCACGCTTCGTCCCATTGTTCGTCGGCGAGCAGCTTGTTCCGCGCGCGCATGGCCGCATCGTAGCGGGTCGAGTGGTGCGCATGGCCCGGCTCGAGCGCGAGGACGAGCCGGTCGAGGAAGCGCCTTCGCTCGCCCGCGCTGCCGGTGAAGAGGCGATCCATCGCAGGCGTGAGCCACAGCACGGAGAGCCATTCGGAGAGGCTGTTCACCGACGCGGCCGCGCCGTTCACGCGCACCTGCCGGCGCTCCGGCGCGGAGGCGAGCGTGCCGGTGCCGATATCGGTTGCGCCGAGCCGCGAGGCGACTGCCCAGCCGCCGCTGCCGCCCTGCCGCGCCATGTCGGAAAGCGCCGCGCCGCGCAGGCCGCGTCCGGGCGCCAGCATCGAGACGGCTTCGAGCAGGTTGGTCTTCCCCACGCCATTCTCGCCGAACAGCAGGACGAAGCCGTCCGCCGCTTCGAGCGAGGCGGAGGCATAGGATCTAAAATCGCTAAGCGTGAGGCGAGAAACGGCCGTCATTCAAAAGCCGAAGTAGCGCTTCGGCCCGGCCGTTACACCCGCATCGGCATCAGAACGTAGAGCGCGTTCGACTTGTCGTTCTCGCGCAGCAGGGTCGGCGCCGCCGCGTCGGCGAGGTGGACCTCGACCGTGTCACCCTCGATCTCGCCAAGGATGTCGAGCAGGTACTTGGCGTTAAAGCCGATCTCGAGCCCGTCGGCGCCGTAGTCGGCCGGCAGTTCCTCGGTGGCGACTCCGTTTTCCGGCGAGGTGACCGACAGCGTGACCTTGTCGCGGTCGACGCTCATCTTCACTGCGCGGGTCTTTTCGCTGGCGATGGTCGAGACTCGGTCGACCCCCTGGGAGAAGCTCTTCGGATCGAGCTTCAGCAGCTTGTCGTTCGCGGTCGGGATCACGCGGTTGTAGTCGGGGAAGGTGCCGTCGATCAGCTTGCTGGTGAGGATCGCGCTGCCGAGGCCGAAGCGGACCTTGGTCGGCGACAGCGAGATTTCGACGGTGCCCTCAACCTCTTCGAGGAGGCGGTAGAGCTCGGCGACGGCTTTGCGCGGAACGATCACGTCGGGCATGCCGTCGGCGCCGTCGGGACGGGCGACGGTGACTCGCGCGAGCCGATGGCCGTCGGTCGCCGCGGCGCGCAGCTGGTCGTCCACGACGTGAAAGAAGATGCCCATCAGATAATAGCGAGTCTCCTCGCTGGAGATCGCAAAGCGGGTCTTCTCGATGATCTCGCGGAGCGTCGCGCCAGGCAGCTCGAATCGGGTCGGGAGGTCGCCTTCGGCGATGACCGGGAAGTCGTCGCGCGGAAGCGTCGACAGGTTGAAGCGCGAGCGGCCGGCGACGACCTGCATCTTGCCCTCGGCGGCCGTGATCTCGACCTGGCTGCCTTCGGGAAGCTTGCGCACGATGTCGAAGAACGTGTGAGCGGAGACGGTCGTCGCGCCGGGCTGCGAGACGTTCGCCTGGATTGTCTCGTCGACCTGCAGGTCAAGATCGGTCGCCATGAGCCGCAGCGAGCCGTCCTCGCGCGCCTCGAGCAGAACGTTCGAGAGGATGGGGATCGTGTTCCGCCGCTCCACCACCGACTGGACGTGGCCGAGGCTCTTCAGGAGGACCGCCCGTTCAATCGTCGCTTTCATCGCTTCAAAGCCCCTGTCCGCAAGACGTTACGGGCCGACTATAGCGGCCCGCCCGCCATGCGGAAGTGGGATGATGCGATTGAAGCGCGACTAGAGCTTACTTGCCCGCCTTCTTTCCGACTGCCGGGGCATTCGCCGCCGGCTGCTTGGACGGCATCAGGAAACCGTCGATTTCGTGGACGACGCCGTTGGTGAACTGCTCGTCGCCCTTGACGATGGCCGCCTTGTGACCGGCGGAGTCGGTGAGAACCGTGTTCCCGCCTTCCTTCGTCGCGGTGACCGTCGAGCCGCCCATGGTCGCGAGCTGGGCCTTGCCCTTGCCGGCGTCGATCGCCTTGTCGATGTCTGCGACGAGCACGGTGCCCGGAAGCACCATGTTGGTGATGATCCCGGTCAGCTGGGCGCGGTTCCCCGGAGCAGCGTCGAACGTCCCCTGCGGCGCCTTCCCGATCGCATCGTCGGTGGGCACGAAGACGGTGTAGGGGCCGGGGCCGGCGAGCGTCTGGTCGAGGCCCGCGGTCTTGGCCGCGGCCATGAACTTGCCGTTGGCAGGGAGGCCCGCGGCGATCGTCTTCGTCCCGGCCGCCTTCTGGGCTTCCTTGGACTGGACGTCCTTGGGGCCGTTGCCGCCATTGTCCTTGTTGCAGGCGCCGACCGACAGCATTGCAGCCGCCGCGCCGGCGAGCGCGAGTGCGCGAATCCTCATGGGTTTTGCTCCCTTTTGTTTTGGAGACGAAATGGCCCGGGGTGGAATGGGTTCCACCGTCGAGCCGCTTCAGCTTAGGTCAACAGTGAGGCGACGACTGCGGTCACCAACTGCGTCGCCGGGTCGACCTGGTAGATGTAGCCATTGTTGTAACGGTACCAGGCGTTCGGCGTGTCGTAGTAAGTCGCGCGATAGGCATAGGGCACGTTGTACGCCCCATAACCCACCGGAAGCGGCTGACCGACCGCGAAGCCCGGCGACATCAGCGCCGCGACCGAGGTGATCAGGCTGCTGCCCGTATCATACTGGTAGATGGCGCCAGGCGCGTACCAGTAGGAATAGTCCGCCGTCGGGTAATAGAGATCCCGATACTGCATCGGCACATTGTAATAGCTGTAGGCCGACGGGATCATCTGCCCGACGCCATAGCCGCCGGCGTAGGTTGGGATCACGTTGATCACCATGCCGGTGTAGCAATCCACCTGGTAGACCACGCCATAGGCGTAGCGGCTGCAGATGTTGTTGTAGTTGTAGCCGCCATTGTAGCCATAGTTGGCGTACGGATAGCCATAGGCACCGTAGCTCGCGGGATAGAAGCTGCTGAGCCCGTAATAGTCGGGCACGTAGCTCGCCATGTACGGCTGCGGCAAATAGGTCCCCGGCAGGTAGCCGCCCGCGAGGAGCGGGAACAGCGACGCGACCAGGTTGTCGCCGCGGTTGACCTGATAAAGGTATCCGTCGCCGTAGCGGTAATAATAGTCCGACGTATCCGGATAGAGATAGCTAACCGACGAGGGCAGCGCCGCGAGCGGCACGTAATTGCCTACCGTCGCCAGGGGCGTGCCGACGAAGCCGGCAGCCTGGACGGGGCCGATGATTCCCGGCGAGAGCAAGCCGATGCTGCTCGCGCGGAACACGTCGGCGTTTGCCGAGCGGAGCGCCTTGAGCGTCTGGCCCGGAGGCATGCAGCCCTTGCCGGAGAGGCCCGGCGGGCACCCGCCGACGCCGTAGCCGATGCCGCGCGCGTTCTCAGCGACGATCGCGGCGCGGCCATTGACGCGGTTTACCACGACCTGCTGCTGCTGGGCGAAGCGGTTCTGGTTCATGCCGTTGCCGTGCGTCCGCTGCGCCTGCTCGTTGGCGCGCTGCTGCTGGCGATTGAGGCCTTGGGCGTGATTCTGGTCCTGCTGACGGAAGGCCATCCGGTTTTGAGCCTGCGCGCGGTTGCCATGACCCTGCTCGCGGACCGCTATGCGCTCCTGCGTGCGGGCGACGTTGCCGCGGGCTTGCTGGCGTTGCTGTTGCTGCGCGCGCATCGCATGCGCATTCCCGTGGCCGCCGCCACGCGCCTGCATCTGGAAATCGCCGCCATGGCCGTGACCACCACCGCCGCCGTTGAACGCCTGCATGCGGACGGCATTGCCGCCGCCGCCGTGGCCGTGACCGCCGCCACCGCCGCCGCCGTTAAACGACTGCATGCGGAAAGCGCCGCCGCCGCCACCACCACCACGGCCGCCTTGGGCGTGCGCATGTTCGCCTCCGCCGCTCTGGTTCACGTAAGCGGGAGCACCGCCGCCCTTCCCGTGGCCGCCGCCGTTAGGCCCGCCGCCACCACCGTGAGGTCCCGCAGCTGCCGGGGCTGAGATCGCCAGCGCGGCAACGCCGGCTGCGAGGAAAACCCTGGTCATAAAATATCTCCTTCGAACGGAACAAACGGTCCGTTCGGAACACCGTTCCAACCGTTAAACGGGTGGACCTTGCAGCTTAGCGCACTAGGGTGAACCTGAAATTTCTTGCCTGTTCAGATAGTTAGTCGTCTTTATCGGGAACCCATGAGGCTTTCAGCGACCGTATCGACAGCAGCACGAGAACGGCCGCAAGCAAGTAGAAGGTCAGGCAGACCGCCGCGGCGTGGCGCAGCGCATCCGCCCCGTACGTCGATTTGAACGCGTCCGAGAGCTTTCCCATCAACAGCGGACCGGCGCCGAGACCGATGAGATTGTTGATGAGGAGGAAGCTCGCCGCCCCAGTCGAGCGCATCGGGCGCGGGACGAGGTGCTGGACAGCCGTGGTGATCGGCCCGAGCCAGAGGATGTTTACGGCATTGCCGATCAGCAGGAGCAGCCAGGCAATCCAGAGGCTCGGCGCGAATAGGCCGAAACCCCAAGCCGGGATCGAGATGAGCCAGGCGATGGCGGGGAGCTTAGCGTACCAGCTGCGATCGGCCGCGCCGAGGCGGTCGGCGAGCCATCCACCAGCGAACACGCCCGCGCATCCGCCGATGAGGAGGAGCGAGGCGAGGAAATTGCCCGTGGTCAGGAGATCGAGGCCGAAGCTGCGCATCATCACCGAAGGAGTCCACAGCGCGAGCCCGTAGCCGCACAGCGAGCTCGCCGATGAAGCGAAAGCGAGCAGCCAGAACGCGGGCTTGCGCGCGAGCATCGGGAATACGCTGGTAAGCGTGGCCTGCGCATCCGCCGGGCGCGGCACGTCGCGGACGACGAGCCAGATCACGGGCGCAAGAGCGACGCCGGCAACGCCCATGACGACGAACGCGGCCCGCCAGTTCACCGCATGCGCGATATAGGCGCCGATGAGGGTGCCGGCGGCGAGCCCTAGCGGGATGCCGAGCGAGAAGATCGCAAGTGCTCGCGCTCGACGTTCGGCGGGAAAATAGTCGGAGATCAGCGCATAGGCTGGCGCCACGCCGCCCGCTTCGCCGACGCCGACGCCGAGGCGGAAGAGGAAGAGCTGGCCGAAGCCGGCGGCGGCGCCGCACAGCGCTGTAAAGCCGCTCCACACAGCAAGCGATCCGGCGACGACGGCGCTCCTGCTCGTCTTGTCGGCGAGCAACGCGAGCGGAATCCCGAGCGCCGAGTAAAGAAGCGCAAAGGCGAGGCCACCGATGGCGCCGAACTGTGTATCGGTGAGATGCAGGTCCGACTTGATCGGCTGTGCGAGGATTCCGAGGATCTGCCGGTCGAGGAAGTTGAAGATGTAGGCGACGAGCAGGAGCGCTAGCACCAGCGAGGCGCTGCGCTGCGGCCGGGCAATATGGTTCAAGCGAGGCTCTCCAGGTACGTTACAAGGCGGGAGACATCCTCCGCGTCATGATAGATTGCGAAGCCGATCCGCAGCACGTCGCCGCGGACATCGGTGATGCAGTTGCGGGCCTTGAGCGCCTCGTACCAGCGCTGCGCATCCGGGCTTCGGAAGGCGAGGAACCGCGCGTGCGGCTTGCCATCGAGCGGGTTGAGAAGCTCGGCACCGACTAGCGGCGTTCGGTGGAGCGACTGGATCAGTTGCTCCTGAAGCGCCGCGACATGAGCCGAGATTCGTGCCGTCGTCAGCCCATTCTCCTGAAGCATGCGCTGCACCGCGTTGAAGCGATAGAGACCCGACGGATCGAACGTCGCGCCGAGGAAGCGGCGAGCGTCCTTCGCATAGCCGACGCTGCCCGGCGGAAGGCTCAGATCCTCGAACTCGGCGTACCAGCCGGTCACCGGCGGGCGCGGCCCGAAGCCGGGCGGCGCATGCATGAAAGCGCAGCCTTCGCCGGCCATCGCATATTTGTACCCGCCGCCGAGGTAGAAAGCGCGCCCCCTACCGCTTGCGGGAGGGAGTTGGGAGGTGGGTATGTCCGACAGCCCCACCCCTTCGTCCCTTCCCGCAAGCGGGTGGGGAATCGCCATGAAGGCGTGATAGCCGTCGATGATCACCCACGGGCCGTCGGGGCTCCCGAGCGCGGCGAGTTCATCGACCTGTTCGAAGACCAGGCCGCTGCCGAACATCACCTGGCTGACGAGGATCAGGTCGTGCCCCCCGCTCCGCGCGGCGTCGAGGAAGCGATCGGCGAATGCTGCGAACGGTTCCGTCGCGATCCGCTCGACCTCGATCCAGCCTTCCTCCTCCCAGCGCGCGAACTGGCGGCGGGCGCTGTGGAACTCGCCGTCGCTCATCAACACACGGAGGCGCGCGCTCTTCCGCGGCGCCGCTGTCACGAGCCGGACGAGGAAATCGTGCGTGTTCGACGAGAAGACGATCGAGTCCGGATCGCTCGTGCCGAGCTCGCGAGCGACGTTGGCCTGCGCTTCCGGCCAGACCACGTCCATCACCTTGTCCCACTTGCGGTCGGCGAGGCGCGCGGCATCATCCCACGCCAGCACCTGCCCCTCGAAGCTCGCATCCGGCCACAAATGATGGCTGTGTGCCGCGAAGTGCAGCCGCTCGGGATCGGCCCCGAGGCTTCGGCTGAACCAAGGTTTGAAACTCAAAGTTCGGTCCTCAGGGACCACAGCTCCGGGAAGATCCGCTTGTCGAGCGTCGAGCGGAGGTAGGACGCGCCCTCCGAGCCGCCGGTGCCGCGCTTGTTGCCGATGATGCGCTCGACGGTCAGCACATGCTTGTGGCGCCAGGCGGCGAGGGCGTCGTCGATGTCGACCAGTTTCTCGGCGAGCTCGTAGAGCTCGAACCAACGCTCGGCGTCTCGATAGACCTGGAGCCAGGCGGCGGCGAGCGCCTCGGGCGAGCGGTCGCCGACGTCGAACCCCGAGCGCTCGAGCGCGGCGATCGCCGCTTCGCGAAGGCTCGCCGTTTCGAGCGCATCCTGCAGGTTCGCGCGTTCCGACGAGCCCTCGGCGTAATGCTGAAGATAGGCCGGGTCCTTGAGGCCCAGCCGATATTCAATCTCGCGGAACTGGGCAGACTGGAAGCCCGAGCTGGTGCCGAGAACATGGCGGAACTTCATGTAATCGACCGGCGTGAGGGTCGACAGCACGTCCCACGACAGAGTCATCACGGCCTGGATGCGGCTGATCCGCGCCATCGCCTTGTAAGCTTCGGCGAAGCGGTCTTCATTGACGAGGCCGATCGCCAGCCGAAGCTCGTGAAGCATCTGCTTCATCCACAGTTCTTTGGTCTGGTGGATGACGATGAACAGCATCTCGTCGTGGAGATCCGACAAGGGCTGCTGCGCCGAGAGGAGCTGATCGAGGTTCAGATAATCGGCATAGGTCATGCCGGCGGGGGTCGCGGTCATGGCCGCGGCTTAAGCGAAGAAACGGGCGCTAGGAAGCGGCGCCCGGTTTACATCTTGGGGTTGCCCACTCCCGGAGCGCCGACAGAGCCGATGCCGCCGAAGATTTCGTCGAAGAAGCTCTTCTTGCGGCCGAGCGTCGGCGTGCTGCGCTTGGTCGGGTTCAGGTTCAGCACCAGCTCCTTGCCGGTGTTCTGGGTCGAGGCAACGTTGCCGGCCTGGTCGAAGCGGACGAGCATCACCGTCTGGCGGGTGACGCGCGGGTTGCGGAAGGCGAGCTGGTTGGTGTCGCGCGACACATAATACCAGTCGTTCGGCGTGAACTGCGCCTGGAAGGTCGGCGTGCCGAGCAGCTTCTGCACCGACGCCTTGTTGTCGACGCCGGGCTGGATCGCGCTTGCGACCTGCGGATCGATGACTGCGCCCTTGTGCGCGCGGTTGCTCGCGCAACCCGAAGCCAGCACCGCCGCGAGAGCGATCGTGGAGATCCTGAACATGCCGAGCTTCATCGCGTCCTTGGTTCCTTCTTGCCGGCGCTGCCGAAGAGGCGCAGTCGCCTTTGCCAGCCTTGCATGGCGGCGCCCGGCCCTCAATATGCGGCCCGCGCCAAAGCGCAAGACCGCTGCCCGCAGCCCCAATCAAGCAAGGGACCTATGCTGGACTTCCTGTTCCGGAGATTAACGGCCGAGCCCAGGCGCGGGGTGGCTTTGTTCGATGCCGTCTCCCGAATCGCGCGCGAGCCGCACTGGTATGTCGAGGGCGAAGTGCCGGACACGCTCGACGGACGGTTCGCGGTACTTGCGACCGTGACGGCGTTGGTACTCGTGCGGCTGGAGCGCGACGGCGAACAGGCCTCCGTGGCGCTGACGGAGCGGTTCATCGAGACAATGGAAGCCGAGCATCGCGAGCTGGGACAGGGCGATCCGACGCTGGGCAAGACCGTGCGGAAGCTCGTCGGCTCGCTGGCGCGCCGCAATGATCTGTGGCGCTCGGCGGTGCCGGGCGCGGCCGAATGGACCGTCGCGACGGCCGAGAGCCTGTACAAGGGCGAGGCGAACGCGGACGCGCTCGACCATTCGGCCAGCGCCTTGCGGCGTTTCTGGGCCGGCCTCGAACAAGCATCGATCGACACGATTGCGGAGGGGAGGCTGTGATGGACAAGCGCTTCGCGCATCAACTCCGGCTCGACCAGGTCCGCGACGGCGAGCGGCTGGCGCTCGTTGCCGATGAAGGCGAACGGCGGTCGATCGCCGAGCGGCTCGGCCTCAGCAGCCTCGACCGCCTCGACGCGCATGCCGTGCTGACGCGCACCGGCCCTATCGTCCGCGCGGAAGGGCGGATCGTGGCGACACTGGAGCAAAGCTGCGTCGTCACCGGCGACCCGGTCGCGGCCCATGTCGACGAGCCGTTCGCGCTCCTGTTCATGCCGGAGCCGGAAAACAGCAGACCCGACGAAGAGATCGAGCTCGGCGAGGAAGATTGCGACACCGTCTTCTACGACGGTGCTTCGATCGACCTCGGCAGCGCGATCGCGGACACGCTCGCGCTCAGCATCGATCCTTATCCGCGAAGCGCCGGCGCCGAGGCTGCGCTCAAGAAAGCAGGCGTGCTGACCGAAGAGCAGGCGAGCCCGTTCGCCGCGCTCGCGAAGCTCAGGAAGCCCGACGAAGCTTAAAAAGGAACGTCGTCGTCGAGATCGGTGTCGAACGCCGCAGGCTGCGGACGGGATTGCGTGCGCGCCGGAGCGCCGCCGCCGAAATCGTCGCCGCCTCCAAAGTCCTCGCTGTAGCCGCCACGGCCGCCGCCACCACCTTCACGGCTGTCGAGCAGGACCAGCTCGCCGCGGAATTTCTGCAGCACGATCTCCGTCGTGTAGCGGTCGTTGCCTGACTGATCCTGCCACTTGCGGGTCTGCAGCTGGCCTTCGACGTAGACCTTGGAGCCCTTGCGCAAATAGTTCTTGGCGACTCGGCCGAGGTTTTCATTGAAGATGGCGACTGAGTGCCATTCGGTCTTTTCCTGGCGGTTGCCGTCGCGGTCCTTCCAGGTGTCCGACGTCGCGATGCGCAGGTTGACGACTTCACCGCCATTGCTGAACGAGCGCGATTCCGGGTCCGCGCCCAGATTGCCGACCAGAATCACCTTGTTCACGCCAGCCATACCTATGTTCCTCCGAGTCCCGCTGCGACGGCGATCCAATAGGTCGCCCCTGCTGCGAGATAGGCCAGCGCGAACAGATAAGTCACCATGAAAAGCGGCCACTTCCAGCCATTGGTCTCGCGGCGGGTGACGGCGATGGTGGAGATGCACTGCGGCGCGAACACGAACCAGGCGAGGAAGGCCAGCGCGGTCGCAAGCGTCCAGCGGCCGTGGAGCCGCTTTTCGAGCGTCTGCGCACCGGCCTCGTCATCAGCCGAATCGATGGAGTAGACGGTGGCGATCGCGCTGACGGCGACTTCGCGCGCAGCCATCGCCGGAAGCAAGGCGAGCGCGATGTCGTGATTGAAGCCGATCGGCCTCACGACGGTCTCGATCCCGGAAGCGATGTGACCCGCGATCGAGACTTCGCTCTGCTTCTGACCGGGCCCGGCCTGCGGAATGCTGGCGAGCGCCCACAGGATGACGGTGGTGCCGAGGATGATCGTGCCGGCGCGCTTGAGGAAGATCTGGGCGCGGGTGAGGATGCCGATGGCGACGTCCTTGAGCGGCGGCCATTGATATTTCGGAAGCTCCATCATGAAGCCGCTGCCGCTTCCCTTCAGCACGCCGCGGCGGAGCACGTAGGCAGCAAGCAGCGCGCCTGCGATGCCGGTGACGTAGAGGCCGAACATCACGAGGCCCTGCAGCCCAACGCCCCAGGTGAGGCGGGTGTTGGGGATGAAGGCGGCGATGATGAGCGTGTAGACCGGGAGCCGCGCGGAGCAGGTCATCAGCGGCGCGACGAGGATTGTCGTTAGCCGGTCCTTGGGGTCGTCGATGGTGCGCGTCGCCATGATCCCCGGCACCGCGCAGGCGAAGCTAGACAGGAGGGGAATGAAGGCGCGGCCCGAGAGCCCGACGCCATGCATAATCCGGTCCATGAGGAAGGCGGCGCGGACCATGTAGCCGGTGCCCTCCAACAGGAGGATGAAGAAGAAGAGGATCAGGATCTGCGGCAGGAAGGTGATAACTGCCCCGACACCGGCAACGGCACCGTCGACGACGAGCGAGCGGAGAAGGCCGGCAGGAAGCGCACTGCTCGCCGCGGCGGACAGCCAGGCGACACCGTCTTCGATCCACGACACCGGCACCTGACTCCAGGCGAACACCGCCTGAAACATCACGAACATTATCGCGGCGAGGATGAGCGGCCCGGCGACAGGGTGGAGGAGCACGGCGTCGAGTCGGTGGGTCCAGCGGCGGACCGGAGTCTCGCTAACCACCGCTGCGGTCGCAATCTCGCGCGCCCGCCGCTGAAGGTTCACGATGTCGCTCTTCACATGCTTGTGCACGCCGCACTGGGGCGCCGACAGCATGTCGTCGAGCGCGGCGTGAAGCTCCTGGATCCCGCGGCGGCGCACGGCGACCGTCTCGACGACCGGCACGCCGAGCTCCTTCGAGAGGCGCTTCGAATCGAGTTCGAGCCCGTCGCGGCGTGCGAGGTCGACCATGTTGAGCGAGACGATGGTCGGCAGGCCGAGCTCGATCAGCTGCAGCGCGAAGCGGAGATGGTTGTCGAGATTGGAGGCGTCGAGGACGATGACCAGCGCGTCGGGCTGACGCTCGCCGGTCTGGCGCCCGAGCAGCACGTCGCGAGTGACCGCTTCGTCGGGGCTCGCCGGATCGAGGCTGTAGGAGCCGGGGAGGTCCACCATTTCGACCGGTCGCCCGTCCGCGAGCGTCAGCCGGCCGGAGTGCCGCTCGACGGTGACTCCGGGATAGTTGCCGACCTTCTGGCGCGCGCCGGTCAGCGCGTTGAACAGCGCGCTCTTGCCGGCATTGGGATTGCCGGCGACGGCAACGAGCGGGAGCGGGTTCACTGCTAGAGCGGGCGGACCCGGACGGCGCCGGCATGCTTGCGGCGAATCGCAACGGTCATCCGGCCAACGCGGATCGCGATCGGGTCGCGACCGAACGGCCCGAGGTGAAGCGGCTCGACCGTCACGCCTTCGTCGAAGCCAAAATGCCTGAGGCGATTGGCCTCGGGCTCGTCGAGCCCGTCCCAGTCGATCGATAAGACGCGCGCCTTGGTCCCCACCTTGAGCGTGTCGAGACTTACCGTGTCAGGCTGGAAGGGCGCGTTCATTGTTGCGAGTGATTATCATTAACCAGTGGGAATGGCTATAGCGCAAATCCCTGTCGCACCAGTGAACCCGTCCCTGCCCTCAGCGAGCAAGCGGAGGTGTCGCCGGGGCCGTGCCGTCCATCAACTGACGCGTGAGATAGACCATCTCCAGCGCGCTGGTGTGGGCGACCTGCCTGAGGTTCGCGCCCGCCGCGTGGCCGCCCTCGGTGTTCTCATAATAATAGAAGGGCAGGCCATATTCCTCCATCCGCGCCGCGAACTTCCGCGCGTGCTGCGGGCCGACGCGATCGTCCTTGGTCGTCGTGAAGATGAAGGGCACCGGATAGCGGCCGCCGCGCCGCAGGTTCTGATAGGGCGACGTCTTCTCCCAGAAAGCGCGGATCGCCGGATCGTTCTCGACGCTGCCATATTCGCCTTCCCATGATGCCCCAGCGGCGATCTTCGAGATGCGGATCATGTCGAGCAGCGGCACCTCGATGAGCGCGGCGTTCCACAGCTCCGGATGCTGGATGAACTGGACTCCAGTCAGAAGCCCGCCGTTCGAGCCGCCTTCGATGCCGAGACGCCGCGGGTTTGTGACCTTGGTAGCGATGAGGTCCTTCGCGACCGCCGCGAAATCGTCGTAGACCAGCTGGCGATTCACGCCGAGGCCGGCGTCATGCCACTTCGGCCCGAACTCGCCGCCGCCGCGAATGTTGGCGAGGACGTAAACGCCGCCCTTCTCGAGCCACAGCTTGCCACGAGTCGCCGAATAGGTGGGCGTTTGCGCGCTCTGAAACCCGCCATAAGCGTAGATGAGCGTCGGATTGTCGTCATTGAGCGGCATGTCGCGGCGATAGACGATGAAATAGGGGATCTTGGTCCCGTCGCTCGAGGTCGCCTCGCGCTGATCGACGGCGAGGCCCGACGCATCGAACTTCGCCGGCTGCGACATGATCTCGTGCGCCGTACCCTTGGCCGCGTCGGCAAGGTACAGCGAGGGCGGCGTCAGGAAGTTGGTGACACCGATCATCGCCTGGTCGTCGGTGCTGCTGGCGGCCGAAACGAACAACGTCGAGTTATCCGGCAGGTCCATCGCCTTCTGGCGCCATTTGCCGTTGGCCGTCGGTGTGAAGAGCAACGTGCGCCCGCGGACATTATCGAGAGTCGAGACGAGCAGCACGTTCTTCGATGAGCTCACTCCCTGGAGCGCCTCGCGGGGGCCGGGCGCATAGATGAGGGTCGGCTTCGGGTGCGCGGGATCTGCCTTCAGCTGCGCGAGGTCGAGCGACACGAGCGAGCCGGCGGCAAAATGTTCGTCGGGGCTGCCGGCCGGCGTCCAGTCTTCGTCGAGTTGCGCAATGACCCGGCCGCCAACCATGTCCGAAAGGCTGTTCTTCTCGGGAATCGCGACTTTCCGGACGCCCTTCGCCGTGACCACATAAGTTTCGGCGCGGAAGGTATCGAGCGGACGCGAAATCACGGCCAGGGTGCGGTTCTGACCATCGCGAAGTACGTAGGGCGTTACCCCGTAGCCGCCATCGTCGGGCTTGCCGCGATAGAGCTCAACCGCGGCGGACAGCGGCTGACCTCGCTTCACGCGCTTCACGATGTAGGGATAGCCGGTTCGCCCGAGGTCGCCTTTATGCCACTCACGACTGATCAGGAGCGTGTTCTCATCGAGCCAGTCGACCCGTTGCTTGCCCTTGGGGAGCATGAACCCGTTGGCGACGAACTTGGCGGTGGGAAGATCGAACTCCCGGATCGTGACTGCGTCCTCGCCGCCGTCCGAGAGGCTGACGAGGCAGCGCCGCTCCGCCGGGCGCGCGCAACTCAGGCCCTTGAAGACCCAGTTCGCTTTCTCGGCCTTGGCGAGCGCGTCGATGTCGAGGACGGTCGTCCATTGCGGCTTGCCGGATTCGTAGGAAGCGCGTGTCGTGCGCCGCAGGATTCCGCGCACATGATCCGCGTCCTGCCAGAAGTTGTAGACCTGGTTTCCTCGGAAGCTTCCGTACGGAATGCGGTCGTTCGCCTGCGCGATCTCCAGCGCCTCTTCATAATATTGCTGGTAGCGCGGGTCGGCTTCGAGGACGGCCTGCGTCTTCGCATTATGGCTGTTGACCCAGTCCATCGCGCGCTGGCCCGACACGTCTTCCAGCCAGATGTACGGGTCGTCGGGAACGGCGCTCTGCTGGGCATTGGCCGCAGCCGAGCCGATCGTCATGAAAAGCAGTCCGAAAAACGCTGTACGCACAGTCCCCTCCGCGAAAGAATCGCGCAGAGGTTCAGGCGCATGCCCGCCTTGTCAAGCGGCGGTCAGCGAGGGGGATAGCGCAATCGACCAAGGAAGCGCGAAAGGCTGAGCCGCTGGTCCGACGAGCCGCGCCATTCGGCCTTCAGCTTCTCGATTTTCATCACGTCGTCGATCCGGCGATCGAGGAAGGCGGCGGTTTCCTGCCAGCCCTCGCTGTCGTCGTTGAGCCAAACGAGGAGCGTCGAACCGTACACGCCCGCGAGCGTCATGCGCTTGGTGTAGTGATTGAAGTCGGTGCTGGTGTCGCCGGCGATGCGCCACATGTGGTCGGCCGTGCGCCACGAGATGCGCAGCGCCAACGGCACGTTCTGCGGCATGGCGAGGATGGCGAGCGCGCGCCGAACCGCCTCGCGCGCCGGCGCCATGATCTCGAGCCGGCGCCAGACGAGAGCGCGGATCTTCTCGCGGATTTTCAGCGCCGCGAGCCGCTCGGTCGTGAAATATGCGTCGAGCCCGCGGTCGACCGCCTGGACGTAGGTATCGATCATGCCCGTCTGTGTCTTGGGCATGGCGAGGCGCGCCTGGAGGACGTCGATGCCGAGCTGCTGCGCGGCGGAATCGACCGCGGCCTGAGTCCAGCCGTCGAACACGGCATTCTCGCCGACGGCGAGCGCCAGCTGGCGCCGCAGCTTCTCGAGTGGACTCGGGTCCGTCATGGCGCTCAACTGGGCGGCTCTTCCGATGCGCGCAAGCCCCGATCGGGCAGGCGGACGACGATGAGCGCGAGCGCGATGGCCACTGCACCGCTGATATCGGTGGTGGAAAGCGTCTCGCCGTAAGCGAGCCAGCCGACCGTCGCCGAGATCGCCGGCTGGGTCAGCAATGCGAGTCCGACGACCAGCGGCGGCAGGGTGCCGATCGAATAGACGAGCAACCCTTGGCCGACGACCTGGCTCGACAGCGCGAAGATCAGCACCGGCGTCCAGTCGTGCGGCCAAATCCGCTCGTCGAGCCCGGCGCTGATGGCGAGCAGGATCGGGACGGAAAAGGCCGTCGCGAGGATGAGCAGCGGCAGGGGCTTGAGCTCGGTCCGGCCGCGTTCGACGAAGATCAAATAACCGCCGTATAAGAGGCCGGCGATCAGCGTCAGCACGTCACCCGCGAAATTCTGACTACTAAGCTCGTAGCTTCCGCTCATAAGCTGGCCGGCGCCGCCGACCGCGACGATCAGCGCCAAGCTCTGCTTCAGCGACGGCGCCCGGTGCGCGAGGATCAGGCCGTAGATCGCGAAGACGAAGCTGCCGGCGTTGCCGAACATGGTCGCGTTGGCGAGCTTGGTCATGCGGATGCCGACGTTCCAGGCGGCAAGATCGAGCGAGTAGAGAACCGCCGCGATCACCACCGTCACGACGAGCGCCCGCCGCGGCCAGTGCGCGGGCTGGCCCGCAACGCGTCCGATCACGAGCAGGAACGGAAGCGCAAGCGCGAGCCGCCAGAACCCGGCTGCGACCGGCCCCACATCGGCGAGGCGCACCAGCCACGGCCCGAACGCCAGCGCGACATTGCCGAGCAGCAGCGCGGGGAAAGCCAAATGGTGGGGATGACGGCTGTTCACGGATCGCGCTTAGGGGCTTCCCGCGCGCATCGGAAGCACCTCAAAGACAGAAAGGCATAAGTCTGGCTTATGGATATTCGCGGATTTTCGCCATTGAAGGGCACCTCCCGATAACTATGTGCGCCGCCACTGCTGTTAACAGAGATTGAGGCAAGGAACGCGAATGTCGACTTTGTTCACTCCCCTCCAGCTTGGCGCGCTAGAGCTTCCCAACCGGATCGTAATGGCTCCGTTGACGCGGGCACGCGCCAACCGCGACGGCGTTCCGAACCCCATGATGGCGACATACTACGCCCAGCGCGCCACCGCCGGGCTTATCGTCTCCGAAGCAACGGGAATCAGCCGGGAGGCGCTGGGATGGCCCGATGCGCCGGGGCTCTGGAACAATGCGCAGGTCGAAGGATGGAAGCTCGTTACCGATGCCGTTCACCGGTCCGGCGGCCGTATCATCGCCCAGCTGTGGCACATGGGGAGGCTGGTTCATCCCGATCTCGGACTCGCGCAGCCGATCTCGTCGTCGCCGACCACCGCGCCGGACTACGCCCACACATATGGCGGGAAGAAGCCTTATGTCGAAGCCCGGTCCGCGACCTCTCGCGACATCTGCCGGATCGTCGGCGATTATGTCTCCGCCGCACGCAATGCCGTCCGGGCCGGTTTCGACGGCGTCCAGATTCACGCGGCGAACGGCTATCTTCTCGACCAATTCCTGCGTGACGGCGCCAACTTCAGGGCCGACGAATATGGCGGCTCGATCGAAAACCGGTTGCGCTTCGCGAGCCGTGTCGTCGAAGCGGTGGGCGACGCCATCGGCATCGACCGCGTCGGCATCCGCTTTTCACCAAACATCCTGTCGCAGGGCGTCGAAGACTCCAATCCGCTGCCGCTATTCGAGGCCGTCGCACGCCGCATGGAAGAGTTGCGCGTGCCGTGGATCGAGCTGCGGGAGGCGCATCAGCCGACCTCCGCGGGCTCAATCCCGACGGCGCCGGTAAGTCCGGCAATGCGGTCGCTCTATTCGGGCAAGATCATCCTCAACAGCGACTATGACGGGCCGAGCGCCCGCGCGCGCATGGCAGAGGGCACCGCCGACGCGATCAGCTTCGGACGGCCGTTCATTTCGAATCCCGACCTGGTGCATAGGATCGCGGTTGGTGCGCCCTTCAGTCCGGGCGACGAGGCGAGCTTCTATTCGGGCGGTGCGGAAGGCTACATTGACTATCCGACGCTTGCCGAGGCGGAAGCCGCCTAAGGCGCGTATGTCTCCCTCAGCTCGAACAGCGCCAGCGCGGCCTTCGCCGCGCCGCCGCCCTTGTCGAGCTGAGCGGGATCGCAGCGGGCGATTGCCTGCGCCTCGTTCTCGACGGTGAGGATGCCGTTGCCGACCGCATAACCCTGCAGCGTGAGGGCCATGATACCGCGCGCGCTTTCGTTCGAGACCACTTCGAAATGATAGGTCTCGCCGCGGATGACGACGCCGAGCGCGACAAAGGCGCAGAAGCGCCCGCTGCGCGCGGCAAGTGCGATCGCGCCCGGAAGCTCGAGCGCGCCCGGGACCGTCAGCGTCTCATGCTTGTGCCCCGCCGCCTCGATCGCGCGGCGAGCGCCGTCGAGCAGCATGTCGTTGAGGTGCGGATAGAAGCGCGCCTCGACCAGCAGGATCGTCGACATCAACCCTGCACCTCGATCGGGCGTTCCTCGACGATGGCGAGGCCGTATCCGGACAGGCCGACCGGCGCGTGGCGCGAGTTGGACAGAAGCACCATGTCGTGGATACCGAGCGCGGCGAGGATCTGCGCGCCGGTGCCGTAGCCGCGCACCGCGTCGCCGATCTCCGCCGGCTTGCCGGAGCGGAGGTCGATCGAGCGCGACAGCGAGCCGGGCGCAGCCGCGTGGAGCGTCACGACGACGCCCGAGCCTTCTTCCTCGATCATCCGCATCGCGCCGTGCAGCATGCCCGCCTTCGGCCCCTTCTCACCGAAGACGTCGGCGAAAAGGTCGAGGCTGTGCATGCGCACCATCACCGGATGCGTCGGGTCGAGCGTTCCGTAGATGAGCGCCATCTGCTCCTCGCCGTTCGCCTTGTCGCGGAAGACCTGCGCCTGCCACTGCCTCCCGCTCTCCGCCGTGAAAGGCGCGGTCGCGACGCGCTCGACGAGGTGATCCTTCTTGAGCCGGTAGGCGATGAGGTCGCGGATCGTGCCGATCTTGAGGCCGTGCAGCCGCGCGAAATCCATGAGGTCGTCGAGGCGGGCCATGGTCCCGTCCTCACGCAGGATTTCGCAGATAACGCCCGACGGGTTGAGGCCGGCGAGCCGCGACACATCGACGGCGGCTTCGGTGTGGCCCGCGCGAACCAGCACGCCGCCGGGCTTTGCGACGAGCGGGAAAACATGGCCGGGGGAGACGACGGCATCGGGCCCGTTCGACGCGTCGATGGCGACGGCGACGGTGCGCGCGCGGTCGGCGGCGCTGATCCCGGTGGTGATGCCCTCGCGCGCCTCGATCGAGACGGTGAAGGCCGTCTCCATCCGGCTTCGGTTGGTGCGGGTCATCGGCTCGAGGCCGAGCTGGTCCGCGCGCTCCTTCGCCAGCGCCAGGCAGACGAGGCCGCGGCCGTGACGCACCATGAAGTTGATCGAATCGGGCGTCGCCATCTGCGCCGGGATGACGAGATCGCCCTCATTTTCGCGGTCGTCGTCATCGACGAGGATGAACATCCGGCCGTTGCGCGCTTCGTTGATGATGGTCTCGGGCCCGACCAGCACCTCGGCGCTGCCGCGCTGGATCAGCTTTTCGAGCCGGACGAGCGTGTCGGCAGTCGGATTCCAGTCTGGCTGGCCGAGCTTGCGGAGCGAATTGGGATGGAGGCCGGCGGCGCGGGCGAGGCCGGCGCGGCTGACCTCGCCGGTCGAGACGATTGCCTCGAGTTGTTCGATGAGATTGGTGCTCATGACCATCGCATATCACATTGCGGTGTGATAAAAAGGAGGAACAGATGTGTTCCTATTGTGCGCGGGCGGCAAGCATCCGGTCGATGTAACGGGCGAGCACGTCGACCTCGACATTCAGCTGTCGCCCCGCCGCCAAGTCGCCAAGCGTCGTGTGCTGCCCGGTGTGCGGGATCACGTTGATCGAGAAATGGGTGCTTCCGTCCTCGGCGTCGCGGACGTCGTTGACGGTCATCGACACGCCGTCGAGCGCGACCGAGCCCTTGGCGGCGATCATCGGACCCAGGGCGCGCGGAACGCTAATGGTGACGCGCTTCGAATCGCCTTCCGGGCGGATCTCGATGACCTCGGCGACGGCATCGACGTGCCCGGTGACGATATGCCCGCCGATCTCGTCCCCGATGCGGAGCGACCGCTCGAGGTTCAGCCGGGCGCCTTCATTCCAGTGGCCGGAAGCCGTCTTCGATACGGTTTCGCCCGACACGTCGACGGCGAACCAGTCTTCGCCCTTGTCGACGACCGTCAGGCAGGCGCCCGAGCAGGCGATCGACGCACCGAGTTCGACCGTGTCCATGTCGTAGCCGGCGGCGATCACGAGGCGGAGGTCGCCGCGCTGCTCGGCGCTTCGGACGGTGCCGACGTCGGTGACGATCCCGGTGAACATCGCCGCCGCTTAAGCGTCCCGCACGCGCTCGTAAACTTCGAGCCGGTCGACACCGAGCCGCTGCTCGTCGACGAAGCGCCAGCGTCCGTGCGCGTCGGCGATCGCGTCGAGCCCGACGTAGCCGAAGCTCGACTTGCCTTCGCCGACGATGATCGGCGCGCGATAGATAATGATTCGGTCGACGAGGTCTTCGCTGAGGAACGCCGTCGCCGTCGCCGATCCGCCCTCGACGAGGAGGTCGTTGACGTCATGAAGTCGGCACACATCCCGCGGATTTCTAAGCATTTCCCATCCGTCGACGGCTTCGCCGCGAGTCAGGAGAGCGCGCCGTGGGGAGCGCTCTTCGAGCCCTGGCAGGCGTACGTCGAGGCGCGGCTCGTCGGCCAGATAGGTGCCGCGCCCGACGAGGATCATGTCGGTGTGCGCGCGCTCTTCGTGCACGTGACGGCGCGCGTCTTCGCCGGTGATCCACTTCGATTCGCCCGAGGGAAGCGCAATCTTGCCGTCGATCGAGAGCGCGAGCTTGAGCGTGATGCGCGGCCGGCCAAGCTCCAGCCGCGTGAGCCAGCCGGACAAAGACTGGCGCGCCGCATCGCGACACACGCCGGGCGTCACGTCGATCCCGGCGCGGCGCAGCCGGCGGATGCCTTTTCCGGATGTGCGCGTATCAGGATCCTTGAGCGCGATCACCACGCGCGCGGGTTTCGCCGCGAGCAGGAGGTCAGTGCACGCCGGCCCGCGATCGCTCTCGTGCGCACAGGGCTCGAGCGTCACGTAGACCGTCGCTCCCGCCGCTTTCTTGCCGGCTTCGGCCAGCGCGACGGCTTCGGCATGCGGACGTCCGCCCGCCGCGGTCGCTCCCTTGGCAATGACTCGCCCCGAGCCGGAGACGATCACGCATCCAACGTTCGGGTTGGGCGCCGAGCGGCCGCGGGCATCCTCGCCCAGCGCGACCGCCTGACTCATCCATGACTTATCGTCACTCAATCCCGAGTTCGTTTCCGAGCTTCTGGAACTGGCGCTGCCGTTCCTTCTTAGCCGCTTCCCGTGCCTTCTGGTCTTTGATCTGGTCGGCCCTGATCTGCGCGTCCGTCCGGTTCGGCGAATAAAGCTCGACCTCGACGACCTGGGGCGGCGTCGCGGTGCCGGTATAGGGGTCGACGAGGAATTCGATGACGATGATCGCCGTCGCGAGCAGGGCGAGGCATGCGCCGATCACCTGCTCGCGGCTTCGCTGGCGCATGAAGGCGGCGAGGTCGCGGAAGGCGGCGCGCGGGGTCGACGGACGGGGAAACCAGGACATCGTAGTGAAGATAGGGCTGGCGGGGGGCAGCCGCCAGCCCGTTCGACGTCAGACGCCGAGTTCGAAGCGAAGGCTAATCACGATCGAGGTCGGGATCGGCTGCCCGTCCTTCATCGCCGGCTTGTAGCGCCAGTGCGCCATCAGGTGCCGGCGCGCGGAGGCGAGGAAGACGGGATCGGCGCGTCCGACCGGATCGACCGCGACGACGCGGCCCTGCTCGTCAATCGTCAGCCGCAGCTTCAGCGTGGCCTCGTCTTCGGCGATCAGTTTCGACTGCGGATAGGGCGGCCTGACGTCAGCCGGCGGCGTGAGAAGCGTCGCGCCCCTGCTGATGCCGACCGGTGCGGGCGGGAGCGGCGGCAGCGGAGGCAGTTGCGACGTGCCGGTCCCGCCGCTCGACCCGAGGCCGGGAGCTCCGCCGAGCGGCACTTGCGGCTCGGTGCGAGTCGGGACCTGGGGCTGCGAATGATCCCGCGACGTCGTCGTGTTCGTCGACGTCTTGGGCTGCTTCGTTTCCGGAGGAATGGGTGGCGGCGGCTTGTCGATCGGGACCTTGTAGATCGTGATCGGGCCGTCCTTGACTATCGGCGGCAGCGCTTCCTTCACGCTCATCGCCACCGCCAACAGGACGATGTGGCCGAGGATGATGAACAGCAAGGTGTTGGGGCTGGATTGGCGAACGCCTACGCGGGGGCGGCTCGCGGCATATGCAAGCATCTTGAAACCTCCTCTCCCAAAGCGGCTCCGTGCAACTGCATGTTACAATATAACCTGACGCGGTTAAAGCACCTTTGTTGCAGAGAAGGCAAATTCCCGATGCTAGCGGCGCGCGGCGGCTTCGAGTCGGCGGACGGCGCGGTCCTGGCCCATGGCCGCAAGCAGCGGCGCCATCTCCGGTCCGCTGTCCCGTCCCGTCAGCGCAAGGCGAAGCGGGTGGAACAGCTCACGCCCTTTCCGGCCACTCGTCTGCTTGAGCTCGCTAGTCAGCGCGCGCCACGGCTCGGCCGACCAGTCGAGCTTCTCCGCCATCGCGGCGGCGTCCTTCACCAGCAGCCGCTCGTCGTGGGCGAGCTCCGGCGGGTCGATGTCGCCGTGGAGCACCGCGAACCACGAAGAAAAGTCAGCGAGCCGTCCGAGATTGCCGCGAAGAGCAAGCCAGTCCTGCTCACCGGCCTCTTCCGGCAAGCGGTCGGCGACCGCGGCATAATCGAGATGATGGAGCAGCCGCGCATTGACGAGCTCGACGTCGTGCGGATCGAAATGCGCCGGCGCACGCCCGAAGGTGGAGAAGTCGAACGTCTCCGCCAGCTCATCCAGTGCTGCGATCGGCTCGACTGGCTGCGAGGTGCCGATGCGCGCGAGCACGTCGAGGAGCGCCATCGGTTCAACGCCTTCCTGCCGCAGATGCTCGGCGCCGTATGACCCCAGCCGCTTCGACAATTTGCCTTCCGCCGCGACCAGCAACGCCTCGTGCGCGAATTCGGGCGGCTTGCTCCCAAGCGCTTCGAACATCTGGATCTGCGCCGCGCTGTTCGAAACATGGTCCTCGCCGCGCACGACGTGCGTGACGCCTAGGTCGACGTCGTCGATCACGCTCGGGAGAAGATAGAGCCAGCTCCCGTCCTCGCGCCGGACGACGGGGTCGCTCAGTAGCTTGGGGTCGAACTTCTGCTCGCCCCGGATTAGGTCTGTCCAGGCGATCGGCGAATCATGATCGAGCCTGAAGCGCCAGTGCGCCGCGCGGCCTTCGGGCACAGGAGCATCGGCGGGCTTGCGCTCGTAGACCGGCGGAAGCCCTCGGCCGAGCAGCACCTTGCGGCGAAGCTCCAATTCTTCCGATGTTTCGTAGCAGGCATAGACCCGGCCGCCCGCCCGCAGCCGCTCGAACTCGCGCTCGTACAAGGCGAAGCGCTCGGACTGGCGGACGACGCTGTCGGGCGCGAGGCCGAGCCACTCGAGATCGTCGCGGATCGCCGCATCGAACTCGGCAGTCGAGCGCTCGCGGTCGGTGTCGTCGACGCGCAGGATGAAGGTGCCGCCGTTCTTCCGCGAGAAGAGGAAATTGTGCAGCGCCGTGCGGATATTTCCGACGTGAAGCCGGCCCGTCGGCGACGGCGCGAAGCGGGTGACGACACTCATCGCGAAATTTTCCTGGCTGGGCCGGTGTGGAAGAAATTGCTGATCGGGTAGCGCCGGTCGCGGCCGAAATTACGCGTGCCGATCTTCACGCCCGGCGGCGCCTGGCGGCGCTTGTACTCGGCCCGGAGCAGCTTCGATTCGATGTCGCTGACCAGCGCAACATCCTCGCCCGTCGCGTTTGCGACCTCCGTCACCGACATTTCCTCGTCGACCAGGCCTTCAAGGATCCGGTCGAGCACCGAATAAGGCGGAAGGCTGTCCTCGTCCTTCTGGCCTGGACGCAGCTCGGCCGTCGGCGGCTTGGTGATTACCCGCTCCGGCATTACCGGCCCATCCGGCCCGAGCGCGCCTTCCGGCTTGTTGGTGTTGCGCCAGCGCGAGAGCGCGAAGACGGTCGTCTTGTAGGCATCCTTCAGCACCGAATAGCCGCCGGCCATGTCGCCGTAGAGCGTGGCATAACCGACGCTCATCTCGCTCTTGTTGCCGGTGGTGAGCAGCATCTGCCCGCCCGAGTTCGACAGCGCCATCAGCGCCACCATGCGCAGCCGCGCCTGGACATTCTCGGCAGCAAGCCCGCTCATGTCGGGCAGCATTTCATCGACGGCGGAGACCGCCGGCGCGATGGCGACGACGTCATGGCGGCATCCGAGCATGCGAGCGCACTCCCGCGCGTCCTCGAGGCTCTCGTCGCTCGTATACTTGGACGGGAGCATCACGCCCCAAACCTTGTCCGGCCCGAGCGCGTCGACCGCGACCGCTGCCGAGAGCGCGCTGTCTATCCCGCCCGACAGGCCGAGGATCACGCCCGGGAAGCCGTTGCGCTGCACATAATCGTGCAGGCCGACCATCATCGCTTTGTAGACGTCCTCCGGAAAGGCATCGAGCTCATGCGTCTCGCGGGTCGTGCAGCGCCAGCCCGCGCTCGTGCGCTCCCAATCGGTGAGCAGAAGCGCCTCATTCCAGTCGCACAGCTGCACCACGCGCTCGCCGTCCGGATGAACGATGAAGGACGACCCGTCGAACACCAGTTCGTCCTGGCCACCGACGCGGTTGAGGTAAGCGATCGGAAGCGCGGTCTCGAGAGCGCGCGACCGCACCAGCCGGTAGCGCGTATCGTCCTTGTCGAGCTCGTAGGGGCTGCCGTTCGGGACGAGCAGCATCTCGGCCCCCGCCTCGACGAGATGGGCGCAGACGATCTCCTGCCAGATGTCCTCGCAGATCGGCACGCCGAGCTTCACGCCTTTGAACTCGATCGGCTCGGGAAGCGGGCCCGGCGTGAAGATGCGCTTCTCGTCGAAGGTGCCGTAATTGGGCAGCTCGCGCTTCAGAGTCCGGCCGAGCACTCGCCCGCCGTCCGCAAGAACTACCGCATTGTAGATCGACCCGCCCTCGGCGACGATCGTGCCGATCAGCATCGCGGGGCCCGGCTCGGTGGTGGCCGCGACCAGCTCATCGGTGCATTCGTGGGCGCGGCGGACGAACTCGGGCTTCAGCACCAAATCCTCGGGCGGATAGCCAATCAGATGCAGCTCCGGGCACAGCAATAGGTCCGCATCCCCTGCCCTCCGCCGCATCTCGAGCATCGCCCCGGCGTTGCCGTCGAGGTCGCCGACGCGCTGGTTCATCTGGGCAAAAGCGATACGCAGCCGGTCCGTCATGTCGGCGATCTAGGGCGGCGCCTGTGCGGCGGCAACCTTGGCGCTGGCCAGACCGCGCCGGCAGACGCTAGGCCATTACCACAGGGGGAAACGGCCGTTCGCCAGTTGAACATCGCGATCGCGGGGTGCGGGACGGCCGGGATGGCGGCGGCGCTGCTGCTCGCCCGCGACGGTCATCGGGTCATGGTATTCGAACGCTTCGACGAGCCGCGGCCGCTCGGCTCGGGACTGATGTTGCAGCCGACGGGCCTGGCGGTCCTCGATCAGCTCGGACTGGCCACGGCCGCGATCGCCGCGGGCCAGCGAATTGACCGGCTCTGCGGCAAGGCCGGCAACCGCACCGTGCTAGACGTTCGCTATTCGAGCATGCGCGGTCGGCTTTTTGGCGTCGGGATCCATCGAAGCGCGCTCTTCTCGCTGCTGCACGATGCGCTGAAGAGTGACGGTGCGGCTATCGCTACGGGGCGCGAGGTCACGGGTGTCGAACGCCGCTCCGATGGCATTCGCCTCCTTTTTGCGCTCGGATCCGCGGAGGGTCCGTTCGACCTGGCCGTCGATGCGCTCGGCACCCGGAGCGCGCTCTCTCCCGACGTCGGCCGCGAGCTTCGCTACGGCGCGCTGTGGACGAACGTGAACCTGCCGCGCGACGAGTTCGATCGGCACATGCTCAGCCAGCGCTATCGCCGCGCGAGCGTCATGGCAGGCGTGCTGCCGATCGGCGGGGAGCAGGCGGGTTTCTTCTGGTCGCTGCGGGCGAAGGATCATGCAACTTGGCTCGCGACCGGACTGGAAAGCTGGAAGAGCGACGTGCGTTCGCTCTGGCCCGCGACCTCGCCGCTGCTCGACCAGATCGGCTCGCACGATGAGCTGACCTTCGCCCGCTATGCGCACAAGACGATCCATCGTCCGGCCGGTGATCGGCTCATCCACATCGGCGATTCGTGGCACTCGGCGAGCCCGCAGCTCGGCCAAGGGGCGAACATGGCGCTCCTTGACGCTTTCGCGCTCGCGAGAGCGCTTCGGGAGGCCGGCAGCGTAGGCGACGGCCTTGCGGCAGTGGTGAGCATGCGCCGCTCGCACGTTCGCCTCTACCAGCTGCTGACCGCGCTTCTGACGCCGGTCTATCAATCCGACAGCCGCATCATCCCGCCCGCACGCGATTGGCTGATGGGCCCCGCCTCGAAAATCTGGCCGATGACGAGCTTCCAGGTGGCGCTGGTGTCCGGACTCGTGGGCTCGCCGCTGCGCCGGCTCGGAATCGATTTTGCACCGCCGCAAACGGGAAGCTAAGGCGGGGGCCGAACGCCGCTCGGAGACCAGCGACATGAAACTGCTTGCCGGGAACAGCAATCTGCCGCTGGCCCGATCGATCGCCGACTATCTCGAAATGCCGCTTACCGACGCCAGCGTGCGCCGCTTCGCGGATGAAGAGATCTTCGTCGAGATCAACGAGAACGTGCGCGGCGAGGACGTCTTCGTCATCCAGTCGACCAGCTATCCGGCGAACGATAATCTCATGGAGCTGCTGATCTGCATCGACGCGCTTCGGCGCGCGTCGGCCAAGCGGATCACCGCCGTGCTGCCTTATTTCGGCTATGCCCGGCAGGACCGGAAGCCGGGCCCGCGCGCGCCGATCTCCGCCAAGCTCGTCGCCAACTTGATCACGACGGCCGGCGCGAACCGAGTGCTGTCGATCGACCTGCACGCCGGCCAGATCCAGGGTTTCTTCGATATTCCGACCGACAATCTGTTCGCCTCACCGGTGATCGCGACTGATATCCGCGCGCGCTTCGGCAACCGCGAGCTGATCGTGGTTTCGCCGGACGTCGGCGGCGTGGTGCGCGCGCGCAGCCTCGCCAAGCGGCTCAACAACGCCCCGCTGGCCATCGTCGACAAGCGCCGTGAGCGCGCCGGCGAATCCGAGGTGATGAACATCATCGGCGACGTCGACAAGCGCACCTGCATCCTCATCGACGACATCGTCGATTCGGCCGGCACGCTCTGCAACGCGGCGGCGGCGCTGAAGCAGCAGGGCGCGGTTGAGGTGTTTGCTTATTGTACGCACGGCGTCCTTTCCGGCGCGGCCGCGGCACGCGTGTCGAACTCGGAGCTGAGCGAGCTGGTCGTCACCGACACGATCTGGAGCGGCGAGCCCGACCCGAGCGAAGCCAAGATCCGGCGCCTGACCATGGCTCCACTCCTCGGCGAGGCGATCAAGCGGATTTCGGACGAGGCGTCGGTTTCCAGCCTGTTCGACTAAGGCTTCCGGGCGGTGTGCAACCTCTACCGCATGGAGAAAAACCCGGACGCGATCCGGCGCCTCTTCGCCGACCTCCAGGTTCCCCTGACCTTCCCGGAGGGCGTCCCGAACTTCCAGCCGCGCGACATCCGCATCTCCGAGAGAGGTCCGATCGTGAAGTTCGATCGCGACCGCGGCGTCGCCGAACTGGTCGAGCGCCGCTGGTCCTGGCCGGCGCCGGGCGGCAAGCCCGTCTTCAACATGCGCTCCGACGGGCGCGAGTTCTCGCGCGACCGCTGCCTCGTGATGGTCGACGGCTTCTACGAATATACGGCGCCCGCCGACCCGAAGCAGAAGCGCAAGGATTGCTGGCTGTTCGAACCGGCCGAGGGCGAGGTCGCGATCGCGGGACTGGTCCGCAGCAATCCGGAGGTGGGCGAAGCTTTCACGATGTTGACGGTTGAGCCGGGACCGGACATCGCGCCCTACCACGGCCGCGGCGTGGCGCTACTGAGCCCCCCGCAATGGCGCAGCTGGCTCGACGGATCGGCCAAGAGCATTGAAATGCTGGGGCCGGCGGGGGCCGGCAGCCTCAACGTTTCGCAACGATCCTGACCCTTTTCCGCCGCTGCGGCGTTCCGCCTTTATGCCAACAGTCCTGATCACGGGCGCGAACCGGGGCATCGGCGTCGAGTTCGCGCGCCAATATTCCACCGACGGCTGGGACGTGATCGCCACGGCGCGGCAATCGAGCCCCGAGCTCGACCAGCTGAAGCTGCGCATTGAAACGCTTGATTTATCGGACGCCGACGCGGTCGCTGCATTTCCGCGCAGGATCGACGGTCCGCTCAATCTCTTCATCGCCAATGCCGGCACCAATCAACCGATGAATACGGCGAGCGCCGGGGATGCGCGCGACTGGCAGGTCATGATGATGACCAACGCCATCGCGCCTTACCAGCTCGGATGCGCCCTGCTTCCGAAGCTCGCGGAGGCTCGAGGCAAGGCGATCGCCATCTCCAGTGGCATGGGCAGCATCGGCGATAATGGCGGCGGTTGGGTGCCTTACCGGACGTCAAAAGCCGCGCTGAACATGGCGTGGAGCTCGCTCGCGATGGAGGCGAAACCGCGCGGCGTGACATGCGTCCTGTTGAGCCCCGGCTGGGTGAAGACGCGGATGGGCGGCGCCGGCGCGGAAATCACGAGCGAGGAAAGCGTCGGCGACATGCGCGCGCTCATCGACCGGCTCACGTTGGATGACAGCGGCCGCTTCCTGCGGCGGAACGGCTCCGACCTCCCCTGGTGAGCTTGCCAGAGCGCTGATCCGCATCTATAGGCGCGCGCTTTCCAGATCGTTGGAAAGACCAATGGCCCGGCCAAAGGCATGCCGTGGCGGTTGGATAAACGTCGTCCTGAGCGAAAAGCGAAGGGCACACAAGGAGACGAAAATGCCCAAGCTCAAGACCAAGAGCGGCGTCAAGAAGCGCTTCAAGCTCACGGCGACGGGCAAGATCAAGCATGGTGTCGCTGGCAAGCGCCACCGCCTGATCAGCCACAACGCCAAGTACATCCGTCAGAACCGCGGCACCGAAATTCTCGCCGACGCCGACACGGCGCGCGTGAAGGCCTGGGCGCCCTACGGCCTGAAGTAAGGAGCTAGCGCAACATGGCACGCGTCAAACGGGGTGTTACCACCCGCGCAAAGCACAAGCGGATCCTGGAACAGGCGAAGGGCTATTACGGCCGTCGCAAGAACACGATCCGCGTTGCCCGGCAGGCCGTCGAAAAGGCCGGCCAGTACGCCTATCGCGACCGCAAGGTGAAGAAGCGGAGCTTCCGGGCTCTGTGGATCCAGCGAATCAACGCCGCGGTCCGCGCGGAAGGGCTGACCTATGGCCAGTTCATCCACGCGCTGAACCTCGCCGGCATCACCCTCGACCGCAAGGTGCTCGCGGACATCGCGATGCACGAGGCCGAGGCGTTCAGCGCCATCATCGCCCAGGCGAAGAACGCGCTTGAAGGCAAGGATTCGAAGAAGGCGGCCTAAGCCTCTTCGTCAACGAACAAGGAGGGGCGCTGCGAGCGATCGCAGCGCCCTTTTCTATCTCGCCATCGACTCCTTGATCGACTGCGCGGATCGGTTGCTCGGATCGATCGCCAGGGCGGCCTCGATGGCTCTGAGCGCTTCGTCCCTGTCACCCTGCTGCCTCGCGATCAGCCCGAGCACGGTCGCAAGGTCGCTGTTGCGCGGAAAGCGCTTCACGCTCCACCGTGCGACTTCGAGCGCCGCGTCCCCCTGCTTGGCGGCGAGGGCCTCCTGCTCGGCGACGATCAGCTTCCATTCGACGTCGCTGTAGCGGTGCGCCGGATCGTCGGCGTAGGTCGTTGCCACCTTCAGCGCAGCTTGCGGGCCTCCGTTGCTTGCGGCCGTTGCGATTTGCTGGCCGAGCGTCGGCGCGGGCTTGTAGGCGAGCGCCGCTTCGAGCGCTGGATCGCGCCCCGCGACATAATCGGCGAAGGTGAGCGGAGCGGCGATGTCGATCGGGATGTACGGCCGCATGTCCTGCCCCGATTGCCAATATTTGATCGAGGTCCGGACGCTGATGCCGCTGTTGGGCAGGAGCGATCGATAGGCGTCTCCATAACCGGTCGGCCGTGAGCTGGCAGGCTCGCCGATGAACAGCGCGCCGGTCAGGCGGTCCATGTCGTCGAGGACGAACTCGCTCGCGGAGAAACTGCCCCGGCCGACCAGCACGAAGAGCCGCGTATCTTCATCCTCGGCGCGAATGAGATTGGCGATGAGGCCATTGCGAAGGTCGCCGTTGCCGCCCTGATCGAGCCGAAGATCGAGAACGAGCGCGCGCGGGTTGGACTGGCGAGCCTGATCGAGAATCCGCTGGCCGTAGGCGCGCAGGGATTCGTCCTTGGTGTCCGTAATCATGTTGAGCTGCGCATAAAGTGCGCTGCGGTCCGGCATCGGAACCAGCCGGTGGTAATCGAGCGGCGCCTGCAGCCACACAGGTTGCGGCCCGCTGCGCGCGTCGAGCCAGCCGTCGGGGTCGATGAAGGAACCGTCAGTGTCCGGCGGCCAGGGCGCGGCCACGTCGCTGGCCGGCACTCGGGCGGTCCAAGCCTTGCCTCCACGGACCAGCTTCATTGTCGCCGAATCGCGGCTGTCCGACAGGCCGAGCGCCTCGAGCATGTCGGGCATGGCAAGATAAAGCGGGACCATCAGGTGGGCGCTGGTGATCGTTTCCTTGGACACGATCTCGGACGCGCGATGGATCGCTGCGGCAATTGGCACGCCGCCGACAGCCTCGACCCGCGCTCCGAGAAGGTCGCGATGCCCGGGGTCTACCGCGCGGACATAGATACCGTCTTCGAACCAGTAGAGCCTCAGCGGCAGCGAGCGGAAGCCGAACGCCTTGTCCTTGCGCGGGTCGATTCGCGTGTGGCCGTCGCCGACCATGGCGACGATCCGCATCATTCCGACGATGATCTGGTTGCGTTGCAGCTGCGGGATGCGGCGATCGAGATCGGCGACCGCGGCGTCGAACTTCTGTTGCGAGACCTGGTGATAGAGGTTGGGGTGCCGCGACTTCATCTCCGATACCATGAAGTGGAGATCCTCGCGCCATTGGTCGGCGGTGAGATCAGTCGGGTGGCTCGGCTGCGCCGCGGCGGCCGGCACTCCCCAGCAGGTGACGACGAACGCAAGTACGATCAGGACGCTGCGCATACATTCTCCCTCGCTCGGGGAGAGGATCGCGGCCTGCGCTACATTTGTCGCGCGGTTTTCGACGAACGCCGCTCGTCGGTACGCGAGATCCGTTTGTCTATCTCGGCGCCACCGGTTCGCGCTCCAGATCTGCGCGGTCCCAATGGGCGAGGTCGGCTGCGCGATCGTAGGCCGACTGGAAGAATTCCAGCAGCATGCGGTCGGGCTCCTCCGCCACGCGGACGTCGGCATAGGGCAGGACGAACTCGCCGAAAGTCTCGTCGAACCTGCCGTGCGCGACCTTCGCATCGCGGAAGCCGTCAGGCTCAGGGTAGATGTAGGTGTAGAAGAAGGGCTCGGCCTTAGTGACGCCCCCGGCCCAGAAGCCGGCGCTGCTGACCTCGTCGCAATAGGCCTCGCGCGTGATCCGGTCGGGCAGGCCCGGGACGCCGCCCGGATGCGGCGGCGCCTTGCGGCCGGAGAAGCGGCTCACCGCAAGGTCGAAGCTTCCCCACCAGAAATGGACCGGGCTCGCCTTGCCTGTGAAGCCGGCGCGAAGGCGCGCGAATACGGGCAGCATGGCGGCGAGCGCTTCCCGGAAGCACTCCGCCGAATCGCGGTTGTACTCACGCCGCGTGCCATCGTCGGCAAACGGCAGCGCCTCCGGGATTTCGTTGGGATGCCCGTTGAAGTCCGAAGGAAGGCCATGCGCATCGAGGATACGAACGAGGCGCCGGTGCAGGGCGGCGATGCTTCCGGCGTTGAGCGGCACTTCCTCTCGCCCGCCGTCGCTGATCCACAGCACGATCGCGTGGCGGCAAAGGTCGAGCGTCAGCGTGAAGGTGCGCCCGTCGCTTGCGGCGGTGGGCAAAGTGGCGAGCCCGCGCGCGTTGGGCTGGAGTGCAACGTGCCAGCCGTGATTGACCCAGGGCGCATGGGCGACCCGGATCTTGCCGATCATCTGCGCGGCGAGATGGAGAAGCGCGAGCGTCTCGTGATCGCGCTCGACGTTCAGCTGCGGCCAGCGGCTCATTTGCGGCTCTCTACCACACGGCTTTGCATTTTGCGCCGCAGCACGGCTAGAGCGCGGAGCCATGGCTGAGCAGGACATCATCGACGAAATCGGTAGCGCGGGCGACCTCACCGCGGTTGAGGCGCTGCGCGTGCGGCTGCTCGGCAAGCAGGGTGAGATCACCGCCAAGCTGAAATCGCTCGGAAAGATGAGCCCGGACGAGCGCACCGCCGAGGCGCCCAAGATCCACGCGCTGCGCGAGGCCGTCACTGACGCGCTATCCACCCGCAAGTCGGCGCTCGAAGCCGCCGAGCTGGAGCGCAAGCTCGCGACCGAGAAGGTCGATCTTTCGCTCCCGGCGCCCGAGACCATCTCCGGCTCCGTCCACCCCGTCAGCCAGGTGAT
>Ga0068864_100000543_pt1 | contig 32129 bp, 23 predicted proteins | sample KBSSwiS72_FD_66586 | JGI IMG/M metagenome (GOLD analysis project Ga0068864, IMG submission 66586) | Switchgrass rhizosphere microbial communities from Kellogg Biological Station, Michigan, USA - KBS Switchgrass S7-2 | ecosystem: Host-associated > Plants > Roots > Rhizosphere > Soil ...
ACCTCACCGCCAAGGCGGGAAGGAAGATCCGCAAGGCCTATTCGCGAATGAACGATCGCCGACCAGTCGGGCTGATTGCAGGCGAGGAAGGCCGGGCTCTGCTCGCTCGGCAGCTCGGTCGGTTCGGACGGCTTGAACGTACCCAACTCCGACAACATCGCATCGATGCGCGGTCCACTCAGCCGCCTTCCAAGCGGCGCGGAATAACTTGCGGCGTGCCCCACGAATACACCCACGGGCGATGAACTCCGAACGAGTTCGTGGTCATTTGCTGCGACATGGTGCACGAATTCAGCCGGGAGAACCGTTGGCAATTGCATCGCGACCAGGAGCTCACCTTCTGCCATTGAGCGAAGGACGTCCGGCTCGCGGGCCACTGCGACGATCTGAACCAGCCCCTCCCATCCGGCGCGCCTCGCTTGTGCGCGCATGATTTGCGCAAGTTCTTCCGTGAGTGCGCTGAGGACAATGCTACAGCGGTCTCCAGCCGCTGCCAGCAATTGCGTCAATCCGGCGTGCAGGTGGAGGTCGCCAAGGCAGGACAGGCTGACGATCACCGTGAACTGATTTCGGCTTATGCCGTGGCGGCCGCTCATTTCCGCGCGCAGCCATTCCGTCCAGCGACGTTCTGCCCAATCGAGCAAACCTGGATTCGCGCTTGCAACCCAAAGTCGTGCGCGAAGCATTGCGCCCGCGAACGATGACGCGGTCACTTCGCCAGCTTTATGATCGATGCGCTGAAACGATCCCAATCGTACTTCTCGACTGTCTTGCGGATGTCCCCGGGCAGCGTGAATGCCGCCTCGATGAGCTTCGCGATCCTTTCTGCCGAGGCATCGAGGTCGAAGATGAACCCGTTTTCACCATTGCGAATGAGATCCGGTGCGAATCCGGTTCGACTGGCAACGGGCACTGCGTTGCTCATCATGGCTTCGATGAGCGGAATGGGCCCCCCTTCCAGGTTCGACATGGAAAGAAAGACGTCGAACGTCGAGTAGATCTCCGGATATTCCGGATAGGCAGCCTGCAGGTACGTGAAATTGGGAAGCGCCCGCATCTCCTCGAAAAGGGCGTACTGATTCCACTTCCGGCCGAGGAGCACGAATTGCCGGTGTGGCATCTGCTTCACGATCTCCAGCAGGCGATCGGGACTTTTCCGTTCGTAAAAAGAGGATGAGAGGCCGACCGCTCCCTCGCCCCGCTCGTGATATTTGAACTGCTGTGGGTCAGCGGCACCAAGAACAACGGCCGTCTTCTCGTAAGCAAGACCGCGGTCCAGCCACAGCTGACGATTGGATTCACAGGCGAAGATGACCTTCGTTACCTTGTCGAAGGCGAGGAGAAGTTTCGCGATCGAGGCTGGATTTTCCTCGCGCGGATGGGTGTACCAGACGAAGAGTTTGGTCTGGTCGTCGAGCAGCTCTTGGTGACGTTCGAGGTAGTTTTGAAGCAGCAGGTAATGGGAGAAGAAGTAGTTCCGCGCGGGTCCGGCAGGCTGCGGATAATAAAAGACTTTCCAGCTCTCCGCCTGCCGCGAGCCAATTTCGCGGCAAATCGCGTCGAGGATCCAGCCGCGGGCATTCTGGTGGACGACGAAAGCCCAATCGACACTTCCGTCTGCGCGGCTCCACTCGGCGTACGGACCGGCAGTGATCTTGCTTGAACTGTCCGCGGGCGCGGGGCGCGCTCGCGCCGCGAGGTTGGCCAGGCCTCCAGCCAGAGCCTCCTGTGTGGTAAGCAGGCGAACCCCGAGCTGCGCCGCGAAACCCGACAGCAGCTTGGCGACCGGTGCGTTCGGCCGCTCAACGATGACGGCCGAATGGCCAATGAGCAGATTGCGCGCCTCTTTCAGCCGGCCCGAGAAGAATCTCGGAACCCTGCGGGACATCGCGAGCGCCGAGGACGCGCGCGGATCCTGCTCGATCAACTCGGTCGAAACGAGCAGCTCATAATCGAGGCCGCGCAGGTTCTTGGCCGTCGACATCAGCGCCTTGATCTTCGTCGTGTCGTCATCAGGCTCAGCGACGATCAGAACTCTCGACGGCCGGCGTTTCGGACTCGACCTGCGGTCATCGATTGCTCTCTCGAGCAAGCTTGCCCAGATCGCGGCGATCCGCTCGGGCGTGTAGCGCTTCAGCAACTCGCGGGCGGCGGCCATCCGTGGCGGAACAGAGCGCTCTCGCGCCGGGCCCAGGCACAACCTTAGAGATTCGTCGATCGGGCCCGAGAATATCACGTCTTCGAATTCGGCAACGGATGCACTCTTGGCCGTGATGACAGGCACGCCGGCGGCAAGGCTCTGCAACACCCGATTTGACGATTTGATCGAGCAAAATTCATCGTCGCCCGTCGTCAGAAGAGTTGCATCCGCTGTCTCGAGCGCGGCGTAAATGCTTGTGCGAGACCAGGCGACGTAATGTGTCGGGAAGCCGCACCCGTTCACGAGCGCGTTGTAGACCGCCTCGTTATTGCTCACGACCACGAGCTGAAGCGGAATTTCCGAGTGTACGTTTCGCAAGGCTTTCAGCAGCGGCCGCAGGGTGTACATCCCGAAGTTGCTGTGGCTGGAGCCGAAATTGCCGAACCAAAGGACCTGCTTTAATCCCTCGGCCTTCTCTACTTTCGCTGGCTCGTCGTCCTGCGAGGGCGTTCGGCCCCGAAGGGCCGTAGAGGTCGCTTCGTAGATCTCTCGGGTCTCAGCGATATCGGGAACGACATGGACTGATAGGCGCGAACAACCGTTTTCGCGCGCGTAGCCTTCGAGGCGATCGGCCATTTCCGCGCTCGAGGCCGTGACGCCCGCCAGGAAGGGGGCGATACCCAGGAAGTGCAGGAGGTTCGTGCCGAAATCGTTCTTCGAGTAACCCGGAGCGATCAGGTCGTCACAAAGATCGAGGAACACAGGGACGTCGAACAGACGGGCCACGCCGACGACATCGAGAACGGTGCGATCGAGCCGTTTGACAATGATGATTGCATCAAGATCATGGACTGCGCTCTGCACATCCGAGAGGGAGGTCAGGTAGACGCTGTGAAATAGCGGCCTTAGCGCGTGCGCGAAATGGAGGCAGCGGTAGCGGCTGCTTGCAGCATCGACGTCTACCTTCGGAACGAACCAGCCGATCCGATAGGCACGCTGAAGGCTCGAAATATCGGCGAGCGGAACGACTGTCGCTCCTTCGAACTCGACAGTCAGTGAAGCGTTTTCTGCGAGACTCATTTCGACTTGGGCTTTTAGTCGCGCACCATCACGAAGTCCCAACCGCGTTTATCCGCGGCGACCTGCCGGTACCCTATGGTCTCTAGATATTCCTTCGCCGAATATTGTTTGTCGCCTTCCAAAACCACGTGATTTTGCTCGATCACGATCAGCGGATTCCAGCGATCCAGCGTTGCCTTGGCTCCGAGGAGAACCTTCTTCTCGAAGCCCTCAACATCGATCTTGATGTAATCGACGTCCTGGAGGTCGAACATGTCGAGCGGGAAAACCGGGACGACGTGACGTTCACCACCGCCACCGGACTCGTGACCACCGCCGAACATCTCGATTTGCCCGATCTCGTCACCAATTGCGCAATGAAAGTGCGTCACCTTGCTAAGGTCGACGTTGAACCTGAACTGCGGCCACAGGTTGGGGTCAAAGGAATAAACTTGCTTGAAGTCGAGATGAAGATAACGCGTAAATTCCCCAACGCGACAACCGATATCTACTGCAGTCCTGAAGTTCTTGATGAAAGGCTTGCTCAGTAAATATGTCATCTTGCAGGGGTGTTTTGGATATTCTTTTACTCCATCGGGAGAGTACAGATAATCGATCTCTGCCCACTCTTCCTGATAAGGATTGTCTTTCCACCGCGTAGGCGGTGGTAAATTGGCAACTTCTGACATGACTGGACGACCGATTCCGAACTAGGCTGGTAGGTGACAATCGGGCGGGGTTATGGCAGGCGACCTGAATAGCAGCAAGGCTGAGTTAGGAACGACGTTGGGCGCCGAAACCGCAGTGGGAAAACCAGAACGCCCTAAGGCTCAACAGCTTAGGCTCTGTTTGCTGGTCCTTGGAATTGAGGGCGTCGGCACGCCGGCGCTCGCCACCGTGTTGCACCGGCTCGGCTGTGGTTTGCCGAAGAGCAGCAGTACATCGGGTGCGCCTGCGACGATGTCGTCGAAGGTTCGGGAACTCAACGAGGAAATCCTTGCTTCGGCCGGATCGTCGTGGGACGATTTCACGCCCTTTCCGTCCCAGTGGCTTGAATCCCCCGTCTGTCGCGAGTTTACGAAGCGCGCCACCGCGATCCTTGAGGAGGACTTCTCCGGGGATCCATTGTTCGTGCTCGACGACCCGCTCATCAGCCGCATCGTTCCGTTCTGGCTCGATGTCCTGAAACGCAGTGGCTGCTCGGCCAAGCCGGTGCTGATGGTCCGAAACCCGATCGAGGTCGGCGCATCATTTGCCGGCAGCAATCTCAGCGAGCCTCTCGGGCAGCTCCTCTGGCTCCGCTACGCACTTGACGCCGAGCGTTTCACCCGCGGGCTGCCGCGTGCGCACGTGAGCTTCGAGGAATTGAGAACCGGATGGGAAACCGTCGTTGAGAAGACCGGCGAAGCCCTGGAACTTTGTTGGCCCAAGCCGATCGGGAAGGTCGAATTCGACGTTGCCGACGACCTGAACCTGGCGGCTCCTGCCCGTAAGGATCTGCAGGCACGTTCGACGACCAGTTCGCTGGTCTCGAACTGGGTCCGCGAGGCCTACAAGGTCCTGAACGGCTGGGCACTGGGAGAAGAAATGGGCGCTCACCAGCGCATATTGGATCAGGTCAAGGCTGAGTTCGACACGGCATCACTGGCCTTCTCGCGGCTCGTTCAGGCGGAACGGCACAATAGTGCCAAGCAGAAGCAGCTTGCACTGGAAGCTGATGTTGAAGCTTTGACGGCCGCAAACGCACTGTCGGCAGAAGAGATCGAGAAGCTCCGCGCCGCCCTGCAGGAGCAACGTCGGCAGACGACGCTCCTCAATGCCGAGCTTTACGAGCTGAAGGCTGCAAATAGCGACCTCGAAGTTCAGCTGAAGGACTTGCGGACCGAGCTTGTTGCAAGCCGAGAACGCCGCAAGGAAATGGCAAGAGTCATCGGACGCCGCGACGCTGAGCTCGCCGAGCGATATCACGATCTTGCCGCTCTCCAGCGGCGGCTGGTCCGCCTCAGCCCATCCTGGAACGCACGAAGGATGATCGGCGGGACGAAGAAGCTGTATCGGCGGATGTTTGGGAGAGGGGCCGGATCCAACTAGGGTACGTTTTTGCGCGCAAGCGCCTGAAATTAGACGGTATCCCTCGCGTTGACGCCGTAGTTCCCGAGACCTAGACCAGTCTCTACCAAATTCCAACGGGCGCAATTACGTGGCGACAATCATTCGGGACCCGCTGGTCCAAGATCATATTGTTGAGCTGGACGCTCGGACGGAAGAGGAGATCGAGGAGGTCCGCCGTCGTTACGAGGAAGGACACCTCGTCCTGCTGCGCGACGTTCGGCTCGACCTCGATTTCAAATTTCTCGACAGCCTCGATTTCGACGTTGAAGGTCCGCCGGAGATCTTGCGCAAGCTGAAGAAGTACGGCGGCGAAAGAATCGTTGCCCTGGACCCGGCGAAGGCAGGGCCGCTCGACCAGTTCGTCTTCAGCAAGATCTTCGACGGAGACCAGGGGAAGCTCGCGTACTTTCAGGATCAGGTCCGATCGGGGGACGCCCAGTCGGACGCCCTCCACGCCAGGCTCTTTCCCAATTATGAAACCACCCGCCGCGTCTACACTTGGCGTTTCACCTCGACCATGTTCGAGAACCTGCACTGGGACAATTTCGGGATTCCCGAACCCTTTCATCAGGTCCGCATCTTCACGAACATCTCCTCATCGCCGCGGCTCTGGCGCACCAGCCACAGGATCGAGGATTTCGCCGCATCGGTCTACAGTGAGCATGGCTTGCAGCAATTTGCCGGCAAGATCGGCGACGATCTGAATTATTACGTGAACAATTCCGTCCTGGGCGGCATGAGAACGCCGTGTCTCGACCGCCTGCCCAAGAACCACATCGCGTTCGAGCAGGGCGAAGTATGGCTATGTGAAACGAGAATCGTCTCGCATCAAATTTATCATGGTGCCAAGGCCTTCGCGGCCATGTATTTCAGCAAGCCCGAGAGCATGGATCAGCCCGCGCTGGCATTCGACGAGCGGATTTCCCGGCTCCATCAACGGCAGGCCCAAGCCACATCGGACAGGGCTCCGGCCTCTGCTTCACTCGCCAACTAAATCATCGGATGACTTGATGTCTTTGGAACTGCGATCCTCGATCCAACGGGAGTTCGTCACGGACTCCATCACCCTGCCCGTCCAAGAGCTCGACGTCAGCGGTACAATCGTGCGCTACGTCACGACTGCGCGCGGCTCTGAAAAGCGCGCAAACACGCTGCTTACGAAAGAGCCGCTGACGGTCCCTTGGATCCACAGCTTCCAGCCCGACGAGGTCTATGTCGATATCGGTGCGAACGTCGGCATGTACGCCATTTATGCTGGCGTCATCGGCGCGCGGGTGTTCGCCTTCGAGCCTGAGGCGCTGAACTACGCCGAGCTCAACAAGAATATCTACGTGAATGACCTCCATGGCCGCGTCACCGCCTATTGCATGGCGATCACCGATAGCGCCGACGTTTCGGTGCTCTATCTGAGCGCCTTCTCCTTTGCCGGTTCCCACCATGATTTCGGCGAGAACCGCTGGACGTCGAACCGGGTCATCGGCGGCCGTCAGATTGAGCGCGACACTCGGCCGCAGCAGGGTTGCGTCTCCTTTTCACTCGACGAGCTCGTCGCTCGACAAGTCGTCGCGCCTCCGAACCATATCAAGATCGACGTCGATGGGTTCGAATATAAGGTTGCGCGTGGGGCAGCGAACACGTTCGGGAGACCTGAATTGAAAACGATCCTGCTGGAGGTGGATTTCGCGATCCCCGAAAGCATCCAGATCGTGCAGCATCTGAAGGAACAAGGCTGGAAGGTCTCCGATCACCAGCTTCGCATCAATCAGCATGAATATATGAAAGAAGGGAAGATCGATTCCCTCATGAGCCGCGGAAAGGGCGGGGCCAACTTCATCTTCTTCAAGGACGACGCGTATTTCGATTTCTTCGAGCGCTTCGCCGAGAGCTTCGTTCCGCCCCATCCTTTGCGCGTCAGCGAGAACGCCTGACCATCGACCAAACCGCGAGTGAACTCGTCATGCCGATTACGATCCTCACCTCCGAAGACGCGCAAGCAAATCTGCGGCGAAACCGCCGCTCCATCTGGCCCGATGGACGCAAGGCGAAGGGCCGGCTGGGCGAATATACGGTTTGCGAAATCTCACCGGGCTTCACCTTCTCGCGCGAGGACCTGATCTTCACGACGGGTTCCTGCTTTGCTCGAAATATCGAGAAAAAGCTCGGCGAACTCGGATTCAGCCTTCCGATGCTGCGCGTGGAAACTCCCGACGCGGAGCGGGTGAGCGGGCTCCCCAACGAGATCCTCAACAAATATACGACGGCTGCGGTCCTGAACGAGCTCCGCTGGGGTTTGGGGTTAGCCGCCTTCCCCGACGATGCGCTTCTCGAAGTGGAAGAAAGCCTGGTGCACGACCCGCACCTCCATCCTCAGACGCCGCCGGTGACGCGTGAGCGAGCTATGGAGCGCCGCCGGGAAATTCACGACATCGTCGCGACGCTGCCTCAGTGCCGGATCTTCATCATGACGCTGGGGCTCGTCGAAGCCTGGTTCGATGAACAAACCGGACTTACTCTCAACGGAGTTCCACCAAAAACGGCTATCGCAGCCGATCCGGGCCGCTTTACCCTTCGCCGCCAGTCGCACGCAGAGATCCTTGCCGATCTCGAGGCAATCCACTCCATTGTCCAAGAGCAGGGGCATCCGGAAGCAAAGATGATCCTGTCGGTCTCGCCGGTGCCATTCAAGGCGACCTACACCGGGCAGGACGCGATCGTCGCAAACACGTATAGCAAGTCAGTACTTCGTGCGGCCGCTGAAGAGTTCGTTCAGGCCCATGACAATGTCGACTATTTTCCCAGTTACGAGATGGTCACGCTAAGCGATCGCGCCGCGGCCTATTGGGATGACAACATCCATGTTCAGAGCGCGATGGTCTCGCGCATCATGGAGATGGCAGTTTCGAAATACGTTCCAGGTTACGAAGCCGCAATCGCGGATGACGACTTGTCGCGCTTTGGCGAGAAGCCGCGGCAATGGCTTGCCGCTGGCGTGCAGCTGCGGGCACAGGGCGACTACGGCCTCGCCGCCAAACTATTCAAGGCAATCGACGACGCTGGCGCGATCGAAGTGGCCGGAAGCAATCCAGCCGACTTTTATCTGCTTTACGGCACCACCCTCGCCCGAGCCGGCCGCAATGGCGATGCGGAACCCGAGCTTGCCCGTGCCGTAGCCCTGTCTCCCGACGACGCGCGAGCGACCTACAAGCTCGGCCTCATCAGCGCTCGCTTGCGCCGACCGCACGCGGTCCAGTTATTGGAGCGCGCCGTTCGAATGGACCCAGCTTCGGCGCAATATGCATCGCGTCTTGCGGTTCAGTACGAGCGCATGAAACGCCCGGCCGACGCGGTCGCCTTGTTCAAGGCGGCACTGGCGCTGGACGCGAATTATGAGGAAGCGAAGCTGGGCATGGAACGCCTTGCGGCGGCCTCCCCCAACTCCGGCAAGGTTGCGGCCTAAGCCAGCGAGAAACTGCGTTGCGCGCTCGGCAGATCGGCGATGTCGATCGGTTCGCCGGGCGTATAGGTTTCAAAGATCTCGGCGAACAACTCGCCGTACGCTGAATCCTTGTAAAATATATAGTTCAGGCCGCCCACGCCGCGCCGCTGATAGTCGCGGATCTGATCGACTGTGAATTTCAGGCTGCGATGCGTGCGCAGCTGCTCCCAGGAAAATTGCCATCCCAAGTCGGCCATTTTGTCGACGATGGCGAGATTCTTCGGATTGTCGAAGTTGATCTCGATGAGAACGGTTTTCAGACGAGGGTCTCGCAGCGTTTCGACCATGCCATCGATGACACGATGCTCCAGGCCATCGACATCGATCTTGATATGGTCAGGTATCGGCAAGCCCTCCGCGACGAGCGTGTCGAGCCGATGTCCGATGCATCCCTGGGCGCGCCGGTTGTCGCGGCTGACACGCCAATCGGGCGCGAACTCCTTGTCTTCGGTCCAGCTATTTTCCTCGAAGTCATGATAGGAAATGCCAAGGCCAAAATCGCTAAGCAGCAGTCGGTCCGGTTTGTCGACGTCGCTCAGCGCAACGCAATAGCCAAGCACCTGCCCGTGCAGCTCATTGAGAAACACGTTTTTGTTGAGCTCCGCATAGTTCAGCGCTTCCGGCTCGAATGCGCAGACCGTCGCATCGCGAATGACCGCCGCATAGATGGTGTACATGCCGACATTGGCGCCGATGTCGAAAAGCGTCTCGCCTCTCGCGAACGTGTCGATCCAGGCGAGGGTGATCGGCTCTTTCGAGAACAATGTCCGAATGCGCTTCTTGCTTGACGAGCCCGTCGTGGCGAAGCGCAAGGGCGTGCCGCGCACGTCGACATCCGAATATTCTAAATCGAGCCACTTGGTCTTGATGCGCCCTCGTGTGTCCGCGACCGAGGATGCTCCAGCAGGTTCCTCCACGGGCTCCAAAACCGCGGCTTCGGAGGAGGTCGCGGGCGCCCTGCCCAGCAAAGAACCCAATTTGGTGATGCGCGGTTTCAGCCAGCTCATGCCATTAGCTTTCGTGACCGCAGTTCAGCGTTCGCACGGTCAAGCTGGTCTTCCGGGATGGGCTGGGTCTGGACCCATTTCACAAACCTGCGGAGACCTGCCTCGAGCGATACGCCTGGAACGAACCCCGTAACGCGTTCAAGTTCGGCGATGGCCGCGAAATTGTGCCGGATATCTCCCAGACGATATTCCCCGGTGACATGTGGCTCAATGGCCGAGCCCATGATCCTCGCGAGAAGACGGGCCACTTCGAGGACCGAAGTCGGCCGGCCGGATCCCACATTCATGAGAATGCCCTGCGGGCTTGGTTGTTCGATGCACCGCAGAACTGCCATCGCCACATCATCCACGTGGACGAAGTCGCGGCTTTCTTCACCGTCTTCGAATATCGGCAGCGGCAGGCCCAGCCGTAAACGGGTTGAGAAGATCGACAAGATCCCGGTGTAGGGATTGGTAAGCGACTGGCCTTCGCCGAAGACGTTTTGAAACCGCAGGATCGCATGGGCGATCTTCATTGAAGTGCACGCGACACGCGTCAGGTCTTCCTGCGACAGTTTGGTCGCAGCGTAGATCGACGCTGGGGACGTTGGATCGTCCTCCCTTGTCGCTGTCGGTGCGGTCGCCGCCCCGCATTGCGGACATGGCGGGTCCCACTTGTGGTCGGCAAGTTGCTCGGCCGTCCTCGCATCCGGGAAGCGCCGAACGCCGCCAGCGTCGCAGGTTCGGCAAATGTAGGCGCCCTCGCCGTAGACAGAACGGCTGGAAGCCAGAATGAAATTCCCCACCGAGTGGCGACTGTTGACAAGAAGATCGAACAGCAAGGCCGTGCCCTGCACATTCACCCGATAATAGTGGTCGATTTCGTACATCGACTGGCCGGTGCCCGTCTCCGCCGCGAGGTGCACGATCGTGTCCACGCCCGCTATCGCCTCGGCCAGCGCTTCGCGGTCGTTGATATCGCCGCGGATGAACGCTGCGCCCGCGAGTGGCGCGAACGTCGGATCTTTACCGTGGACCTGCGGAGAGAGGTTGTCGAAAATGGTCACTCGGTGGCCGGCGGCGACGGCCAGCCTCGTGACCTCGGTGCCGATAAAGCCGGCACCCCCCGTAATCAGAATATTCCGCACGCCTATGGCTTCCCGGTAGCCAGGCTGTCTTCCGGATCGAGACCCGCCTCGTCGCATTCCACCTCGACCAGGCGCGCGGCGAGTTCCTGATAATCGTTCGCCGCAGGGGCGACAGGTTGCGATTTCGCTTCTGCCTTGACCTCTCGCGCGGGCTCGGGCGCTTCTCCCGCGGCGTGCTTCATGAACAGGCCCATGACATGCGCGACGCCATTTTCGAGCACGTTGCGCAGATCGTCGGCGTAGTAGGCGCCACGCGAGAACGATCCAGTTATGATTTCATAGGACGGGAAATAGCTAACATGCGGGAACCTCGCGACCAGCATTTCCGCAGCCACGCGAAGCACCGATTTCGAGTAAGTCGTTGCCGCGAGCACATGTTGATCCCTGCGCGCGGTTGCGGCGAGTGGGACCGGCGAAACCGTCAAGATAATCTGCGCTCGCGGATTGACCCGCGCGAGGTGGAGCAGGAACGAGCTCATTTCACTGACGACGTCGTCGACCGTCTCGTTGCAAAAGACGTGCCGGTGCTTCGCAAACTGGCCCCCCTCGACACCCGGGCAGATAGGAAAAACGGCGCCATCGCTTCGCGATACCCAGCATTCGGTCAGCCCCAGCGTGAACACGAACACGTCGAGGTTTTCGAACATGCGACGAACGCATGCGAGATGCTGTTCGCGATCAAGTCGCATCTCCAGCTCTGAAACAAAGCCGCCAGGTTGCGCCGTTGGCCGAAACGGGTCGAGAAAGACGTCCTCCGCCTCCTGCCAGCAGTCTTCAAGCGGCTGGAACTGACCGTAAGCGCGCTGGAAGAGCTGCAGGAGCTGGCGAGCGGTATAGATGTTCCCGTAACGCGCGGAAAAAAGGCCGTAATTGTTCGCCTGGCGCACGCTTTCGGGAAGGATTGGATGGCCAGTTTCGGCAACGAAGTAGTTATAGCCGCTATTCTTGAGATAGCGGGCGATATGCTGGGCGAAGCAGCTTCCGGCCGTCGCCACCCGGGTCTCGTGATTGATCCGCACGTTGAAATTGACGACCGGATCGACTTCACCTGCCGCCGGGCCCGCTACGGAGCGGCGCCACGAGTTATACTCCGGGGCGGATTTGTACGGGTGCTCAGCCATGGGCGGCCGCCTGTTTCTTCATATCCTGAACAATCTCGCGAATTTGCTGCACGACGAGTGCGCCGTAACTAGCATTGGCATGGGTAGCGTCGTCATAATAATATTTTCGCGCCAAAAAACCGTTTGAGTTGAAGCATTTAACTGGCGCCTGGACAAAGCTGATACCGAGGGATCGAGCCCATTTCGCCGATAAAAGAGTCTCGATCCGCCAAAGCTTCAGCCGGCTTTCCGGCCGTTCGATCCCGAAGTCCTGCACGCTCTTGCCGTATTTCATCTGGTCGCTTTGGCGGAGCAGGCGATGCAAGATGTAATCGTTGCTCTCCTTGGGAGGAGGGGAGCTGAGAAGGAATACCGGTGCTTTCGAAGCGCCGATGATCTTCTCGATGGTAGGTGCCTGCCCCCGATTGCTGTCGAAGGCCATCGCCATCGCGCGATGCGGTATACGATCGACTGCGCGCGCGTCGGCCCTGTCAGCTTGGTCGACCAGGAAATCGAAGTCAGGTCCGGATCGCAGCATCCCGAGATAGTTCGAGAATGTGCCCAGCATCGCTAGGAAAACAGCATCCTCTGAAGACAGCGACTGGACAAGCTTGATCGCGTCCTCCGCGGACAGCGTGCCTCGCTCAAACGGCCGGTTCTTGCTTCCAAGCCGGTGAACCGTGATCAGGTCCAAGTCGCCTTCAGCCGCCAGAGCCTCGGCGATGGCAGCGCTATGGCTCTGGCCGATGACAATGGCTCTGGTCACGGGACCCTGTCTTCAGCCTTGTGCGCAGTCTGCGTGATCTTGAGGATCTGCTTGAGCACCATTTCCCCGTAACGCCGGTTACCGTGCGTTACGTCTTTCGCATAATAGTGCGGCTTTAGATAACCTTCTGGCGTGACGCTCTTGCCGGGCGGCTGGATTAATCCGACGCCAAGTTCGCAGCAGAGGCGCTCGAGGCAATCAAGCTGCAGGCGCCAGCATTTCAGACGCAATTGCGGTCGGGTCGGCCCGAGCTCGTGGATCCCGTCCTGGACAAACCGGCTTTCGAAATGCCTTGCGATGAATTCATTGTCCTCCTTGGGCGGAGGGGGAGCGAGATGATAAACTTGCGCCCGCGTGGCCTCGCGCAGCTCCCGCAGGACGGGGCCGATCGTTCCGCGAACACCCGCTTCGATATATCCGGCGATCGCGCGCATCGGCACGAGTTGTGCGCTGTCGCTGGCAAGATCCTCGTCGGCCGCTGATGTCAGGAAGTCGTAGTCGATCGGCTCCTGGACGGTGCTTAGTACCGCATATTGATTGCCGCCCACGGCCGAGAAGACGAAATCGCTCTGGCCGAAATGTCGGATTTCACGGCAGAAACTCGCAAGATCGGAATGCCCGACGATCTTGCCGTCCTTCTCCTTGCGCAGCCGCACGACACGAATGTGCTCGTAATGATGTTGCCTTTGCGGAGGCTCTGCTGCCCGCAGCAGTGCCGCCGTGTGACTATCTCCGAAAACGGCGATGCGCGGACCGTCCGGAGCCGGCGCCGCGTTGAAGAGCTCACGGATCTGCCTCAGGACCCTCATCCGGTCGTCACCGGAGAGAAGTTTTTCACAAGGTCGTCGATCGCCTTCATCTGGATAAGGTAATCTTCGAGCGCATCGAGAGGTAAGGCGGACGGGCCGTCGCACATCGCTTTCTCAGGATCAGGGTGCGCTTCGAGGAAGAGCCCCGCAATGCCGAGCGCGATGCCGGACCTTGCAAGCGCGGCTGCCTGGGCTCGCCGGCCCCCGGCGCTGTCACTTCCAGTGCCCGGCGTCTGGAGCGCATGCGTCGCATCGAACACGACCGGCGCCATCGGCTTCATGAGATCCATGCCAAGCATGTCGACCACGAGATTGTTGTAACCGAAGCTCGTGCCTCTTTCGCATAGCATCACGCGATCATTGCCGGCGTCGCTGCACTTGCGGATGATGTGCCGCATCTCCAGTGGAGCAAGGAACTGCGGCTTCTTGACGTTGATTGCCCTCCCCGTTCGGGCCATCGCGACCACAAGATCCGTCTGGCGGGCGAGGAACGCCGGGAGCTGCAAGATATCCGCCACTTCTGCAACGGGAGCAGCCTGATGCGGTTCGTGCACGTCGGTAAGAACGGGAACACCAAACCGGTCCTTTACGGCAGCGAGTATTTGCAGCCCCTTCTCAAGTCCCGGGCCGCGGAACGAACCGATCGACGAGCGGTTCGCCTTGTCGAACGATGCCTTGAATACATAGGGGATTCGGAGCGCTGTGGTGACATCCACGAACTTCCCGGCAACCGCCAGCGCCATAGCCTCATCCTCGATGACATTGATTCCGCCGATAAGGACGAATGGAGCATCGTTCGAAAAGCTGACGCCGTTCTCAAGAATTACGGAATTGGCCAAGCGCTGACTTCCTCAATACGCAGATTTGGAGGGCGAGCAGCGGTGGGATCGCCGGCCCGCATGGAGAAAACCTCATCTCCGTTTTTCGCGCCGAGGTCCAGCGTTGCTGTGGCTGAAGAACGGTTCAGGCACTCCGAATATCGTTGTCGGCCATACGCTTGGCAGTTTCGAACAGCTGCGCAAATCGACCGTAGACATCCTTCGGGTCCAGAGGCATTCCGGTGTGCTCCAGAAATCGCGACTGGCACCGGAGGAAGGACTCAGGTTCCGCCACTGCAGCACGCGCGAATTCCGTCCATTCCCCGACCGAACTGACCATCGTCAGACCGGCATAGGCGTCTGCATCGATCAGACCCGCCGGATCTCGCCAAACGGCAGTTGGAATACCCGCGAGCAGCATTTCAATCAGCACGGATGACGGCGCCGAAATTCCGTAAGCGTAGAGCGGCAGGTTGAGCCGATAAGTCGGCGCGTTCTCGACAGCGACATTGTCTGGGAGCGCCGTCCTGTTTTTGAGGAAATATTGGCCGCCGGGATGAGGCCGAAGCCTTATGGAGTGCCCCTCGAGCGCCATCAGCCGAGAAAATTCGGAGAACATATCGACGAAGTCAAACTTCGCTTTCTCTGCGCCGGCAAATCTGACCGAGTGAAGATTCTCGCACACGAGTCCAAGCCGCCCCCGTTTGCCCTCGAGTGAGGATGGCTGCTGCTGAAGGACGAGGCTCGGACCCGTGACGAATGCCTTGGGGCTTTGCGATGCCGCAAGTGAAGGAAGCCGCTCCGGGGATGCCCAGACGCACAGTACGTCGGCAGCGAACGATGCTGTCTCGCCATGTGCTCGGACATGATCCGCGCTGTGGCGAAATCCGACGCATTCGAAGCCGTGTTGCAGCGTCACGCGAAGATAGGAGGCTGGCGCGTGCTCGAAGACTGCATGAGAAATGGCGTGGTTGGGGAGGTTTGACTCGCTGGCGCTGAAAAGCAGTCCGCCGCCCTGCAACTCGCAGTGCGCGTCCCAGTCATTGTCGAAATAGGCCACCGAAGCACCCGCTTCGCGGGCAATTTCATCCAGCTCGCTGCGCCAGATCCCGACCGGATCACGCGCCAGGAATTTCTTTGCGACCAGTAACCGTGTTGCAAACCCGAAGTCCCGCGCCGCCATGAAGATCAAGGGCCGCAGGACATTCACGTCCTGGACGAGCTGGACAAGAAAAACGGCCGAAGGCGCCCGCATTCCTCTAGAAGGCCTCAACGCAGCTCGAAAACGGCAGTCGCGACTGCTCCGAGACAAATATGCGCCCTGGTCCGAAAGCCCCCTCCAGTTGCCGGCCGACAAAGTCCATCGTCGCTCGGTAAGTCGCGAGTTGAAATGCGTCAGATCGGTTGAACCATTCGAGCCGCGGGGGCCCACCCGACACGGATCGTGGGCGAGACTGTTTCAGCGGCAGGTACAGCTTGCCGTGATGACGCTCACCGCGTCCCAGTTGCGCCTTGACCGAACTTAGCAAGCGGGGCGCGGCTTGCCGGGCGACCAGCATTTCAATTCCGGCTGGCGATCCCCGGAAGACCACGTCGAAATCGAACTGGGCACTTGTGTAAGGGCTCGCGATGGAAAGACCGCCGACCGACTTGACCGAGCCGTGTGCCTCCTCTCGCGTCGAACTGCCGTGCACAAGCATGATCGGCGCTGGAACAGTCAGTCCGGCGACAGGTGCGATATCCGACAAGAAACGCGCCAGTTTCGCGGCCTCTTCGCCGCGGCTCGCCAGCGAACCGACCGTCTCCACGTAATCGACAACTTTTGTCGGTGAGAATCGCATCTCCCGTCGCTCGAGATCGAAAACCAGCTGGAGCGGATCCCGATAAAGAAAAGCATCCAAGGATCCATAAAGCGGGTAGCCAGCTGAAAGGACCTGGCAGCCGGAGCTCAGGGCGGTGACCGCGCGATTCAGCGATTTAGCTCGGCTGAACGGCTGAGCACTGACGGGTAGGAAAGCGAGGAAGCTCTCCGCGAGCAATTCTCGCTCGGCGACTTCCGTCCACTCGCGAACTTCCGACCGGACTGGCAACTGCTCGATAAGACTAAGTCCGTGAGCCGAAAGCGCACGTTTGTTGGTCAGTACCGTCAACCGGATGTCGAGCGATGATCGCCGAAGCTCGGCAAGGACCGACGAAAATGCCGACAAGTCTTCGAGCCCGACCGGGAAATAGGGATTATCACCGACACCATACCAAGCTACCCGAAGAGTCGACTGCTCCAGTGTACTGGCGAGCTTGCGGGCAAGTTTCGCACCCATCGCATCAATGTCGAAGCACGGGCCCGGGTCGTTCATCACATGAACCGGCAACCGACCGCGGATGGTTCTGACGACGTCAGCCATGGCCTCGGTCGAGCAGATCGCGAAGTCGCTGAGCTCGGCCAACTGGATGAGCCAGGCGCGATAAGAAATAAGACGACTGTCAATCGGATCGCTGAAGTAATCGTCAAATAAGTCCGGTCCGACGAGAACTCCGCGATCTTTCAGGTAAGCGGCGATAACGAGGGAGCGCGCGTCATGGCATTTGCTGATCAGCAGCATTTCGCAATTGGACCGGACCGGGTCGAAGGACGCGATTGCCTCTATCGACAGGTTGATCCCTCGCGAGGTGAGCTCGGGCCCTATCCGGCCGTAACGGATGCGGGTGCCGGCATAATTCTTATATTCCTCGCTAGGCACAAGTACGGTCAGCTTCATGCTACCAGCGCCTTGAACGCAGTGACATTTCCGGCCGCTGCCTCAGGTACAGCTAGACCGCTTCCGGCGGTGTCGTTGCGCCGCCGGACTATGCGACTGGCGGTGAACAAGGCCGTGCAAAGATGCCATGTATCTTTGCTTGTCGCAGGCAGTTCCTGGAACCAGGATTTGACGCGATCCGACCTACCGACCCACAGGTCATCAGCCGGCTTCGCAACCGCATAGGCGCATCGCCAAAGCGCTACGATCGCGGCGTCGTAATGTGCACGAGAATTGTCGGAATGCATTCCGCCCAGTGCGCCCCCGTCGCCAATCTCCAACCGCCAGTGGCGCCCTCGCCTTTCGAGGTCCAGGATAACGCAAGACGCCGTAGTGACGTATTCTTGGCGCAGCATCAGCGAGAAGAAGGATGTCACTCGCGGGTCGTGAAGGATCACATTGGGTCCGATATGACCCACCAGCGCGGTAGCGGTAGCAGCAACGGCCTCAACCATGGTGGCGAAGCGATGCACGCGCCCGGGAAAGGCAATGCTTGCCAGTGACCACTGCCAGGGCTCGATCGGGCCGACGAATGCTAGATGAGCAGACTTCGAGCCGAGCTGCACGGCCAAGGTCTCGACAGACTCTGAAAGATGCTCACCCGCCCACCTGGATGGTTCGATCAGCCAGGTGATCGAACTAGCTTCCTCATGTGGCGCTCGCTCGGCCACCGGAACAAGCCATTGCGCGTCGCTTGGGAGATCATGCCTCACGTATCGGATTGCTGCAGCTGCCCCAAAGTCGCGCGCATGCAGCGATTTCATCCGTGGCCAGTCGCACGCCACTGCGTCCGGGAAGAGGTCTTCATAGCGCGGGGCGCATTCCGGTGGTTGCAGCAAAATGACCTGAGAGCTGAAAGAGCCGTATGAAACGAGCAACGGGAGCGCCACCTGGTCCACGTCGCCGGTGGCTTCTCTCGACGCTGGCTCGGTCAAGACGGCGATTGTCGGCAGCATGTCGGATCCAATGTCCAACGTTGCGATTTCGCCCGACCTTGGGCGAGCCGGCATCACGGCAACTTCCTCGCGTAGATAAGCCGTACCCCCATCCTGAGCAGCGCCGGGAGCAGCGACAACCTCAACCCGCATCACCTTTTGCAGCCATGATTGGCAATATCGCTGGAAGAGAGGACCGCTTGCGTCGCTGTGCTCGATATCAACCTCGATGGAGGTGACTGCTGGATTAGCCTTTCGGATCTCCAGCAGCCGCGCGGCGAGACGGGAAGATTCAGACCGGACATCACCTTCGGACGCGAGGAGCTCGCAGTGATGAAGTCCGCCTCGGCACAGGGAAGGAAAAGCGAGGAACGACCATCCGCTGATCGTCCCTTGAAGTTCTGATACCAGGAACAAGACCGGAAATAACGGATTCGCAAGCTTCAGGTCGACGAAATCGAGCGAGTTCGCGATCACGCCCTCGCCGACGAGACTGATCTCGTCGTCCAATGGATCAACCTGGTACGCGCGAACCACTGAAGGCAGGCGGTCGAATGCCCAGCGCGTCCGCAGCCGCGACAAGTTTACATACCAGGCATCGATGATCTGACCGGCCGCCGGTTCGATCGTCGCAGCTGACGTCGAACTCTCTGCTTCCCCGCCGGAAAGGACGCGCAGCATGTTGAATGCATCGTCGATCGACTGGCGCAGCTTCGCCTGCTCGGTCAGACCAACGATCTGGCCCTCGAAGCTCACGGCCCGTGGGTCGGTTCTGATCAGCTCCGCCGCACGACGCCAGGAAGGGGGCCGTGACTGCTCGCTCCCAAAAGATGCGACGGGGGCAGCCTCGCCAAATGCGAATGTCGCAGGATCGGGTGTGCGTACCGCGGGCTCGGGACCGCCCGCATCACGGCCCTCGAACAGGCCAAACTCGATGAAGTGCAGAAGCGGGTTCATCCCCGCGCGCGCCACGTCGGCGTTGTCGTGAAGGTAGCGGCTTACGCTGAATTCCGGGTTTGGATCGTGACCGCGCCGCCACCCTGTTTCGAGAAAATAAATGAGCGGATCACCGCGGGCGCGAGCCGCCTCCGGATAGGTGCGGACATACCAATCGGCGTCGAAGAGGCCGGATTCGTGCACGAGCCGAGATAGCCGCACCCGCTCGCGCGTTGCGCGTCGACTGAAAAAGGGTGCAATTCGTCGCTTCATCTCGACGGCCGCTGTAGCGCCGCGTCGCCAGCCTGTAAGGGGCAATTAGAGACCCAGCTTCGGCTTTGCGAGGACCTGGCCGAACGGGCGCGCCCGATTCCAAGCAAAATGACTAACCGCAAAACATGTTGTTAAGTTCTCGTTTAACCCCAACGTTCAGAGTCAAGCGTTGTAGGTGCGTAATATTTTACTCTAGAGGCAGGTTAGCCGAAATTATTATAGATTACTTGCCATTTGACGCTTGCGCGTGCAAGCGTGCGGCAACGCTTAATGTGTAGTGCGAGAGCGGGCGGGGTTCTGATGTCTCATCGACATACTACGAAGATTTTTGTTGGCTACGACAGCCGCGAGGACATTGCGTGGGAGGTTTGCCGCCATTCGCTGCTGCGGCACTCGAGCAACGACCTGTCGGTAATTCCCCTTCGGCAGAACGCGCTGCGCGAACTCGGACTCTATACGAGACCGATCGATGCAGGGTCGTCGACCGAGTTTTCAATCACGCGCTTTTTGACGCCTTACCTGGCTGCCCAGGGCGGCTGGGCCGTATTCTGCGACTGCGACTTCCTGTTTACCGTCGACATCGCCCAGGTGTTCGCGGGGCTTGACCGGTCGAAGGCGGTTTACTGCGTTCAGCACGACTATGTACCGGCTCATGCAATCAAGATGGACGGACAGCAGCAGGCCGCGTACCCGCGCAAGAACTGGTCATCCTTCATGATCTTCAATTGCGATCATCCGGATGTCCGGGCGCTCACTCCTGCCGTGGTCAACAGCGCTTCACCGGCCTTTCTGCACAGGTTCGAATGGGTGCGCGACGACAATGCGATCGGCGCGCTCGACCTCGATTGGAACTTCCTTGTCGGCGAGTATCGCAAGCCGGAAAAAACTCCCCGCGTGCTTCATTACACGGTTGGTGGCCCGTGGTTCGAGGACTGGCGCGACTGCGACTACGCCGATCTGTGGCTGCACGAGCGTGACCTGCTGATGCAGTCGCTGAACCGTCCGGCGCTCAAGGTCGCGTAAGCGAGCCGGCCCTGCGCGGCTGGTCAAAGAGCGATCTGGAACTGTTCGCAGAACGGGCTGAGATGCGGATGGTGATAAGGATCGCGTATTCGATCGGTGCCCCAGCGGCGCTTTAGCGCTGCCAACTCACCTGCAAAGCGCGCCCTATTTTCCCTCGCGCTGTCTTTTCCGCGAGACTTTGATTCGTGATGGATAAGCATTGCGCGCGGTTCGTAAAACGACTGCCAGCCCAGTGCGTTCAGCTTGAGGCACAAATCGACATCATTGAAAGCCACTGGGAATTCCTGCTCGTCGAATCCCCCAACCGCGAGAAACTTCTCCCGGTTCACGACCATGCAGGCCGCGGTAACCGCACTGACGCGCTGGGGCAGGCGATGGCGCATGAAATAGCCAGGATCATCGCTGCCCAGGTAGCGATGAGCGTGAGCGGCTCCTCCCCCGACACCAATCACCACTCCGGCATGCTGCACCGATCCGTCGGGATAAAGTAGGCAGGCCCCGACGGCGCCGATGTCCTCCCTGATTGCATGGGGAACTAGGGCCGAGAGCCAATCCGGATCGATAATCTCAACGTCGTTGTTTAGAAAGCAAAGCACTTCACCCCGCGCACTCGCCGCGGCAATGTTGTTGAGGGCGGAAAAGTTAAAGGGCCCTCCAACATCGAGAACGGATATTCCGTCGCGGGCCAGGCGTTCGAGATAGCGGAGCGTTGCGGGATCATCGCTATCATTGTTCACGACGATGAGCTCGATGTCAGGATAGAGTGTTCGTTCGACGCCCTCGATGCAGGTGCGCAATAGCGACAAGCGGTTACGCGTGGGCACGATGACCGTCACCGACGGCTTTTCTGCCTTCGACGCTCCAACGGGCTTCAATGGCACTCGCGCAACCGGACGTCTCGCTCGATGGTGAAGTACTAGCGGCACGTGAAAGGGCGGCGGGCCGCAACTCAGGGCTGCGCGAACCAAGTCGCCCTGATCGCCATCCGTGCGGAGGTCTTCCAACATTTCGAGAGTTACCCGAACCACGGACGAGCCGGTGATGAAGTCGTGGTACTCGAAGAGCTCAGGATTCCACGAGGATTTGAAATGAGGGCCGTGACGCCTGCCGGACGTCACCATATCGTCGTCCGAATAAATAACCGTGAGGCCCGGCTGCTGTTTGATAGCATTTGCGTAGATCTCGAGTGCCGACACTGCGAGCCGGTCGCCAGGCTCAAGAAAGCATATCCAGGTCCCTTCCTGCGCGACCAACGAGCGCAATTGACGGATGCTCGCCAGCTGCAGCGCACCTTCGACCGGGCTGCCTCCGATGATCGCGGGTAAGATTCCGAAGCTAGAGCTGATCCAGCGAACAGTATCTCGAGCAGAGCGGTCGTCCGTGGGATTTAAGACAACGACCAGGATTGAATCGCTCGAGTTCCTCCCGCCGACCAGCTCTGCCTGCGCGCCCGGTTCAACGCTGTCGATCCACAGATCATAAGCTCGTGGAGAACGCCCCAGAAGCGCTGCAAATCGATTTCGCGATCGCAACTTCAGCCCGACCGTCCGCCACCATACACCCTGCAGATAATTGAAAGGCGAGAGAAGGAAGGCGTCCCAATGGACACCCAGGGTAAGAGCGACCCTCCGCCACCGATCTTTCAAAGACAAAAGTCGCAAGCGACCCTTGGCATGAACCGCCTGGACGGATGCTCTCCCAACAAGGCTCCTCGTCTGGTAAGGCGTGGCCGGGCGGCTGCGTATTAGGTTCACAGGAGCGAGGAACACCGAGTCATCATAAGACGTTGGTTTAGCTGAGGAAGGATTCTTCGCAAACCGGCCCAAGCACTCGCCGTCTGGGCCGATTGAGGTACCCGCGTTGATCGGAAATTCGGAGTTGCTCGCTCCGCGCTTATCTCAATGTTGCGCTGCGGCAACACATCTGATCGATTTTGAGTCGGACAACGGAACCCAAATACGCTATTCTGCGTCTGCTTGAAGGTCGGCACACGCGCTAAGCCGCTGATGTGAGGAGAAGAACGCGACAAACCGGCCGAAAGCTTTGCGTACAACCAGTTTCGCTTTTGCAATAAAGCCTTTGCTGTTATTGGAAATAGCACTCTGCTTGTTGAATTATGGGAGCAGGTCGGACTTAGTTTCAAATTAAAGAAAAGTTTACTTCAGACCACAAAAATTAGTTCAACAAAAGCTTGTTCAGTAGAAAGTAGAAAGGGGTTACAATCATGAGGCGATTGCATACCGGCGTTGTTTCGGCGCTCGCACTGGTGCTTGGAGTAAGCGCAGCTCAGGCTGATGCGCAGTCCTTGCGCGGCTTCCGGGCCGAAGGCCAGGTCGGAATCACTAGCTTCCACTCGGAAGGCAATCACGATTCCAAGGTTGGTTGGGGCGCCGCTGTCGGCGTCGATGCCATCGTCGCCAACGGCTTCGTGCTGGGCGCCGAGGGCACCTATTGGGACTCGCGTCCTGAGAACCACACGATCGATGGTCCTGGTGTTGCCAACCACAAGATGTTCCAGGAGTGGGGCATCGCGCTCCGCGCTGGCGTGCTCGCGACGCCGAGCACTCTCATCTATGGTAAGGTCGGCTACGTTCGTGACGAGCAGCGCAAGGAGTTTGTGCCGTTCGTTCCCGCGACCCAGACGGTCAATGTGGGTGGCGTCAACACCCCCGGCTACTACTATGACCACGACAAGGTCGGTGGCATCCAGTGGGGCGGTGGTATCGAGCAGAACGTCACCGACATGATCTACGTGAAGGCCGAGGGTCGTTACTCGGACTACAGCAACCACACCCATGCGCTGACCGGCCTGCTGGGCGTTGGCATCCTGGTTGGTGGTCAGGTCGCCGAAGCGGCTCCGCCGCCTCCGCCTCCGCCGCCGCCGCCGCCGCCGCCACCGGCTACGCAGACCTGCCCGGACGGCAGCGTGATCCCGGCTACCGACACGTGCCCGGCTCCGCCGCCTCCGCCGCCTCCGCCGCCGCCGGCGCAGCGTGGCGAACGCGGCTAAGCTCGACAGAGCCTAGCAAGATTGGGGGGCGGGCCTTCGGGCCCGCCCCTTTTTTTGTTTTCAGTTAACCCATTGTAAACCCGAGAAAAACGTCAGTTTTCGTTCATCTGTGGCGCTCTACAGGGTGCCAAGCATGTGGAGGAAGCTTGCGACATTCACTGCCTCGCTATGCGCAGCGGCCATTGCTGGCAGCGCGATGAGCGCTGGCGCGGCTCCTTTGTCGAGACATTGCAGGGTCGTGGCTGCGGCCAAACTGCCGGCTGAGGCTGGTGGCGCAGCCTCAATTTGCAGCGAGATAGAGCGCGCCATGGGCGCTGCCGTGCCGAACGTTCGATACAAGGTGGAAGTCCGGGTCGTCACCCCTGCCCGCCTTTCGGCGAGGATGGTCGTCGAGGGGCGCGAGCTGCCGGAGCTAAACCTTGCCTCGAGCGATCGCGAGCTGACGGCTGGCGCCATTCGGCGCTTTGCCAAGTCCTTGGGCGAGGCCGCCAAGGCCGCCCGATTGGATTCTTAAGGGTTCGAAAACGAGTTTCGAGCGAAAATGGAGTGGCAGACCGCCTGATGGCGACGCCGAGCTTGGGGAGAGGGAGTATCTGCGTTGGCTGACGTTCCGGGCGATAGTTCAACTACGTCGAGCGTGACCTTTGGCGGCACCGTCAATGGATCGCTCGAGACGATTGCCGATCATGACTGGTTCCGCGTTACGCTGACGGCGGGGCAGCCCGTTGTCGTGACCGTCAACGGAGTCACGCTGAGCGATCCCTACCTCAACATTCGCGACGCGTCGGGAAACATCCTGTTCTCGAACGACGACATCAATCCGGGCGTCGACACCGATTCTCGCGTCGCTTTCACACCGACCTACTCCGGCACCTATTATATCGACGTCGGCGCTTATGCCGATCAGGGCTCGGGTACCTACACGGTTTCAGTTGCGCCCTATACGCCGCCCCCGGCGGCGAGCATTGACCAGATCGCCGATCAGCTCGTTTCCGGCTTCTGGGGCGGCACCAGTCATCACTTCAATGTAACGCAAGGCGGCACGATCACGGTCAACATAAGCACGTTGACGGCCGCGGAGCAGAATATCGCGCGAACTGCGCTCAGCGAATGGACCGACATCATCGGCGTTCGCTTCCAGGAAGTGCTGACGGGCGGACAGATCGTATTTGACAACCACGAGGACACTCCTGGCACGCCGGTAGCGGCGACGGACGCGAATTATTCGCGCGGGATCACCAGTTCCGCGCACGTCCAGATTTCGAGCTCGTGGGTCGATCGCTACGGGACCGGGCTCTATAGCTACAGCCTGCAAACCTACGTCCATGAGATCGGGCATGCACTCGGGCTCGGCCATGCCGGAAATTATAATGGAACCGCCGAATATCCTACTGACGCGCTGTTCCAGAACGATGCCTGGTCGACGTCGATCATGTCCTACTTCGATCCGCAGGAGAACACCTACTTCGGCGGGCAAGGCTTCACGATCAACTATGCCCTGACGCCCATGCAAGCCGACATCGTGGCCATGCAGAGGCTGTACGGGCTGTCGACGACCACACGGACCGGTGACACCGTCTACGGGTTCAATTCGAACGCCGGAGGCGTCTATAATGCGAGCGCTTATCCCCGCGCCTCGTATACGATCTTTGACAGTGCCGGGAACGATACCCTCGATTTTTCGGGCGCGGCAGCGGCTCAGCGGATCAATCTGAACGCCGAGACCTACTCCAACGTGAACGGCTACACCGGCAACATTTCCATTGCCCGCGGAGTGGTCATTGAAAATGCCACCGGCGGCAGCGGGGCCGATACGATCATCGGCAATGCGGTGGACAACGTGCTCAAGGGAGGCAGCGGTGCTGATACCCTGACAGGCGGTGGCGGCAACGACACTTTCCTGGACACTGCCGCGGGCCACAGCGGTGATCGCATCACCGATTTCAACGCCGGTGACACGATTGTCTTCAGCAATGCCACGCTCGGAAGCTTCAGCTTCAGCCTGTCCGGTAACGTCCTGAACTATACCGGCGGCTCAATGACGCTCAGCAACCTTGCTGTCGGCAGTTTTATCGCCAGCAACGCTTCGAGCGGGGGCGTGCTGCTATCGTTCCAGTCCAATCAGGCCCTGCAGCAGCCCGCTGTCCAGAATGACTTCAACGGCGACGGTCGCAGCGACATCCTCTGGCGTGACGACAATGGTTCGCTGTTCAACTGGCTGGCGACCGGCAATGGCGCATTCGCCTCGAATGCGGGCAATTTCGCGACCACCGTCGCCACCGACCGGCAGGTCGCGGGCACCGGCGACTTCAACGGCGATGGCATCAGCGACATTTTGTGGCGCCAGGACGTGACAGGCCGGCTCGTCGACTGGCTCGGCACGTCCAATGGCGGCTTCGTCGACAACAGCCAGAACTTCAGCAGTTCCATCCCGGCAAGCGTGCACATCATCGGGATCGGGGACTTCAACGGAGATAACCGAGACGACATCCTGCTGCGCAACGATGCCGGCCTCCTATTCAACTGGCTCGGCCAGGCCAACGGCACCTTCGCCAACAACACTTCCAATTTCTCGACAGTCGTGAGCGGCGAATGGCGCGCCATCGGCACTGGCGACTTCAATCACGATGGCCGCGATGACATCCTGTGGCGACAGGACGGGACCGGGCATCTGCTCGACTGGCTCGGCACGGCCAATGGCGGGTTTTCGACCAATACGAGCAATTTCGACAGCTCGGTTCCCTCGTCGATACATTTTGCCGGAACCGGCGACTTCAATGGGGATGGCTTCGACGACATCCTCTGGCGCGACGATTCGGGCCTGTTGTTTGACTGGCTGGGTAACGGCAATGGAGGCTTTGCATCGAACGCCGGCAATTTCTCGACAATCGTCTCAACCGAATGGCGAGTTGTCAGCGTCGGCGACTTCAACGGTGACGGGCGTGACGACATCCTCTGGCGTCAGGACGGCTCGGGGCACCTGCTCGACTGGCTGGGCACCGCCAACGGCGGCTTCGTCTCCAACATGCAGAATTTCGACAGCTCGGTGCCTTCGAACCTGCACACCCAGGATCTCTTCCTGTAGGTCACTAAACGGCGGCCCCGCTTATGGGGCCCGTCCATTGCGCAGTTGATGAGGAGGCTCAGTCCTCGTGACCGGATCGCCACAGCGCTCCTGTCAGCGGCTCCATGATATATTGAAGCGCCGTCCGCTTCCGCACCGTGAGGACGGCTTCGACCGGAAGACCGGGCCTGAGCTCACCATTTCCCAGCACCTGCCTGACGCGGTTCAATTCGGCTTCCGGAACCACGATTTCGACGCGAAAATAGGACCGCCCCGTCTTCTCGTCCGTGAAGCTGTCTGCCGACACGGTTCGCAACTTGCCCGTGAACAACGGCAACGAGCGGTTGTGGACGCTGACGAAGCGGATCTGGGCGGTCTGGCCCTGATAGGCGTCATCGGCATCCGACGGATTGAGCTGGGCCTGGATGACGAGCTCGCGCCCATCGGGCACGATGTCCATCAGCTTCTGCCCGGCTGCGACAACCCCGCCGATCGTGAAGACCTGGAGCCCGACGACCTGCCCCGTCGCTGGAGAGCGCACCTGGGAACGCTCGAGCTGCTCGCGGGTGGCGACCAGCTTGGGCAGCACTTCCGACAGCTTGCTTTGCGTGTCCTTCAGGTCTGATTCCACCTGCTGGAGGCGGTCGCGGGAAACACTGAGCGATTGCATTCGGGTCTCGCCGACGCCCTCACCGGCGCGCGCATATTCGGCGACCATCTGCGCTTCCTGACCCTTAAGGTCCGCCTGGGCGCGTTCGAGCGCGCGAACCCGATTCATCGACGCGAAGCCCTTCTCGGCCACGCTCTTGAGGCCTTCGAGTTCCTCGGCGATCAGCCGCTGCTGCTCAATCAGCGCCTTCCGTTGGCTAACGTAGCCGCCTTGCTGCTGGTAAAGCTGCTGGGCACGCTGGCCGAGCACCGATTGCTGCGCCGAAACGGCCCCGGACCGCGCGTGCATTTCCGACCGTTGAAGCCCCATCACCTGATTGGCGATCTCACGATCGGCCAGGCTCAGCGATGCAAATTCCGGCGGAGCGGCGAAATCCCGCTGACCGCTGCGCTCCGCCATCAGCCTTGCCCTTTGAGCCAGCAAAGTCAGATAATCGCTGGTGAGCGCCCGTTCCGAGGCTTTCAGCTCCGGCGCGGAGAGCTCGATCAGGACCTGGCCAGCCCGGACGTGCTGTCCTTCGCGGACGTGGATCGCCGTAACGACTCCCCCGTCGCGGTGTTGCACGCTCTGGCGGTTCCCGGCGACGGCAATCTGTCCGACCGCATGAACACCGGCGTCGAGCGGCATGAATGCCGCCCAGCCGAGAAAGAGCACGAAGAAAAGCCCGGCAATGATCATGCCGAGCCGGATCTCGCGTTCAGGATCGCCTGCGCTGGCCTCCGGGCCGACCGGAATTACGAGTGCGTCGCTCATGCAGCATTCTCCGCCTGGGGCTTCTGCGGCCCGGACTGCGGCGCGGCGAGACGCCTGACGACGGCCTGCGAGGGTCCCATCATTGTCGGCCGGCCCTCGTCCAGGACAAGGAGCTCGTCGGAGGCATCGACGACCGACCGACGGTGAGCGATCACGATGACTGTGGCACCTCGCGCGCGTGCACGCGTGAGGGCGCCGATGAGAGCGGCCTCTCCGGCATTGTCGAGGAAGGCGTTGGGCTCGTCGAGGACGAGCACGGTCGGGGATCCGTAAATTGCCCGCGCAAGTGCAATTCGCTGCGCCTGACCCAGAGACAGCCCCGAACCCATCAATCCCAACCTCGTCTCATAGGCTTCGGGCAGCTGAAGAATCAGGTCGTGAACGCCCGCTTCCTGCGCAGCAACCACGACGGCCTCGTCGATCTGCCGTGCCTGCTCTGAAGTCGTGGGACGCGCGAAGCGGCAGATATTTTCCTTGATGGTGCCTTCGAACAGAGAAGGTTCTTGCGGCATGTAACCGACGAACTTGCCGAGCTCCGCCGGATTCCAGTCGCCAAGCCGCGCACCGTCAAGCCGCACCGATCCGACCATCGGCTGGATTGCTCCAACGAGGATGCGCCCCAGCGTCGACTTGCCGGAGCCATTGGGACCGATGATCCCAAGAATCTTGCCTGGCTGCGCTTTGAAACTGACGCCCATCAGGACAGTACGCTCACCGATCCGCACGCCGGCGCCTTCGACCTCGAGCAGGCCCGTGGGAGCAGGAAGCGCGGTATAGGAGCGCTCACGACCGATACCCTCGAGTACGTGAGAAAGACGGTGAATGGCCGCCCGCGCAGTAGCGAGCGCCGACCAGCCGCCAATGATCGCTTCGATCGGCTGGAGCGCCCGGCTTAGGAGGACCGAAGAGGCGATGATCGCGCCCGCCGAGATGTCGCCGGCAATTGCCAGAAGCGCGCCGACGCCAAGGGCCGAGGACTGCACGAACATCCGGAAGAATTTGCTGGTTGCAGTAAGCCGGCTACCGACGAGCTGCGCTCCGACCATGTGGGAAATTGCGATTTGTCGTCGATCAAGCTGGCGGTCGACCATCGCCCGAGTCATGCCGAGGCCACGAACCGTCGCCCCCTGCATCGCGGCCGCCTGCTGCATGTTCTGTGCAGCAGCCATTGCGGTCGTGGCAAATTCCATCCGCGATTGCGTGGCCCGCTGGTTCGACCAAGCTAGCGTTACGAGCAGCGCCGCGGAGATGACGGCCATGATGCCGATCCAATAGTGCAGCATAAAAGCGACGACGAGGAATACCGGCGTCCAGGGAGCGTCAAACATGGCTGCAATCACCGGCGTGCCGATCGTCGCCCGGATCGAGTCAAAGTCGCGCATCGCCTGGGCGGTGCCGCCGGTTTCCGATGCCATCATCTGCTCGAGTAGCTTCGGCGCGAGCAATGAATCGACCCGCTCACTGGCGCGGACCAGGAGGCGGCCGCGGACCATGTCGAGGCCAGAGAGAGTAAGAAGGGCTAGCGCAAGCGCCAGGGTCACGAAGAGCAAGGTTGTCTTGCCGGCAGTCGGGACGACGCGGTCGTAAACCTGCAGCATGTACAGAGTGGGCGCGAGGTAAAGGACGTTGATCAGCAGGCTGAAGAGGGCTGCTGCGAGGAAATGCCGGCGACACTGCCCGAGCGCATCCGCGAGCGGCTTTGGCATCTCAATGCCGATGAGCTTCGTCATTGTCGGCCTTCCATCCGCCACTCAGCATTCCTTCGAAAATAGGACTCTACCGCGGGCACGGCAAATCGACCGGCACGTAGCACCGGTCGACGCCCGCTCGGACCATAGAATAGCACCGATTAACCAAAGAGTTACCCAAAATGGGACGGCTCGAACATCGCCCTGTGGGAAAAAGACCACATTTGCCAGTCTTTCTACGTTATCCGTTTAACGGAGCGGATATTTCGCGCGACGTTGCCGTTGTGGCCTCGAGCGCGCGGAGGTCGCGAGCGAGTGCATGGCCGGACTGTCCCCGGCCATTGCGTAGAGAGGGCAACGAATGGCTAATCCGATTAATGGCACAAGCGGTGCGGACTTTCTGTTCGGAACCGCCGGGGATGACACGATTTTCGGCTTCGCGGGCAACGATTCGATCGATGGCGAAGCCGGCAATGATACGATCGACGGCGGAGACGGAAACGATATTCTGACGGGTAACACCGGAACGGATATCCTCACGGGCGGCAACGGCGCCGACATCTTCCGCGACACCAGCGTCAATCTGAACGGCGACCGGATTACTGATTTTCGCATAGGCGACCGCATCCAGCTCACCGACCTCACGCTGCAGAACGCAAACATCGGTGCCAACGACACGGGAATTACATTCAGTGTCGGAGCCGGGACCGGCACAGTCCAGATCGATGGCGGCGTGCACGCCGGCAGGATCGTCCTGCGATCGATCGACACCGGCGGTGTCGAGGTCCGGTTGCAAACCGCGGCTCACAACGATTTCAATGGCGACGGGCTGAGCGACATCCTGTGGCGCGACAGCAATGGCTTGCTGTTCAACTGGACGGCCACCGGCAATGGCGCCTTTGCCTCGAATGCTGGGAATTTCTCGACTGTAATCAGCACCGAGTGGCGGGTCGCGGGCACCGGCGACTTCAACGGCGACGGACGGGTCGACATTTTGTGGCGCCAGGATGTCACGGGCCATCTGCTCGATTGGCTCGCAACGTCGAACGGCGGTTTCACCACCAACCCTCAGAATTTCGACAGTTCGGTGCCAGCAGATGTCCAGATCGTCGGTACGGGCGACTTCAACGGGGATGGCCGCGACGACATCCTGTTCCGCAAAAGTGACGGGTTGCTCTTTGACTGGCTGGGAAGCGGCAACGGGTCATTCACCAGTAACACCGCCAATTTCTCGACGGTGATCAGCGGCGAATGGAGGGTCATCTCGACGGGTGATTTCAACGGGGACGGATTGACCGACATTCTGTGGCGGCAAGACGTGACGGGGCACCTCCTCGACTGGCTCGGCACGCCCAACGGTGGTTTCACCACCAATCCGCAAAATTTCGACAGTTCGGTGCCGTCGAACATCCACTTCACGGCGACAGGCGATTTCAACGGCGATGGCCGCGACGACATCTTGTGGCGCGATGATTCAGGCTTGCTGTTCGACTGGCTTTCAACGCCAACCGGCGGCTTCACCCCGAACACCGCCAACTTCGCTACCGTAATCAGCGGCGAATGGCGGGTCGTCGGCGTCGGGGATTACAACGGCGACGCCATCGACGACATCCTGTGGCGCCAGGACGGCACCGGCCACTTGCTCGACTGGCTCGGCACGGCCAGCGGCGGCTTCGTCACCAACCCTCAGCACTTCGACAGCTCGGTTCCCAGCACCCTGGTTGTCCAGGATCCATTCCTCTAGCCGATTTAGCAGCGACAGGGTCTCAAGGCCCTGTCGCTGGATCCTCGAGGCTTTCGAGGCCGCGCACGCGCTGACCCTTGTAGTAACTGGCCCGGCACCGTAGTTGATCTGCGTCCGGCGCTCTGGTTCGCGAGACCATCCCGCTCGACACGGTCATCCCTCACCATCGAAGAAAGCCCGATGATCAGTTTCTTGCGTTCAAAGTTCGCAGGCAGTGGGAGGTCACAGGAGGAGGTCGAACTCCCGGCCGGCGTTCGAAAAATCGACTGCTCTTTCCAGACAATCCTGAAAACGCACTCGATGCGGGGTCCCTTCTGTCACGTCGGAGCCTTGATCAACAAAGACGATGTTCCGGACGACATGGTCGCGCGGTGGCGCAAGATGTTTCTGAAGATCGATCCCGCAGGCTTTACGGGTATCGACCTCTTTCCGGGACCAAATGTCGACATCGTTGCCGACCTTTGCGATCCGAATTTTGCAGACACGCATCCCGAGCTTATCGGCAAGTTCGGCACGGTATTCTGCTATGCACTGCTGGAGCATGTGAAGAACCCGTTCGACGCTGCCAGAACCATCAACAGCCTCATCGCACCCGGTGGGCACCTCTACTACGGCGGCCCTTGGACCTGGGGATATCACGCCTATCCCGGAGATTATTTCCGCATCAGCTTCGATGGCCTCGAAGTCCTCTTCCCCGAGCTCGAATGGCGTCAACGCTGGTATATGTCGACGAAGGAAGGGATCGGCCTCGAACTCGATCCGCGGCGCGAAAAGCGGATCTTTCGTCTCCATAACGTTGACGGC
>Ga0068864_100000551_pt1 | contig 31977 bp, 56 predicted proteins | sample KBSSwiS72_FD_66586 | JGI IMG/M metagenome (GOLD analysis project Ga0068864, IMG submission 66586) | Switchgrass rhizosphere microbial communities from Kellogg Biological Station, Michigan, USA - KBS Switchgrass S7-2 | ecosystem: Host-associated > Plants > Roots > Rhizosphere > Soil ...
GGTGGGGACACGTGCGGGGGCTGCCGTGGTTCCGGGGGCTGAGAGTAACGAACGCGCGCAACGCCGTCAGCAGATGGGGTCTCGACGGGCCGATACAGGTCATAAGAAACACCGACGCTCTCTGTGTCGGCGAGCCGGGAGTTGTCGGAGGTGGCGGATGCTCCGGCTTTCAGCTTGTTAATCTCGTCGTTCAGGCGGGGGCTCGCGGCATCGTTCTGGTAGGGTTCGACATGAACTCCTCGCAGTCGCCGCACTGGTACGGAAAGAACACTTGGCCCGGCTCCTCCAATCCTAAGGAGAAGAGCTTCGTCAGGTGGCGTCGGGCGCTGGACGGGGCTGCGGCGACGCTCAGCAAGTTGTCGGTGGAGGTGATCAATGCGTCGGAGAGGTCAACCTTGAGCGCGTATCCGAAGATGAAGCTAGAGGACGCACTGTGGCTCTTAAAGGCGTGAGACCAGACTGGTGGCCAAACTGGCAGTCTCAGTGCGTTGCGGTCGTTGGTTCTGGTCCAAGTCTGCGACGAGAGCAGGTGGATGCGTTAAAGGAAAGAATACACGTGGTCGCCGTGAACAACAGTTACGAGCTCTGTCCGTGGGCAGACGCTCTGTACTCGTGCGACGCCAAGTGGTGGAAGTATAAGGACGGAGCCAAGGACTTCGACGGACTGAAGATGGCCTACGCCGACGAGGCAGTGAAACTTTATCCTGATATCAAGAAGATCAACATCTCGAAGATGACGAACAACGACGCTACCAAGGAGCTCCAGATGGTGGAGTACAACACGGTGGGAGGTGGCGGCAACTCCGGTTTTCAGGTGGTGAACTGGCTGGCTCAGGTTGGCGTCTCCGCGATCGCTCTGCTGGGGTTCGACATGCGAGTAGACGGCAACGGTAAGGCTCACTGGCACGGTCGTCACCCAGACTCAGGAGCTCACGTTCTTAATAACCCGTACGACGAGATGATGGCGTTCTGGGTGAAGCACATGACCAATGCGGCGCCGAAACTTAGCAGACTTGACATCGACGTCGTGAACTGCTCCGACAAGACCGCGCTCACCTGCTTCCCCAAGATGAGCGTGGAGGACGCACTGGCTCGGTGGGGACTATAAGGAGGAAGGCATGACAGTCAAGTTATTCGTAGGATGCAGCGCGAACGGCGAGGACGCCGAGGCTCAGCTTCTGCTGGAGTACACGCTGCGGAAGCACGCCACCGTGGACGTCGACCTGACGTGGATGAAGTTGTCCAGGGATCCTGCGTCGCCGTGGTACTCGAATCCGAGGAAGAACGAGGGATGGAACACCGTCGGGTGGGCCACGCCGTTCTCTCCGTTTCGCTGGGCAATTCCGCACGTCTGCAACTACGAGGGCAGGGCAATCTACACCGACGTCGACATGATCTTCATGGCGGACGTCAACCAACTCTGGACGCAGCCGATACCGGAGGGAAAATGTCTATTAGCGAGGAACGAGCAGCTGACGTGCGTGATGCTTTTCGACAATCAGAGATCCAGAGCTTACTTACCCAGCTACGATTCGTTGAGAACAAAACAAGGGTTGTACAGGACCGTGCGAAAAACTATCGGCGCGAACGCCGCCAGATTCTCCGGAAACTGGAACTGCTTGGATGGCGAAAACTACCAAAGTCTAGAGGATCCAGACGTAAAGCTGATTCACTTCACCAAGGTGGAGACTCAGCCTCACCAGAAGTGGGCCATTCCGCGTCTGCGGGCGAGTAACCAGAAGCACTGGGGCGAGCACATGCGACAGTGCGGTCTGCCGCACGCGCGCAAGGACGTGGCACCGCTTGTCGATAAGCTCTGGGAGGAGGCCCACGTCGCGGGCTACAACGTCAACATGTATCTTAATCCTCAGGAGTTCTACGGACAGTACCATCACGTCCGCGCTGGACCGAGAGCTGCATAGGTCCGATATGAAATGTCATCGAAAATTTATTGAATATTCCGGCATGAACTATGAACGTGCGAGGTTGGAAGCTGAACGTGTTATCGGGTTTTTGTGGATGGGCGGGGGAGAACGCGCCGAACGATTAGACGAATTAAAGATCGTTATGCTGGAAGCGAAAGGTAAGGAAAATGTCACCACTTAGAATAGTGAAGTTCATCGGTTGTTGGTTCTGTATCGTGGCAGCAGTCGCGCTGCTGGTGCTCGGGCATCAGCTGTTCGGGCTGCCCGGTGTTCTCGCGCTCGTGGCCATCGCGTTCGCGCAGGCACCGGAGTCGTGGTAATTCGGAAGATCTACGAATGGCTGGGCTGGTGCTGGCACGACTGGAATCGTCCGGAGCCAGAGTGGACTAGTCAGTGGGACCAAACTTACTTCAAGCGCTGCGAGAGATGCGGTGCTAGAAAGAGCTGGCCATGAAAGATTATCCAGTTCGCCGCTCCGGTGTCGGAAGCCACGACGTTCGCGAGGTAGGGCTGCGCGACCTTCTGCTGTATGCGGAGGGAAGCTCGGTGCTCGACGTCGGCTGCAATCGCGGCCACGTCGGGTACGAGTTCTATCGTCACGGCGCGACCAAGGTGCACGGCTGCGACATTCATGCTCCCAGTATAGACTGCGCTCGGCAGTGGTTCACTGAGCTGACGATCGACAGCAGATTCGAGGTCGTGGACCTGACTAGAGGCGACGTAGAGCTTCACAAGCACTTCGGGGCGTCGACTTACGACATAGTTCTCTTCGTGGGTGTGCTGCACAAGCTGAAGAGAGCGATGCCAGTAAAGGATCTTACAAATCTAGTCTGGAGTCTCGGTGAGCGCTCCTCTAAGTATCTCGGATGGAACGGCTACGCCGAGGATCTCGAGTTCATGGACCATACGCTTCAGAGAGCTAAGCTGGAGCGCATCCATCTGTCGCAGTTCGCGGCACCGGGCATCGCTGCCGTGTGGAAGAGATCGTGAACTTCGTGGTCAAGACGATGAACGACCGCTACTTCGGGCCGTTCCGCAGCGCAGACGACGCGGTGAAGTGGGCCACCGACGCTCTTCCTGTGTCCACGCAGTGGGTCGTCGTTCCAGTTTGGTCCAAGGAGGTAAAGCACTGATGAATTTAGATAAAACTTATACAGACGACGAGATGCAAGAGATGTACTCGAAGATTCATCAGATATACGGAAGATGGAACGCGAACCACGACAAGCATGACTGGGGCTCGTTTTCAATTCACAGAGGAGCACGTGTCTCTGTGGCGAGATGCAAGAGGTGCGGGGCAACGAAGATGTCTGACGGAACAACCTCTCCAGAGTGCGTCAACGAGGTTACTTGATGGGGTACGGCGACGACATCATGGCAACGGGGCTGGCGCGCGGTGCGGCAGCGGAGGGCAAGCTCGCCGCGTTCGGCGACGGCAGGCGCATAGTCTGGGGTCCTTGGTCTGAGGAGATGTTCAGGCACAATCCCAACATCGCCAAGCCGGAGCAAGTCGGGCTCTCTAGACTGAAGTGGATTCCGCACTACAAGGGCAGTCGACTCTACAACAAGCAAGTCAACGGCAAGTGGGTCTGGAACTACGACTTCCGGGTCACGCCCGGACAGTTTTACTTCAGCGATACGGAGAAGAAACTGGCGGAGGCTTTCCCCAGAGGGTTCACCGTCGTGGAGCCCAACTTGCCGTGGCAGAAGAAGGTCGCGTCCAACAAGGACTGGGGTGAAGACAACTATGCGCGCGTCGCGAGCGAGCTGCAACGCTGCGGTCACCGAGTGGTCCAGTTCGTCCACAAGAACACTAAGCGCAAGCTCAGTGGGGCCACGTTTCTGGAGTTCCAGAACTTCAGGGACACCATATCAGTGCTCTCCAGAGCGGAGCTCTACGTCGGCCCTGAGGGAGGAATGCATCACGCTGCTGCAGGAGTTGGAGTCAAGGCGGTCGTCCTGATGGGCGGCTTCATACCCCCGGCCGTCGTGGGCTACGACTCGCACATTAGTCTCACCGGAGGCGCGGAGGCCTGCGGCAACATCGAGCCTTGCATTCACTGCCGAGCCGCGATGAAGAGGATAACACCCGATCAGGTGATGGAAGCAGTCAACACGCTACTAGAGGAAGGTACTAGCGATGGGAACAGACGACAACAGACCTAAATACGAGCGGCATCTTCTCCAGAACATCCACGAGTTCTCCGAGTTTCAGGCACTCATGCGCGTGGAGAACGTGAGGAGCTATCTCGAGATAGGCTCCAAGAACGGTGGCTCGCTGTGGCGCATGGCAAAGAAGCTGGACAAGGGTTCCAGGATAGTCTCGGTGGACCTGCCGCACGGCGACACGTCCTTCAAGGTCACGCTGCCGAATCTGGAGGCCTGTGTCAAGCAGCTGAAGAGCGAGGGCTACGACGCGCACCTGATAGTCGGCGACAGCACCGCGCCCGACGTAGTTGAGAAGGTGCGGGCTCTCGGACCATTTGACTGCGTGTTCATCGACGGCAATCACACGCGTCCTTACATCGAGAAGGACTTCGCGAACTACGGACCCATGTCGAGGATAGTGGCGTTTCACGACATCAGCTACCACCGCGACGTCACCAATACGAAGAAGCTGCCGATCGACGCGCCCAAGTTCTGGAACGACATCAAGAATAACTACCGTCACGTCGAGATACGCCGCGAGGCGTGGAGGAACGAGGGCGGTCACAGGTGCTGCGACAACGGGATTGGCGTGCTGTGGAACAAGTAAACGTCATCACCTGGATCTGGGGCAGCAAGTATCATCAGCGGGACGTAGCCAGACTTGCAAGACGAGTCAGAAAGAATCTTACGCTTGATCATACTTTCCATGTCTTTACTTCTGGCTCTACTGATGGCTACGCATCTATGGGCGTCGTGGCACACAGGATAGCCGACCCGGAGCTCTGCGCGAGGAACTGCTTCTGCCGCCTGAGAATGTTCGACCCAGACTGGCAGCGCGACAACAAACTGAGTGGCTGGATAGTGTCGCTCGACCTAGATCTAGTCATCGTGAGGTCGCTGGACGAGGTTCTGGCACCGTCCGACCAGGACTTCAAGATACTGACCGGCGTGAACTCCACTAATCCGAATCCGCTGAACGGCAGCATGATGGCTCTTCGCGCGGGCACGCACGAGGGCGTGTGGCGGTACTTCTCTCCTTACGCCGCGAACCAGATAAAGTATCACGAGTTTCCCGACGATCAGGGATGGATCTGGTCGCAGATGCCAAACGCATCAGGATGGCAGGGCGGCAAGGAAGGAGTCTACGCTTTCCACAAGCCGGGATGGCCGGGGTTCCCTCAAGAGTCGACATACGTCATGCCGACCGACGCACGAGTGATAGCCTTCGTCGGCAGGCGAAAACCCGGGATGTATCTTCAGCTGCCTTGGGTCAAGAAGTACTGGCTCGAGCAATGATAGACCCCAAGAAGACTGCGCTCTACGTGCCCCCCGGTCTGGCAAAGTTCAAGCTCGCCCTGTTTACGCGTATCGGGAAGAAGGTTGGCCGCGCACTTTTGCACGACCCCAAGGAGCTGGACAAACTTCCGGACGAGATAATTCCGATAGTCGGCTGCACGCCAGCCCTTCGGCCGTGGGTCGACAAGTGGCGGGCGACGGGCAGGAAATTTATCTACTGGGACCGGGGGTATCTGCGTCGGGTTTTCGCCACGTGGCTGCCCAAGGGTGCCGACATCGGCATTCCGATGGGCTATTATCGCTGGCACCTGTGCAGCTTCCAGATGAGTGCAATCGAGAGTGTACCCGCTGATAGGTGGGAATTCTTAAGGTTAAGGGAGTATGTTAAGCCGTGGAATAAGGGCGGGCGGCACATAGTGATAGCGGACACGCTGCCCGACTACTGGAATCTCTTCTGCGACAAGGACTGGACCAAGCGTACCGCCGAGCAGCTGAGGAAGATGACCGACAGGCCGGTGCGAATACGCGACAAGGAGAGCAAGGTGAACTTGTTCGAGGATCTCAAGGACGCGCACTGTCTCGTGGCCCACGGCAGCATCGCCGCGGTCGAGAGTGCGGTGATGGGCTGCCCGGTGTTCGTGGACAAGATGAGCGCGGCGTCCTTGGTCGGAGAGACGGACCTTAATAAGATAGAGACTCCCGTTTATCCGGAGCGCGAGGCGTGGCTTCGCTCGCTGGCCTACAATCAGTGGCACGAGGGCGAGATGGACGACGGTACTCTCTGGAGGATGATCCATTGAGAGCAGGAAAACTAGACAGACGCATTGCCATTCAGCGATTCACCTCGTCGCAGTTGCCGTCAGGTGAGCTCGTGCAGAGCTGGGCCACCTTGGCGGTGCGATGGGCCTCCATCGGTCCGCTGAACGTGGAGGAGGCACCGTCGCAGGAGTCGTTCGCGGCCAAGGAGCGAGTGGAGTTCAGGGTCAGGTACGAGAGTCAGTTCTCGGATCTCTCGCCGAATGACCGTATCGTTTGTCCGGCCGACGACGCCGAGGAGACAACTATTCCGACTAGGTCCATCTACGACATCGCCGGTGCAGTCGAGACTCTTGGCAGGCGCGAGCAGATTCAGATCGTGGCGTTCAGGAGGAGCGACGTAACGTGATCGACGTTCGACTAGCAGTGCGGTCCATACTGGTGAGCGACTCGGCGACGTCTGCTTTGACGAACAGCGGAGCGCGCATCTTTCCTGTTCGCTCGCCGCAGGGGCTCAGGCTGCCGCACGTCGTGTACAACATGATCTCCGAGCGCGAGGACTACAAGATGTCGGGATCAACAGGTCTCGTCAACGCGCAGATGCAGGTGGACAGCTGGGCGGACGTGGCCGAGAGCTCCTACTCGCTCGCGCGCGCGGTGCACGACGCTCTCAGCGGATTCAAGGGCGGGGTGCTGCCGGTCAGCTCCAACTCGCCCGAGGAGACCATAGAGGTGCGCGGCATCTTTCTGGCCAGTGGTCGCGAGAACTTCGATACGGTCGTTCAGATGTTCAGGACGAGTAGGGACTACTTCGTCTGGTACGCTGCGAGGTAACATGGCGCGGGACACAGGACTATTCAAGCTGGAGGGTCTCAGCGACTGTCTGGACGCGCTCGACGAGCTGCCGAAGGCAACTAGCAAGAACGTGCTGAAGCGCTCACTCATCGACGCAGCACAGCAGATGCTGGAGGACGCGCGTCAGCTCGCGGAGCCGCACATTCTGTCTGGCACGCTGTACGGCTCCATCAACATAGGAACTAAGCTGTCGAGGTCGCAGGCCGGCTCCGCCAAGGAGTCGCCGGTCGAGGTATATCTCGGTCCTCGCGCGCTGGTGCAGGCTATCACTCTGGAGTTCGGCACGTTTCAGCAGCCACCCTCACCGTTCATGCGTCCGGCTTGGCAGGCGAACAAGCACCAGACGCTCCAGAAAGTAGCAAGTTCTCTCGCGCAGGAGATTCTCAAGGCAGCTCAGAGATTGGCGCGCAAGGCAGCGAGAGAAGCCGCCAAGATGGGAAAGTGAGAGAGGAGAAAACATGGCTCAGTCCCAAGCACTACTCGGTTACGGCTCAGTCTTCGAGATACAGAATGAGACGTCACCAGACGCATACGTCGCTTTCGCGGAGGTCATCTCTATTACTCCGCCGAGCGCCGACGTTGACCAGATCGATGTCACGCACATGTCGTCGCCGAACCGCTACCGCGAGTTCATCGACGGCCTGATTGACGGCGGCGAGATGTCGTTCGACATCAACTTCATTCCCGGCAATACCGACGACGACCGAATCTTCGAACTTCTCGGTCTGCCGATCGGCACCAGTCACGCTCGCAACTGTCGCGTCAGCTTTCCGAACGGCGTCACGTGGACGTTCGTCGGGACACTGACCGGCTACGAGCCTGACGTTCCGGTCGACGATCGCATGACCGCGACGGTAACGTTCAAGGTCAGCGGCTCGATCTCTCGAGGCTCCACGGGTTAGCTCTAACAGGAGGAGGAAGGACTATGGCGAATCGAGTGAGAGGCGAAGTTGCCTTCAAGCTTGGAGGCAAGGAGTACACGATGGTCTACAATCACGGTGCTCTAGTCGAGCTCGAGGACAAGCTCGACCGGGGCATCGTGGCCATCACCAGCGAGATGCAGAGGTGGGCGAAGGAGCCCGAGAGAGTCAGGCTCAAGTGGGTCGGGCTTCTCATCTGGGCCGGACTACTGAAGCATCACAACATGACGGTCGAGCAAGCTGGCGAGCTTCTCGACGTGGCCTCAGCGGAGGGCGTCAACCTGATGGAGATCATCGGCGACGCCATGAGCAAGGCTTACGGCGACATCGAGAAGAAGGGTACGAGTGAAGTCCGCCCTACGAACGGCGAGTACAAGAGTGGAAGTGGGACTCAATCATCGCAGAGTTCGTCTCATACGGATTCCCCGTCGAAAGATTCTGGGACATCACTCCACGAGAGCTTAAAATAATCGTTGACGGCCTGAACCTCGCTCAGGACAGAAGGTTCAACGAGTTAGGATGGCTGGCTTGGCACGTTGCGGCCCTGCAGAGAACTAAGAAGATGCCCAGACTACAGCGACTCATGAGAAAGAGAAATACCCCTGACCCCCAGAGCATCGAGCAGCAGATGCAGGTCATGGCCGACTGGTCTTCCAAGATGGACAAGAGGGCGAAGTTGCTAGGAAAGAGAAAAGATGGCTGAGAATGCAGTCATCGGCGCACTGAGAGTCGTCCTCGGCGCCGACACTGGACAACTTGAAGACGGCCTGAAGAGAGGCTCAGACAGTCTGAAGAGCTTCGCGAGAGACGCTGCGGCAGTTGCTACCGGCGTCGGTCTCGAGAAGTTCGTCGAGAAGGTTGCCGAGAGCTTCACTCACCTGATCAAGCAGAGCGTCGAGACTGCCGATCAGATGAACAAGATGTCGCAGAAGGTTGGCACCTCCGTAGAGAGCTTGTCCGGTCTAGTCGTCTCTGCCACGCTCTCCGATCTCTCTATAGAAGAGCTCGGCAAGAGCATGGGCAAGCTGAACAAGCAGATGGTCGCCGCCGCTGCTGGCGGAACCAACGAAGCTGCGGCAGCCATTCAGTATCTGGGTCTTTCCGCGAAGCAGCTCGTCGCCGCTGGTCCAGACGTCGCGCTTCAGAAGATCGCGGACAAGTTTGCTGTCATGGCCAACGGCGCGAACAAGAGCGCGGTGGCCATCGCCCTGTTCGGCAGAGCCGGCATCAACCTGATACCTCTCCTGAATCAGGGAGGAAAGAGCATTCAGGAGATGACGAGAACTGCGCAGGAGCTCGGGCTCGTGATCTCCACTCAGACCGCGAAGCAGTCCGAGGGCTTCATGGACAACCTCAAGCTTCTCGGCCTCGCCGTGCAGGGAGTCGGGCTAACCGTCCTGAAGTACTTCGTGCCGGGGATGGAGAAGGCGTCTCAGTCGATGGTCAAGTGGGTCGTCGACGGCAAGCTGGTGTCCGGCACTGCTGAGGTGATAGTCCGCGCCATCACTTTTGTCACCGACAACTTGAAGATCTTCGGAATAGCTCTGGCCGTAGTGTTCGGCGGACAGATCCTGAAGTCCATCGCGGCAGTCGGCCTGATGTTCATTCAGCTCGGCATCTCCATCCTGAGCTCAGCGGCAGCCACGGTGATTCTCGGCGCGAGGATGATCATACTTCTCGGCAGCATCGCTCTGGTTGCCGGTGCCGTTCTTCTGCTGACAGGGAATCTCGACAAGTTCTTCGTGTGGGTCGAGAAGTTGTCCGAGAGTGCACTGCCGGGGCTGAAGGACGCGTCAGAGGGCGCGAAGGCCACGCTGAAGGCGATGGGCTTCGACATCGGTGCTCTCGAGAAGAACATTGGTGACTTGACTAACGGCAGTCACGACGTAGAGAAGGCGATCAAGGACGCATTCAACGGAAAGAACTTCGACCCGAACGCTGCCAAGGAGGCGAAGAAGTTCGGCGACGAGATTCTCAAGATACAGCTGAAGACCAGAGAGCTGAAGGGCGACTTCGACACGCTCGCCCCCGGCTTCATCGCTGCCGCCGAGAAGATGAAACTGATAAAGGACAACGCAGTCGGCTTCAACGCTGCGCTTGTGGCGCTGAATCCTCAGATGATGATACTCAACACGGAGCTCCTGAAGCAGGCTGCGGCAAACATCACGCAGGACAACCTGACGCCTTGGCAGAACTTCGAGAAGCAGATGGTCAGGATCAATCAGGTCGTCGGGATAGAGGGCGGTATCTCGTGGGACACTTGGGCACGCGCGTCGATGAAAGCCATGGACTCGGCTGGTGTGTCGATGTCCAAGATGTCGGACGACATGATCGGCGGCTGGAAGGACTTGTTCCAGGCACTCGGCAAGGAGAACGAGCAGTTCTTCAAGATGGGTCAGGCACTGGCCATCGTCATGGCCGTCATCAACACCGCGGAGGGCGTTACCAAGGCGCTCGCGCAGGGCGGCTTCCTCGGCTTCGCGATGGCAGCGGCCGTCGCCGCCAAGGGCCTCGCGCAGATCATCACCATCAAGCAGCAGAAGTTCAGCAAGGCCGCAGCCGGTGGATCCTTCAAGGTGCCCGGTGGCAGCATGGGCGTGGACACCCGACTCATACCGATGGCCCTCGCCCCCGGCGAGCGCGTAGACGTTACACCTGCCAGCAAGACCGGGGGTGATGGTGGGAGATACATGGACATTCCGGCTATTCGTCCTGACGAGTTCTTCAGGGGAGACACGGTGCGCGCGATGGTGGACGCATTCGATAAGTGGATGCGCGATGGCGGGACAGGGATAAGGATGGTGCCGCGATGACCGTACTCAGGGAGCCAGACATCGATTTCAGCGAGGTCGACGACGAGGACCAGAGTGACTATTTGGCGAAGTTGCCTGTCATTGGGTTCGCGGCTCTGGGCGCGACGCCTGAGGTTACGTTTGCGGAGGAAGATCTTCCGGTGGACAATTTGTCCAACTCTCTTACGTATCTTCGGTGGGCGACGAACAACGTAAGCGACGACTGTTTCATAGACGTCTTTGACCTGGATACCGACGTAGGAGTTAACTATGTCGGGTTCGCGGTACATGACTTTGAGGGCATGAGTATCACTGTTTATGGGATACCGTCGGACTCCCCGAATGATCCCGTGACTCTCTTCGCGGAGCAGGAGATACCTAATAACGATCCGCTGATTCTGGAGTTTCAGGCGACCTACGATTTTGATCACATAAGGGTGAAGATCAGCGGGAACAACGCTGGCCAGGATTCCCGGACGGCGGCGATCATGCACGCGGGCAGGCTTCTCCGACTTAGCAGAGGAGTCAAGCCTGACGCGGATAATCCGGTCATCGTCAGGAATAAGAAGGTTGACTCTCTTCAGGGGTTTAGTGAGTCCGGACATTATCTCGGGCGCATGGTTCGTAACGAGATCAAGGAGTCAAAGTACGAGTTCGCCAACGTGGAGGATGGAGACGTTCAGGCCGGTGGTAGTGTGTCTCTATCTTTTTTTCTAGATCAGATCGTGGAGTATCTTCCGTTCTTCATCGCTTGGGCACCGGAAGACTATCAGCACGATGTAGGTTATGTCTGGACCACGGACGCCGTGGCTGCGGTGCAGAATCCTATTACTCGCAGATGGTCTCTCACTCTCAATGTTCGCGGATACGCTGCACCGGGAGCGTAGATGACAATAACTCTGGCCCACTACGTTGGTCTTCTTCCTCAGCGGTGCTCGCTGACCTACGGCGAGCTGCCGTGTCACGCGCAACTTGACTTCGCGGACGGCGGCGACCCCGAGCTGGTGGGTCTGAACACGGAGTACGGGACGCGCGGCGCGGGACTGTCTGGAGCAGCCGACAGCAACAAGGGAACGGGCAGTTTCTGGTTCAGGTCGGGCGATCTCGGCGGCAACATCACGATCTTCGCCGGAACGACGACGGTCGGTGGCACGACGACACGTTTTCGCATTAGGCTCGTCGGCAATCAGCTGCGCATAACTGCCGCCAACACGGGCGGCACGACGATCCTCGACATACGCTCGTCCGCTCTCGAAGAGGACAATCTTTATCACGTGATGTTCTCGTTTGACCTGAGCAACACGGGACGACGGCACCTGTACGTCGACGGCGGCGACGACCTGAACGTCACGACTTACACCAACAGCACGATCGACTACACGCTGGCCGACTGGTCGATCGGTGCGCTGCCTAACGGAACTGAGGGAACAGTCAATGACTCATTGCTGCTTGGTCAGTTCTGGTTCGAGGACGGCGTCTACATCGACCTGAGCGACGAAGCGAACAGGAACTTGTTCAGGACCAGCGAGGGTCGTCCGGTTGATCTTGGTAGTAATGGTGAGAATCCGACCGGGAGTTCACCGCTGGTCTACCTTCCCCGTACTTCAGGTGACTGGGAGATCAACGACGGCACCGGCGGCGGCTTCAACATCAACAACGACGGCAATGCCTTCGACAACGACTTCTCGACCGGGAACATCAAGTGTTACAATAGTCTCGGCACGTGTCAGGACATAGAGAACTTTGATCCGACTGACTCGCCGATACTGTGGTTCGGCGAGGACGTCAACATAGAGCCGCGCACGTCCGTCCTCGGCGACAGGCCGATATTCCCGTTTATAAAGAGCATAGACTTTCAGTCCGCGATAGTCTCTCTCGGCGACAACATAGGTCAGCGCGGCTCCATCACCGTGACGATGCAGGACGCGCCGAGCGGAGATCTTCCTACCTCGCTGTTCGACAAGTACTACTCAGAGCGACCGTGGACGCCGTTCCAGCTTGAGTTCGGCACGTTCTGGGGACGGTTCAAGGCCAGGAATCCGTACATCAGGTTTGCTCCTCTCTATCTCCTGACTGTCAGGAGAGACAGCAACGGCGACGATGAGGGCTCCATCGAGTCTAGAACGTACTTGATCGAGTCGATGAGCGGACCCAACAGCAGCGGCGAGGTGACGTTCACTGCCAAGGACACGCTGAAGGTCGCCGACGGAGACTTCGCCAAGGCTCCCGTTCAGTCGCCGGGGTTTCTGGCGACCGACATCAATACTACGGACACCAGCGTCAACATCTCGCCGTCGGGGAGCATCGACGAGTACCCGAACGACGGCTACGCCTGCATCGGCGGTAACGAGATTGTGTCCTACACGAAGACGGGCGGCGACGGCGTCAGCTTCTCCAGAGCGGAGCTGGGGACTGTTGCCAGCGAGCACAGCGCGCAGGACAGGTTTCAGCTGGTTCTGAGATATGACCCGCAGTCCCCTAATCTTATTCTATCAGACTTGCTGATAAACTATGCGGGTATCGACGGTGATCTCATCGACGAGGACGCGTGGGCTGCCGAGGTCGCCGCGTATTTGGGGACCGTGTACAGTCTCACGATAACCGAGCCCACCTCCGTCGCCGACCTAGTGTCGGAGATCATTCAGCAGATAGGCGCGGCCATCTGGTGGGACGACGTCAGTGCGCAGCTGCGTCTGCAGATTCTCAAGTCGGTGTCGACCGATGCAGAGGAGTGGACACCGGACGTCATAGTCAACAAGACTTTTCAGGTTGCCGACCAGGAGGCCAAGCGAATAACTGAGGTTAGCGTCTACTTCGGTCAGCTGAATCCAACGCTGAAGGTGGACGAGACCCGTAACTATGCGTCGGTCGCCACCGTGACTGACGACGCTACCGAGGCGCTGGTGGGCGGGAAGTCCATCAAGACTATCTTCGCTCGCGGCATTGCCGGAGGCGGCCGAACGGTCGCCGAGAGACTGGCAGAGAAGTACCTGAGTCGCTACGTGCAGCCACCGCGAAAGTTCAACTTTGAGCTGATGAAGTACGCCGATCAGCACCCCGTTCTTGGCGGCGGATATAGACTGAGTGGCAGCCTGAGCGGACTGGAGAACAACAGTGGCCCTAAGTCCGGTCCCGGCATCAGCGCGATCTGGCCTCAGGACGCAATTGGAAATAGAGCGACCATAGACATACAGATTACGCGACTTAACCCAGTAGGTTCTACTTTTCAGGTAGAGGCCGAGGAGATGTTGTTCTCCTCCGTAGGAGGATCAGGAAGTGGTGGCAGCGTAGATCCAACCAATCACACTATCATCTTTGACGTTAACCGTAACAACGTCAACCTAGAGGAGGTGCACGACAGCATCTATGCGGTGGCGCAGTCGGGCGACACGGTGAACTGCTACATCAACGGTGGCGTGACCATCGGGTCAAGCAGCACGAGCGACCCTGCCTTCGTCGTCGGCTCCTTCGCGGGCGGCGTGACGGTGAATATCTTCATCAACGGACGCATTCAGGGCAAGGGCGGCGACGGCGACGGCTTTCCTTCGTCGGGCGGCAAGCCGGGCGGTACGGCGCTCTACACGCGGCAGAACATCAATCTCGAGAACAACTCACAGATATGGGGCGGAGGTGGTGGCGGGGGCATGTCGAATGGTCCGGTCGGTGGCGACAAGTTCTCGAACTCCGGTGGCGGCGGAGCAGGAACTCAGCCCGGTAGTGCGGGGAACCCATACACGAGCGGCATCGCGTTTCAAAACAAGGCTAACAACGGCACGACTGAGGCTGGCGGTACTGCACCGTTCTCTCCGGTCGGCGGCAACGGTGGCGGACCCGGTCTCGCGGGACAGAACTCCACTGGTGGCTCGTTCCTGCAGACGAACGGTGGCGCGGCTGGCGCGGCCGTCGACGGCAACAGCTTCATCACTTACACGGCGAACAACGACATGCGCGGACCAACGATCAACTAGAGGGATAGAAGATGACCTCTCCTCCAGAGAGACCCAAGCTGCCAGACGTTATCAAGAAGCTGAGGCGCAACTTGGTGAACCCCCGTCCCGACATGCTCGGAGGGTACAGGCAGATAGCCCGCGAGCACGCAGTCATGAGAAAGACCATAGTCGCGCTCGTTCAGAGAGTGAAGGCTCTCGAGGCCGCAGTCGGCATTCATAACTCGCCAGCAGACGGAGGATCACCATGACGTGGCGAACTGCTAAGAGTCTAGACATTCTGCTGCGGCAGATAAACGCGCTGTCGCCCAACCGCGACAAGTCGAGCGACGGCTCCATAGGCGACGAGAGCCACGCCTCGCGTAGCTCCGACCACAATCCGTGGGTTCACGACGCGGAGGGCAACGGCGTCGTCACCGCGCGCGACTTCACCAACGACCCGAAGCACGGCGTCGTCTCCGACAAGATCGCGCACATGCTGATCGACAGCCGCGACGACCGCATCAAGTACGTCATCTCGAACGGCAAGATCGCCAGCGGCTCGGGTCAGGCTCAGCCAGCTTGGGTGTGGCGCAAGTACACCGGCACGAACCCGCACGACCACCACTGCCACGTCTCGGTGAAGCCCGACAGGGCGCACTACGACGACGACGGACCGTGGCAGCTGGACCTGTCCATACCCCCGGTCGTGGCGAACGCCAAGCCCAGCGTCACCAGCTATCCGCTGCTGCGAGTCGGCAGCACGGGGGAGGACGTGAAGCGTCTTCAGTATCTGCTGGTCGCGGCCGGGTACAGGCTGCGGCAGGACGGAGACTTCGGCGCCGGAACGAAGGAGAAGGTCCTGGACTTTCAGTCCAAACACAAGTTGGTCGCGGACGGAAGGGTCGGGCCGTATACTTGGAGAGCACTTGAGGAGTATGCGTAGACGTTTAACCAGAGGAGAATAAGGCATGAAGAAGCTACTCTTGAGCATCTCGCTCGCCGTCGGACTTACGGCGTGCGCTACCACCGGAGGCGGAATTGACCCGGCGAAGGTCGATCAGCTAGTCCGGGACGTTCAAGCCTACACGGCTCAGGCTTGCGGCTTTCTTCCGCTGGCGTCGAGCGTGACCGAGGTCATCGGCGCTCTGGCCGGTGCGCCCGGTGTTGGCGTCGCGGTCTCGACCGTCGGCAACGCCATCTGCGCCGGATTCGTTCCTAGGCAGTTGTCGCCTGTTGGTGGTGTCTACGTTCGAAACGTAGCAACACCGAAGGGCATCATCAAGGTCAAGGGTACTCGGGTCAGATGACCGCCAAGACAACCATAGGCGACGTGATCGCTGTCATCTCCAACAACAGCGGCGACGTTCTCGAGGCCATCGACAAGCTCGGTGGCCTCGGGGCCGTTCTCAAGGCCTCGCCCGCCTTGCTTCGTATCTTCAAGACGATCTCGGAGCGCCACGGTGACCTGAGCGACGTGGAGAAGATACTCTACTACAGCGACGCAACGAAGGAGCGCGTCCGCGCGTTTCAGAAGAGCCACGGGTTACACGCCGACGGTCTGGTAGGCGACAGGACCTGGAGCAAGGTTGAGGAGCTACTGAAGAAATGATAATGCTCTACATCTTCTTCGCCGCACTCGTGATCGGAGTGCTCTCACTCATCGGAGGACGCTGATGCCAAAGAAGCCTAAGAAGTCTACTCTCGAGAGAGTAGAGGAGAAGGTGGAGGACTCAACTCCAGCTATCTTTAACTCGAACGCAGTCCACAACTTCCTGAACGCCGCCATCAGCGTCATGTCGGTGTGGGCACTGTTTGACTGGACTCAGTTCGGCCTGCCGCAGAACTTGGCGCTCAAGCTCATAGCGGCCTGCGGTCTAGTTAAGCTGACGATGAACGCCGCTCGTGACGGACTCAAGGGAATGGTCGAGCCGCAGCCTCCGGTAAAGAAGTGAGCAGTCTTCTGCCAGAGACACTGGCGCGTTTCCTAGTAGACAGGATATTCTCGTTCCTGAAATATCTGTCGGTCGCGGTTGGCTTCGTCGGTATTGCTTATCTCGGACAAACTGGCAAGGATGGCGGCTTCATCCGTGACCTGTGGGAGGCGGGTAAGGTCGCCAGTCCGTTCGCTACCATGTTTGCTGTCCTGTTCTTTCTCGACGAGAGGCGCGAGAGAAGGGAGGCACAGAAGCAATGCAACGAGAGAACAATTAGTTTCGTTGAGTCAACGAACGCACACTCGTCTAGTCTAGAGGACTTGGTAAAAGCTATTAATCAGCTCGGGGCTCTGATACAGCGAAGAAGGCGCAAGAGCCGATGATCAATTTGCTGGAGTCTGTCAAGCATTTCCTGGAGAAGATGAGCAGGGAGGTCCCTGTCGACAAGGTTCAACTAGATGCAGCTCAGGACCGCCTGCAGAAGAGAACCGAGGACCTGAAGGAGGCGACGGACGCCTTGTCGGAGATGATAAAGAGAATGACGTCCGACAGGCGACAGCAGGACAAGAAGAACAAGAGACAACGTACTAGGAGGACTTGTAAGCGATGAACTACCAACTTCTAGAGGTAGCCAACGGCATCCTCGCTGTCATGTACACGTGGATGTTTCTCTATGGTGCTCTTCACATAGGCAGGTGCTATCGCTCGGCCAGAGAGCATCTGGTCGGCAGACCTACCACGTGGAGAGCGGTCAGGCATCTGTACTTCAACAACAAGCCTGAGATCGCCCTGATGTTCATCGTCGGCAGCCTGACTCTGAGAACTTGGCTGCTGTGGTATCTGCGATACATGGACAACAGAAACTTCGACGGATGGATGATGGTCAGGGACGTTGGCACGGAGCTGGTCGTGATACTCACACTCATGGTGACCATCGGTGTTTCGTGCTGGATCAGGGTCATAACTCCGTATCGGCAGAGGAACGGACTGATTTGGTTCCTGATGGTCGTGGTGGCCGTCGCCTTCGGGTTTGGCTCGGCGCTCTCGCACTGACGTGCCGAAGCTGGCGGACGTCTGGAGGCAGCGAGCGAGGGAGCTTCGCAAGTTACCCGACGAGACCAAGTGTGCGGAGGCCGAGTTGTGGGAGAGGGCAGCTGAGGAGTTAGAGAGACATCACGGGCGACGACTGAAGACTAGACCACGTTATAAGAGGAAAATAGCATGACAGTACTCATCACGGACCGCGGCGCAATGACCGGCAGACCAGACAACACGGACTTCATTCAGGAGGCCATCGACAAGCTTCCGTCGAACGAGACGCTGCGAGTTCCCGCAGGCGTCTTTCGAATCAAGGCGACTCGCTGCAATCAGTTTCGCTGGGGTATCCGGCTGAAGAGCAATATGTGTCTGCAGCTGGACAAAGGTGCGGAGCTCTGGGCACTCGGCACTAAGCACGAAGACACGAACATGATCTTGATGCAGGAGGCCAGCAACGTCAAGATCACCGGCGAGGGTATGGTGCGCGGCGAGCGCAACGTCCATCAGGGTCAGGGCGGCGAGCACGGTCACTGTATTCGCATCACCTATGGTTGCAAGAACATTGCCTTGGAGAACTTCACGGCGCGCGACGCTTGGGGCGACGGTATCATGATCGACAATAAACCATCCGGCTCCGCTGATTTCGGCGAGGCTCCCGCAGGCGTAACTATCAACAACGTGCGCAGCGTCTCCAACCGCCGACAGGGACTCTCCGTGACTTCCGTCTCGCAGCTGACGGTGACGAACAACGCATTCACCGACATCGGCGGCACCGCCCCCGGCTGCGGTATCGATCTGGAGTGCGACGCTGCGCAGCAGCTCATCGAGAAGGTCTACATCGGAAATAACTTGTTCCAGAACAATCAGGGCTCCAGCGTCGCCGTCGGCAGTCCGAACGGACAGTACAGAGGTATCCGCATCGCGCCGAACAACTACGACATGCGTCGTCAGCCCATCTGGGTCAGCGGCGCGGCGGGCAAGCTCGGCGAACCTATCTGGGCGAAGGCGCTGAGTGCGTTCAAGGGACAGTCGTTCTATCGCTGGTGGGGTTATCCGACAACGTGGGAGTCAGCTCAGTGACAATTAGTCCTCTAGCCGGAATGGGTCGCCTCGTTCAGCACGACAGGCGCAATGCCTCGTTCCCGTTGCCGAAGGCCGCCGTCCCGGCCGGAGTGCGAAAGAGAATGTGGTGGGGCGGCTCGGTCTACGATCAGGGCGACCTTCCTCAGTGCGTCGGCTACGCTGGCTTCGGCTGGCTGACCGGAGGGCCGGTAGTCAACCATCCTCACTTCGCACCGGCCGACTTGTATCACTGGGCTCAGCAGGCGGACGAGTGGCCGGGGCAGGACTACGACGGAACCTCAACGCTCGGCCTGATGAAGGCTCTCAAGGACAAGGGATACATAGACGAGTACCGCTGGGCCACGGACGCGGACACGCTCATGGCGTGGATACTGGCGAAGGGTCCGGTGCTGGTCGGCACCGACTGGTTCAAGGACATGTTCACGCCGGAGGAGAAGAACGGCTTCATCCGCCCGACCGGCGACAACCAAGGTGGCCACGAGTGGCGCATCGTCGGCGCGGACCTAGATCAAAAGTGTCCGGACGGAACGACCGGCGCGGTTCGCATGGTCAACTCGTGGGGAAAGGGATGGGGTCAGCAGGGACGCGCGTGGGTCAGCATCAAGGACCTCGACTTTCTCGTGAAGAACAACGGCGAGGCGGTCACGGTTCCCGAGCTGAAGGTGGCCATGATCGAGGCCGACAGTGCGTTTGTCTAGGCTGGCCTGCGCAGCCTGCGCAGCGGTGCTAGTCTTGATGGCCCCTGAGCAGGCAGCGGGGGTCCAGTGGCGGTCCAGGACGCCCCCGGCCCCCAACCCTGCCCGACTGCTTCAGCTGAGCCCACTGGAGGCCGTAGGGCTTGGCATAGTCGTCTGCGGAGCCGTTAAGCCTATGCTGAGCTCCGCCATGCGGGGCAGGGAGCTCACGCTCAAGGAGGCCTACGAGTCGGTCGCCGGGTGCGTTCTTCCGCTGCTGGGTCCGTGGCTCGTTCGCCGATACTTTCCCGAGGAGTGGAACTACCTGCCGACGAGAGTCTGGCGGGTGGACTTCGGAATAGGAAGTCAGTCATGATGAAGGGAGTTACCGCTACCGTGTTCGGCGGCATGGCGGATCCGCAGCGGTCCGCCTACGACGGGCATCTCATAACCGATCAGGAGTACAGCGTCGCACTGCCGTACTTCTTCGCTCGACCTAGGCCAGTTGTGCGCGTGGTCAATCCGAGGAACGGCAAGGCTCTTCGCTGCCTCGTCTCGGACGTGGGACCTTGGTACACTCACGATCCGTACTGGACGACCGGCCTGCGACCGCGGTCGGAGAGACAGAGAGTGGACGAGCTGGGGAGACACACGAACCGAGCCGGCATCGACTTGTCGCCGGGTGCGGCTAGATATCTCGGGATTGACGGGATGGGTCTGGTGGACTGGGAGTTCGTGACCTGACTCTCGACCTCTTTCTCGACGAGGACATCCGCCTGTAGTTGGCTCCGACCTCCACCTGAGTCGGCGTCAGCTGAGGAACGCCGCTGATCCACTTGCCCCTGCGGATCGAGCCTCGGCGGATCGTGTGTCTGCGCAGTCCTCTCCTGATCGAGATGCTCAGTGCGGTGCCGTTCTGTATCTCAGTGTAGGTTCTGCACGCCGCGCGTATTGCCTTCTTCACCGAGGGGAACGGACCGTCCCTCTCCAGACCGTTGAACTCGTTGTGCCAGTAGTACTTCATTTGCCGAGCCTCCCGTGGGCCGCAGGGGTTACACTCTGCTGTCTACCAACTGCCCGAGGGCCGACGTGGCGTCGCCCTCGGGCTTTTTTAGATGTCTATTTCGGCAGAAATCGAAAGTCTACCGAGAACCTCACGCCGTCCGTCTTGTTCACGGCGGCACCGTGTATCAGCTGTCCGGAGAAGATGGCGACCATGCCGTAGGGTACAGTCATCGTCTTGGCCAGACCGAGGTCCACGCCTCCGACTATGTGCTTCGGCTCGTACAGAAGTCCGATCTTGCTGCCGTCGGAGTTCTTCTGTACGCTTGGGTCGTTCTCGCTGGCCAGCACGATGCTCTCGTCAGGTATCTGCTCGGATCCGGGAACGTACTTGACGGAGTTCTCACTCGTGCAGTTGAGCACCGGCATCCAGACGTTCATCGTGTTAGTGGGGCACCCGTAGAAGCTCTCTCGGTGCCACGTCACGCTCTCCTGTCCCTCGACGTTCGGCCGCGCCGCCCTGAGATGGACGTTGGACCGCATCAGCCATCGCGTGCGGGTGGCCTCCAGTATCCGGTCGGCGAGCCGCATCTCGTTGAGGTCGTCCTGAATCATCCTGACGACTCCTCTGTGAGTGTCAGTGTCGGCTATGGGCGAGCTTCTTGGGTACTTGGTGCCGACTAGACTCACCACGTCGTTGTAGATTCTGTAGTCGCTGATGGAGACTATCATCATGGCTGCCACGCCATCTCAACTGGACGCTCTCGCGGGAGCGGAACGGCGACGCGAACTCGAGCGACGCCAGCGTGCACCATTCCGAGGGAGCGCGCTGCTCCTACGGTCAAGTCGAGATCTCGCCCCCGGATGAACGGCCCCCTGTCGTTCACGACGACAGCCAGACAGCGCCGTCCGAGACACACGTTCAGTATCGTTCCGAACGGCAGCGTCTTGTGCGCGGCAGCGTGCGCTCTCGGATCGCATCTGCGACCCTGAGCTGTCAGTGTTCCGCCCTCGCCGGGGGCGTTGGAGCAGTAGTAGAGCGAGGCTATCATGAAAGAAGTGAGTATCATTTAGTTCTCTCCATCTCATTTAATTTTCCCCAGATTGCAGTCACGACACCAGCTACGTAGAGTAAGCCGACGGTGACAAATTTGTTGAAGTCTGGCGGCGTTATCCAGCCGAAGGTGACGCACAGACAGGTGATCACCATGCCGAGCGCCATCACATACGTCCAGTGGTATGTCATCAGTATCTCCCCCAAGGAAAGTGGTAGAGCACGAACGCCGCGATGACGCATCCGCACGCGATCATCGCGAGTAGCTGAGTGCGGGCAGTCATGCGTCCTCCCTAACCTTGGCAGGTGTGGGCGACACCAGCTTCTTGAAGACCTCTATGCTGGTATCCTTCGGCCTCTCGCTCAGCGGTCGGAAGAGAGTGTAGATGTAGTGTCCCTCGTGTCCGCGCAGTCTCAGGCCGATCGCGGGGAAATTCTCGTTGACGTAGTATTGGTCGAAGTCGGCGATCTCCTCCACCACGCAGATCTCGTTCTTCTTTGGACCGCAGTGATCGAGATCCAGCGTGGGGTATTTCATCCACGGTCCGTCCAGGACGCAGACTACTCGCTGACCGACCACGAACTGACATCTCATGACTTCTCTCCTCTCCGCTGTGCCAGCAGGCGCTTCTTCTCGTCGGCCTCCAGGAAGTCGCGCAGCTTGCTCTTCTCTCTGGACGCAGACAGCTTCGGGCTCCACTTGTAGAGGTCGTTGTTGGCCAGTCGCAGGGCGGTGAGTATCAGCACCTTGCGCCTTGCCTCCCTGTTCCCGCCCATCAGCTTGGCGCGCACCGCGCACTCCATCGCGTGCGCCGCGAGCTCCTGCTCGTATCGAAACTGCATCTCGGTCAGGTACCTGTCCCACCAAGCCTCCGGTCCGATCTCGCTCTGCTGCCTGAGATGTATCTTCTCGTGTGCGGCGATGTACGTCTGGACGGGAACGCACATCGGGTTGTAGATGGCGTCGCCGTAGGCGAAGAGAACGCCCTTGCCCCTGACGTCGAACACCGCGTTGATCTTGTCGATGTTCGGCGGCTCCCTCATCAGTATCTTCGGTGGTTCCCTCATTGTCACCCTCATGGCTGCTGTCATAGCCTGCGCACCGCGTCGACTACGATTCTGTGGACGTACTCGTTCGACTGGAACGCCAGATGCGGAATGTCGATGGCGTAGTGCGTGATCTTGGTGTCGTCGGGCGCGGTGGCCACGCCCCCGCCCTTGCGTCTCCACCTCGCCACGATCCCTCCGCCGAATACCCACGCGTTCGGGTCGTAGATGTTGATGACTGCCCGAACGTTGTCGCCGACTCGTTGCATGTTGCCGGGGGGCGAGCCGTCGATGTTGATGAGCAGGTCGATGATCTTGGACCTGTCGAACAGCGGACTGTTGCAGATGCGCGTCGCCATGACGCTGCCCCCGGAGTAGGCCGCCAGAATCGCCAAGTCGCCCTTGCCGCACTCCCTGCTGATGTCGTCGGCGCACCTGTACGACGACTGCTGCAGATAGCTCTTGACCGGACCGTATGGTCTCAGCTTGTTCTCGAGACCAGAGAGGCCAGCGCTCGTCAGGACGCCGTCCCACCCGAGTACTCCTCCCCAGATTACGTAGATCCTCTTCATGTCTCTCTCCTCACCAGACTTATGTCAACCTGACTGTCGATGACCATGACCCGAACACCTGGAGGCAGTATCGACTCAGCCTTCTCCTTCAGGAAGTCTGCCTCCTGTGGGGTGATTACGTGCGTCGCCTTTATCACGAAGACGTCGCCCGGCAGCACTCTCAGAGTGAGTGTAGGGTGGCCGCAGAAAGTCATGGCCTGATCATAGAGAGCTTTCTTCAGGGTACTCAGGCTCTGCTCTATGTTTCTCAGAGCCATCATCGTCACGTCGTGCTCCGAGTAGTGCGTGTCTCTCAGCTCCGCGTTTGTCGTCATAGTTCCTCTCCGGATGATGAAGATAAAGTGCCGCCAGCAACTTGTCGTCGCGCACGGTGCACTCGTACGAGTCGCCCCATCCCGCCCGCACCAGCTTGCCGTTCTGCACGACTGTCTTTCTGTATCGCCTGTGCCCCAGCTCCACTCCCAGCTGCGACGCTCTCTTCTCCAGAGTTGGTCTCGAGGAGCAGAGAGTGATCTCCAGCCTGTTCATGCTTATCTCGCCCCGAGCGCACCGCATTATCTGTGCGTCGTCTGCCTCAGTAAATGTCCGCACGTTATTCACGTTACCTCTCTGTCGCCCGGTTCTCTGAGTTCTTGCAAGCGTAGTATCGGTGTCCCTCGCAGTACGACGAGTCCCCGTCGCGCTGTCTGCCGCAGTACCAAGTCTCTCCATCATTGCCGTGCGGCCACCGGCAGTGGTGGTTCTCTAGGTCGACGATGTGCACGCCGTCGCCGCGCTCCACCTCCAGCGCAGTCAGCTCGGGAGTTGGCTCGACGGGAATTGGCTCGAATGCAGGGATGAACTTTGATCTAGGTCGTGACGGTGACCTCCTCACGGCGACTCGCCGCGTCTCTCTTCTCCTGAGACCATTGATGCCGCTGAGTGGTTTTCCTATTCTGTTCAGCTTCCCGATGACGGCATTTCTGCTGACGTCGCCGATGGCGTCGGCTATCTGAGAGGCACTGGCCCCCTCCTCGGCCATCTGAAGCGCGAGCGCTACTTTCTGGTCGGTCCAGCTGCTGCCCTTGTACTGCATTGTTCAACTCCCTTTGACAAACATTACTGCGGTGTAGTCTATCCACGTCAGCTTTGTCTCAAACTCGACGCCTATCTTCTTGAAGTACCACAGGCAGGCGTCCCGGCATCCGCGCCAGTGCCCGAAGTCGTCCACGATCAACACGCCCCCGGTCTGCAGCCGGGGGTAGAGCGTCTTCAGCTCGATCTTGGTGGAGGCATACCAGTCGGTGTCGAGGCGAAGCAGTGCTATTTTTTCGGGGAGCATTCTGCTGAGAAGAGTCTCCTCAACCTTGCCGACTATCATCCTGCACTTGTCGGGATGGTTGCTCCACACTCCCTCGTCGCTGAGGTTCTTGATGACCTCCTCTACCGAGGCAGCGGCCCACTTGCCGCCGTCGGCGGTTTTGGAGACCCACGTCTCCATCGCTGGCCTGCCCTTGTCGTGCACCTTGATGTCGAGAATAGGATCTGGCTTGGGCATTCCGTCGAACGTGTCGTAGAGCCAGCATCGCCGCTGCGGCGACACCAGACGCGCCAGTATTATGTGTCCGCCCCTCCACACTCCGCACTCCACGACGTCACCCTCTATGCCCCTCTCGTCCACGAGTCTGCAGGCGTGGATCATGGCCTGCAAGCGCTCGCGGCTGGCTTTCGTGTACTTGCCGTAGACTCTGTCTATCAGCTCCTCGTCGCTCGGCGGCGTCTCACTTTGCATCGTCATTTGCGCTGCCATATCCACTGTCCGAGAACATGCACGTAGGCGTGGAGCTCCACGTTGAACTCTGGCAGCGACGGTGGAAGTTTCTCGTCGGGCGGATGCCACGTCGCCAGTGGTTTTGGAAATACCGGAACGTTAATTCTGTACATTCTCTTGTCGTGCGCGAGATCCTTGCCGTCCAGCGGGCCGCCCCTGCCCCTGCCCTCGTAGATCCTCATATGAGCCACTCCCTGTAGTTGTCCCCGTTGATCTGCGCCGCTAGGTCGATCTTGCGCCGCAGGCACTGAATGATCTTCTCGTCCACGCTGTCGCGCACCATCAGGTCAACGTAAGTGACCCTCTTCGTTTGCCCCTTTCGGTGGGCGCGGTCCTCAGACTGATCTCTGAGTTCGAGATCGTGATTGTTGGATGAGTACACGACAAGATCCGCCACCGTCCACGTATTCCCGAAGCCCCCCGTCGCCTGACTAGATACCATGAACCGGCAGTTCGGATCAGACAGAAATCGTCGCTCTTCATCGACCCGAGTCCCTGCATTCCCTCCGTGAAACTGAGCAACGCACTCTTCAGAGTACTCCTTTTTGATGGCCGCGACGATGTCCTCGATCTCCGGCCTCCACGTCGACCAGACGATTGCCTTGCCCTCGTGATCATCCAGAACCTCCAGTAGTTCCTTGACTCTGTTGGACTTGATTCGCTGTACCCTGCCGTCCTCGTCGCCCACGTGGCCGCAGAGTATCTGCTGCTGGCGGAGCATCTTCGAGACTACAGCCTTGGCCACCACGTGCGAGCCGTTCTCCAGCTCGGCGGTGGCTGTCCTTCGAATCTGCTCGTAGACGTCCTGCTGCTCGTCGGTCAGCTCCACGTCTCTGGTCATGAAGACCTTCGGCTTCAGGTCCAGACACTCGTCCTTTGTCTTCCGATACGAGTAGGGCGCTATCTTGGCGTGCAGCTCGTCGAGATTCCTGTAGCTCTTGACGATGGGCACCATCTGGACGTAGATCTTCAGCCTCTCGATCTCCTCGAGAAGCATCGGACGGTTCATGACGTCTACGTCGTCCGGATGTCCCTTGTATCTCGGCCGCAGCTTGGCTCGCAGCATCGAGTTAGGCAGGAAGCATTGTCGCTCGACGACGGCGTAGCGATTACGAAACTCTATGGGCGACTCGATCCCCAGTATTCTCCAGTCCAGAAACATGAACTGCCTGAACAGGTCGAGCGGCGACCGCGGCGTTATCAGTCCGGACATTATGCGCCGCGCCTTGGCCAGTGGCCCCAGACGCATGAGAGTCTCGCTTCTGTTGGTGTTGCCGCGCATCTTCGTGGACTCGTCGACCACGAGCATGGCCTTGCCTGTCTTCAGGAGACTCTCCAGATACTCCTCGGCCTTGCCCTTGCCCTTCTTCTTGGAGCTGGACTGCAGGGCCTCGATGTTGACGAAGAACGCGCGCGGGCCGGTTGCCTCCAGCAGCATCCTTCGCCTGTCGCGGCTCTCTGCCCCCGCCGTCCACGCTGCCACGCGCAACGCACCGCGGAGCTTTGGGTCGAGATGGACGTTGATCTCCGCCCGCTGTATCTCGTTCTTGTCCTCGAACCAGTTTCTGTAGGCTCCCTTCGGGGCCACCACCACCAGAAGGTCGAGGTCCCCGGAGCCCACTCTCTCCTGCCACTCGTCGAGAATAACTTTCGTCTTGCCGGTGCCCTTGTCCATCAGCCACGCCATCACGTCCTTGCTGGACGGCTTGCTGGGGCGGCTGCGCAGGCGCTCGAGAGCCTCCGTCTGATGCCGCATGGGTACAGTTGGCGACTGGTATGTCATGGTGTAATGGTGCCAGCAAACGGGGGCGATGTAAAATTCCGGTTAACGAGCGTTAACGAATTCTGGGGAGCAGGTTACGATGATAGCGGTCTACGACATGTCGAGATACTTGGCCAGCTTCGAGTTCTTCTCGTGGCTCGTCATGGTGCAGGCCGACGGCGCGACGTCCGTCTGCATCGACGACTCTAATCCGAAGCTGAAGAACTTCACTCGCGAGGACGTAGCCGAGCGCGTGCGCTCGATCATCGAGCCGGGCTCGGCTCTGGCTGGCCTGCCGTGGTTCCGCGAGATAAGGCGAACGCCTCTCGTCGCCATCGCCAGTCAGCTTGGGTCGTGGTACAGGTCCGGCAGAAGATTCAGGAGACTGAGAAGTCCCAAGCCTCCGGTCACGTGCGACTTCACGGTGACGCTGCGCACCAATCCGGGCGCGAAGTCGAGAAACAGCAACCGCGAGGTCTGGCTGAGGTTTGCGGAGAAGATAGGAGCGACGGTGATCGACGACTACTATGCCAAGCCTATCCATCTGCACGACAGATTCGCGCTGTACGCTGGTGCTAAGATGAACTTTGGGGTCTGCAACGGGCCGGTGTTCACTTTGTCCCTCACCGAGTACCCGGTGGCCATGTTCGCCAACACGCAGTCGGCGCGCAACTCGAACACGCGATTCGGCCAGCCTCCCGACCAAAACTATCCGTGGATGCTGAAGAATCAGCGGCTCTTCTGGCGGCCGGACGACAGCGTCGACAGTCTCATGCGAGCACTGGACGAAATGCGCGTCTAAAAAAGACGCCCCCGAGCTACGCTGGCTCGGGGGCGTTCTTCTCACGCTGCTCTCTCCTTCCACGCGAACAGCTTGCGCAGCATCGTCTCGTCGGGCGTTATGTCTATCGGCGGAATGCGGCACGCGCTACCGCCGTCCGTCTTCAGCCAGCTCGTTACCGCGCTGACTGGTCTCTGCTTTCTCGGAGGCTCCGTGAGAAGGGCCAGTGCTGCCGCGCCGATCGCGGCGAGCACCAGCAGGGCGAGCCTGAGCTTGTTCATCGCGATGCCTCCGTGAGAGGGTTGCCGCTGGCGTCCACTCTGCTGGACGCGGATATCTTGCCCACCTGCACGGCTCCGAAGAGCAAGACCGCCAAGAGCAGGCAGTAGGCCACCACGAAGGCGAGGGTGTGTCTGTCGTCGATCCTCATGGCTGTATGCTCCTCAGGTCCACGACGTCGGAGTACTGCATCTGCATCACGCAGATCCAGCCCGTCCGTCTGGGAAACTGCCGCGGAATGGGCTGGCCTATCATGGCCAGCCGGTACTCCCTCGAGAGCGCCCGAACGCAGTGGTTCAGCACGTCCATGGTCGGCGCGGTCACCTTGACGCAGATGCGCCCGCGCGTCACCCGCGACGGGAACAGAGTCCACTCAGCCCCCGTGCGCTCGTCGGCGATCGTGAAGCTGCCGTATGCTGGTGTCGTCATCTTCTCAGCCCCTCCTCGGGCTCCTAGAGTGAGAGCCGGGGGCAGAGCTCCGCCCCCGGTACTGTAAAGATACTGTAAAGACACTTAACCGGCGAGCTTGACCACGCCCTGCTTGGCGAGGGTGCGAATCGTGCCGGTCTTGATCTTCTTGCTCCGCAGAGTCTTCACCGTCGCCGCGCTGCTGGTGCTGGTTCGCACCGCCTCCGTGCGCTTCCACTTGCCGGAGCCCTCGCGGTAGGGATTTTCCTTGCCGCTGACCCACGTTACCTTCGTGTCGTCGGTCAGCTTGGCGATGGGGCCGCGCGAGCCTGAGCTCTTCTTCGCGGCCTTCTTCTTGGTGGTGGCCTTCTTCGCTGTCTTCTTCGGCATGGTGTCTTCCTTCCTCGGTTGCTTTGGATCGCGAGCTCTCTGGATCTCTTCGTGAAGGCGCTCGCACGCTCTCACTCCAGTCTTCAGGTCCACGAACTTATCGACGGTGACGATCTTGCTGATGCCGACGTCGATCGCGGTGAGAACCATCTCGTTATAGAGCTTGACCGCGGCCTCCACCGTCTCCGGCTTCTGGTAGTCGGTGGTCTTCTTCTTGGGTGCGGCCTTCTTCTTGGGAGGCTCCTTCGGCTTGTCGTGTGCGCTGGCCGAGCCGACTGCCGGTGCGACGACGGGTGTCACTACCTCGGTTTTCGCGGGCTCCTCGATAGGCTTCTTGTCTTCCTGCATTGCTGTAGTTTCCTGTTTTGGAGTTAGATGGTGCTTAGTCCTTTTTCCTGGTCTTCTGCTTAGTGCTGCTGCCTCCTCTCTCCGTCTCGAGAGTTACGTGTCCCGACACGATCGCGTTCTTCAGCGTGGTCGGGTTTCCCTTCGCCTTGTGATACGCGCCGACGGTCTTCCCGTCGTAGGAGATGAGCATCTCCCATCGCTTGTGCGCGGCGGTACCCTCCTTCTTCGGGTTCTTGCCGCCGAACCGTATCACCTCCGCCTCGTCTATCCTGGACGGGGCGGCGACCTTGGTCTCCTTGGTGCGCTTTGCCTTGGCCTGCTCGGCCCTAGCGGCGCTCTGGGAGAGGCTTTGCTCCAGCTTGCTGCGCCAGTGGGCCACCGTCTCGTCCACGTCGCCCTGCGACCGCCTGCGGGGTATCGGCACGAGCCAGACCCACTCAAACTTCCCCCGCTTGTTGGCGTCGCGGAGATACTCCTGCAGCTTGGGCTCCAGCGTAGCCAGCATTGGCTCGTGCGGCTCCGGTATCCTCTCGGGCGGCGTTGCGCTGCCGTCCGCGGAGACCGTGCCCTTGGGTCTGTTCCTGACCAGCAGGAAGTCGGGGATCGACAGGTCCTCCGGGTCCTTCTTCATTCCTCGTCCCTCCTCGTGATACTGTGATATATGCGGCGGGCACCGAGGTCGGTGGCGCAGATCTCGTCGATGCCCTTGACAGGCTCCTTGACGTCGTCGACGAAAACGCCCACGCCCACTCGGTAGGTGACGGAGTGTGGGCGTCCCTTCTCGTCGCGGTAGGTCAGCGTCTCTCCTGCGAGAAACTCCTCTAGATCTGGCATAGCAGTAGCTCCCTCTGCCTGTTCTTCAGTCTTCGCTCGGCGCGACGCTCGGCGCCGCGTCTGGTCTTGTTGAAGGGGGACGCGTGCTTCCTCTGCTTGAGAAACTGAAACGGTCCCCATACCCAGAGCTTGGTCCTGACTTTTGGCTTGCGCTTTCTCCACTTGACTTGGGCCATGTTCGCTCCCTCCTGATTGGCCTGTGGCCGACGTTCCAGTCCTGCCTGACGGTAAGCTCGCTGACGCTGAACACCGAGCTGACGTAGTCGTCCGGGTTGAGACCTCTGCGCTTCAGCGCGCGCCTGACTATGTGGCCGCCGACGCTCTCGTCGCCGACGGTCATGAGCTTATCGTACACGTCCCATCCGTAGAACACCATGTGAAACGGCGCGAGGTCGCCTCCGTTTGTGTGAAGAGTGACTACGGCTCCTAGCGGCTTTCTTCTTACTCGCATTCTTCTTCTCCTTCTTCTTTGTGAACCAGAACTCTGCCTCGCTGATGCCCCGCTGACAGTCGGGACAGTCTGGATGGTAGGGATGCGCGCACATCACTCGTCCCTCCACTCGTCCGGCTTGTCCTGAAGCCACGCTCGGTACTGCTCCTCGTCGACTATCTTCTGCCGTGCGTCGGCCAGCCTCAGCTCCACCTGACCGAGACGCTGCGCCTTCGTGTAGCGCAGCCTCGGCTTCAGGCAATTCATCCCCTCCGCGTTGGTGCACGTTCCCTCGTAGCACTTCGGGCACTCCTGGAACTCCGTACACGTGCCCTCGTAGCACTCCGGGTTTCCTGTCTCGTGGCAGTTCGGGCACTCCTCGCACACGCACTCGTCGACGGCCCTGCCGCAGCACTCGCACGGCTCGTCGGTGACACCAGCCTGCTCGTCGATCATTCTGCTGGTCACGCCGGGGGGCAGACTCCAGCCCATCTTGCTCATCATGTTGTCCTCCTAGTGCTTTGTATCGTCTTCGATGAACTGATCGATGGGAAACGTGGCCATCATGTAGTTGCAGCCACGCGCCCTGATGTCGGTGGTCTGCTTGCACTCCTCGCAGACACCCCGTTCGTAGAACTTGTTGGCGTCGGGCATCGTCTGCCGAACGCCGCAGTGCTGGCACGTCCACTTCTGGTACACGTACCATCCGGCGAGAGCTCTCTCGTGAGCCCCCGCTGCTGCCTCCTCGAACGGGAAGTCGCGGGCTACACGTGCCTCGCGCTTTGCCGCTTCTCGCCTGTCGGTCATCGTCGTCTCCCTCTCTTGAGTGATCTGGTGAATCCCTGCAGTGCCAGCGTCAGGCCGGGTAGACCCAGCTTGTCCACTCGACTGAGGTCGCCGCGCATCAGGTCCTCGGCCAGCACGCTGCCGAGCTGGTTAGCCAACTGCATCTCCTGTCGCACGCGGGCGTTGCGAGCCCGCAGTGCGTCCGCGCTGGGATAGCCTAGATGGCTGGCCACCACCGCGTCGAACGCCTCTTCCGGGCTGCGGTAGCCTCGCAGCATGGTCTTTCCTATTACTCCCAGCCACGTGCCGTCCTCGTGCTGACAGACGCGCCCTACCCACTTGCGCCCCGACGTGATCTTGTAGAACGTGCAGGTGCCCTCGGGCCTTCGCAGAAGGAATCTCATGACTTTACCTCCGTTCCGTAGAGCGCGATGTACACCGCGCTGACTAGCCATACCGAGGCACAGAAGAGACCAAACGGCTTGTTGAACCATCCTAGCACGCTGTAAGCGTGATTGGTCACGGATAAAGCCGAATTGATCGTGTCGACTGCGCAGAAAAAGCATCCCATCACTGCTATGAGGCGGTAGTTCATGTCTTCCTCCTGTTGTCAAGACGAGCGAGTGCCTCGTTGATGACCGCCATGCACTCGTCGCAGTAGTCGTTTCCCATGATGCGCTCCCATCCCGGTGGTACTGTATGCAGATGCGGCGCGGTCTGCTCCTTTCCGCACTTGTCGCAGCGGTAGTCTATGCTCATGTGCTCCTCCTCTCGTCCGCAGTTACCTCGCGCAGCGACCGCGGCATGACCACGACCTCCTCCTCGCCTCTGGCGTTGATGTACGCCAGCACGTCCCTCTTCAAGACCTTGGCGGTCAGCACCGTCGGCGTCTGCTTCAGCGTAGAGAGGCGATGCGCGAACCACACCGCCCGCTCCTTGTCGCGCGTCCAGCTCATGCCGCGAGGCCAGTACGTCCTGTGACGAATGCCGCGATGCACGGTTATCTCCTCCGGCATCCACTGGAACACCGTCTGCTCGTTGGCGTCCATCACCCTGCGCGGGTCGTCGAGACTGCGCCAGATGTATCGCCACGCCAGCTTGTTCTGCTGGATGTTCTCGCTGTC
>Ga0068864_100000554_pt1 | contig 31949 bp, 25 predicted proteins | sample KBSSwiS72_FD_66586 | JGI IMG/M metagenome (GOLD analysis project Ga0068864, IMG submission 66586) | Switchgrass rhizosphere microbial communities from Kellogg Biological Station, Michigan, USA - KBS Switchgrass S7-2 | ecosystem: Host-associated > Plants > Roots > Rhizosphere > Soil ...
GTAAATGGAACATTCTCGAAGGTCAGCGATTGGCCGAGCACATCACTTCTGCCGCCCAGGCGTTCCTGCCAGAGCGCATAACTGATGACGGCCACTGTGTTCGCCTTTCCCGCTTGATCGTCGGCAGGAGTGATCGGCCGACCCAGGACTGTACGCACTCCAAGCGCTGAAAAGAAATCTCCGGTCACAAACTGCCCGTCCATGCGCTGCACGGGTTCGCCCTTGATGACGGCGTGAAATGAGACATTCGAAATGCCCAGCACCGTGGAACAACTCTGACAGTTGCGGCGGTAATACTGCAGTGCCTGGTAGGATTGAGCCCCGCCCGGGCCATTACCTGCATCACGGAGCACCTCGACCAGGCGTTCCGGTTCCTGCACTGGCAAAGGCCGGATCATCACCCGGTACATCAGGCTGAAGATCGCGGTGTTTGCCCCGATTCCCAGGGCGAGGGTTACGATGGCCGCGGCGCCGAATCCCGGCGCGCGACGTAACGAGCGGAACGCATAAACAAGATCACGCCACAGGTCTTCGAGCAAATTGAACCGCCACAGATCGCGGGCGGATTCCTCAATTGAAGAGACGTTTCCCAGACCAATCGGATTGGACTGATCCCGGGCCATGTCGCGATGAAACAGGAGTTCCTCCTGCAGGTCGCGTTGCAGGCCACGCCGTCGCCAGAGTTTGAGCCAGAAACCGCGAAGAGTCGCCATGTCGGGTTACCTCGCGAGAACGCGCGACACAGCACCGGCGAGCCTGTCCCACGTTTCCTGTTGCTGCGCCAGGACCTTTCGGCCGCGGCGGGTAATCCGGTAGTACTTCGCCCTGCGATTGTTTTCCGACGCGCCCCAACTGGAGGTGATCGCTCCGTCAAGCTCCAGGCGATACAACGCCGGGTAGAGTGACCCTTCCTCCACCTTCAGCACCTCGTTGGAAAGCATGTGAATGGTCTGCGCCACAGCGTATCCGTGAAGAGGTCCACGCTGCACAGCGTGAAGAATGAGCAGATCGAGAGTGCCCTGCAGAAGGCCGGGTTCGACTGGTTTCTTGCCCAAGCAGCTGTCCTCCCTATGACCGTCGATGGGAAAGTAACGGATCCTCCCCTAGATTGTCAAGGGGAGAAACCTGCCGGCTCCTGGCTGAGCCTCGCGAACAGCGTTCCAGCCTATGCCAATACTGCGAAGGCGACATACGACTACTTTCAGGGGCGCACTTATACTTTCAATCCTTAATTCATGCCCGAGCGCCGGCTTGTGAAATATTCGGGATCGAGTACCAAATTGGGCGTTGATGTTCTTGATTTGTGAGCTGACATTTCTATTGGCTCCGTAATTTCAATCACTGGATTGTCGTCCATTTCGGCCTGTTTGGGATCGCCTGTCCCCATTCCCCCATCAACTTCTCACTTCAAGGTTCCATCGCCGTTTCAGATGAATGAGCATTTCGAAGTTTTCATCAATACGGAGTGATCGGAGTGAACGAAGCCGCTTCATCCACAAGGAACACTTCACTCGGAGGGAGGTGGTTACTCTCCCTCCATCCATTGGAAGTTTGGCTTTGACCTCAAATGGCTGGAAGGTGACGTCCAATCCCGGATGAAAATGAGGAGGGCTAGCCCATCCACCCGACGGGCATGGACGCAGGATCTTCATTCGTCCGCTGTTGAATAGGGGAACGTGAACATATTTTCTTTTGAAAATACTTCAACGTCTTTGCATATCCTGTTCCACGACTTCGCCCCTATTGCCGGCTTACATTGCGACTGGCATAAGTAATGTGGTGGCCTCGCACGCGCCCAAATGAAATCCTGGAGTGCGTCCAGGTACGTGTTTGTTCAATGATCTGTCCCGCCCACTCCGGGAAAAGAGCCCACCCGGCAGCAGAAGCGCTCAGCTCCACCTAAGAATGGCTATCCGAAAGTAAACAGCCGGTTCCGGAATCGCAGTATGCTCCCGACCGGTCTCTTGAGATTACTATCTTCACAGTGATCTCCTCGTCCGCAGTTCGGCAAAGTTCATCGCGTCTCGCTAACGGAACGTCACCCCGAATCGGAAGCCGACGAGATGTGTGTCTTCGTAGTCCGGCATGACGTTGTCGCGTACTTCGAAGCGAAGACCCGTGCGGCCGCTCAGCCAGTAGTTCACGCCGCCGCCGAAGTTATAGCCATTGAGTGTCCCGTTTCGAAAGAATAACGTATAACCGCCTGTGACGAACGGCGACACTTTTCCAGGACGAAAGTTGAAGGACCCATTCACGTTCCCCACTCCGAAACCGTCGGATAGACGGTCCCACGGGCCGAGGTAGCCGATTTCGCCGCCGATTCCGACCCGCTTGATCAACGCCTCCCCGCCGCCGCCAACGTGCATGAAACTCGAATCGTCCGGGGCAGTGACTCCAGTGGCAAAGAAGGCATAACCCTGACCGTGATGCTCGTCGATCACCTGAGCGAATCCGGCGATGGAACCGATGAAAAGGAAACATGCTGCAAACAATGTGTGTCTCATATCGAACCTCCTGACAAGCAATGCGGGAATTGCGTGGGAAAGCAGGAAGCCGATATTGAGAAATTTTCGTGACCGCGGGAAGTCGCCGTCAAACGGCCCGGAGGTGTAGCTCGAATTACCGTTACGATTTCGGATTACCGGCGTTGAAGCTCTCCTGGAGTCAACGACTGCAAGACGAAAGCATAGGCAGGGAGCCACAAAAATGGGACCAGTCGTGTCATCGAGGGAACTGACCCGTCTGCCCTTTCATAACGAACCTTGTCTTCCGGGATATGTAACTCTATTCTCCAAACAAATTCACACGGGGGACGCTATGAAACCACTTTCTCTCGCACCGCTCGCGGATCTCCTGCTTCAGGCAGGACTGCATCGGCAGTCAGCTGCAAAGCCGACGGGAAGCATCGAAGGCACAGTCACCGGATCTTGAATGAATCTACCGGTCCCGAACGCGCGTATTGCAATCGGCGCATCGGCCACTCCCGGAAAATCAGCCCACTTGGCCGCACGAACCGCTCAGCTTCACCTGAAAATGCTGATCCGACACTAAACAGCCGGTTCCGGAATCGCAGCATACGAGCGTCTCTTGAATTTACGATTTTCATAGGAACATGATCGCCGAGAACGACAGGACGCGCTGATGCATCCAGCCTCCAAAATCAGCAATCATAGGTTCGTTTCATCGGGGAAGCTTCAGACTACTTCCACTCCGCTACCAGTTGAGTGAGTGCCTCTTTAACACTGCTGGGAAACACGGTGCCGACTCTTGGATCCATGATGTTCATTCCCAATCCAGTCTCTTCGCTGGAAGCATTGGGAAGGTATGTGATCACCTGGTCTTTCAAATCCCTGGCATTCACTTCTCGAATCATTCGAACGGCGATGACACGAGCAACCGGATCTTTCATACGATCCATAACAAAAGTCATCAGGAGTTGATTGCGGTCTTTCAGGTTCGACACCGACAGGGCACGGACGCCGGATATCTGGATATGTATGTAAGCATTCGCCAGGAACTTCGACAGAATCTCCAGAGGCAGCGGGTAGCCGGCCAGATAAGCGGTTTCGAGTGCCGCATGCTGGGTGAAAAATCGGTCCACCTGGTCTGGAGGTACATTTCCCGACATTGTCGGCGCAGCAACGCTCACCTGGTCGTCGATGTATTTGTACGCCTCTGGAGAACATTTGTCCGAACCATGCAGCCGCACGAAGATGCAAGTCTGGGTCAACTCGTAGATTTTCGGATCCACGGTTGCCTGATGCAGGCTGATTCGATAGGTGGCCACCACCTTGCCAGTAGTTTGTATCGAAGCGAAGCCTGTAGTCGGAGTCGCGATTTTCCAGGTTTTGCCGGTCGGCGCCTTCTTAAGAAAGAGGTAGTAGCGGCTGCCACTGCGAAATGTCTCGTCCCAATCGCCATCGATTCCGGGACTGATCGAGGAAGTACTCATCAAAGTCAGACCATAGAACCCGTCGACTTCCACAGACTCTTCGGTCGCGGCGCCTGCAAATGTTTGCACCTTCCTGAAAACGGCGTGACGAGATGTCGAGCTCACGGCCTGATACAGTCCAAAACTGTCTGCCTTTGCCACGACATCCTTGTGCCACGGTTCATCCCATGTTGTGCCAAATACTGGCGTCGAGAATGCAAAACACAGCAACAGGAAAGAACACGCCTGAATCGGCAATCTTTTTCTGATTCGCACACAAACTCTGAACATTGAATTTGCCCTCATGGTTGATTCCCTTCTTTGGGCCTCACGATATCAGCATCTGAAGTACGCCGTTGCGCAAAAAGTGAAGCAGGAGCCTGTTCACGATTTGCACCCGAATGGAAGACAGACGGTATCATCAGGATGCGAAGAGAATCCCACCACGCCGCGGTCCGAGCGAATAGGGACCTGCGTCGCGCCTCGCGGTACCCCTGAACCTCTATTCCGTGCTGCTTTGCCGCCCGACGCACGTGGTACTGCGGGAAACCAATGGCAGCTTTCGACGTCGCGGCAACTCGAGGTAAGCCGGATCGTAAACGGATAGGGGGGTGCTGTTCCGCCAGATCGGAAATTGTGTGGAATGCAAGATTGGGTAGCTTCCTCATCCACGATATATGTCAGTTCCGAAAACATCTTCAGTGCGGTCTTGCGTTCGAGCCGTGAGCAACTTTCGGCGTGGGGCAGCCACAAACTTATTGGGGTTGAGGCGCTGGCCAGAGCTGTTCATCCTCCAAAAGCTGCGCATCATTAGTCCTGCACGAAGTTTCTGCTGCCTGGTGGAAGAGGACGTCGCCGTGGCGTTCTCTCGCAACACTTCTTCCAGATTCTCCCTCCCCAACGTCATGGCGGGATCCAGTCCGAACAGACCGGCGGTGAGACCGCGCTCCGGTGTGGGGGTTCACAACGCGGCGCTCGTTGGACTACTTCACTCTACGGGTCCCTTTTTAAACCGGGGCCCCCCACGATTTATGAGTGACTGTCGTTTATGCACGGCTGATAAAGCAAAAGCAGTGTTCATCGAAGCTGCCGTTAGCTAGCTGATGCAGTCTATCCCCGCGAGGGCGTGTCAATCTTGCTGAATGCCGCTGTCGTTAGCACATGATCTGTCCGCTTTTCGCGGCAAAGGGTGCAAGTTTCGTTCTGAGGTAAAAATGCAGGACGAGCAGTACCGGGCAGCCGCAGTGGAGCGGGCGATGAAAGTACAGGAAATTGTAATGCGGGCGATGTCGAAACAAATCACGTTGTGGCAGGCGGCGGAGATTCTTGGAGTGAGCACGCGAACCATGAGACGGATGAGACAAGCAGCCAAGTCCGAAGCGAGTGCCCGTGGCGGATTTGGAGAACGTGTTGGGTCTGTATATAGAGAGGTTGTACGCGCGGTGGAAGATTTCGACGAGGTAGCGCTCAATGGCAATTTCTGGGGAGCTAACTTTTTGAAACGATGGGCGCGACCGGGATCGAACCGATGACCTCTACCGTGTCAAGGTAGTCCAGGCATGTTATCTGGTTGGTTCTTCTGTGTTCTTTGTTGCTGCCAGATGACGGTACGTTACGGTGTTCGGCAAATATTTGTTCGCAACATGTTCGCAGTCCGCTCCGGCTTACAAATCCGGATCCGATTGGCGTATTGACGGTGAGGACATTCATTCCCACTGTTGCTTCAGAAACGACTCAATTGCGGTCTTGAGGAAATCCAGCTGAATCTCGACGACGTTCCAAACAAGTTCGGTGTCAGTTCCGAAGTAATTGTGCACAAGAATATGCCGCATGCCGACAATTTTGGACCACGGGACTTCCGGAATTCGGTTTCGTGTTTCGAGTGGTAGAGCACGTACCGCTTTACCGATGATCTGCAGGTCACGGACACACCAACTCTGAACGAGTTCATCTTCTTCAAAATGCTTTTCGACCGGTTGCCGTGTGACGCTGGATGTGCTGAATCCCCATAAAACTCCGACTGCGACATAGGATCTAAGATACTGGAAAAATTCCGCTTATCCTACGTACGTTCGAGATCGACAGGACCGAGAAACGAGATCATGTTCACGTTACTATGGACTACTTGCCGCCCATTTTGAACATGAGTCCGGTATGTAGCGTCGCCCCGTTGCCGCCGCCGATGTCGACGTAGAAAGACATTCCGGGCTGCATGTAGTAGCGAAGGCCTGCGTGGCCAACCACGCCCGTTGAGCTTGCGCTGACATTGGGGAGAAGGCCAGGATAGATGCCGGTGTAGCTTGCGGTCACGCGCGTGTACCCAATGCCTGCGCCAAGGAACGGATCAACCTTTTTGTTGGCGAGCTGGAAGTGGTAATTCCCCGTGACCGATATCGGCAAGACGCTGTATTTAAAGTTGGTGAGTCCGAACGGCGAAAAGTCCTGACCGTAACTGTAGTAGTCGACGCCGACGCCGATACCGACAACGCCTCTTCCGACTCCCTTCCCGACTGCCTTGAACCCGTGCTCGAAGCGGCCACCATAGGAGAGGCCTGCCCCATTGTTGCTGCCAAGGCCAATGACCGGACCGATATCGCTGGAACCGACCGTGAAGCCCCCGTTCTGGGAGCCCGACTCCTGAGCCGATGCTACGGACACACCGGCCATTGCCAACGCACACACCAACCCAACAACCAAAACAACTCGACGCATATTATCTTCCTCCTGAATCGAGATTTGGCCCGCTCCGCTTCGGCGCCAGCAGACCGGAAATATGCTGATCGGCATCCCTCAAGCCGCATTAGCCGCTGGCAGTCGCGGCACCCTAGTTCTTTCCGCATGCTGCCATCGGGACATCGGAAGTCAGCACTTAATTTGTCTAAAGATTGGAATCAGGTGTCGACGTCGAAGATGGGGAGAAATTCAGGGAGATCGTCTCGAAGCGAACCAGCTAGACCCGTAGTGTTACGGAATACGTGCACTTCAGTTCTCGAAAACTGTTTGAATAGGCTTGTCATGGCCACGCAGCCAACCGTTTTGAACAGTGATGTGGTCCGTCACGGGATGGGAGCCTTGAGAAGGCTGAGTGGCTGAGTGGCTGGATAACCGCCAAACCGAAAACTGACCAGGTAAAACGCGGGAGAGTATCAAAATTTGTTCGCATTTCAGGGCTGCCTCTCATCAGCCTCTGTCATCGAAGGTAGGAAGATTTCGACGAGGTAGCGCTCCATGGCAATTTCTGGGGAGCTAACTTTTTGAAAAGATGGGCGCGACCGGGATCGAACCGATGACCTCTACCGTGTCAAAGTATCTGGGGTTGTCTATCTTATTAATTCGTCTTGGTTCTCTCTGGTCGCTACTGGTGAATACTGCACGGTATTCGGCGCTTATTGTTCCCAAGTTGTTCCCAGGTTTTCATGATCAGTTAAGCCGAGCTTCTCGTATTAATGACTCGATCACTTCCGAACTTCTATAGGTTTCGCGACTGAACCACTGCTTGACGATATGCATGCACCTTTCCGGTAAGACGGTATCGGACAAGCGGAGCAGATCCTCACTGCACGATTCAAATTCAATTCGAAATGTTCGGGCCTTAAGTCCAAGTCTGGACCCGCGAAGGGCCTGGAAGTGGACGCGCGCAATCTTCGCGTTCGGCGCGGTGCTCAACGAGATGCTGATCGGGCGCCAGGCGTTTGGTGGCGTAGATTTGCCAGACACCTATCAAGGATGTTGAGGAGCGAACCCGACTGGACGTTGCTGAGGGACGGTCTTCATTCCAACGTGAGAAGAGTTCTAACGCGATGCCTGCAGAAAGATCCGGACCGCCGAACGCTCTCCATTGCGGACGCGCGAATCGATCTAGAAGAGGCCGAAGCCGCGGCGCCCATCGTGCCACCCGCCGGAACGAGGACGCAGCGGCTGTCCCGCAGAAATCGGATTGCCATGGGCGTACCCTTTGCGCTCGCGGTGGGATCTGGATTGAGGATAGGGCGACTGTGGGAACGAAGAAACCAGGCGGCCGCGATCGAGTGGCGTGGAGATCGTCTCGGCGGCTCGACCATCGCGCCGGCTCCGCGTATTTCTCCGGACGGCCACATGCTGGCCTTCCAGGCAATGGCACAGCTGACAATGGCACATCTTCAAGATGTGCTCCATGGAGTCTTCGCTTGACGCAGCTCCGTTCCACAGGGTCATCGGCTTTCCGTCGGGACCAGGCGCTTTAACTCTTCGGACCAATTCAGCACGACGTGGATCTCGGTCAGCGGTGCCGACGTCTCGTCCACGGTCTTCAACATCAGGAAGTGTTGACCGTCGTGGGAAACATCATAATTGGCGCGGACCCATCCGGCTGCACTCTTCAGGTACGGTCCCTGAAAGAGCGCCTGCTCTTTTCCCTCCGCGAAGCCCTGAGGGCTGATAGCGATGGCCATCATCTTATCGCCGCTTCGATAGAACAACTCTCGCCCTTTTGGATTCCATTGCGGCTCGTTTCCGCCATCCGTCGAGACTTGCTGTTTGCCGCCGGAGCCGGTGATCGCCTGCACGTAAATCTGCCGCCGGCCGGATTCTTCCGAAGCATAGGCGATCCAGTGACCGTCGGGAGAAAGCTGCGGTCCGATGTCCATCACAGCGTGTTGAACCGGCAGTCGCTGTTCCTGAGGATTGCCATTGGTTCCGGTCTCGCCAACCGGCAATACCCAGGGTTCTGCCTCCGTCGGCCCAACCAGTTTGATAAACGTCAGCAGGCCATTCTGCGACAAGGAAAATGGAATATGGAGAATGTCGCCGGCAGCGGTCAGGCGATTACTTGTCAATCGCTCCACGGGGCCGCTGCCGTCGGCCGATTTCCAGAAAATCTGCGTCGGCCCTTCTTTATTGGACATGAATACGAGTCGTTTCGAGTCGGGTGCCCAAATCGCGTGCCGATTTACGCCCTCGAAGGTGAACGGCGTGAAGGTGTCCCGCGCGATGTCGTACAACCAGACCTGCATCTTCTCTGAAGTTTCGACGATATCCACCGCGATGCGGGCGCCGTCGGGCGAAATTCGCGGTTGGTTGTAGCGGCGAACCGGAAGGCCCACCCGGCGTTCTTTTCGATCTTTGCGATCAATCCACACGAGTTCGCTGTTAAAACCCTGCTGTGTCGTCCCCGATACATAAATAAGCGATCCAGTCGATGAAACGCTGTACTGCAGAATGCCGGACGCCGCGAGAGCCGGGATCGGGATTGCCCCTTTTACGATCTGCAAAGTGTCGGAGTCAAACGGAACAGCCATAAGGGTTCCGGCTTGAGCGTAAATCAGACGGCCACCCACGTAATTTGGCATGATCGCGTCTTTTTGCTGTATGAGATTGCGCCGTTCTCCTCCAATACGCTGGACGGCGATTCCAGTTGGATTGGAAGAGTATGAATTAAAGAGCACGGCTTTGCCGCCAGGCAGGAATTGCGGCCAGACATGCAGTGTCTCGCCGTTCTCAAAATGCGTGATCGGGTGGGACGCGCCTCCTTCGTTGGCCACCTGTAGCAGCACAGAAGAATAGGGCGCAAAGACAATGGAATGATCGCTGCCCCAACTGGCCCCGCTGGAATATGCGCCAATCTCCGTCAGGTCCTGGGGCACGCCTCCCTGGATCGAAATCTTCTTAAGCTTTCTTTCCGCTATAAAGGCGAGCCACTTTCCATCCGGCGAAAAAAAAGGAAGGGTTGCGCCTTCCGTGCCGGTGAGGGCTTTGGCCTCGCCTCGATCCATTGCGAGTAGATAGATCTGTTGGACGCCTCGCTCTGTCGCCACATAAGCGAGCTGGGTTGCGTCCGGGGAAAACGCCAACGCCGACGCTCCAGCAAGTTGCCGGCCCGGAGGCAATGCAATAGTGAAACGCGTTACCGGCAGCGGCTTCGACGGCGCCGATTTCAAATTCCATGCGGTCACTCCGGCCACAAGGGCGATCAGGGCAGCGACAAATCCGGTAGCGAGCAATAGCTTCCATGACTTCGATACGGGCGCGACAGGTTCAGGCGATGCGCCGGCGGCGAAGTCTTCAAGTGCGATGCGCGCCTCACCAATCGCCTGCAGTCTTCGACGCAGATCTCGATGAAGGCAGCGTCGCAATAGCTCCCGGATCGGCTTCGGCGTAGTTGTCGGGAGAAGCGACCAGTCCGGCTGCGCGCCGATCACCGAGGCAAGGGTGTCTGTCAGTGTCTCGCCATGAAACACCGTCTTTCCCGCCAGCATTTCAAACAACACACAACCGAACGCCCAGATATCCGCGCGCCGGTCGGCGACTTTGCCTCGCGCTTGTTCGGGCGACATGTATGCCGGCGTACCGAGCAGCACGCCCTCTCGAGTGTCCATTGCCGTCATGGTCGGCGAGTCGGCGATGTCAGTCGGGGAGCCGGCATCCAGAACTTTGGCTAGCCCAAAATCAAGGATCTTCACAGCACCGTTCGTGGCGACTTTGATGTTTGCGGGTTTCAGATCCCGATGGACGACGCCTTCCTCATGGGCATATTCCAGCGCTTCGCAAATTTGCTTTGCGATTGAAATCGCATCGTCGAGGAGAATCGGACCTTGCCGGATCTTGTCTGCCAGCGTCGGACCGTCGACCAGTTCCATGACCAACGCATGGATGTGTCCGGAGTCTTCGAAACCATAAATTGACGCGATATTGGGATGATTCAAAGAGGCCAGCAGTCTGGCCTCTCGATGGAAACGCGACAACCGTCCCGGATCCTTCGCAAACGCCGAGGGAAGAATCTTGATCGCAACGTCCCGCTGCAGCTTTGAGTCGCGGGCGCGGTAGACTTCCCCCCATACCGCCCTTTCCCAGCATCCCTTCGATGCAGTACCCTCCGACGGTCTCGCCGTCGAGTATGTCTTGCTGCCAGTGATCGTTGCTCATTGCGTGAATTATATTCGCAAACGAAACAGTACAATGATGTTGAAATCTTCAGGTGCAAAGCAGCGATGCATGGAACAACCTGGAGGCCAATGCTAGTGGCGATTCGCTATGGCACGAAATATAGTTCGTGTGCTGCTGTCGATTCGGAACAGAATTATCGCAATTCCGATTGCGACGACCAAAATCACGAAAGCATTGGTTATTCCCGCACCCGGTCCCCGAATTGCCAGCCACATCAGGGCTCCGAAAAATAATCCGATGACTACGATCTGTTTGGTTTTCCGCACCTTTTCAGCTTTGTCAATATTTGCCATGGCGCGCTGAACGAGTTGCTGTTCCTCGGACGATTCAGACTAATTTTGGTTTGAAGTGCTCACCCGACTGTGCCGGCGCCTGCACGTCTACGATTCCTTTGAAGTGTCGGTCCGATCCCAGGCCGAACAGCCGACCACCGGATCGAAACTTCGCCCATGTCCGGGCGGACATGCGTTCGAAAAAGACGCAAATGCTTCAACTCGATCCCGGAAGAGACTTGATTCGACAGTTACCGCTCTATTAATTGATCGGAGTGCGAGCGCCAACTTCCTATCGCCGCTGTTCAATTCCGATTTCCGTCAACTTCTTCACGCGTGATAGAAGGGCCGGGTCCCCAAGCGATTCCTCCCAGGTTGCGAAACACGGGCGCGGACCGGTCCATCGAAGCTGTTCCACATCCGTGAAAACTGGCAAATCGCTGCGCAACGTTGCCAGTTTCTTAAACAACAGTGCCAGGTCTCGATTCTTTCCGAGGATCTCGGACGGAAACTGTTCGATCGATCCGTACTGATTCACAAGACGCGCAGCCGTCTTTGTTCCGATCCCACGCATGCCGGGATAGCCATCGGCCGAATCCCCGACAAGTGCGAGGAAATCCGGAATATGCACGGGATCGACACCAAATTTCATTCGAATAGCAGCCGCGTTTCGCACCACGCCGCTTCGGCGGTCCACCTGAACGACACGGTCGTGCACAACGCATTGCGCAAGGTCCTTATCGGGTGTCCAGATCTTCACAACGTCGACTCTGGGATCGCCGGATGCGATGCGCGCCGCCGAAGCCAGTGCGTCGTCGGCCTCACACTCGACCATTGGCCATACGGTCACTCCCATGGATTCCAATGCCTGTTCAAGTGGGTGAAACTGGGAAAACAGGGCCGGTTCGATGCCCTCTCCCGTTTTGTATTCCGCCCACATGCTGTTGCGAAAAGATTCGATGACGTGGTCCGTCGCGACACCAAGGTGCGTTGCGCCTTCTTCCAGCATCTGGACGACGGTACGCAGCAGACCGGCGACCGCGCTCAGCGTCCGCTTGTGCTGCTTCGCCCGCTGCAATCCGTAATAATGGCGGAACAGTTCGTACGTACCATCAAGCAGGTGAACAATCATCGAGACCTCTGGCCGATAGGATAAAGTCGCGCAAGCGAAATGTCCGAAATGTTTCAGAATGGATCCGATTGCCTGAAGTTGCCGCTTACAGTTTTGTTCTAAGGCTTCATTGGGCTCACGCTTCGGAACTGCGCCCGCTTTGCGGCAATCGTATGGGCAATCTTTCTAATCGGCATTCTTCTTCCTTCCTCCGCGACAATGCAGACAGCTGGTCGCGAATGAATATGTTCGGGCTGGTTTCCACGAAGCCGACCGATATCCCCCTGTATCCATTTGGTTTACTGATGCCGTACTACGTAGACGAGTCATGCAGGATAGGCGGAGCAATCTGCATATTGCAGCATTGGAGTTCTCGGTCGATTCCGTTGTCGGATAACGAGGTGGCCTATGCGCTCATGCAAAACTATCTTTGCCACTGTTCTCGCATTCTCAATCGCAACCGCGAGCGGACAACGACTGAACCCTTCCCTGGCCACAAATACAGGTCTATCGATTTGCGGCCGAGTCATTTTGAGTCCGACAGAGCAGTCTCACATCGTTGTGTCGGCAAGAAACCGCGCGCACAGGGCAGGGAATTCTGCAGGTCGTGAAGGAACGAGAAGACGCGCTGCATGACAACAAGGGCTGGCTGGTTGGCTGGACGCGACTGGACATCAGCACCGAAGCACAATTTCGCAGGTTTTGGGATCACGTGGTCTCGTTCAGCCCACTTCCCGCGTTGTCCGAAGTGAATTGCGGGAGGTCACCTGACCGCGCAGACTTCGTGGGCAGTCTGTTCTCTCGCGTGCAACCGACAGGCCTCGACACGAAAACGACATCGGCAGCACTGTTTGCCGCGTACGACAACACGGAGGTGGATCCCGGTCTTCTGGCAAAGAATCTGGACACCATCAAAGCGATATGACGAAGTAGGGTTACAAACTCAGCGGCGATGACTTCAGCAACATCGAGAAGGTCTAGCGGTCAGGCCGGCACAGCAGACCGCGACACACTCTCAAAGAAACAGCGATGACTGATCTCGCCATGGATGTAGCGCGAAAAAGTTCTACCGCCTCGCCAGGAATTTTCATTTTCTCCGGTTCCATTTCAGACATCATCCCTTAACGAAATGTTCGTGAAGTCCGAGATTGTAAGCGTAACCAATCCGGTCGCGCCGGATCGTTTTCGAAAAACTGATTTGTCCTGCGCGCTGAGTTGTCCAGCGCCTTTATCAAGGGGCAATTAAGCTGTCGAAGACGTTAGATAATGGATTCCCTTAGTCTACTCGCAGGTCAGGATCCGGTTTTGACGCACTAATGCTCGCATGCCAAAAAATATTACGCGAATACAGGTTCCTTAGAGTTTTCGCGCATTGACAGATGAGATGAACGAATGACGCAAATCTCATTCGGACAATGCCGAAAGTTTTGAAAGGAAACTGTTATGACACACCTAAGATTAATGACACTGTTGGTTCTGTCCTCATCGACCGTCTTCGCACCGGCTCTGTCTAGTGCGCAAGAACCTGCACATAGCTTGCAGGAGCTTCAATCGGACCTCAAAACCGATGACACCGTTCGCGTCACGGAGACTGATGGCAAAAGCGTTCAAGGAAAGATAGAGAGTATTTCGGATACTTCTCTCAAGTTAAAGGCCAATGGCGTGAGCCGCGAATTTCGTGAACCACAAATCGTGTCGGTACGGAAACAATATAGGGACTCCATCCGTAACGGTTTGATCGCGGGTGCGGTTCTTGGAGGAATTGCCGGTGCGGTGTTGGGTGCTGTGGTTTCTGACGCATTTTGCGACGGCTGCGGCAATAACCGGGGAGGAGGCGCGCTGGCATTCGCGGCGCTTGGTGCAGGGGTTGGTGCAGGCACCGGTGCACTCGGCGATTGGTTAAAGACCAGCCAGAGGACCGTCTATACGATGCCCCGGACGTCCGGCCTGCGAATCAACATATCGCCAATCGCTTCAAAGAAAACAAAGAGTGTGGCGGTCGCGTTTCGTTTCTAAGAGTCCATATAAGGGTGCTTCTCACGAAGCACTCCGGACAGATCCGTACGAGCAGCTTTCCCGCAAGCCGGGCGGACAATCTTTGATTCTGACACTGGCAGAGATTTGTTTACGCTCGAAGCCTCTCGGGTCCCACCTGTCGGACCGATCTGTACGTGGTCAATTACGGCGGAGGCTTCTCGCTTCGTGAGGGCCGTCGGGTACGGCACCAAATGTAGGAAGTTTCTCGTGTCTTGACGGCGTCACACAACGCCCTTCATTAAAATTATTCAGGACAAGTCCGGGGTAAATACTGTCGAAGCCAAACCGGTAAGCATCGGCCTCGAACTTTCGGCAGCCCCAAATTTGGACTGCTCACGCCCTGGCATGAACACCTGTCCAGAAATTGAACGTGACGTCAGGCGCGTCTTGCGCGTCGCGGGAACTCCACGTAACATGCCCGCTTATGTCCCTCTGCGCAGGAGATAGCCTCGGCCCGTACCAGATTGTGAACCCGATTGGTTCCGGTGGCATGGGTACCGTGTATCGCGCTCGTGACACGCGGTTGCAACGCGACGTTGCGATCAAGGTTTCCTCAGGACGTTTCAGTGAGCGGTTTGAACGCGAGGCACGAACGGTCGCGCAGTTAAATCACGCCAGTATCTGCACATTGTTCGACGTGGGCCCGGACTATCTCGTCATGGAATTGATTGAGGGTGAGACTTTGGCCAGGCGGCTGACATCCGGTCCGATGCCGGCAGATGAAACGTTGCGCATCGCGCAACAAATTGCCGAAGCGTTGGACGCTGCGCATGAGCACGGCATCGTGCATCGCGACCTGAAGCCAGGCAATGTGATGATCCGGCCTGATGGGCGTGTGAAGGTGCTCGACTTCGGTTTGGCGAAAATGGGCGGCACCCCTACCGTTGCCAATGCAGACTCTCCAACAATTAGCATGGAAACAACTCAGGCCGGTGTGATCCTGGGGACCGCATCCTACATGGCTCCCGAGCAGGCCATGGGCAAGCCCACCGACAAGCGGGCCGACGTTTATGCATTCGGTGCAGTGGTGTATGAAATGTTGACTGGCCAACGTCTGCATCGCGGCACGACGACAACTGAAGTCCTGGCGTCAGTGATCAAGGACGAACCGCAATGGGACAAGGTGCCTCTGCAATTTCAGCGCGTGCTGCGCAGTTGTCTCACGAAAGATCCACAGCAGCGGCTTAAGCACATCGGAGACGTGATGCGGTTAGCGGACGATAGTTCCGTGACCTCGGCAGCGCTGCCGGTCGCTGCGATGCCCAGGGCCGCTCGTCGAGGATCGTGGTGGCTCGTGGTGGCCACCCTCCTGGTGTTGGTGGCCATAGCGAGCTGGTGGTTCCTTGGTCGTAGCACACCGAGAGTTGAAGCATTGCGCTTCCAGATCCTGGAAGACGGGCAATACAAACTGCAGAACGCAAATCCCGCCGTGTCCCCTGATGGAAAGTTTGTGGCGTTTGCAGCGCCCGGAATCGATGGGATGTCGCACATCTGGCTGCGGGCACTGGATTCACTCGAAACCCGCGCTATTCCGGGGACAGAATCCGCGAATCTCCTGGCGGCGCCCCCTTTCTGGTCATTCGATAGCAAGTCTATTGTTTTCGCCGTCACTCCCGCGCCGTTCGCTCCGGGTCAACTGAAACGAGTGGATATTGCCGGTGGGACTCCTCAGCTGATCTGCAACATCGTATCGAGCGTCGCGGGTGTCGCGTGGAGTCCTCAGGGCATCATCGTGTTCCTGGAAACAGGGAAAAGATATTTGCAACGAATTCCCGCCAGCGGTGGGGAGCCCACGCCGATAACCTCCGTCCGTGAGGGAGAAATCTTCCATCTGAATCCACAATTCCTGCCCGACGGGAGAAGATTCCTCTATCACCGCCGAACGAATTTCGGCAAAACGGAGGGCATCTATATCGGATCACTCGACGTTCAACCGGAGCAGCAAAGTCTGAAGCCGATTCTGCTCACCAACCGTCAGGCTTACTACTCGCCCGTGGGTGGCGATCATCTCCTCTTCCTGCGGGATCAAACTTTGTTTGCGCAACCTTTCGACCCCAGGGCCGGCGCCCTCTCGGGGGAGCCGGTGCCGGTCGCGGATGGCGTGAGTTCTTTTGCACCTGCCGGTGTGGGTAACTTTTCGGTTTCGGAAAACGGTGTGCTCGCCTACAACTCCGGGGCGGCAACGGTCGGAAGCGTAACGCTGTCCGATCGCAGTTCCGGAAAGGTGCTCCAGACGCTGGGGGAGCAGGACGCCTTGAGTGGGATGACCCGGTTCTCGCCGGATTCGATGAAACTGGCGAGGCCGCTGACAGAGTCCGCCAGTGGAACCACGAATATCTGGGTGACCGACATCGCGACCGGGAACAACCGCAAAGTCACATTCGGTTCGGGCCGGAACATCAACCCTGTCTGGTCGCCGGATGGGCAGTACATCATATTTGCTTCAAACCGGAACGGCACGATGGACCTGTATCTCAAGAAAGCGGATGGTTCAGGTGAAGAACGCCTGATCTTGAAAACACCCCAGGAGAAAGTTCCGACCAGTTGGTCTCAAAGCGGATTTCTCCTGTTCAATAGCAACAACGGAACCAATAGTGATTTGTGGGTGCTTCCCCACCCCGAAAGTGGGAATTCCCAGCCTGTTCCGTACCTGCAGACAATGGCTGACGAACTCTGGGGGCAATTTTCCCCAGACGGGAAATGGATAGCGTACGTTTCCTCAGAATCGGGGGCACGATCCGTGTACGTCCGACCGTTTGATCCGGAACACATTGCCGACTCTGCTGCCACCGGACATTGGTTGCTCTCCCGCGGAAACGGCCAGATTCCTTTCTGGACAAGAAACGGCAGAGAACTGATGTATGTCTCTCAGCAACAGCATGTCGTGGCGCAGGAAGTGGATGCCGCGAAACCCTACGAGCCCAAAGGCGCCGTCACGGACATCCTCGCCCTGGACGTGGGAATCTACGCGGTTTCTCCAGACGGAAATAAGCTGGTGCGAATCTTTGTTCCCGCAGGCGATGTCCCGGGGCGGCTGGTAGTTGTGAAGAACTGGCACGCCGTGCTGCAGAAGTGAGTAGTTGATTCGGCTAACGGTTGAGTGACTCTTTGGAGATGGCAAGCATACACATCCGCTGGTTTTGAATTCTGTTGGCATAGAGAGTTTCGCCTTTTTCAATGTGAATGTCGTCCGGCATTCATCGGTCGGAGCGTTGCGGCGTCCACAATTCCCATCGCAGGGTCGCACAAATCCTCGAATTTCATAGCTGCCGGCTGTGAGCGTAAATCCCAGTGGGTCGCCAGGGCTGGCTCCCGATGGGTCGCATCGGCCAACTTGTTTGACGCAAAACTCACCGCCGAGGCGCCTTTCCTGCTTGAACGTTCCGGAGTCAATCGAGCGCACATCGAAATAACTAAGCGAGCCTTCTCCATATGCCGGTGCACGTCCGGTCTGAGAAACAATCCATGTGGCATCACCGGTATCGGGCCAGTATCTGTGCGACGGAAGTTTATAGCAGTTGGAGAGGTCTGTTGTTTCGTGAGGGTGACGCGTAGGAAAGAATAAGGCAGCGATGTAATCTTCAGCGTACCGAGAAGCCCATCGACTCCACCATACAAGATCGATTTCCACTCATAACCCAATTGCGCTCAAACCAAATAGGACCGATTCGGAGTCAACTAGCCGGTCCATCTCCATCGAACTCGGGCCGAAGTGAATCTATCTTCTCGGTAGCCGTTCTCTTGGTAGAAGGACGGGTTCATCCTGAAAAATGGGCATGTGTAGATCTGGCGGTTCCTGAGTCTGGTTAAATATTTCCCGACTTATCGCGGGTAATCCGTGTCTGGTGGTTTTTTGGGCACCTGTCCGGAATACCGACAAGAACGGGCGTTGACACCGGACTAGTAGGACGAGCTGGTGTTTAGTTTGGCGATGACGCTCCCCGATTGGTTTCGGCGAAGAAGTTGACTACCAGAGTCATGTGACTCCGTGTTTCTGGCGGTTCGGGGTTGTCCGCCGACATCACGACCGCGAAGCGCTTATTTTTGGGATCAAGGTCAAAATTCGGAGTGAGGCCGGTGTTTGCGAGCTGCTTTTCAGACCAGGGTCGCGGAGGCTCGGCAATAAAAGAGTCGCCCTTCACTGTGTAAGTTGTCACCATGATCTTTCGGTCTTGGGTCCGGTAGAAAAGCTCCTTCGCTGTGGGCGACCACACCGGAAAATTTCCTCCGCTTGTCGAAATCACCTTTTGCGTGCCCCCGTCTGGGAAGGCACGTACGTACACGTTATAGTTTCCGGATTCAGCCGAAGAAGCATACGCCAGCCATTTCCCATCCGGAGACAGGGCCGGGAACGGATTACCTGTTGATGTTTTGAGGACCAACTCGGGTTCTCCGGCCTCGAGAAGGCCGGATTGCATGCGCAAGGAAACCTTTTGTATGAGAGCACCGCCACGAGGCAGCTGTTCAAAAAATATCAGTTGGGAGCCATCGGACGTGAAGGAAGACGGTGTCTGCGCTCTCGAACTCTTTGTCAAGAGCCGCGGTTTGTCTGCCCCGTCGGCGAGTGTCCAGAAGATACCGCCCTGCGACTGAAAAACCAGGTACTTACCATCTGGACTCCATAGCGGATTAGTGCTCACACTCGGGACACCCGGCACACGTATCCTCGAACCTCTGCCCCCCAAGTCGTATACCCAAATGTCTGCGCTCGAGCCGTCGGCAACCACGACAGCGAGTCGGCCACCATCCGGAGAGACACGCGGCATATTGTAGATGGCGCCCTCAGAGCTCAGCAATTCGGTTTTACCATCGCTATACAGCCAATGAATGGTTCTCAGTGCCTCGGTTCCGCCTCGATGATAGAGGAAGGTTCCACTTTGCGAAAAGTCGAGTTGAGCAAACCCATATGACTGGTCGCTGGATATATTTTCCAACACAATCTTCGGCGTTCCATGAACCGCCAGTTTGCCGAGATCGAAGGGCACGGCAAACAGAGATCCTTTTGTGACGTAGATGATGTACCCACTCGGCAGGTACCTCGGATACAAACCAGCGTGCTCAAGGACGACTTTCTTGTGGCGATCCGGCAAAGACACGACAGCGATGCTGGCTTCGTCGTAGTTGGCGGGCACTGAGTTTGCTGTAAAAAGCACGGCCTTACCCCCGGGCAGAACCTGTGGCCAACGATGACTGATCTCTCCGGATTCCCGTTCCGTGATTAATGCGGCTTTCCCGCTATCCGCTGCAATCCGCGACAAACCGGCGCGGGTGTCGAGGGCTGCAATGATGACATTATCCTCACCCCAGCTCCCACCTCGGCCCCAGGGAGCGTCGCACAAAATGATCGGCTGTCCGCCGTCCAGTCGGATTTTCTTCAACTTTCCACGAGCGAAGAATGCGATCCACTGTCCTTCGGGGGAGAAGATGGAGTGTACGCTTCTTCCGTGCCTGGCAACTGCGACGTCTGCGGCTCGTCGAGCCGCCGCGTGAACAGGCGGGGTATGCCATCAGAACCTTGCGCCACAAAATCGAGCCGTGTACCGTCCGGTGAAAGAATCGCAGTGGGGCCGACGGTGGACCCGAGCGAAACGTTCGGCCCGAAATCCACATCAATCAGTTGAACCAGTGGCTGCGGCGGCGGTTCGGTCAGCCGCATCTCGTACCACCATCCAAACAGCGCGGCCAGGGCAACGGCGGTTAATAGTGCGGTAAAGACCCACGGTACCGCACTCTTCCGGGTGGACGCAGCAGGCGCTGGCTCGAGCAGGCGCCAGGCGTCGCCGATGTCACGCAGCCGTAACGATTAGTGTGACGGGTGATGTATTGGGCTTATGCGGGCAATGACTGCGTCGAACAACGACGACAACGGAACTATCGATATCTTCGTCTATTCGAGGTAAACGCGCACTGGCGTTTATCGCGTTGTTTCACAGTGTGACAATAATACAGCGCAATTATTTTTTCAGCATCTCGGTCCAGTGGAGGACAACCGTGATTGGGGATAGTGTGAAATCTTTCTTAAACGTATCGGGCGGGCGTGGAATGAGAAACTGCTGGCCATCTCCCCGTACGGCGTAGGTGAAGTAGTCGCCCCCAATGTGGGAAATAATGCTGATTCCGGAGTCGAATAATGTTTCAGAGACTCCCTGTTCCCATGTCGGAACGGTGTCGTTCACTTTTACCGCGACCATCTTGTTCAATAAATTTATGTAGAAAAGTTCCTTGCCATCCGCACTCCACCTTGGATATCGGCCTCCGCCGCTGGAGACTTGTTGTCTGCCTCTGCCTTGTCCAGCCGGAAATGATTCTACGTAGACCTCACTCTGATTTGAGTTATCGGAAACATAGGCGATCCAATTTCCGCTTGGAGAGATCTGTGCGTAGGATTCATTAAACGGAGAATCGATCAGGGGCGAAGTCATATTGTCGGCTAACGAAAGCTTCCACAAGTCTCCATTAGTCTTTGGATTGAATACCCAATACACGATGAAATTTCCATTCGGCGACCAGGACATCGGGACTTTCTGCGGGACCGATTCGAAGAGTGTTTCCTCCTTTCCCAATCCATCCGAAGGTTTTTTGTAAAGACCCCACATGCCGTTCCGCAGTGAGCTAAACACAATCTGGTCTCCTTTGGGCGACCAAATCGGCATCGAGTTGTCTTGCGCTGAGTCAAATGTAAGTGGATGCAACGGACCGTCACGTTCACCCATCAACGCGTCGCCTCCGCTACCGTCGTGACGGTGAGTTACAATACGGTTCCCCTTTGTTGACAGTTCGACTCCACGATATCCGCCTGGGTTATCCACAGATCCGAGAAATGTCCCTTTCCTGTCAAACCATGCCAGCTGCAAGTTCTGGTTGCCAGGCCCCGTGCGAAACGTCAGTGTGCCATTGTCGGATACAGAGAAAGATGGCGAACCGCTGCTAACAACAGAAACAGATTCTGCAAGCGGGATCGTTTCGTCGCTGAGTGTTTTTGTTCCATCAAAAGCCTGGGCAAGCAGCGTGCCCTTTCTTACGTAGAGCAGGTAACCCGGAGAAGCGTACTTCGCGCTCGAGTCGGCCGCCAGTAGCCGCGTACCGACGCGAGAATCCAGCGATCCCAAATAAACTCCGGAAACGGAATCCGATGGTCCGGCCGCGAAATAGGTAAAATGGCGCCCATCCGGCAAGAAAGTTGGGTACGTATGAGCACGTTGCCCTTGCAACAATTGGGTCACCGGAATCGCGTCGCCTCCCTCTGTACACCGATAGAGCACACCTGAGGTGTTCGGAGCAAAGACAATCGTGTTGTCCCGGTTCCAGGTTCCTCCGCGTCCATTGGGCGCGGCGCACAATGGCTGAGGAGGACCGCCGTCAATCTTCGTCTTCTTAAGCATTCCCTGAGAAAAAAAGGCAAGCGATTGACTATCTGGAGACCAGAACATTGCACCACCCGATCCTTCTGATTGCTCGATTACTACAGGAAGAATCGTGTCGAGGGAGCGGACCCACATCATAATCTTTCCGGATGCGACGTCTTTGCTGGGAAAAGCGAGTTTCCTGCCATCGGGAGAGATGGCACCGGCAATCAGTTGTTGCGGGGCAGTAGAGTAGGCGCTTTCAATGACGCCACCCACGGGAGGGAGAACGACAAATCGCACCGGCAGAACCGGCATCAGATATTGATGGATCCACAGCGCGGCCACAGCGATTGCCGCAAGACTGGAGAGTGCGGCGATTGCCATCCACAACGGCCGCGATCGGGTGGGCTTGCTGTCGTACTCGGCTGAAGGCACGCTAATATCCAGTAGTAGCTTCGCATCGCCAATATCGTGCAGTCGCTGTTTGGGATCCTTCTGCAAGCAGCTTCGCAATAGCGGACGCACCCGGGCTGGAACCCGGTTCAGGTCCGGCGTCTCCTTGATCACGGCCGCCATCACCTCGGAGATCGTCTCGCCCTGATGCAGGGGTATGCCGGAGAGCATTTCGTACAGTACAACGCCAAACGCAAAAATGTCGGTGCGTTTATCGACCGTCCCGCCCTTCGCTTGTTCTGGCGACATGTATGCGGCGGTGCCCAGAATCACTCCCGCGTTCGTCGCCTCCATGGTGATGGTTGGCGAGTTGGAAAGATTCGTATTTCCCGCCTCACCTTCAAACGCCTTTGCCAATCCAAAGTCCAGCACCTTCACATGGCCGTCCGGCGTAACTTTGATGTTTGCCGGTTTTAGATCCCGGTGTACCACGCCCTTCTCATGCGCCGCGTCGAGGGCTTCCGCAATCTGACCGGCAATCTTCAATGCCTCATCCACCGGTATCGGGCCTCGCGAAATCCGAACCGCCAGTGTCTCGCCCGCCGCCAGCTCCATCACCAGAAACTTTCGTCCGCCGGATTCTTCCAGTCCGTAAATAGCCGCGATATGAGGATGGTTCAATGACGCCAATACGCGTGCTTCGCGCTCGAATCGAGCCAGACGGTCCGCGTCACGCGCGAAGGCTTCCGGTAAAAGCTTGATCGCGACACTGCGTCCCAGCTTGGAATCGGTGGCCTGATACACCTCTCCCATTCCGCCTGTTCCAAGATGGCTCGTGATTCCGTAATGTGCGAGTTTTGTTCCGATCATGATGCAAGGATGAGTGCGGGCGGATCTTATCAGAGCCTTCGCATATCACTCAAAGAATTGAAGGTGAGAGGCAGCGGAACGCCGGAGTCTTGAGAACCCGCATGCACGGAAAAGTCCCGGCTGAAATCAAATCAGAAAACAGTAACTGCGGGAGTGGATAAGTGCAAAAGAGGAACCCGATTTGTTCGCACTATATCGCCGCAGTTGTTGGAACCGCCTGAGTCGTTAACGGTTGGAGATTTTCGACGAGGTAGCGCTCAATGGCAATTTCTGGGGAGCTAACTTTTTGAAAAGATGGGCGCGACCGGGATCGAACCGATGACCTCTACCGTGTCAAGGTAGCGCTCATACCAACTGAGCTACGCGCCCCGAGGAAACGAATTAGAACTATAAGGTGGCGCAGGAGCGAGTGTCAACCGACGTGGGGCGGCGCTGTAGTTGTAAGTCCTGGCGCGATGTGGCGCTTTGCGCCAACTCATTCCAGCGAGTTCCATGTTGAACCCTGTTTGATATCGACGGTCAATGGAACAGACAGTTGCACCACATTCTCCATTCGATTGCGTATCATGTCGCGCACGAAAAGTTCATCTTCCGGTACTTCAAAAATCAATTCGTCGTGTACCTGCAGGACCATGCGGGTGCGCAGTCGCGCACGGCGCAGTTCATCGGCAATATGAATCATTGCGAGTTTGATGATGTCCGCCGCGGTGCCCTGAATGGGTGAGTTGATTGCCGTGCGTTCCGCCATGCTGCGCCGCATGCTGTTTCTCGAATTGATTTCCGGATGTTGTCGCAGGCGCCCAAACAGCGTCCGCGTGATGCCAGTATCGCGCGCGGTACTCAGGCAGCCTTCGATGTAGCGCTGAACTCCCTGGTATCGTTCGAAGTATCGCGCAATGAAGTTGGCGGCTTCCTCCGTGCGAATGCCCAGTTGCTGGGCCAGTCCGTAGGGGGTCTGTCCATAGACAATGCCGAAATTCACAGCCTTTGCGCTGTTCCGCTGAGCCGGCGTGATCTGGTCCATGGGAATACCGAGCACGTCCGCTGCAGTGCGACAGTGAACGTCTTCACCGCTGTGAAACGCTTCGGCGAGGCGAGGATCACCGGATAAATGCGCGACGATGCGCAATTCCACCTGCGAATAGTCTGCCGCTACGAATTGCCAGCCGGCCTCCGGAATGAAGGCGCCGCGGATTTTCCGTCCCAGTTCGGAACGGACAGGAATGTTCTGCAGGTTCGGATTGACGCTGGAAAGCCTTCCCGTTGCGGCGCCCGTCTGGTTGAACGTGGTATGGAGTCTGCCGGTCTTTGCATCGACAAGCTGCGGGATGACGTCCACGTACGTGGATTTGAATTTCGAAAATTGCCGGAACTCCAGTACCAGTTGCGGAATCTCATAATCCTTTGCAAGGTCTTCGAGCACCTCGACTGCGGTCGAGTACTGACCGGATTTCTTCAGCTTCTTCGAATGCGGCAGATTGAGTTTCTCGAAGAGAACCTCGCCCAGTTGCCGGGGCGAATTGATGTTGAATTCACATCCTGCCGCGGTATAGATGCGCGCTGTCAGCTCCTCCATTTGCGTACCCATTTCAATCGACAGCTTCTGGAGAACGGTGGAGTCTATACGGATGCCATCGCGTTCCATCTGCACGAGGACCGATGCCAGGGGCAAATCGATTTCGTGATACGCCTGCGCCACCGCCGATTCGACCTGTGAGCTGAACTGATCGAATAGTTTTTCGGTCGAAACGGAAGGTGTGGAAGCAGCATCTCCAATCAGTTCGAATGCGACGTCGGTCAGGTCGTACTTGCCTCGGTTTGGCATCAGAAGAAAAGCCATCAGCATCGGGTCATCGAATGGCGGCGCAATCGAAAAACCCCGCTGGCAAAGTTGATGAATTGCATTTTTCAGGTCCCAGGTAATCTTGCGAACTTTCGGATTTACCATGAGCTCGCCGATTCGGGCGTCCAGTGGCAAACTGGTCACGCATCCACTTCCAGTCCAAAGGCAAATGCGATCGTCCTTCAGATCAAAAAACACGCGTTCACCAATGGCAGGAAGCGATTCGCTTTCAATGATGTCAACAGCCGGTTCGGAAGATGCGGGGAGGTAATCCTTCACCATCGCCGAAAACTCGAGTTCCTTCAGCAAGGGAAGCAGCGCCGCGCGATTGGGTGGCTTGACGCTGAGTTCCGCCCAGTCCACGGATAGCGGCACTGCGAAGTCGATGGTCACCAGCTGCTTGCTCATCAGAATCTGTTCGCGATTGTCCATCAGGGACGCACGTTGTTTGGCGTTCTGGACTTCACCGGCACGTTCCAGCGTGGCTTCAATCGAGCCGAAGCGCTGGATCAAATCCTTTGCCGTTTTCTCCCCGATGCCAGGAGCTCCCGGCACGTTATCCGACGAGTCCCCCCAGAGGCCCAGCAGGTCGGGTATCTGTTCAGGTGTGACGCCGAAAAGTTCCTGCACCCTGGCGCGATCCACGATCATGTCGTCCTTGGATGTATTAAGAACGAGGATGGTGTCGATAATCTGGTAGAGATCCTTATCCAGTGTGACCACGACCGGAAACAATCCTCGCGCCACGGCCTGTTTCGAAACGGTAGCGATGATGTCGTCCGCCTCATATCCGGGCAGCTCCAAAATGGAAATCCGCATCGCTTCACAAAATCGTTTGATGTAAGGAATCTGCTGGGAGAGATCGTCGGGCATCTTTTTCCGCGTGGCCTTGTAGGGCGCATACTGCCCCTGCCGTACGGTTGGTGCCGGACCGTCGAGCGCAATTGCGATGTATTCCGGCGGGTACTTTTGAAGAACACGCTTGAGCATGATCGCAAAACCGTAGATTGCATTTGTCGGAAGCCCCCGGCTGTTGGAGAGATCGCGAATTGCGAAATGCGCGCGATACGCCTGGGACATGCCGTCAATAATCAGAAATAGAGGATGCTTTATCTGTTCCATCTGTTGTTCTATCCAAACAATGGTTGTGGTCAAATGTACACGTTCTGACGGCCGTCGGGCTCCTTAACTTCTTTAGACAGCATCAGGAAACAATAGGCCGCTGAATTGCTATCCCGTAGGCGCATGCGAGAACATACGATCGCGTCTCCAGTGGAATTCAGCGGCATCGGTCTGCATACCGGCGAAGCCGCGACGATGCGCATTCTTCCGGCGCCAGCGGGGAAGGGAATCGTATTTCGCCGCGTCGATCTTGACAATTTCGAACTTCGCGCGGATGTCGGTTCGGTTGAACGCGTTGCTTATGCCACAACGCTGATGAAACGCGGTGTCTGGATTTCCACAGTGGAGCATCTGCTTTCGGCCCTGTACGGTTTTGGAATCGACAACGCTTTTGTCGAACTCGATAACTTTGAAGTTCCGATCCTGGACGGAAGCGGGTTGCAATACATTGAAGCGATTCAGCGAGTCGGAATCGTAGCGCTCGATGTGGAGCGCAGCGTCCTGCATATCACGAAATCCTTCGCACTCGAGGAGAACGGAAAGACCATCGCCATCCATCCCTCGCCAAGTTTCAGTATCGAGTACGAAATCGGTTTTCCGCATCCTTTGATTGGTCATCAAAAGCTGGAAGTGGAAATCACTCCGGCCAATTACGCCAACATGATCGCGCCGGCGCGGACGTTTGGCTTTCACGAGGAAGTGGAGAAGCTCCAGGCCAGCGGGCTTGTGCGCGGCGGCTCTCTGGAGAATGCCATCGTTCTCACTGAGAAAGGAATGCTTAACGAAACCTCTCTCCGATTTCCAGACGAATTCGTTCGGCATAAGATTCTCGATCTTCTCGGGGACTTTGCTCTGATCGGTCAGTCCGTTCAGGGCCGTATTGTTGCGAATCGTGCCGGTCACGCGCTGCACACCCGGTTTGTCGCGGAATTGCTGAGCAGTACGGATCATTGGACAGTCTCAACCGGCGATGGATGCGGTGTTAAAACCGCTTGATCGTTTCGGACCAAACCCAACGGGCGAGGGTGCCCATCTTTTGATGGCCGCGGGTACCGAAAAGCTTCTTCAATGTTTTTCGCTCCGCTCACCCGGCTCTCCAGCCTGCTGGCTCTCGGACCAGCCTCTCCCTTCGGGAGAAGGAACTCTCGCCACAGTCAGTACTTCCACACGTTTCGCTCCGTGGCGTTTTAGCGTCTTTGCAACCTCATGAAGCGTGGATCCTGTTGTGAAGACATCATCGACCACGATGACGCATTCCGGTACTCGTCCGCGGACTTCAAAGGCTCCGGCAAGGTTGAGCGTGCGCTGCGAGCGGCTGAGGCCCGTCTGACTGGGTGTATTTTTCCTACGATGTAATGTTGCAGTGTCAATTGTCCTGTTGAGCCGAGCCAGGGATTCTGCGATCAAGCTGGCCTGATTGAACCCTCGGCGGCGTTCGCGTTTGCGATGCAGAGGTACCGGGATCACGACGTGACCCTGAAACGCTTCGCGCTCCAGGCATTCACACAGCAGCTGCCCAAGTGGGCGTGCGAGCGAGACTCGATCGGAGTACTTGAGATGGTGGATCACGTCTCGAAAGGGATCATTGAAGATCAGTGCCGATCGTGCGAAATCAAACGCGTGTTCCCCAAGTCTGCAGGTTCCGCAGAGTCCCTCAATGTTCGGAGCCGCCATGCCGCATTGCGGACAGAATGGCGGCTCGAGCCGTTGCATCCGGTTCCAGCAGGATGGGCATACCGGCCCCCAACGCCGTTGGCGCACTGGAGAGTTGCAGAGAATACACGCGAGCGGAAAAAGAAGATTGAGAATTGCGTCGACCATCGTTCGGGACTCCGCGACGCAAAGGGCAAAGTTACTTTATCACTGATTATTTTGAATAGGGATGGTTATTCAGAATTGCCAGGGCGCGATACAACTGTTCGAGCACCAGGACGCGTGTCATATCATGCGTGAATGTGAGTGGAGACAGGGACCACTTGCGATCTGCGCGTTTCCGTACCGATTCTGCGGTGCCACCAAAGCCACCAATGACAAACGTCAATCGACGTTGTTCCTCATTCATGTGCTTGCCCAGAAAGTCCGCCAGCCCACTGGAACTCCACATCGGTCCGCTGGCATCCAGCAGGATGACGCGATCGGATGCATCAATGGCTCGGAGAATTCTGGATGCTTCGTCCTGGAGGCGACGCTCACCGTCGCCGGTCTTTACATCTTTCAGTTCCGCAATTTCGATCGGAAGCGAGTGTTCGATGCGGGCTGCGAAATCTTTCACAAGGTGAGCGAGGTGAGGATCGCGCGTCTTACCTAACCAGACCACACGCAGTTTCATAGAATCCCTCTCCCGACAGAAGAAGGTGGCTCGAAGGACCGGGTGAGGGGTGCATCATCAATATCGCCCCGCATCAGTGTCTCCTAAGCCAGTCCGTATTTCTTTCGCTTTTCCAGCAGCGTCTTCCGGCTGATTCCGAGTATCGTGGCTGCCTTGATCTTCCGGCCATGGGTGTATTTCAGGACTTCCGCGATATAACTGCGCTCGAGATCTTCCAGGGATTGCATTCTACTTCCCGCCGACTTGCGACCTATGAGCCAGTCTGTTGGCAGACAATCCGGTGTAATCGTTCCCGACGTGCCCATCAGCATCGCACGCTCCAGACCATTACGAAGTTCACGAATATTCCCGGGAAAATCGTAGTTGATCAGGACAGTTTCGCTATGACGATCCAGGTGCGCCGAAGTGCTGTATTTTCGTCCGAGCTGCGATAGTAGAGCGTTTGCAATTTGGGGAATTTCGTTTGTTCGTTCGCGCAATGGCGGGATGGTAACGGTGATCAGATTCAGTCTGAAAAACAGGTCTTTGCGAAAGGTCCTCAGTTCCACGGCCCTGGCGAGTGATGTGCTTGAGAGCGCGATAATGCGGCAATTCAGTGCTATTGGTGCGGAGCCTCCCAGGCGGAAGTATTCCTTCGCTTCGACTACGTGAAGCAGCTTAGCCTGAACACGGAGATCCACATTGGCGATCTCATCGAGAACCACGCTCCCACCCTGGGCCAGATCCATTTTCCCGAGCTTGGATGTCAGCGCGCCGGTAAATGCGCCGCGCTCGTAGCCGAAGAGTTCGGACTCGACCAGTTCGTCCGGCAGGGATCCCAGATCGATCTTTATATAAGGTGCATGGCTGCGAGTGCTGCTGCGATGGAGCCAGTGGGCGAGGGCATCCTTGCCAGTGCCGCTTTCGCCTTCGATAAGAACAGTGGCGTCGCTGTCAAACACACGCTCCAACGTCCTGTAAACGGACAGCATGGGAGAGTTCGACGAGAAAACAAGGGGATAAGTGTTACGTGCGCTGTCCAATGAACTCGTTCACGTCGCGGCGCCTTCCGGCTCTCCATAGCCTCTCGAGATCGTAGAACTCCCGAGTCCGGGCGGTGAAAATGTGAATCACGAAATCGAAGAAATCCATCAGAATCCATTCGCCTTCGGTGCGGCCCTCAATGTGGAGAGATCGAATTCCCCTTTGACGGAGTTGTTCTTCAATACCGTCTGCAATTGTCTGATTATGACGGCTTGATGTTCCAGTGCAGATGATGAAGTCGTCGGTAAACGAACAAACCTCGGCGACATCGATGACAACGAGGTCCTGTGCTTTCTTGTCCAGTGCTGCTTCCACCGCCCAATTGAGCTCAGACGAAAGTTCAGGGGCCGGTTCTTTGTCGCTACGCATTATAGAGTTTGTGTCTTTCAATATAGCTCCAGACTGGCGCCGGCAGCAGATGACGGATTTCTGCGCCTTTCCGGCAATCGTTGCGAATTTCCGTGGATGAAACGGGTTGTTGCACAAACGGCAGGTAATAAACGCCAGGTGATTTCGGCAATTCCGGCCGATCGGTTTCATTCAAGATACAAAATGGAACAATGTCTTCGCGGAATTCAAATCCGGGCCGGTGAACAACTGCAAAGTGCGCAAGCTCGAATAATTTTCGATACGAGCGCCACGTTTCGATCTCCTGAAACATGTCAGTGCCCAGCACGAAGATCAATGATGCTCCGGGATGGTGCGACTTCATCTGCTCCAGAGTTTCGACGGTGTATCGCTTCACCAGCATATCCACTTCGATTGTGGATGTTCGGAATTGCGTGAAGGGAATTGTGGCCAGCGCCACCATTGCGAATCGATGAAACGCCGAAGTCACGCCCTCCGGTTGCTTATGAGGAGCGCGATATGCAGGTACGAAATGAATCTCGTCGGTCTGGAAGGTTTTCGCGACAGACTGAGCAGCAGCGAGGTGACCGTTATGGATAGGATCAAAAGTTCCGCCAAGGATTCCGATCCTCACGATGGTTCGGTAACCTGGCCGGCAATTTGAGCAGAAAGCTTTTTGTAAATGCTTCGTTTCAACTCTTCAAGACCCTCGCCTGTTACTGAAGAAATTTTTATCATTTCGACATCGTTCTGTCCACACCATTGCTCGAGAGTTCGAAGCTTGTCCGCGTCGACGGCATCCATCTTGGTGGCGGCGATCAGACGTGGCTTGAGTGGCAGATCGGTGCTGTGTTGAGCCAGTTCGTTCTGTATCGTGTGGAAGTCGTCTACGGGATTGCGGGCATTGCCCTGGGACACGTCAATTAGATGAAGCAGGAGGCGGGTTCTGTCGATGTGCCTCAGGAATTGTATTCCGAGTCCGTGACCCAGATGAGCTCCTTCGATCAGCCCGGGAATGTCGGCGACAACGAATGATTTGTCCGTATCCAGTGCGACTACGCCGAGATTGGGCTCAAGGGTTGTGAACGGATAGTCGGCAATCTTTGGGCGTGCTGCCGAGATTCGCGATATGAGTGTTGACTTCCCCGCGTTCGGAAAGCCAACCAGTCCGACATCCGCAAGCAGTTTTAGTTCGAGACGGAGGACGCGGCGTTCTCCCTGGCCGCCATCCTGAGCTTTTTTCGGAGACCGATTGGTTGCCGACTTGAAGTGGGAGTTGCCGAATCCGCCGCGTCCTCCTCGGGCGATGAGGACTTGTTCGTTCTCGCCAGTGAAGTCATGAAGCAGCTCGCCGGAATCATTGTCGTAGACCATCGTTCCACGAGGGATCCGGATTTCCAGGTCTTTCCCATTTTTGCCATGCCAGTTGCTGCCCATGCCGTGCTGGCCACGATCCGCTTCGAAGGTGTGATTGAATCGAAATTTGAGCAGAGTATTTTCGTTCGAGTCGGTCACCAGGTAGATGTCTCCCCCCTTACCACCATCGCCCCCGCTGGGGCCACCCTTTGGAACGAATTTCTCCCTGCGAAAGGCAATGCAGCCGTGCCCGCCGTTCCCGGCGCGAACAGTGATTCTGGCTTCATCGATAAACATGAGAGGAGAAACACGAACAGGGTCGAATCCGCGCCAATGGGCGGATTCGACGCCAGGATTCAGAAATTACAGGCTGGAAGCTTCGACAGGCTGGATGCTGATGAAGCGGCCGGTGTGGCCTTTGTCTTCGAACGTGACGATGCCGGTGATTTTTGCAAAAAGGGTATCGTCTCGTCCGATGCCGACGTTCACGCCTGGTTTGAACTTCGTTCCGCGTTGACGGACGAGAATGGAGCCCCCGGTGACCAGTTGACCACCAAAGCGTTTCACGCCCAGTCGCTGGGAATGACTGTCGCGGCCATTTCGTGAACTTCCGACGCCTTTTTTATGAGCCATAATGAACTCCCTGAACCGTCTTAAACGGAAATCTTTTCGATGCGAACTGCGGTGAAATCCTGGCGATGGCCGCGCGTGCGCCGATACTGCTTCTTCCGCTTCTTCTTAAACACGAGCACTTTGTCGGACCTGTCGGTTTCAATGATGGTGGCTTCAACCGAGGCGTTAGGCAATGGAGCGCCAGTCTGGATGTTCCCGCCATCCTCCACCATCAGAACGTTGCCAAGCTGAATCTTCGATCCCGCTTCGCCTTCGAGTTTTTCCAGTCGAAGTGTCTGTCCTGGTGTAACCCGGTATTGTTTGCCGCCCGAACGTATCACGGCGTACATGGATATATCCCCTTCCGTATAGACAAACGCCTATTCTACGGGGCCAGCTCACCGATCGTCAACGATGGATTTATTGCTGCGGATC
>Ga0068864_100000559_pt1 | contig 31805 bp, 70 predicted proteins | sample KBSSwiS72_FD_66586 | JGI IMG/M metagenome (GOLD analysis project Ga0068864, IMG submission 66586) | Switchgrass rhizosphere microbial communities from Kellogg Biological Station, Michigan, USA - KBS Switchgrass S7-2 | ecosystem: Host-associated > Plants > Roots > Rhizosphere > Soil ...
AGTGCATGCGATGAAAGCGACTTGGAAGGTCTCCCTGCTGTTCGAGCGACGGATCGAGAGTGACGGCCGGCTGGTCAACATGCCGTTCGTGAAGCTGCAACCCGTGAAGGGCGACGGTGACATGTTTTTCTCCGTCCCCGGGGGCACCGTCGAGTTCGTGCCCGAGAAGATCGACGTGCGCGAGGCGGCGAACGGCACCATCGTCCAGCACAAGGTCATTTCGGCAAACACGCTCATCTCGAAGGTGACCAGCCCGGACGGCGAGGAGTGGCTACAGGGCGCCGAGGTCTCGCTCTCCTTGGCCCCCAGCAGGGGCTAATCAGTGGCGATCGCCGTCGCGCAGGAGACTTGCGATCCAGCGACCGGCGGGATGTCCGGGTCGGGGACGACGTTCACGTCCTCGTCCATAACCGTGGCGGCGGGTTCCATTCTCGTCGCCGTTGCCTGTGGCGTGAACGCGGCGGCTGCGACGGTGACGTTTTCTGACTCGGTGAACGGGTCGACGGGATGGACGACACTTAAGAACGTCGCCAACAACCCGCTCGTGCTCTCCATGGGCTACCGCGAGAACATGGCGTCAGGTACGGTCACAGTGACCGCGACCTACAACACGACTGTCTCCCAGCGCGGTATCAAGCTCCTGGAGATCACCGGCGCCAAGACGTCGAGCTCTCTCGATGGAACCCCGGCCGGACAGTTTCAGACTGGAATCGGGACGACCGCAGACGCCGTCACGTCAGGTAATCTGACCACGGCCAATTCTCCGGCGTTGCTGGTTGGCGCGTGTATGAACTACGGAAACAACCGGAACCCCAGTACTGGCACGGGGTTCACGAGCACTCGCGTCGACTGGAGCACAGACGTCGCCGGGTGCCGCATCGAGTACAAGGCAGTAAACGCCGGCACGCAGGCGGCCACGTATACGAACCCTGGCGTCGGCAATGACAACTGGCTTACCATCGCGTCGGCGTTCGACGAGGCGCCTGCTGGCACGTCACCGCCGCCGCCTTCGAGTCCATATCCGACGCGACAGATTCCGGTGGCGAAACAGCGCCTCACGGAATTCGCGATCGCGACCGCATCAGGCGTCTTCACCGGTACCGGATTCGCACCGCCTGAACGCGCGGTGGTGGCGGCCAGGCGCGTGCGGGCGCCGCTCACTGACATCGCTCCGCCGCTGATCGTAGTCGCGCCGTCTCCGCCGGCCCCAGAGGTCCTACGCGCGCTGCCGCCGAGGTTGCGGCCGCCAGCGGCTCAGGCGGTGCAGATGGCGCCGTTCCCCGGGCCCGTGCCGGTCGTCGGACTGCGCCTGTGGCTGCGGAGCGATCTTGGGGTGACGCTGTCTGGGCCGAACGTCATTGCCTGGGCAGATCAGAGTGGCAACGGCAACCACACGGTGAACAGCGGGACGGTTCCGTTCGTCCCCGTGTCCGTCAACGGCCACCCGGGAGTTACAACGAGTGGCGCGGCCGGCATGGCCGGGACCACCGATCCTCTGATTGCCGGCTCGCCGCGATCCATATTCGTTGTTTCTAAGTCTGCGACGTCTGCTGGAGGCATGGCGCTGGCGTTGCGGACGACCACGATCGGGAACCTCTATGCGCTCACCGGCACGGGGAGCGGCTACGGCGCCGGTGTGGTCTATTACAACACCGACGCCACTGGGCCAATGACCGTCTCGAGTCCTGGCGACCTGACGGGGCGCACCTGCATCAGCGAATGGACCGTCACGGGCGGTGGTGGCGCGGCCCCGACGTACAGGCTCAACAACGTCACCCCTGGCGTACTCGGAGCTGGAAGCGAAAAGACGGAGACCGGCGCCAGTGGTTTCGGCGTCGGTGTCACCGGGATCGGCCCGTTCAACACCCTCGGCTCTGTCGGTGACATCTGCGAAGTGCTCGTCTATGACTCGGTGCTTTCGCTCGGAGACGAGACCGCCGTCTATGCGTACCTGGCGGCCCGGTATTTTCCAGCGGCACAGCCGCAACTCGACGCGCCGGTGCGACAGATGCGTCCGCTCCGTTTCGTTACCACGCTCGATCCACTACCTCCGGTGGCAGCCGCCGCACCTGCCCCTCCCGCCCCCGAGATGCCTCGCGCGTTGCCGCGGCATGGAGCGTCCGCGCTGGCGCAGCAGTCAACGCAATCACTCCCTCCCGCTACACGTTCGGCTCCTGTCGACAATCAGCCGGTGCGTCGACTCATTAGGTCATTGGTGAATGTCGTCCGTGAGGCAATCGGCCTCGCTCCGTTGCTCCCGCCGCCGCCGGCTGAATTGAAGTTAAAACCGCCCCTCTGGGCAGTGTTCGACGAAGTATCATTGACCGTGGAACCAGACGCGGTCGCCCTCTCGGCAACGGCAGACGAGGTCACTTTGAGCGTCGAGGCAGACACATGAAAAGTCGCAAGCGAACCGACACCTACCCCATCACGGCAACGCTGAAATCGAACGGAGCCGCAGTCAATCTCACCGGCTACACCGTGACAATCACCATCACCAATGTGGCGACAGGAATTGCGAAGGTGTCGAACGCAGCAGTTACGATCACCGACGCCGTGAACGGCCGCGTGTCGTACACGCCGATCGCGGGCGACGTCGACACGGTTGCAAGTTACGACGTCGAATGGAAAGCGGTCAGCGGCGGCGGTACGCCGTACCACTTTCCGTCAAAGGACTATGACACGCTGGACATCCAGCAAAACCTGGGATGAACCAATGAACGAGCGCAAGCGAATCTTAGGCGTGATCGGTGCCGGGCTATCGTCGGCTGGTCTAACGTTGCAGGGCATCGGCATTGCCGCAGCTCACTACCAGATGACGATCCAAATCGTAGCGGTGTTCCTCGGGTTCGCAGGCATGGTGACCCAGGGAATTTCCAAGCCGCTCACGATGGACACGAAGGAGAAATGACGTGGCAAGGCGGGTCTATCACGTCGTCGACGGTGCCGGTGACATCCCGGACCTGAGGCGCGGCTTCGGACGGCCCCTCTCGACACGGGTCAAGCTGCTCGCCACCACCGTAGGGGCGCTCACGTCCATCGGCGGGTACGCGATCGGCATGGGCAGGTGGACCGTCGCCAAAATCGACGAGCAGGTAACAACCATCGTGCGCCGCGAGAACGCGCCCATCGTTTCCAGCATCCAGGCATCAGACCGCCAGCGCAACGAGCAGTTCGCGAAGATGACGGCTGACATGTCCGATCTCAAGGCGGCGATGGCGAAGCTGTCGACCGAGAAACGCAGGCGATGAACTATCACGTCGAAAGGCAGGCCCGTGGATCATGAGAACTACCCCATCGATCGGACTCCAAGCCTGTGGGACAGAGTTTGGCGTGGCCGCAGCAGTTCCCTCCGAAGAAATCTCGACAACTGCGCCCTCGAAGCGTCACGCTGTGCGACTCTTATCCGAGAGGCTGCGAGAGAGGCGGATACGGTTTCAGGCCCTCGTCGATCAGCTGCATTGCATGCAATCCGAGACGAAATCCTCAACCTAGCCGACGACATGCGCGGCCCCGTTTGCGACTTCATCCTGGCTGAGGCTGGCGGCAGGCCAGAGCGGGTGAACGTCGCGGTGCGAGGTTGGCGGACTCTGCGGCGCGACTTCCTGCGGTGGCTGCATGGTTAACGACACCGACAAGGAGTACGTGCTTGAGTACGACGACGTGCACGAGCTGCCTCTCGGCGATGAAGAGACGCCGACGAAGCTGGATGAGCCTGGCGCGTGCTGGCGGTGCTTGGCCATCATGCCGGTGCAAATCGTGGCGCCGTACCCTGGCAGCTCACACGAGGCGCTGCGGTTTCACACGTGCATCGCCAGCGCGGGCGGCGGGTGGGCCTGGTGTGCGGTGCACATGGCCCTGCGCCTCGGCCAGTTCGAGATCTACCTGGGACCAAACAGGCGCGCGGCAATTCTGCCGCCGCCACACGGCGAGCGGAGGCGGTTTCCTCCGAGGAAAGACGGAGACGACAGATGAGATCCAGGTTCTTCACGGTCGACGAGTTCCGCTGCCATAGCGGCGATCCTTACCCCGCCGCCTGGGTCGATGACCGATTGCAGGCTCTCTGCACCGCCCTCGATGCCATCCGCGACGCCTGGGACGGGCCAATCGCCGTCGTTTGCGGCTACCGTACCGCCGCCTACAACGAGGCCCTAGCGAAGGCCAGCGCGGCCCGAAATGGCGGCGTGAGCGGCGTGGCACAGAACAGCCAGCACATCCAGGGGCGCGCGGCGGACGTTCGCCCTGCTGCCTCGCCGACTGTCGAGCGGGTGGCCTCCTTGCACCGGCTTACGAAAGAGCTGCACGACCGCGGCATCATTCGCATCGGCGGCCTTGGGCTGTATCCAGGCTGGATCCATGTCGATGTTCGAGCCGGTGACCGTCTCGCCATGTGGGGCGGCAACGGCATGGGTGACGCGCAGTGAAGGCGCTGATCGTCCTCCTGGCCATGGTCGGCTGCCGCCAGCAAGTCAACTGGCTGCCCGATCCGGCGTGGTCCTCGGTGCCGGTTACCGTGCGGTGGGACGGCATTGACCCGGTGTTCGACGGCAGCCTGCATTACGCGGTCGACGCCTGGAATCACGCAGCCGGGTGCGACGTGTTGCGAGAGGCGGCCGATGCGCGGGTGACAGTGTCGACCTACGACGGGACGGCATGCGGCGCACCAGCTCAGCTCGAACGAGCCCTTGGGGCGACGGCTGGCACGTGGCGGTGCTCGGTGAACTCGGCCGAGGTTCGCTTTCAAGTGATGAGCGACATCCGCAGCGTCTACGTCATCGCGGCGCACGAGTTCGGCCACGTCCTGGGGCTGGCTCACGACCGCAGCGCAATCATGCAGGATGCGCCGACGCTGTACGACCCGGCGGCGGGACACAACCTGGCCACGCTCCCGTGGCCTTCCGACGCGGACGGTGCGGCCGTTGGCAAGAGGTACTGCCGATGAGCGATGCCATCGTCCAGGAGAAGCACGCGCCAGGCATTGGAATGCCGGCGTCCCTCTACCTGCATGACTTTGGGCAGGCGATTCTCGAGGCATTCGGCGAGATTCCGTACCACGTCGGGTCGTCAATGCCTGGCAGCGGACGTCCGTCCTGGCGCGACGTCGATGTGCGTCTGATCCTGCCTGACGCGCGGTACGAGTCCGACGGATACGGCGATCCGGAGCGCCCACACGACAGCGCTAAGTGGGTCGCAATGGTGAAGGCATTCTCGCTACTCGGACGGCACATGACCGGGCTGCCGATCGATTTCCAAATCCAGCAGATGACCCAGGCGAACAAGGAATACGGCAGCGACCAGCCAGGACATGCGCGCTCTGCGCTCTTCAGCCTCGCCAGGTCTCGCGCGAACCACCAGATGTTAGAGCGTGGCGTGGCGGTCGGAAAAGAGGAGGTGACCGCATGAGCCCACGCTGGCTAGCCCTCGTCCCCGTCGCGGCGCTACTTGGACTGCTGTGGGGGCGGCATCACGGTCCCGAACGTACCAGGGACGTCGTCAAGACCGATGTGGTCTACAAGGATCGCATCGTCGAGAAGGTCGTCCACGACGTGGCCGTACAGCGAGATACCGACGAGAAAGTCCATACCGTAGTAGTGACTAAGTGGCTGAAAGAGCCTACCGGGGCGGTGTCCGTGGTGCAGGAGTCGCGCCAGGAACGCGACACGGCAACCGAGACGAAGCGCCAGGATCACGCGCAGGGCACGCAGGAGCGACAGAGCGAGGCGCACCAGGCGACCGTCGAGACGCACACGACTGAGTCGCGGCCGAACTGGTCCGTGTCGCTCCTGGCCGGCGTGCAGGACGGCGGAAAGCGGCTGGTCGACGCGCTACCTGCGCCGGCTGTCGTAGGCGTATCCGCCGAGCACCGCCTCATTGGCCCGCTCTCCGCCGGCATCTGGGGAACTACCAGTCGCACGGCTGGCATCTCGGTGCGCCTGGATTTCTGACAGCGGTAACCTGAGCGGGTCCGGACGAGGCGGCGGTTCCAGTGCTGGCGCATCGACTCGCTTGTACCGCGGCCCGCAGAGCGTCTCGGCGGCGCGCGCAAACATGCGTCCGACGCGCGTAACCTGGCCGTTTCCACCCTGCGCGTGGAAGTGGAAGTTGCCGGTGCCACCGCCACCAGCGCCTAGGACCATCTCTCGATGGTCGGACGGGAACGCCAGCCCGCACTTGAGGCAGACCCATACGTCCGTAGTCGGGCCAACGTCTCCTGGTCCTCGGCGCTTGCCCTTCCCCTTGCCGTGAAGTCCCATTCGATCCTCCTATCCTAGCGCCCCGACCGCCCTGAGCGCATCTTCCTCTGTCTCGCATCGCACCCAGTGGTCCGGGTAGAAGTCGCGCATTTTCGCCTCGTTGTCGGTGATTTTCGTCTCGCTGCGGTGGCTGATCTTCTTGTGCGACTTCGCTTCGATGAAGATTGGCGCCCCGGTGCGGATGTGCCGAGCGATGAAGTCGCAGCCTAGCTTGCCCATCTCGTGCACGTCGTCGACGCGCGTGACCGACCTCAGCGCCGCGCCGATGGCCTTGTGTGTCGTGTCGGTCTTCCGCGCGAGGTACCTCATTTCGGGGCTGGTCTTCCGTCGCGGATGGCGTCTACGAGTTCCCCCTGCTTTCCATTTCCCAGCAGCCACCACTCGGCAATCCCAGCGCACCGTTCACGCTCGGAAGAAAGTTGCGCTTCGAGCGTCATCACCTCGCCGATGAAGCAGTTCAGCAGGCGTCGCATTTCGGCATTCGCGCGCTCGAACACAGCGGAATCTCTCGCCGCCTGCATCCTTGCGCTCAGCGGCTCGGCGGGTGCGCCCTTGGCCGGCGCGGGCGGCTCGTCCGGGTCCGGCAAGTCCGGCATCGCGCCAATAATCTTCGACCACGGCGCAGGTTGCTCGGCGGGCGGCTCGACCTTGACGATCGCGCCCATCTCGACGGCGTGGGCGGTGCAGGCTCCGGCTATCGGCAAGCCGTCAGTAGATTCCTCAACGAAGTCAGCCACCTCCCCAGATGGAGCGTCGCAGTAAACGGGGCAGTCACTGTCGTACTTGCGGCGACCCGCGACCCACCCCGGCGCCAACTTGTACCCCGGCGGGATAGGTCCTGCGGGCTTGCAGTCACAGTTGCGGCTCGTCCCGACTCGCGTGGCGCATGCCTCGTCGTGCTTCTCGACCTGCCACGGCGACGGCATCAGCTCGTCCAGTGACTTGTCTTGCGCCAGGTAGTCGCGCAGGGCCGCGTGCGGCTCCGTCGCTCGGGCCTGAATAGGCACGGCAGCGGGAGTCCCTGTCGCTTGACGGAACGCCATTGCCGGATGAGCCGGCTGGATCGCCGCCTCCAGCTTCGCGATTCGGTCGGCCAGGCGTCTCTCCAGCGCGGCGAGGCAACTGTGATATGCGGGCCAGTGTGGGTCGTTCGGCTCACGGCAAGTCGTGCAGCTCATGGTTTTCTCCCCGAACGGATGGAAACGAGCGCGTCGAATGCCTTCCCGAGCGCGTCGAGGACCGGACCCGCTCGATCCTCTGACCTGTCGTTCAGGTAAGCGGATTTCGCTGTTCCCACGAGGTCCTGAATACGACCGAGGCAGTCAACAAGACGCGAGCCGGCGTGCTCTCCACCGCACCGCTCGCACGGCCTTCGCGACCGCTCTAGCGCACGAAGGAACGACTTGCTTGCCGCCCTCATGTCTCCGCCTCCCCTCCGAGCGCCAAGGCGCGCCGGGCGATTGCCGCGATGTCGATCAGTTCATGCGCCGACTTCAGCTCGCCGGCATTCACACTTCCGCTGGCAGCGCGCCCGCAAATCTCCTCCAGCGCCGCCTTGTACCTCGTCGCCTCCTCGCACGAGCAGCGCTCGACGGGGCGGGGCTGCGATGTCGTCATGCCGTGGCCCATGCCTCCGCACATAGACTCACCGAACGTGTCGAACGCCGGCTCGACGGGGCGCGGGGCCGGGTTCAGCGGAGCGCACGCCTTGGCGCATTCCCGCGTGCACCACGTCTCTTCGCACCAGCTTCGGAAGTCCGGCCCCGTGCCAGTCCCGCACCACGGCTTGCACGTCCGCCCCGCCTCGGGCTTGTCGGCGGTCATTCGTCCCTCCCGTCTCGCAGTCGTTCGCGTCGGTCCAACTCGTCACCCCTGTGTAGACTGTCCGCGCACTCCTCGCAGACGTCGACGTAGAACCCAGGCGAGTCCATTTTCCTTGTCTTGCGCCGCTCGACGGACGGGCCCTCGCAGTACCAGCAAGGACAAGGCTCGGGCTTATCGGTGGTCAGCCTGTCGTATTCCTTCAGCGCCACGTCGATCCTCCTCGTCTCGTCGGCCAACTTGCGGTCACCGCGGCACTCGTCGAAGCAGTAGCCGCGACCAGACGTGTTCCCGCACCAGGAGAATCCGTTGACGCAGTTCACAGCTGGCCTCGTAGCTTCTCCTGCATTTCCTCGCACAGTTCGTCCACGCGCCTGGCGTCGATGACGGAGCCAGAGTCGCACGACTTCATTGGGCTGGCCGCCATCCTGCGCAGCGTCCCAAGCAATTCCAGGCACTCGGCGCGCTCCGCTCGCAGCAGCTCGATTTCGGCCCGCATTCTTTCCAGTTCGCCGAAGTCGCAGTCACACTCATGATCGACGGCGAGGCGGCATCGTCGCGACGGGTCCTCGCCGTCCAGCTTCTCACACCGCTTGATGTGCCAAGTCTTCCGCAGCCGCTCGTTTTCATCGGCGAGCGCGACGATGACGCGGTCATCAAGCACACTGCATCCTTCGACGAAACGGCGAGCAGCAGATACTGCCGCCGCAATCTCCTCCTTGCTCGGCGCGCTCATGGCTGGCTTCCGCTTTCGATGCACGAGCAAGCGCCTGTCGCAGCCATCCGCCGAATGCACCCGATCGAGTGCTGACCGCCGGAATAGCAGCACTCCTCGCATTGCGGGCCGTACGGATCAAATTTCTCGATCCCGGGGTATACGCCGCCGCACTCTCCGCTTTCGTATTCCTGCTGTTCGAGAATCGCGGCCTCGAAATCGACGGGGCGGTACATCTCACTTCCCTCCCATCAGCCAGACGACCAGGCCAAGCGGCCCGGCCAGCAGTCCCCACGCGCCGCACACGATGACGGCGAGCTCCAGCGGGCGGATTGGGGTGATCTTCATGTCACGCTCCAGAGGGCTCGTTGTCGCACGTCGACGGGTACCGCCGCGCTGCCCGCTCGCACAGTTCGTCCGTGAGCGTGCGCCGCTTCTCCAGACGCAGGCCGGTCGCGACGCCGGTGTTCGTTCTCTCGGCGGTCAGGTCGTTCATGCGCATCTTGGTAAAGCTGTACGTCCCCACCGCCCGCACCTTCTCCTTCGGCCGCTCCGTGCAGTAGCAGACCGGATCGCCCGACAGGTCGCGCAGGTTCATGCGAGCACAGGGACACGAATAGGTGGCAGCGGCTGGCATCTCCGGCGGCCTGCGCCCGGGCGCAGTTCCTTCCGATGCTGCCGCTGCCGAATCTTGCTTCGCGATGAGTCGCTCGACGCCCTTCGTATACGAGTCTTCGACGGCGTAAACGCCCATCGACTCGGCGCAGGCGGGACATGCGGTGCGGGCTCCATTCGCGAATGCCCACGGCGCTGCGTCGCACCTTGTGCACCGCGAAATCGGCTCCCAGTCATGCGGCCACTTCCGCCACCCAGGCGCCAACCGCCGTTCCGGCTTCCGCTCCGGTAGCTTCGCGGCGTCAGACGGGGCGGCCTGGTCGACGAGGGTGCGGTTGCTACGAAACCATTCCTCCGTGTCCGCGTCGTCGCCGTCGCCGTCCCATACGATCGGATACGGGTCGCCTGGCACCACCTTGGCGACCGTTCGGATCTGCGTGCCTGTCGAGAACCGCATCCCCGGCACAATCTTCACGCTCTTGTCGATCATGGTCCGTCCTTTCCCTTGACGCGGCCTAGATGGCCGGCGATACCGTTTCCTCGTGAGCGACCCGAAGCAGCCCGAGACGATGACCCCGAACCAGCTCCGCGCCCTTGCCGACAGGTTCGAGCGAGAAGCCGCCGCGCTGACTGCACGTGCGAGGCAGCTCCGAGGCGCGGCCGACACGATCGAGGCGATTCGGGCGATGCCGGTTGAGGCAGCAACGAATCCGTTGATTGCACGCAACGAATATGGCACGATAGATTCCATGTCGTCCACTGAAATCGTTGCGCCGGTGAAAAAGCGCCGTGGTCCGCCGTCCGAGGGGCCGATGACCGACCTCGCCCGCGAGCTTGGGTTCGCCTCGATGGCCGAACTCGCCACGGCTCTCAAGGAAAAGGACTCGAACGTGCGTGCCTGGAACCATCGCGGCGTCCCGGACGCGGCGAAGTCGAAGATCGAGCGGCTCAGGGCCAAGCGGGCGAAGCGAGCCTAGCGCGTCGCGTCTCCAAATCGTTGCAGGTGACGATTTGCATGGACGGCACGCAACGATTAATTTAGATTCGTTGCATGACGATGAACCACGAAGCGGTCGAGTCGGTCTGCGGTTCCGCCACCTGCTGCCCCGGCGACCGCTGCGCGCCGTGCCGCTTGGCCATCGGCGATTCCTGTGAGGCGTGCGGCGCCCACGGCGAGGTCCTCGGCGGGATGTTCGAAGAGGTCGTCCTCTGTGCTGGCTGCAAGGCCGCGGAAGAAGGAGGCATCTGATGGCACGGTCGTCCTGGTCGGTGAACGCCTCGGTCGCCGCGACGAAGGCGAAGCACCCGGAGCGGTTCTGCCCCGTCGATCGGTGCCTTTGGCACACCGGCGGCGGCCGATGCCCGCGGCACCCGGACGCCTCGCTTCCCGACACGCGGCCGCGCGCCACGTATCTCTACCCGAACAGCGACGTGACCATCGAAATGGTCTTCCCGCACGGAACGGAGCCGCCACAGATCACCACGCACCGGTTGTTCAACAGGAAGGTCATCACGGTCACGCGGGTCGGCGGCGCCCAGGGGGTGTTCTGATGACCGTCGAGCGCGAGTTCGTCGATGGGAACGGCAACCGTTTTCGCGCTGTGATGACCATCAGGGAGGCGGCGATCGAGAAGGCGATTCTCGTGCTCGCACGGAAAGCCCGTTCAGGCCCTCGACAGATGGCGACGGCTGCTTGCGGGCTCGTTGAGGTCATCGTGCATCCGGTGAAGCCATGACCCGCGCGGTGCCAGTGGTCGTCGAACGCAGCCCAGGCGGCGGTCGTGGCTGGTGGATGCAGTTCGGCGACGCACGTCACTTCGCGATGCCATGTACCGAGTTCCGCGCGCTCGAATGGGTACGTGCGCGGCTCGAGGCGAGCGGTGCGGAGCGGCCTGAGCGCGGCCGGGTGCTGCGGCTGCTGATCCGCGAGTTGGACAGGAAGGCGAAGGCCGAGGTCACCGCCGAGGTGCGCGCGTGACGACCTGGCAGCGGACGAGCGTTTGGTTCGGATCCCGACGTGTGAAGGCAATTCGGTGGAAGGAGAGGGCCATGGAGACCGAGGAGAAGTGTTCGACGTGCGACGGGACCAGGGCGGTTGCCGTCGAGGTGAACGGCGTGAAAGGGATCGACTCGTGCCCCGCGTGCAAGGGGACGGGGAAGCGCGTTCGGCCGGCGAACGACACCAAGCCGAAGCGCCCGGCCATGCCGCGCCTTGCGCCGCTGGTTGCCTCGCCATCGGAGAGCCTGTCGGCGTGCATCGCTGCATGCGTGGCGAGTTCGTACGGCGAAGTTCGGCCGCGACAGGTCGACCCGGACGAGGTGACGGTGGTGGCTCGGCTGGGAGGTGCGCGGTGACCGCCTTCGCCGACCTTCCCGCCTCGGCCTTCCGCGCCAGCCAGGACCCGCCGGACGTCACGCTGATCAAGTCGACACGGCCCGCGACGTGCGCCGTGTGCCGCCAGGACGTGACCGCCTCGATCGTGCTGCCGGACCAACGGTCGGTATGCGAGTTCTGCTGCGGCATCGCGCTGCGGGCAATGATCGACGACGCGGCGGTGTGCCGATGACAATGACACCTACTGCGCTCCAAAAACTGCGCGTGTTCGTGCCTCAGCTGGTGATGTACTCGCTGACCGCGGCGGCCGTGACGATTGGGTCGCTGAACGGCGCGAGCAACGTGATTGTCGCAGCCTCCGTGGTTGCCGGCATCCCAGTTGGGATTCTTACCCTCGTCACGACGTTGGCAAAGGCCATCTCAATTGCCGAAGGCGACTGGTCAGAATTCATCCCAGAACGAAGTCGTGCGTGCAAGGGATGCGCTCGGCTATCGCGCGAGAACCGCGAGCTAACCGAGGCCCTGGCAACGCTGCGGCTACCTGAGGAACGACCATGAAAGCTTACGTACGCCTCATCGGCTCGTGGCTCGGCGTCGACAACCGGACCGCGCTTCTACTGCTAACCGCCGAGGAGGTCGAGTGCCTGGCGGTTGAGGCGCTGTGCCTAAGGGCGGTGTGGTCGTGAAGTGGCTGACCGTTCTTGCGCTGCATGCCTGCGCGCTCGCCGGCTGCTACGAGAGCCTGCCAGGCGAGGTCTACGAACTCCCGGGCCAGGCCGAGGCAACGCGGTCCATCTGGGTCGATTCGTACGGAATGGGCGAGACGCCGCCGCCGACCGTGCGTTGGGTGACAGGCGACGAGTTGGATCCGACCTGCCCGATGTTCCTCGACGACTGGATCGGCTTCAGGACGTCGCGTGGCTGTCTCGACGGCGACACCAACCCCGACGAGGGCATCGCTGTTGCCTGGCAACCAGGCCGCGCTCTGTCGTGGACGTCCCTAGCGCACGAGCTGTACCACTGGCGCCAACTCAAGCGCGGCGAGGACTGGCACGCCCACCCACCGGAGGCCTACGGGCGCGGCGGGGTGATGGATCAGGCGAACGAAGCCGTGCGCGCGGGAGAACAGCAATGACGGACGCGAGCACGGTGCGCTCTCAGTTGCTGGCGGTGCGCGAGATGCTTGAGATGGCCGCCCGTGGGACCCTCGCGATCCACATCGTCAAGGAATCCGGCTGCTGGACGGTTGAGCTTTGGCGCGACGGCGAGATCAGAGCCATCGACGGCGGCGTGCGGACCGTCGCCGAGGCGCTGGACCGCGCTGGCAGGTTCATCAGCATGGGGGCGGTGTAGCGGTGGCAATCACGATCATTCTGCCCGACGGGGCGACGTACGTACCGGAACGAAAGGACGAACCAATGACGAACGCTATGAACCTCGCGAATACTGTGGACCAACAGGCCAATCAGGCCGCCACGTCAGTCGCGCACACGGGCCAACAGGCGCGGACCGTCGCAGTGGTTGCCGCCGAGCTTCAGTACGCGATGGACTACGGGGCGCGCGTCCCTGCTCTTCGTGCGGAGCTCGATGCGCTGCTCGGTCGCAAGCCGCGCACGAAGAAGGTCGCGCCGTGAGCGATGACGCGAGCAAGAACGTGATGCGGCTGTCGCCCTCGACCGCCAAGATCCTCTTGCGCAAGTCGCCTCTCATTGCCTGGACACGCCATCGCATGGGCGGCGACGTCGAGACGGAGGACACCGATTCCATGTTGCGCGGGAAGATCCTTGACCGGATGCTTCTCGGAGTTGGTCCGGAGATTGTGGTCGTCGATGCGAAGGACTGGCGCACGAACGCGGCCAAGGAGACGCGTGACGCTGCCGAGGCCGCCGGGAAGCTCCCCGTGCTTGTCGGCAAGCTGGACGCGTACAACGAAATCGTGGAGGCGTGGCGGTCGCAACTCGCAGAGCGCGGATGCCGCATCACGGAGGGGCGCGTACAAAAGCGACTTGAGTGGGAGTCCGAAGGGGTCCCATGTTGCGGGAAGCCCGACTCCGTGCTCGTCGACGGCCGGTCGGCCATCATCTACGACCTGAAGTCAGTCGAGGACGCGTCCGATGACGCCGTCGTGCGCGCCGTCGTCAACTACGGCTGGGACATCCAGGCCGCGGCGTACGTCGAGGGTGTCGAGGCGACGTGGCCCGATCTCGCCGGGCGCGTGACGTACGAGATCGTCCCCTGCGAGTCGACCCGAGAGAACGCGTTTTCGGTGAACGTCAAGCCCATGGGACACACCATGCTCGAACTTGGGGCACGGAAGTGGGCGCGCGCGAAAAGGCTGTGGGGGGAGTGCCTGCGCTCCGGGAAGTGGCGCGGGTACAGCGGAACGCCCATTGAGGCCACCGCCTGGCAACTCTCCGACGAGATGGAGCGCGAGATGGGCGCGAACGACAACGCAACTGCACCGTTCTGAGGAGAGACCATGACACGTGCGTTCGAAGACAAGCCCGCGACCCGCGAACAGGTTCCGCTGCTGATCGGGCTCGTCGGGGCAAGCGGTAGCGGCAAGACCATGAGTGCCTTGCGGCTGGCGACGGGAATCCAACGCGTGAGCGGCGGTGACGTGTTCTTCATCGACACCGAAGCCCGCCGGGCGCTGTACTACGCGGACACGTTCAAGTTCAGGCACTTGGAGTTCCAGGCGCCATTCGGCCCCCTCGACTACCTCGCGGCGATCCGCCACTGCGTAGACAAGGGCGCGAAGACGATCATCATCGACAGCATGAGCCACGAGCACGAGGGACCCGGTGGCGTGCTGGAGATGCACGAGACGGAGGCGCAGCGGCTGTCTGCTGCGTGGAGGACGTCGCTCGACAAGGTGAAGATGTCGGCGTGGCAGAAGCCAAAGTCCGAACGACGGCAGCTGCTCAACTCGATCTTGCAGATGAGCTGCAACTTCATTCTGAACTTCCGCGCGAAGGAGAAGATGGATCTGTCCGGCGACAAGCCGAGGCCCATGGGGTGGATGCCGATCGCGGGCGAGGAATTCGTCTACGAGATGAGCCTCAACGTGATGCTGTACCCGGGTGGCGCTGGCGTCCCGATTTGGAAAACCGACGAGAAGGGCGAGAAGTCGATCATCAAGCTTCCGGGGCAGTTCTCTAGCATCTTCGCGAAGTCACAGCCGCTATCTGAGGACATCGGAGAGCAGCTCGCGAGGTGGGCATCTGGGGGCGTGTCTACGGCTGCACAGAAGCGCGAGGCGCCGCCAGTGCCGACACCGGCACCTGTCCCGGTGGCCGACGATGACGCCATCACGGAGGACGAGTGGGAGGACGTCGAAGGGCGCATGGCGACGGCGCCAGACCTTGAGACGGCCCGCTCGATCGCGAACACCTACCGCCCGCGCATGAACGACTCCCAGAAGAAGCGGGCGCGCGTGCTCATCGAGAACCGCGCATGATCGACGCCGCCCATCACCTGCCGCTGGTCTACAAGCTGGCACGCGACACCCATCGCCGGTGCCCGTCGTTCGACTTCGACGATCTCGTGTCGGCCGGTGCGATCGGGCTGTGCGAGGCGGCCAAGAGATACCGCAGTCGCGACGGATCCACGTTCGCGACGTTCGCATGGTGGCGCATCAATGGCGCGATGGTCGACTGGATGCGAAAGACAGGCCCGTATCGCAGGGCTGACGTCGAAGCGGTCCGACAAGGTGAGCAGTTCACGGGGGAGTTCGTGAGCGGCGATCTCGATGACTTCGCTTCCAAGACCATCCCGCCAGAGGAGACGATCGGCCTCGCACGGGATGTCGCCTCTGTGCAGGCTCGCGTAGCCGCCCTGCCAGAGAAGGAGCGTCGGCTACTCTGTCTGATGTACGGCCCGGAGGAGATGAACCTCGAAGAGGCCGGCCGCGTTCTCGGGATGAACAAGTCATGGGCCTGTCGTCTGCGCGCGCGGGCGTTCGCCGAGATTCGCGCCGCCAGCTGACCAGGCTAGGTGACTCGATGCCAAGGCGACCCAAATTGCCAGCCGTGTCGCCATCGGGGAACCCCATCCTCGGCCGAATTAAACGCCTTGAGGGCCGAGTCGACGACCATGACCGGCGCTTTTCGGACGTCGAACGCGAGCTACACGACATCAGCCGCGACCAGGCGCTCCTCGGCAACATGGTGATCCGCTGCCTCGAGCGCGCACGCCGCTGGGCGCCGCCTCGCCGCCGCCGATGACCGGCTGCCGGTCGGCATCGTCCAGGCCGGCCGCGGGCCGGACGCGATAGTCGGTGTTTCGGATTTTGAAACCGATGCGTGCCGGAAATCGGCCGGCTGCGCCGCGAAATCAAGGAAACCTGTAGGCACGCTCTGTGCTGACGCGGGGCGATTCCGCTTGTCTTAATGATAACGCGGTTTTCCAAACACTTGGCACCACAACGCACCACGTGCACTGACACGAGATCGTGACGCCAGACGCCCGCCGCCAGATCGTGCAGACGATCGCGACCCTACGTGCCCTCCTGGACACGGACGAAGAGGGCGCGGCGCTCGAGCGCGTGACCGTCGGCGAGCTCTGGACGAGGTACCTGGCGACGCTGCCCGCGAAGGAAGCTGAGCACTGGGTGCGGTCGATGATTTCGATGACGAAGCCGATCCTGGCGCGCATCGGTGAGCTCGCAGCGTCGTCCATAACGGTCCAGCACTGGGAGGACTACAGGGATGACCCGGCCATCCGCGCGCGGTTCTGCTCGACGAGCCGGAACCTGCACCTGAAGCGCATGAGCACGTTCTTCGGCTGGGCGGTCCGCACGGGGCGGATGGCTTCGAATCCGTGGAAGGACGTCAAGCGCGAGCGAGGCGCGCCGAAGCGTGAGACCGAGGTCAGCGCCGACGGTGAGGCAGCCGTGCTCGAGCGGTTCGATCCGACCATGCAGGCGTTCATCATCGTGGCGGTCGACACGGCCATGCGGCGCGACGAGATCCGCCTGCTCGAATGGACGGACCTGGACATGGCTTCGGGGACCGTGACCATCCCGGCGACTAGGACGAAGACCAAGCGAGCTCGCGCCGGCCGGCTCACGTCCAGGGCCATTGAGGCGCTCCAGGCCGTGCCGAGGGTGCCCGGCTCGCCGTGGGTCTTCTGCAACCCGGAGACGAAGCGCCCGTGGCACCAGGCGACGATCACGTCACGCTGGCGGCGGGCGGCCGACGAGGCGAAGCTTCAGCCAGCGGCCGGGGACAAGTCGGTCCGCCTGCATGATTTGCGCGGGACGGCCATCAGCCGCCTGCACCGGCTCGGGGCTCCAATTGGCGCCATCCAGAAGATCGCCGGCCATGCGTCGCTCACGACGACCGCCGGGTACATCCGCGTCAACTCGAAGGACATCGAGGCCGCGCACGAGCTCCTCGAGCAGGCGACGCGCAAGGGGCCGCACCGCTCGTTCGTTACCGTCGCGAACCCTGTCGTAGCCGAAGCAATCCAACGAGGCTGACCGCGTCAGACGGCCGATCTTCGCGACTTTCCTGTCGTGTAGGTAACCGTGAGGGATCGTGTGCTTCGATTTCGTGACGATTCTACTTGCTAGTGTCTGGATTTTGTGGCCTAGATGGAGAGTCGGATCGCCATGAACCACCCTCGTAGTCAACCCGTTCCGCGCATCAACACCGGCGGTCCGACAATCTCCGGCGCGTCGAAGCGGGTTGTCTAGGGGGGTGGTCTTTTTGTTGGGGGCTGGGATGAATACTTCCACCAGGTCTATCGCGCGTGATCGATTCCGAACGGTGCGCCTATGAGCGCGCCCAACTTCGACAGGGCCACTTACGACAGGCTCCTGTCCCGCGGCCTGCCGTCGGGGCTCGGAGACACGGAGCACGCCTGCATCATGGCGTGCCTGAACCTGGCATGCGGCGGAACGCTTACCGACGCTGCTGAGTCGCCGTGCGTGCTACCTGCTGCTGCGCGATTCGCGATCCGCCTGAATGACGCCGCTTGGTCGAGCGAGATGGCCAGGGCGGATGGCCTGAAAGACCTGGGGCTGGCATTGCTCGGGACGAACGATCTGGACCGCAAGGTGTTCCTGTTGCGACTTGCCGAGGCGACGATCCGCGAGGTCGTACCGGTGTTCCTGCGGCGCGCGGGCCTGGAAGAGCCCGCGAAGAAGTGCGAGACCGAGGGGACGGTAGAAGCAGCCAGATGGGCGCGTGACGCCGCCTACGCCGCCGCCTACGCCGCCGCCTACGCCGACGACGACGACGCCTACGCCGCCGCCTACGCCGCCGCCTACGCCGACGACGACGACGACGACGCCGCCGCCTACGCCGCCGCCGCCTACGCCGCCGACGCCGCCGCCGCCGCCGCCGCCGCCTACCGGAAGAAGTACGGCGACGAGACGCTGATCCTGTCGGCCAAGATCGCGACGCGAATCCTGACCGAGATGACGGCGGCGACGCCATGACCCGCCGCCAGGCCTCGCTGTGCGCGGCCGCGGAGCTCTACGAGCGCCTAGTCGCATCCGGCGAGCCCCGCCATGCTGCCTTCCGCCTCGCGCTGGCCAGCATCGGCCGCGACGCCACGGCACGCCCCGTCGTAGCCGTCCCGGTCGAGCTACCGCTGATGGTCGAGACCATCGTGCGCTCCCAGGTGGCCGGCGACTGGCGCGGTGTGCTGCGCGAGGTGACGACCGGCCGCAGCAGGCACCGTGTCCACACCGGCCTGCGCGACCTGGTGGCGTACGTTCTCACCCAGCGCGGCTATCGGCCGCGCGACATCGCGGCGGTGCTTCGGCGCGACAGGTCGACAATCTCCGTCCAGGTCGCGGCGTTCGAGCGGCGGCTTGCGACCGATGATCTGCTGTCGGCGCGGGTCGGGAAGCTGCTGTCGGCGGGGAAGGCGAGGGCGGCGTGAAGGTTGTCTACATCGCCGGGAAGTTCACGGCGCCGAATGCTTGGGAATGCGAGAAGAACGTCAGGCGCGCCGAGGACGTCGGTATCGAGGTTGCGAACCTTGGCGCGGCGCCGCTGATTCCGCACGCAAATACGCGCTTCTTCGTCGGAACCTGCACGCCGGAGTTTTGGTACGAGGCAACCGCTGCGTTGCTGCTCAGGTGCGATGCGCTGATGACGGTACCCGGGTGGCCTGATTCGAAGGGAGCGCTTGCAGAAATCGAGACCGCCAGGGACCACCTGATCCCGGTCTTTCACGACCTGGAAGACCTTCGCGGCTGGCTCAGGAGCAACCCATGAACCGCCCGCCACTCCCGCCCGTCCGCTGGCTGAATCTACTGGACGTGATGCTCGGCATGCTGGCCGTGCTGGTCGCGAAGGGTTGGCCATGAAGTGGGAGGACACGCCTGGCCGCCTGCGAGAGCTGGTCCTCGACATGATGCACGTGACGAGGCGAGACATCGCAAAGCGCGTCGGGTTCGAGTGGTCAGAGGAGTTTCTGGTCGCGTTCGAAGCGGCAATTTCGAGATTGGAGGAAGTGTCATGACGACCCTCCGTTACAAGCTGCTCGCCGACGTTCCGCCACCCGAGTACAAGACGGCCGGCGCGTCCGGAATCGACCTGTGCGCGGCTGAGGACTTCGAGATCGGGCCAGGAGAAACTATGCGCATCAGGACCGGGCTGGCAATTGAGATACCAGCCGGTTTCGAGGCACAGATACGGCCACGCTCGTCCTTGTCTGTGATGGGACTGATGTGCCACCTGGGAACCATCGACGCCGACTATCGCGGCGAACTCAAGGTGGTGCTGACGAACCTGCCGGAAGGAAAAGACGACTCGTTGTCCGTTGGTCGAGGCGAGCGCATCGCCCAGCTCGTAATCGCGTCGGTCGAGCGCGTCGAACTGGTACGCGTCGAGCAGCTTAGCGAGACGGCGCGGGGCGAGCGAGGTTTCGGCCACACGGGGAAGCGATGAGCGCGTTCGATCTGCGGCTCGGCGACTGCCTCGATCCGCTCACGGGACTCGCTTCGCTCGCTGACAAGAGCGTCGACGTTACGATCACGGATCCGCCGTACTCTGAGCACGTTCACTCGAAGTCACGCCGTGGCCTAGCCGGTACTCACGTAGCCGGCGCCAGGGACGAGATCAGCGAGCGCCGAGAACTCGGGTTCGAGCACCTAACGACCGACGTTATGGAAGCCGTCGCCGACCACCTGGCGCGGGTAACCAGACGGTGGGTTCTCGTCTTCTGCGACATCGAGTCGTCACACCTGTGGCGCGGCGCTCTGACCTCCACCGGAGGCCTCGAGTACCTCCGTACCTGCGCCTGGGAGAAGATCGGTGGCGCCCCGCAGTTCACGGGCGACAGGCCGGCGGTCTGGGGGGAGGCGATCGTCTGCTGCCACCCGAAGGGCCGCAAGCGGTGGAGCGGAGGCGGCAAGGCCGGCCTCTATTCGGTGCCTACCGCAATCGACCGAGACCGCTCTGGGCTCGACGCCAGGGTCCACACGACACAGAAGCCTGTGCGGCTAATGGAGGCCCTGGTCGCCGACTTCAGCGACGAGGGGGAAACGATCCTCGACCCATTCGCAGGAAGCGGGACAACGCTGCTTGCAGCTCGCAGGCTCGGGCGCAGCGCAATCGGGTGGGAGCGCGATGCGGAGATTTACGAGCACGCGCGACGGTGCCTCGCGGGCGAGGGGCGCGCCGAGTCTGACCCGCGCCAGGTGTCGATGTTCGATGCAAAGGAGGGCGCGTGATCGTGATCTGCCCCCACTGCCACAACGACGTCGTGATCGTCATGACGACCAAGGAATGCGTCAGCGTTGAAACTGCGCCTGACAGCGTTCAAATCAACGTTCAAAACAGCACTAACGGTGAGAAAAACGCACGTTCAAATGCCGATAACGCACGTTTTATTATCTCCGAGGGGGGAAAGGGGGGTGTTCCGGATCTGGCTCTTTCTCCCTCCGATCCCTATCAGCAACCCGGATCCGGAGCGCGCGCGATCCGGAGGGGACGCAGGGACGCCACCGACTATCCCCTGGGCTTCCTGGCGCTCTGGGCTCTGGCGAAGGCGCAGGGCAAGGCGGGAAACAAGTACCCTGCGTTTAAAGCGTATTTGAAATTAAACGCTGACGCTGAATTAAACGCACTGATTTTAACGCGGTTCGAAGAGTGGACGCACGCCGACGCCTGGAAACGCGGCTTCAATCAGCACCTGTCGACCTGGCTCAACCAGCGCGGCTGGGAGGAGCCTCCGACGCCGGCTGACCTGAGGGGCGCGGAATCTAGAAACGTCGCTTCTGGCGCAAACGGGAGCGCCACGCGCATGCATCAGTACAAGATTCTCAACCCGAAGCCGAAGGCGTCATGACCAACGCACCCAACCCGCCGCACAGCATCGACGCCGAGAAGGCCGTCCTCGGCTCGGTGCTGATCAAGCCGACCGTCTTCGCCGAGCTCGCCGGCATGCTGGCCACCGACGACTTTTTCATCCCGGCTCACCGCGAAATTTGGGACGCGATGCGCGAGTGCGACCGGCGCGGGACGCTCGACGTGCTGACGGTGATGGACGAGCTCAGGGTGCGCGGGATGATCCAGCGGCTCGAAGGCGGCGAGGGGTACATGCTCGAGCTGTCCGGGGCGGTCCCGACGGCCGAGAGCGCGCGGCACTACACCGAGCTGGTCCGCGAACGGGCGGTCCGTCGAAGGCTGATCGCGCTGGCGACCGAGACGGCGATGCGGGCGGCTGGTTCGGCCGAGTTGGGCGAGCTGCTGGCCGAGACGCGGGCGAGCATCGACGCGCTGGAGGTGCCTGCAGACGACGGTCCGGTGCGAGTAGGGGACGCGCTTGACGAGGCGAAGGATGCCATCGAGGCGCGGGCCAAGAACACGCGCGCAGGCTCGGTGCCGACTGGCCTGATGTCGCTCGATGGGATGCTCGGCGGGCTCCGACCTGGCCAGCAAATCGTCGTGGCGGCGAACCCGGGTGGCGGGAAGTGTCTGAGTCCCGGAACCCTCGTCATGCGCGCGGATGGTTCTGTCGTTCCGGTTGAGCACGTTGCCGTTGGAGACCTTCTCATGGGTGCAGACTCCAAGCCGAGGAAGGTGCTTGGAACCACCAGAGGCATCGGTCCGATGTTTCGGATTACGCCAATCAAGGGAGCGCCGTGGGTGTGCAACTCTGAACATGTCCTGACGACTGTCCACTCCAAGACCGGTAAGGTGACAGACATTCCGCTCACCGAGTTCATCGCCACTGACAAGACCTTCCAGGGCGACAGCAAGCTATTCCGGGTAGCGGTTGAGTTTCCACAGAGAGAACTTCCTGTCGATCCGTACTTTCTCGGAGTCGTTCTAGGCGACGGCTGCATGGTGGACGGGTCGCTCAGTGTGTGCAAACCAGAGAAGGCCATCGCCGACGAGTGTTCATCGCAGGCCAAAAAATGGGGGCTGATCTATTGGGCTTCGCGCTCAGGAACAACAACAGAGACCCATCACATCGTGTCCAAGCGCGGATCTGGAGGGAAACATGGACGCAGTCGGCTCTACCTTACGCTCGCCGAGTTGGGTGCGGCCTCCCCGGCAGCAGCCAAGAGGATCCACGAGTCGTATCTGACGGCAGCCAAGTGGCAACGCCTGGAACTGTTAGCCGGGCTCATGGACACCGATGGTCACATGACACACTCGTCGTTCGATTGGATCTCGGCTTCTCCGCATCTTGCAGATGACGTAACCAGGCTTGCTCGTTCGGTTGGTTTGTCTGCTCACGTAAGTCCATGTCGCAAGGGATGCCAGACCGGCGCCGTCGGAGACTACTACCGCGTCTGCATTTCCGGGCATGCCGACATGATCCCGACGAGAATTCCTCGCAAGAAGGCTCCGCCGCGGAAACAGATCAAGGACGCGCTTAGGACCGGGTTCACCGTCGAGCCAATCGGCGATGGAAATTATGCCGGGTTCGAGCTCGACGGAGATGGTCGATTCTTGCTCGCCGACTTCACGGTTGCGCACAATTCCTCGCTGGCATGGGTCACTGCCATCCGCGCAGCGATGTCGGGTGTCCCGGCGCTGTGCTTCTCGCTCGAGATGTCGCGCCAGGAGCTGATCGAGCGTGCGCTGACCTTCGTCGGTGAGGTGCCAGGCATCACGAACGGCGACGTGGACCTGGCGAAATGGGACAAGATCCACAAGGCCGACCGACAGATTCGCGGCATCCCGCTGTGGGTCGACGACCGTAAGCTGTCCGTCGGCCGCATCGCCGCCGAGGCTCGCCGGTGGCGGTCACGGTACGCACGTGGCGGTCTCGCGCTGCTGGTGGTCGACTATCTCGGGCTCGTGCGGTCAGACGGCCGCGCCGAGAACCGACAGCTTGAGGTGGCCGCGATGTCCCGCGCCTTCAAGGTGCTGGCCGGTGACTTGAAGTGCCCGTTGATTCTGGTGGCGCAGCTCAACCGCCAGAACGTCACGGGCGGCGTGCCGCGGATGCCGGTGCTATCTGACCTTCGTGACTCGGGGGCTATCGAGCAGGACGCCGACATAGTGCTGTTCCCGTGGATTCAGGACAGCGACACGCAAATCATCATCGCCAAGCACCGCAACGGTGAGACCGGAATCGTCAAGCAAGTCAGGTGGCGCGGCGACTTGATGGCCTTCTACGACGACACGGGACCGGACTTCAGTGTCGCAGAGAACGAGAGGTACCCGTGAACCAACGCGCGATTTGGGCAGATCCGAACGTGAGGCGAGAACGCCAGGCACGTGCCGAGGCGTTCATGGGCAGGCCAATGGAATTCGACGATGAGTGTGCGGAAATGAAATCGAGCAAGGACATCCCGCCGCGCGTCGGCATGCAGGTTCGGTTGGTGTACGCACCTTATCCAAATGGTCGATTCAAGATAAGCGCCGTCGGGAAAGGCGTCAGGTGCATCTTCGGGGAACTTGGAATTCATGTGATGTGCGGCAACCAATGGAGCGAGGCGTTTGTGGAGTGGATTCCACCGACCGACGACGAGCGGCGGCTGTTCATGGAACGCCGCACGCACCCAGACGGCTTCGGACACATCGGTCGCTTCGACTCAATGAAATGGGTGTTCGATGGCCATCCGGCCGACTGCCCATACTGCAATCGCAACTGGCGTGAAATCGCCGAAAGCCTCGCGCTCGACGGTGCCGACTACGACAACATGCCCGACTTCGAGGAGCTGAAGCGATGAAGGAAGGCGATAAGGTGTTCGTTCCTCCGGAGCATATCGGCGCCACGGGCCGCACGTACGAGGTAGCCAGGGTAGGTCGCATCTGGGCAACAATGAAAGAGAGCTGGGCTCCGCGCGTGGACATTTCGACCATGCGCACGGATGGCAATCGGTCTTTGCGGGTATACCGGTCAGAAGAGGAATGGGTCGCAGAGAGAGAACTATCGAAGTCATGGGGAGAACTCGCGTCTGATCTTCGCTGCCTGCTGTACTCAAGGCCGAAGCATATCGGACACGAACAGATCGCTGAGATACGAAAGTTAATTTGGCCTGGAGATGAGCGATGACGCGCGTGACGGATGGCGAGCTTGAGCGAATGGTCATGATGTGCGCCAGTGACGTGACTGACGACAGACGAGCGCTGCTTGGCCATGCGGTGCGCGCCGAGCTGCTGGCGTTGCGCAAAGTGGCGGACGCGGCGGTGAAGCTGGAGGACGCGATGGTCGGTATCCCGTGTGAGTGCAGCGACAAGTCTTGCGAGCTGCTGTGCAAGGCGCTGCGTGAGGCCGGGAGATGAGCGACGAAGCGAAGCGGTACTGCGCCAAGGACCTGGACAAGATGGCCGAGCTTGCGTACGCGGCCGGCGCAGCACGCGAGCGGCGGCGGATTCGCCGGCTGATCGCGCCGCACCTTATCGACATCTATCACCAGCTCGGAATGATCGAGACAAACGCCCTGCGAGCCATCGACGCCGCAACTCGCGCGCCGAAGAAAGCGAGGACGAAGTGAAGCTCAAGACTGCGCTGGAGTTGCTGGGGCACGTCGGCGATGACGACGTCGACTGCGACGACCCGGGGTGCAAGATGTGCCGCGAGTGCGAGCACCACGAGCCGTGTAATTGCATGATCGACGAGCTTGTCCGTCGCGCGCGGGAAGAGGCGTACGAGATGGCGGCGAAGGTGGCAGAGCATATCGCCGTGAATGGAGCTCCCGCCGCAATCCGCGCGCTGTCGACGGAGCCCAAATGACCGCCGCGGACGCACTTCGCCGGTTGCTCGCGGACGTCGAACACTACGAGTCGTGCGATGACATTGATTGCCCGCGCGACATTTGCGGCAGCTTTTCGCACTGCTGCGAGCACATACGGCGCCTGGCGCTCGACGGGCTGGCGGGGGAGGAGGAGCCGGCGAGCACCGGATGGACCAGCAAGCTATGGCACAAGTCGGCCGGTTGGTGGACGTGCGCAGCCTGCAAATATGGCAACGTCGACGAGGCACACGAATGCTGGAACTGTCGTCGTCCGCTGCGTGTACTGAGCTTCGAACCGAAGCCCGCGAATGGCGACGATGGTTGCTTCTTCTGTCCGAAGTGCGACGCGTTCACGGAGTGGGGAACGTCAGGTTGCACCGGCCCGAAGGAGACGTGGGTCGGTCACTGCTACGGGTCGCATGGATCCGGCTGCGGGTTTTCGTGGCCGCGCACGGATGACTCAAAGTATTTCAAAGCGAAGCCGACCGAGGAGGGCCAGCCATGACGCGCGACCCGTGGAAGCTGGTGACTGACCCTGGCCAGCTCAGGCCGGGGATGTGCGTCGAACTGCGGCCGTGCATCTCGTCGGGGAAATGCGAGCGCCTGGTCTTGCTCAAGAAGTACGACGAGCCAGGCATGTGCATCGCCTGCCTGCTGCCGACTGGCAATCAATTCGACTGGCACGCTGCCGGCTGGAGCAACGGCGAGCTTCACCCGGTCTTGTGCGCCGAGTCGTCAATCCGCGAGCGCCGCCTCTACGCGCTGATCGACGACGACACCGCGGCCGACGAGACGACGGTGACGCGGAGACGGGAGATGGCGAAGTAATGGGCTATCGGGTCGGGATCGGTGAAGGCATGCGCAGCATTGGATTAGCTCCCCGCGACCCGGAGTTCTTCTGCGCCGGCTGCGGCTTGGTCGGCAACTTCCAGCACCGCAACGGCCTGCCGTACACCTGGTTCCTCGACAAGAAGCCGAAGCCTGGATGGGCGAAGGTCGACGGCAAGGACTACTGCCCGACGTGCAGAACGAGCAAGGCCAAGCCGTGAAGGCCAGGCGCGCGAATCCGGCGCGGGTCTACCCGGCTGAGTCGGACCCGCGACAGGCGGTGGATCCGCTGCTCGTCCACCCGAGCGTCATTCTCGGGCCGGCGCGCACCGGGACGACAGAAGAGTTGGCCCGCGAGTTCGGCCCGTGGGTTCGCGGCGCCGACGGCAGATGGCAACGCGACAGGAGGAAACGATGAGCAAGGTGCCGGGGCCAATCAAAGAACTCGCCGAAGAACTGGGCGCAACCATCAACGAATGCGAGAAGCTGCCAGACGGGTCGGGCTTTGCAACGATGTCCATGCCGCTTCCGGCTGGGCACTGGCTGACCGCTGATGGATATAACGAGCCGCCTATGCCGTTCCGCATCGGGACCGATCAGCCGCAGCGGAAGACCTGGGAGGCTGGTATCCGGGCAGCGGCTCGCTACGCCATCCGAGCGTCAACGATGAACGGCAAGGAGGGCGACTTTGACCCAGACGCGATGGTCCAGAACATGGTCGTAGGGATGATCGGCTACTTCACGACCGACGGGACATCGAAGCTGTGACCGCCCCACTTCCCGGCCCGCGCCACTACCGCAACGGCCCGGACATCGACGTCGCCATGTGCGGAGCTCGCGGCGCACTGCTGCCGTACGTGCGGGCCATCGGTAACGTGACGTGCCAGGACTGCAAGGACCGGCTCGAGCGGGTCATCGGTAGGCGGCGCAACAGGCGCGCGTTCCTGGCGATGGTACAGGCAACAAAGGAGCGGGTATGACGACAGGAGACGAGGAAGACGGCGGCATTGAGGTTACGCTCGTGCCTGAGCCGGGGAAGCAGCTGACCGTCACGGACAAGTCCAGGATGGACCTGCTCACGGCGATGCTTCGGACGGCCGGCATGGACGTCGTCGAGACGCGCCACAAGGACGGTCGCTACACCATGCGGCTGGAGTACGAGGCCGGCGAGGTAGATCCATGACACCTGAACCAACGTGCGGCGCGCCCATCAAGCTGCCTGACGGCACGGTCGTCGCCACCTGCAACCTGCGCCAAGGCCATCTCGGGAAGTGCCGCGAGGTGTGTTGGGAGATTGCGGGGCGGCCGTGAGCTGGGACTTTTCGATGAAGGCGCCCCCGTGCCCAACGTGCGGCCACCGCGAGAGCGATGACCACGGCATTCTCGATCGCCTCGAAGCGAACTACACGTACAATGTGGCGCCGATGTTCCGCGAGGCATTCGGCCTATCGGTCGACATGGGTATCCGCGGCCTCAACGGAATGACCGGTGTGAAGGCAGGGCCGCTTCTCGACGCTGCACTAGGGGCGATGCGCGCCGACCCCGAGAAGTACGAGGCGATGAATCCGGAGAACGGTTGGGGCGACTATCACGGCGCGATGGAGCTCCTGGGGAAGCTCGCCTACTGGTGTCGGCAGCATCCGGATTGGACGCTGCGGGTCTCGTGATGACGCCTGTCAATTTGACACGCGACCTGCCGTCGCCCCACGCTGGTGGTGACCGATGACCTCGGACGGCACCGCTGACTCTACCGACGGCGCCGCCGAAACGCGTACGACGACGAGCGGCGCCGACATCTCGGAACTATCGAAACGATGCACCGAGCGGATGCTCAAAATCATCGACGTCGACACGGGTCGGACGCTCGAAAAGCTCAACAAGACCACGAGCCTCGGTGACGGGAAGGCCCGGGCGATGGGGGTGGACATCGGCTTCAAGCTCGACACCGAGGCAGTAGAGAAGCTGGACCGGATGGCCGACGTGGTGCTGAAGCTCGAGCAGGCCAGGGCCGCGGCGAGGAAGAGCGACGACGAGATCGAGCGACTGGTGGTGGAGCGGATGCGGAAGGCGATTGCGGAGGCGGGGGGTGGCTCGGAATGACTCATTGTCTCTAGGCCACCGGATCCCCCGTCTTCAACGCTGCTGCTCTCTTGGAACCGGTTACACCCGGGCATAGCGTCAAATCAATAGCCGGACGCTGAAATCGTCGCCAATCTGTCATTTTGGGTCACAGCGACCCACGTATAGCGCCAGAAAGTCAATCGAGTCACCTTGACATGTGCCAAATCTGCGCGTAGCGTGACTGAATGGCAGACGACGACGGGTTCGTGACCGCCTACGCCACGCCGAGTGTCACGACCGCGGTTGGGGTCGAACTGACCCAGCAAGAGCAGGCCATTTGGAACGCGGCGTTTGGGGCGTGCTGGGCGCTCACCCTTCGGGCCGAGCGAGCCTTGCACGCCGCTGACACGGCGGTCCGCGCGTTCCGTGAGTTACAGGCCGGCCCGCGGGCGAACCTTGGGAAGGTGGTCTAGGTGCCGCTCAAGCCCGGCAAGTCGCGCGGCGCCTTCGAAGCCAACGTCCGCGAGCTCACCGCCGCGAACAAGGGCAAGGCCAAGCCGCGGTCGCGGGCTCAAATACTTGCCATCGCACTCAGGGAAAGACACGAAGGACGCGGACGGAACGGTAGCGGAGGTGGCCGATGAAGAATTGGCCCGAGGGAGTCACAGAGAAGCCTTGCATCGACTGCGGCGAGGTCAAGGCGAGGTCAGAGTTTCACAAGGGCGCATCGAAGTGCAAACCGTGTGCGTGCCGCGACTCCAGGGAGTGGGCAAGAAATAACCGCGATCGGGCGAAGTCAAACCAACTGATGAAGAAGTTCGGAATCACGCTCGACGACTACACGGGGATACTGAAATTTCAGGGCGGCAGATGCGCGATTTGCCGGTCGACCAGATCTGGCGTCAGGAAGTTCCACGTCGATCATGACCATCAGACGGGGAAAATACGCGGGCTGCTTTGCCATCTGTGCAACGCCGGTCTCGGGTGCTTGAGGGACAGCCCAAAGATTCTGTCTGCGGCCATCGGTTACTTGCGGCAGCCGCAGTTGGCCATCGCGTACGCGGAGAAGCGGATGAAGCCGAAGCGGACCGTCTTCGGGGAGGACCGCTGATGGGCGGCAGAGGTGACTTCGGGCTCGTCGTTCGGTTCTGGTGTGGTCAGCTGCGCAGCCACTTCGACAAGCACGGGTGGCCGGGCGAGGAGAAGCCGAAGCATCGGCCCCGTGACGGCAAGCGCGGGCAGCGCAAGGGACGGCGCTGATGTCGCTGGCCGAGTACGCCTCGTTCCTGCGGTTCGTCTGGAGCCGCGATGAGGTGTTGTCGCCCGCGACACTCGCCGCTCTCGTCGACGCATGGAGGGCCACCCGTGGCCAACTGCGCTGACTGCGGCCAGAACCCGAAGCGCGGTTGCCTGCCGACGTGCCCGAGAGACAAGACGCGCAGCGTGTGGGCGCGGTACCGGGCGCGGAAGAAAGCGCGGGCCGCGCGCGAGGCGGCCGCTGGCGACAAGGAGGCGACGCCGTGAAGCCACGCATTGTCAAGCTGCGCTCCGGCTTCTTGGCGACGACGGTGCCGGGCTCGGCGTTGTTGGACCGCGACGGCGTGCCGCTTGGCGCGGACGACGAGTTCTCGCGCATCCCAAGCGCCGAGGAGGCCGAGAAGCCGCTGGCCGAGTTGTTCGCGCACGTGCCGCAAGATCCGTGGCCGGCTATGGCGGACGACCCGGTTGACTGGGAAGAGCGTCGCCGGTGGATGGACGCCGTCTACGCAAGCGAGGAAGCGTGATCCGCGCCATCAGCCGTGTCCTCGCTCACTGGCGCCATCACCGCGAGATTCGCGACGAGATTGCCGTGTTCGGCCCGGGCGTTGTCATCAAGTGCGGCTACTGCCGCCGAGAGTTTGGGAGCCCAGCATGACCGGCACCGGCGTGTGGGCGCTCGGGTTCTGCGCGAGCGTCGTTGCGCTGCTGCTCACCATCTTGAGGCCGAGGCGATGACGGATGTCATCCTGCACCCGTTCATGGTCATCTCCGGGTGCCTGTTTGTTGTCGCGCTGCTCGTCTACTTCGCCAACGCGAGGCCGCGTCGATGAGCGTGACCGGCCTCGTTCCAACGCTCGCCTCCTTCGCGAAGGTCCGCCGCCCCGGCGCCACCTCCGAGCGCGACGCCATCCTGGCCGGCCAGGTCGAGCACATGCGCACCGAGGGGGCACGGCGCCTGCTGGCCTCGGGGCTCACCGTCGACGTGCAGCCGCCCGAGCTACGCAGTGAGACGGCATTCGTATTTGAGGCCACCGCCAAGACCCGCTGGCCGCACCGCGACTACACGCGCCCCGTGCGCTGGACCGAGTGGGTCCACATCTTCGGCCCGCGCGTGGCCGAGATGATCAGCGACGGCCGCACGCTGCTGGCGACGGCCTCCCACGAGGGGACGCGCGTGATTCTCGGGTTCGCGCTGTGGGACCAGTTCGACGTACTGGGCATGCTGTACGTCAAGAAGCAGTTCCGCGGCGCCGGCATCGGCCTGCGGCTGCTCGAGGCGGCCGGCGTGGACCTGCCGCTCAAGGTGCTTGCCGAGACGGCTTGCTGGGGCCGCTGGGTGAAGTGCCACGGCATCCCGACGGTCCGCATCGAGGAGGCCGATCTGTCGAAGTGGAAGCGGGACCGGGCGCAGGTTGAGCGGTTGTCGCTCGGGCGGCCGGCCGTGGATGACGACTTGCTGTCGGGTGCCGGCAGCGTGGAGGTGGACGAGTGAGCAAGAAGGCTTCGATCGGTTCGCAAGAGATTGCCCGGCTGCTGATGGCCGCTTGGAAGCCGCACGGATTCGTTGTCCCGCGCGCATTCAACGGCGGCGGGCTGATCCTCCGCGGCTCCAACGTCCGCAACCGCGACGACCGCAAGAAGAACGGCGGTGTCATCGGCTGGCGATGGAACAACGCCACCCAGGAAGCCGACATCCCAGTGAGGCTCGAGCAATGAACGACGAAGAGCGAGCATTCCAGCCGCGCGTGACGGTCGGCAGCCGCGTGCCGTGCGTGCGGTGCCACGGAAGCGGCGTCGTCATGCGGATTGCGAAGGCCGAGGGGACAGAGTTCGGCGTCGAGGAGTTCCCGGTACTTTGCGGCGTCTGCAACGGCGAGCGTCGGCAGGAAGTACGTCCGACCCCGGAGGAGGCCGCCGGATAGTGTGCCGAGCGACGAATACAAGCGCCTCGCGTCCCAGCTCGCCGGCCTCCAGTCGCCGCGGAGCGCGTACGAGCGTTTCCGCCGCATCCTCGGCCACGAACAGCTGGCGCTGTGCGAGGACGACTCGCCGCAGATTGCCGCCCACCCTGGCAGGCGCGCCGGGAAGACGACGAGCATCCTGGGGAAATCGCTTCGAGCCTTCGCCAAGCGCCCGGGCGCGAATGTCTTCTACTTCGCTCCCACCGACGATCAGGGCGTCGGCATCGTGTGGGACGACCTGCTCAAGTACAACCACAAGTTCGGACTCGGCCTCGAAGCCCACAAGTCAGACGGTGCGTTCACGTGCGGCGCCTCACGCTTCGAGATCTTCGGCTTCTACCACCAGAAGGACGTGGAGCGCGCCCGAGGCCGCAAGTGCGATCTGGCCATTGTTGACGAGGCCCAGCTGGGGCCTGACTGGTTCGGGTACTTCCTCGAAGACGTGCTCGCGCCCGCCCTGCTCGACTACCTCGGGCAGATGGTTCTCATCGGGACGCCCGGGCCGGCGGCTGGCGGCATCTTCTTCGACAAATGCCACGCGCTCGAAGGCTGGTCGAACCGTCATCATTGGACCGCCGCCCAGAACCCGTTCTTCGTTGACCAAGGCCGCGACCCGCTCGCTGAGGCTCGCGCGCGTCACAACCTCACCGTTGACTCCATCACGTACAAGCGCGAATGGCTCGGCCAGTGGATCGTCGACCCCGACGCGCTCGTCTACTACATCCCGCCGCCTGCGCTGCGCCCGTGGGACGGCAAAGCGTTCTCCCACGTTTACGGCCTGGACCTCGGCTGGAAC
>Ga0068864_100000569_pt1 | contig 31341 bp, 35 predicted proteins | sample KBSSwiS72_FD_66586 | JGI IMG/M metagenome (GOLD analysis project Ga0068864, IMG submission 66586) | Switchgrass rhizosphere microbial communities from Kellogg Biological Station, Michigan, USA - KBS Switchgrass S7-2 | ecosystem: Host-associated > Plants > Roots > Rhizosphere > Soil ...
GGAACCGGTGACGATGACGACTTCGGCGACCTCGCTGGTCTGCTGCGCCAGCGCGGTACTGACCGCGGTGGCGAGAATTCCGCAGGCGCCGGACATGAGCAATGCGCGCTTGATATTCACTGTGACCCCCTAGGCCTGCGGGATGCCGGCCTGTATCCGTAAATTCTGTTTTGCAAACCTGCGATGCGCTCGCGCGCGTCGCGATGAAACCTGAGTGCTGTCACGAACGAATTTCGTTCAGCGCTAACGGGAGGGCAATGCGAAGAGAGCAGCGCCGGCACCATGTTGTTCTTTACGTGGCGCCCGGCAACCGGATGCGTTGTCGTTTCAACCGCGACAGCGTGCGTGACACGCCTCACGAACAACCCCCTCTGCAATCACTCCATCGACTTTGTTTTTTCCGCACGACATTCCGCGTGCGAAAGGACCTTTGTAGGCCGGCGTCTGAATTTCCGCCACGCAGGCACGCACTCATCACGTGCGGTGCGCTCTGCAAAACTAGGCAAAAAACTCGCGCTGTATACTTCGCGAAGTGTTTTACGTGAACACCTCCGCGGCGGTCAAGAGGGCACGTAGCACACATCCAACACTCGGCGCTCAACGCTCATCGCGTGCAGCATTGCGCGCGCCGAACGCTGCTTCGAGCGCACTCGCGAGTGGCTTCATGAAGAATGAGTCATGCGGCATCGACGCAACTTGCACCGAGTGTCGTGCGAGTGCGTCGGCAACGATGGGGCCGACGGCGGCGACACGCGTGCGTGCGAGCGCTGCCTGCACTTGTTCTGCAGGTGCGACTGCAAACAGGCGATCGACCTGCGCGCCGCTGGTGAATGCGATCGCATCGACCTCGCCGCGCAGCATGCGCTCGAGCAACACGCTCACCGCAGCGTCGTCGCTTTTGGTTGCGTAGATGTAAGGAGCGACCGTGCGGACGCGTGCGCCGGCACCGTGCAGGAAATGGCTCAGCGGTGCGTTCGGTTCGGTGCCGTAGAGTTGCACGCCGACGTGGCGATCGGTGAGACGCTCCGCCGCGAGCGACGCGATGATGCCGGCGGTGGTCGGCGTCTCGGCAGCGATGTCGGATTTGAGTCCGAGCTCGCGCAACGCACGCGCCGGTTTCGGTCCACGCGTGATCTTGCGAACGCGCGCGAGCTGTGCGACGAAGTCGGTGCGCAGTGTCGGCTCGTGCGTATCGATGCACGCGAGCAATCGACGCAATCCTTCGCCGGTCAGCAGAATCAGATCGTCGCACGCACCGCTCGCGAACCAGCGGCTCCACTCCAGAACCGGCAGTGGGTCTGGCGCAGCGAGGATCGCGACGAGCGGACAGCGCAGCACGGTTGCGCCGCGCCGCTCCAGCAATGCGCTAAAGACATCGAGCTCACGCGTTTCGGGGACCGCGATGGTTCGGCCGGCGAGAGTCTGCTCGCGAGTTTCTTCGACCATGGGAATGGCGCGCCCGGCCAGATTCGAACTGGCGACCTTCGGCTTCGGAGGCCGACACTCTATCCAGCTGAGCTACGGGCGCGTAGTTGCGGGGGGCGGTAATTTAGCAGCTTTGCCCCTATACTTGCGCGCCTCGTTTCCGACCCTGGACGACCCTGCGGAGCCGCTGTGACCGTCGCGCACGATAAGAAATTCTTCGACACGTTCATGCTCGTTCTGGGCATTCTGATCGCCATCGCCGTAGTGCTGTATGTGCTGGCACGCATCGTCGCCAAGGACACGCAGCTGGCCGAGGTGCAGTCGAGCCCGGAAATGCGCCGCGCGATCAACGAGCGCATCGCGCCGATCGCGAAGATCGCCGTCGCGGGCCAGGACAACTCGGCACTGGCGCCCGCCAAACCGGCTGCCAGCGCGCAGGCCGACCTGAGCGGCGAAGAAGTGTTCAACCGATCCTGCAACGCGTGCCACGGCGCGGGTGTCGCGGGTGCGCCGAAGTTCGGCGACGCCGCAGCCTGGGGACCGCGCATCGCGAAGGGCGCGGACACGCTGCACAAGCACGCGCTCGAAGGATTCCAGGGCGGGGCCGGCTTCATGCCACCGAAGGGCGGCGCGACCGACCTCTCCGACAAGTCGATCATGAACGCAGTCGACTACATGATGGGCGCAGTCAAGAAATAGTCAGGCTGAAGCCTGAGCCACACTGCTGCATGCCGCATTCTCCTGTGGGTCAGGCTTTAGCCTGACTGCTTTCGATCCAGCACTCGCAGCGCCAGCGCTTCCCCAACATGCCGGACCTCGATCGGATCCGTCTGCGCCAGATCCGCGACCGTTCTCGCCACTTTCAATATGCGGTGATACGCGCGGGCCGATAGTCCGAGCGCTTCGGTCGCGCGATTCAACAACGCGATCGCATCGCGCGTCGCCGCGCAGAAGCGCTCGACGGCTTTGTTGTCGAGCCGCGAATTGAGCGTGCCCTGGCGCGCGATCTGCTGCTCTCGTGCGCGCAGCACGCGCGCTGCCACCACTTCACTCGTCTCCGCTGCGGTCGATGCAACTGCGAGCAGTTCCATCGGCACGCGCGGCACTTCGACGTGCAGGTCGAGTCGATCGATCAGCGGCCCTGACAAGCGACTTCTATAACGCTGCACTTGCTCAGCAGTGCAGCGGCAACGCCCCTGCACGTCACCGAGATATCCGCACGGACACGGGTTCATCGCAGCGATGAGCTGAAACGTCGCTGGGAACTCTGCCTGCCGCGCCGCGCGCGAGATCGTGACACTGCCGCTCTCGAGCGGCTCGCGCAGCACTTCGAGCACGCCGCGATCGAATTCCGGCAGCTCGTCGAGAAACAGCACGCCGTGATGCGCCAGCGACACCTCGCCCGGACGCGGGCTCGACCCGCCGCCGACGAGAGCAACAGCAGACGTCGTGTGATGCGGACTACGAAACGGTCGCACGCGCCAGTGCGCGGGCTTGAGCAGCAATCCCGCGACGCTGCGGATCGCGGCGACTTCCAACGCATCCGCCTCGCTCATGGCAGGCAACAAGCCGGGCAGACGCTGCGCCAGCATGCTCTTGCCCGTACCTGGCGGTCCGATGAGCACCAAACTGTGTTCGCCCGCCGCGGCAATTTCCAACGCGCGTTTTGCCTGCAACTGACCGCGGACTTCGCTCATGTCAGAACACTGAGCAGCAACGACCGGTGGTGCCACGCCTTCTGCGAAGCTCAGCAAGCTCGCGCCGGACGCATGCGCGACAACATCAAGTAGATGTTTCGCCACCGCGACGCGACAGCCCGTCACCATCAGCGTTTCCGCGGCATTGGTCGGCGGCACAATCATGCGATGACCGACGCGGGCAGCCGCCGTCGCTGCGAGCAGAGCGCCGCGCACCGGCCTGATCTCGCCGCCGAGCGACAACTCGCCGTACAACTCGCAGTTCTCGAACGGCAGCTGCACGACTTGTTGAGACGCGATGAGAATGCCGAGCGCGATGGGCAAGTCGAAGCGCACGCCTTCCTTGCGCAGATCTGCGGGCGACAAGTTGACGGTGATGCGTCCGTCCGGCATCTGCAGGCCGCAGTTGACGATTGCAGCGTGCACGCGGTCCTTGCTCTCCTTCACGACCGCCTCTGGCAATCCGACGATCGTGAAGCGCGGCAGCCCATTGTCGAGATGAACCTCGACGCGCACGAGCGGCGCTTCCATGCCGTGCTGCGCACGGCTCAAGACCGTGGAGATCATCGAGCGCCATCCTTGGCAGCGAACCGCGGCTAGCTTTGCACGCTACTGCGGTTTGGCGGTCGGGCCTTTCTGGCCGTTCTCCAAGCTAGCGAGGCGCGCTTCCAGCGCTTCCAGCTTCTCGCGCGTCCGGCGCAGTACGCCGGCTTGTACGTCGAACTCCTGCCGCGATACCAGGTCGAGGCGCGTGAGCCCCGCTTGCAGCACGGCTTTGAAGTTGTCTTCGAGGTCGCGGCGCAGCGAGCTGATCCCGGGGGGCACGGCGGCCGCGAGGCGCCGCGCCAGATCGTCGATGAATCGTGCGTCCATGGGCCGGGAATGTAGGCAGCTGCCCCTCGTTGAAGCAAGTGCGCCGAAAGCTCGCACCATGGCAGTGCGCGCCGGCGCCGCAGCCTGCGACCGCGGCACCGTTTTGATCGCGCGACTTCGTGGCATAGAAGATGCATTTCGGAAGCCGCGATGAAGCTGATCACCGCGATCATCAAGCCGTTCAAGCTCGATGACGTCCGCCAGGCCGTCGCGGACATCGGCGTGCAGGGCATCACGGTGACCGAGGTGCAGGGCTTCGGCCGGCAGCGCGGCCACACCGAGCTGTACCGCGGCGCCGAGTACCGCGTCGATTTTTTGCCGAAGACCAAGATCGAGCTGGCGGTCGACGACTCGATCGCGGAGCAGGTGGTCGAGGCGATCACCAACGTGGCGCGGACCGGGAAGATCGGCGACGGCAAGATTTTCGTCATCGAGCTCGCGGCAGCGGTGCGCATCCGCACCGGCGAGACGGGCGTCGAAGCGGTTTGAGAAGCGGACTGGTCAATGGGGCAATCGGGAGAACGACAGTGAAAAAACTCTTGGCAACGAGCCGTACGCTGCTGCACTCGCAGAGCACGCGGCTGACGCTCGCGCTGCTCGTGCTGGCAGCACTGGTGCTGCTACTCGGCTCGCATCCGGCAATGGCGCAAGAAGCTGCAGCAGCAGCGGCACCGGCAGCGCCCGTGTACGACAAGGGCGATATCGCCTGGATGCTCGTAAGCACGCTGCTCGTGCTGATGATGGCGGTGCCCGGCCTCGCATTGTTCTACGGCGGCATGGTGCGCTCGAAGAACGTGCTGTCGGTCTCGATGCAGGTATTCGTTACCTTCAGCTTGCTATCAGTGCTGTGGGCGCTGTACGGCTACAGCATCGCGTTCACGGGGGGCAACGAATTCTTCGGCGGGTTCGGCCGCACATTCTTGTCGGGCATGCTCGATGCTGCCGGCAATCTCGTGCCCGCGGCGACCTTCAGTAAAGGCGTCTACATCCCCGAGTACTTGTTCGCGTCGTTCCAGATGACGTTCGCCGCGATCACCGCAACCCTGATCGTCGGAGCATTCGCGGAGCGCATGAAGTTCTCCGCGGTGATGCTGTTCATGGTGCTGTGGTTTACGTTCTCGTATCTGCCGATCGCGCACATGGTGTGGTTCTGGGCCGGTCCCGATGCGTACACGGACGCGGCGGCGGCCGAGGCTGCTGGCAAGACTGCAGGCTTCCTGTTCCAGAAAGGCGCGCTCGATTTCGCCGGCGGCACGGTCGTGCATATCAACGCAGGCATCGCCGGCCTGGTCGGCTGCTTGCTGGTAGGCAAGCGCAAGGGGTTCGGCACGATGGCGATGCCGCCTCACAACGTCCCGTTCATCATGGTCGGCGCGGCGCTGCTGTGGGTCGGCTGGTTCGGCTTCAACGCTGGCTCGAACCTGGAAGCGAACGCATTCGCGTCGCAGGTGTTCATCAACACGTTCCTGGCGACGGCCGCAGCGGTGTGCGGCTGGACCTTCGCCGAGTGGATCTTCCGCGGCTCGCCGACGATGCTGGGTGCAGCGTCGGGTGCGGTCGCGGGCCTCGTCGCGATCACACCGGCGTGCGGCTGGGTCGGCCCGATGGGCTCGCTCGTGATCGGTGCGCTTGCCGGTGTCGTCTGCCTGTTCTCGGTGACCAAGCTGAAGTCGGCGCTCGGCTACGACGACTCGCTCGACGTGTTCGGCGTCCACTGCGTCGGCGGCATCCTCGGCGCGATCCTGACGGGCGTGTTCAACAATCCCGAGCTCGGCGGCACCGGCATCTACGACTACGTCGCAGGCACCTGGGGCTATGCCGGCACGTTCGCGCAGGTGAAATCGCAGCTGTGGGGTGTGGGCGTGACGCTGCTGTGGTCGGGCGTGGTCTCGTTCATCTGCTACAAGATCGTCGACCTCGTCATCGGCCTGCGTGCCTCGGAAGAGCACGAGACGGAAGGCCTGGACACCGTCGAGCACCACGAGCGCGGCTACAGCCTGTAGCCCGCCGCGTCTGCTATCTCGAAGGGCGCCTCCGGGCGCCCTTTTTAATGGTCGATGCACCCCTTCAACGTGAACCAGTGCTCATTCCATGGTCTTTGCCGGGAGTGCCTACATAACGACGGTACGGGGTTCCTGTTACACTCGCCGCGATTTCTGCATGCTGCTTACGTCTGACGCCCAAGCCCTTGGACGTAATGGAGAAAGTCATGTTGCGAACGCTGTTCATGCTCACCGTTGCCGCCGCCGTGCTCGCCGCCGGTCCGGTCGCGGCCGACGTCTATAAGTTCAAAGACGACAAGGGCAACGTGCTGTACACCGACAAGCCGAGCACCCTGCCGGCCGAGCGGCTCAACATTCAATCTCAGAAGACGGACACCGTCGCGGTGCAGACGCGCCAGCAGGAAGAGATGAAGCGCATGCAGGACGCGGACAAGTCGAGCCAGCAGGCCGCCGGCCAGAACAAGGATCAGCAGCAGGCCTCGCAGCTGACCGCGACTCAAAAGGCCGATCAGTGCTCGAAGGCCCGTGAGCGCTACGACTCGTATGCAAATTCGCGGCGTCTCTACGAGAAGCTGCCGGACGGCTCGCGCCGTTATCTCAGCGACGCCGAGCTCGATGCCGCGCGCGCTTCCGCCAAGGCGTCCATGGACGTGATGTGCAAGTGACCCTGCGGGTCGGCTTCGTCGGCCTGGGCGCTATGGGCCTGGGCATGTCACGCAATCTGCACAAGCAGAAACTGCTGAGCGCAGTCTGGAATCGCACTCCCGCCAAAGCCCAGGAGATCGCCCAGGAGACTGGCTGCACCGCCGTCGCCAAGGCGGCTGATCTCGCGGCACTGAGCGATGTCATCGTCATGTGCGTGTCCGCGGATGCGGATGTGCTCGAGATCGTCGACGCGCTCGGGCCGAAGCTTCGTCCGAACACCATCGTCATCGATTGCTCCACTGTCAGCGCCGACACGGCGCGTGCCGCTGCGCACCGCCTGCGTGAACGCGGCGCGCAGTTTCTCGACGCGCCCGTGAGCGGCGGCACCGAAGGCGCACGCAACGGCACGCTGGCCATCATGGTTGGCGGCGACGCGCAAGCATTCGAGCGCGCGCTGCCGGTATTGAAAGCAATGGGTCCAACCGTCACGCACTTCGGCGCAAGCGGTTCGGGTCAGGCGGCGAAGGCGACCAATCAGATCATGTGCGCCGGCGTCATCCAGGCCGTCGCGGAAGCGATGGCGTTTGCGAAGTCCGAAGACCTGCCGCTCGACAAGTTGATCGAGACGCTCGGCAAAGGCGCCGGCTCGAGCTGGTACTTCGTGAATCGCGCGCCGAACATCCTGCGCGGCAGCTATCCGGCTGGCTTCCGCGTGCGGCTGCACGAGAAGGATCTGAAGATCTGCCGCGACATGGCCGCACGTCACGGCGTGCAGCTGCCGTTGATCGAGATGACGCTGCTGCATTACCGGCGGCTGATCGAGCAGGGTCACGGCGACGAGGACATCTCGACGCTGTTCCACCTCAAGGACGCCCTGTTCGCCGCCGCAGCCGACAAGAGCAAGCCGAGCTCCTGAGGCTGCCACCGTGGCCGCCTCCGCCTCCGACACCCGCGGTCCGTCCTCCACGCTGTTCCTGCCGGACTTCTGCGAATCGCGCGCAGTGCTCGCGGTCGTGCTGATCGTCGAGCTGGTCGCGCTGACATTCGCGATCGCGCGGTACACGGTGCACGCAGGCTTCTGGCTCGATCTCGCCGCCAGCTCACTGTTCCTGCTGTGGATCGGGCTGACGTGCGCCAGCGTGCTGTGTCGAGCGCGCGCCTGGTTGCACACTCTGCCTGCGACACGCGCGTCGCTGATCGCGATGGGATTGATGCTCGCCTGTGTCGGCGTGATTTCCGAGATCGTGTATCAGATCGGCCGCTTCTGGAGTAACGGCGTACCGGGCGTGAACCTGGCGTTCCCGACGGATCATGGCGGCTTCATGCTGCGCAGCCTCGCTGTTGGCTTCATCGTCAGCGCACTTGCTCTGCGTTACTTCTATGTGAGCGCCGAGTGGAAGCGGAGCGTCGAGATGGAAGCTCTCGCGCGCATCCGCGCGCTGCAGGCTCGCATCCGACCGCACTTCCTGTTCAACAGCATGAACACGATCGCGGCGCTCACTCGCTCCGCGCCGGAACGCGCCGAGCAGGCCGTGGAGGATCTCGCCGATCTGTTCCGCGCCAGTCTGAGCGATGCGAACGCGCGCATCTCGTTGAAGGACGAGATCGAGATCGCGCGCACGCACGAGCGCATCGAGCAGTTGCGGCTGCGTGACCGTCTGCTCGTGACGTGGGATGTCGACAGTCTGCCGATGCGCACCGAAGTGCCGAGCCTGATCCTGCAGCCGCTGCTGGAGAATGCTGTTTATCACGGGATCGAAATGCTGCCGCGTGGCGGCGCCGTGTCGATCGTCGGCAAGCGCGTCGGTGACATGCTGCAGATCGAAGTCCGCAATCCGATCCCGCCGCAGGCCGGGTACAGCGAGCGCGAAGGCAATCGCATGGCGCTGGAGAACATCCGCCAGCGCCTCGAGCTGGCCTGGCCGGGGCGCGCCCGCATCGAGACCGAACAGCAGCCGGGCGAGTTCTGCGCGCGCCTCATCTTCCCGGCCGATGAAGTACACTCGCTGTCCCAATGAAGCTCCTCATCGTCGATGACGAGCCGCCCGCGCGCGAACGCCTGCGCCGGCTGCTTGCCGAGATCGAAGACTGCGAAGTCATCGCCGAAGCCGCCAACGGCGAGGAAGCGCTGAGCCGTTGCGGCGAGCTGCGTCCGGACGTGGTGCTGCTCGACGTGCGCATGCCCGGACTCTCCGGCATCCAGATCGCACGCCACATCGACACGCTCGAAGATCCTCCGGCCGTGATTTTCACGACGGCCTACGATCAGTACGCCGTCGAAGCATTCGAGACCGAAGCGGTCGGCTACTTACTCAAGCCGGTGCGCAAAGAAAAACTCGCGCACGCGTTACGACACGCCGCGCGCATCTCGCCGAGCCGGCTGGTGAAGGTCGCAGAGACTGCGCGCCTCGAGCATCGGCGCGAGCAGATCTGCACGCGGCTCGGCGAGCAGCTGAAGCTGATCCCGATCGCGGACATCTATTATTTCCTCGCCGACCAGAAATACGTGACCGTGAAGCATCGCGGCGGCGACAGCCTGATCGACGAATCGCTCAAGGCGCTGGCCGATGAATTCGCGCCGGACTTCGTGCGCATTCATCGCAACGCGCTGATCGCGGAGAAACAGATCTCGGCAGTGGAGCGCACCGACTCCGGCCAATACGTCGTGCGAGTGCGCGAGTGCGGCGACGTGCTAGAGGTCAGCCGCCGTCATGCCTCTGAGTTGCTGCGTAGGATTCGCGGCGAAGCCTGAGTAGCTGGCGCACGGTCGAGTAGAGCATCAATCCCTTCGTACTCCAGCGTGCGAGTCGGCGCGGTCCGACCAGCGCGACTACACCAATCGCACCGCCGATCAACACCGGACTGCCCAGCACGCGACGGATTGCGGCGAGACCGCGATCCACGCGTCCCAGCTCGTGTTCGATCTCTTCCGCTGTCTCGCCCAACTGCTGACGCTGTATGGCGATTCGCGCCAGCAGATTGCTGTGATGTGCGTGCAGTTGATCGAAGCGCTCGCTCATGGTGACTCACTCATTCTGTTGGCCCACGCGCGATCGCAAGTTGTCGCGATCCTTCGCCAGCTCCGCGAGCGTGTCGTCGAGCATCGGCGACTTTTCGCGCAACTTCTTACGCAGCACCAGGATCGCAAAGATCGCGAGCCCGACGAACACGGCGATCATCACCAGCGAGGCAGCAATGCGGTGCGTATCCCAGAACGCGAAGATGAAGGCGAGCGCCGCCAGGAACAAGCCGAGCAACGCCGTGAACGCCGCGATGAACGCCCACAGCAGGATCCCGCCGACCTGACGCACTTCCTCCTGCAACTCGGTCGTCAGGAGCTGCAGCCGCGTGTGCGCGATCGCGAGCAGCGTCGCGGCGAAATTGCTGAACGACTGGAACAGTCCGGTGGTGGACTGCGGCGGTTCCTGCGGGAGCGCTGCCATCGGTGCGCGACTTTAACGCCGCGCCAGCAACAGCCCGACGAGCAGGCCGACGCCGGCCGCGATGCCGACCGATTGCCACGGATTCTCGCGCACGTATTCGTCGGTCGCGTCGGCGACCTCGCGGGCCCGGCGCAGCGCTTCGTCCTCGAGCGAGCTGAGCCGCGCCTTCGCCTGGCGCAACGACTCCTCGGCGCGGGCGCGCACTTCCTGGATCTTCTCGCCCGTCTGGGTCGAAGTCGCGCGCAGCAGCGCCTCGGCATCGTTCATGACGGTCTTGAGGTCGGCCAGCAGCTGATCGGTGGTGATTTCTGCGTTCGCGGCGTTCTGGGCGTTCGTGCTCATGGGACTTTCCTCGTGGGGCAGTCAGAGTAAACCTCGGGCGTGCGCGGTGCTAGCATTGCTGGCCCTCGTTTCCTTCAGCACAGGGCCCAGGAGTCGCCGCCGATGAATTCGCCGCAACGCGCGGTGCCGGTCCGTGACCGGTTCTACGCGCGTACGTTCGCACTGGTGACGGCCCTCGTCCTCGGCATCGCGCTGTACAAGATCGTCCAGCCGTTCTTCGGCCCGCTGCTGTGGGCCATGTTCATTGCGTTTCTGTTGTACCCATTGCACGTGTGGCTGACCCGACGGCTCAAAGGGCGGGCGCAGCTGTCGGCGGCGCTGCTGACGGTACTGACGCTCATCGTCCTGGTCGGTCCCCTCGCGGCGCTCAGCGCGGCGTTCGCGGCGCAGGTCGGTGACCTGCTGCAGGCGGTGCAGAGCACCGTCGCGGACCAGACCCACAACGTGTTCGATCTGACCAAGGTTCCCTGGATCAAGGACACGATCGACTGGCTCGACGGTACGTTCGGCGTCAGCCTCGCCCAGATTCGCGGCTACGTCGTCGAGGGCTCGCGCGCCGTGCTGCAGTCGCTGGCTTCGCTAGGCGGCAAAGTGTTCCTCGGTGCGTTCGGCGCAGTATTCGGCTTCGTGCTGATGGTGTTCCTGGAGTTCTTCTTCATCCGCGACGGCGCCGGCATATGGACGACGCTGCGCGACCTGATTCCGATGTCGCGACAACAGAAGACGAAGTTGTTCGATCACCTTGCGGCAGTCACGCGCGCGCTGGTCTACGGCACCGGGCTGACAGCGTTGATCCAGGGCGCGCTGGTCGGTATCGCGTTCCTCATCGTCGGCCTGCCTTCGGCGCTGGTCTTCGGCGTAATCGCCGCGCTCGCTGCATTGCTGCCGTTCGGCGGCACGGCGCTCGTGTGGATCCCCGCGGCAATCGTGCTCGCTGCGCAGGGCCGGTGGGGTGCCACGATCTTCATGGTGTTGTGGGGCGCACTGCTGGTCTCGCTCGTCGACAACATCGTGCGACCGATGCTGGTCTCGGGCCGTGCGCCGGTCGGAACGCTGACTGTGTTCGTCGGCGTGCTCGGTGGCATTGCCGCGTTCGGCGCTATCGGGTTGTTCCTCGGTCCCGTCGTGCTCGCGCTGATCATCGCGCTGCTGCAGTTCGCACTGGAGCAGCGGCGCGCTGAAGAGGCGAAGAAGGCTGAAGAGGCGAAAAAGTGAGCGAGGCCCCCGGCAAGCTGCGCATCGCGACGCGCCAGAGCCGGCTCGCGCTCTGGCAGGCGGAGCACGTCGCGGCCCGATTGCGCGAGGCACATCCAGAGCTGGTCGTCGAGCTCGTGCCGATGACGACACTAGGCGATCGCATCCTCGATCGCTCGCTCGCGCAGGTGGGCGGCAAGGGGCTGTTCATCAAGGAGCTGGAGGTCGCGATCGCCGAGAACCGCGCCGATATCGCCGTGCACTCGATGAAAGACGTGCCGAGCGATATGCCGCCGGGCATGACGCTCGCGGCGATGCTTACGCGCGCCGATCCGCGCGATGCGTTCGTCTCGACGCGACATGAGAATTTCAGTGCGCTGCCGCTCGGCGCGCGTGTCGGAACCTCGAGCCTGCGTCGGCAGTGCCAGCTGAAATACGCACGCCCGGACCTGCAACTGCTCACGCTGCGCGGCAATGTCGAGACACGACTGCGCAAGCTGCAGGAAGATCACTACGACGCGATCATCCTCGCGGCGGCGGGACTGATGCGTCTCGGGCTCGAAGACCGCATCACGCATCGCTTCGAGCTGGAGCAGTTCGTGCCGGCGGTGGGCCAAGGAATCATCGGCATCGAATGCCGCGACGATGACGCGCGCAGCATCGAGCTGGTGCGCGCGCTGAACGACACCGTCGCCTGGCAATGCTGCGAGGCCGAGCGTGCTTTCGCGCTCAGGCTGCAGGGTAGCTGTCAGTCGCCGATCGCCGGGTACGCACGGGTCGAAGGCGGCCGGATCTATCTGCAAGGCGTCATCGGCTCACCCGACGGACAGGAGATCTATCGCGGCTCGCACGACGGTGCAGTTGCCGATCGGCAAGCCATCGGCACGGCGCTCGCCGACCGGCTGCTCGACGCGGGCGCGCGAGGCTTGCTGGACAAGCTGAGACTTTCGCAGCCGTGATCCCCAAGGTTGTGCCGCCGCTCACGGGCCTCACGGTCCTGGTCACACGTCCGGCCGCACAGTGCGCAATGCTGTGCGCGGAGATCGAAGGGCAAGGCGGCAGCGCCATCGCCTTCCCCGCCGTCGAGATCGAGCCCGTCGCCGTGCAGGCCACGGTCGCAGCAGCCGATTACGATCTGGTCGTGTTCGTGAGCGTCAACGCAGTCGAGCACGGCGCTCAACAAGTGATCAAGAGCGCGCGGACCCGCATCGCCGCGATCGGTCGCGCCACGGCAGCCGCGTTGGCGGCGGCCGAGTTGGCGGCCGATATCGTGCCGGAGGCGGGCTTCAACAGCGAGGCGTTGCTCGCGCATCCCGAATTGCAGTTGACCAGCGGCGCGCGCGTGCTGATCGTCCGCGGCGAAGGCGGCCGCGAGCTGCTGCGCGACACCTTCGCGGAGCACGGGATGGTGGTCGAGACTCGCGAGGTCTATCGCCGCGTACGGCCGAACGTCGACGCCGCGAAAGTCGCCGAGGTCGAAGCCCGCTGGTCGGACGAGGGCATCGACGTCGTGACCGCGACCAGCATCGAGACCCTGCAGAACCTGCAGGCGCTGCTGACCGAGCACGGTCGACAACTGTTAAGTGGCACGGCGTTGCTGGTCCCGAGCCGGCGAATCGTGGCGGCGGCCGTCAGCGCAGGACTGCGCGGCGAAGCCATCGTGGCCGCGGGCGCGGACGATGCATCGATGATCGGCGCATTGGCGCAGTGGCGCATGCGCGCAAGGGCCGGCTGAAGATCGAGCGGAGCCGGTGTTACCATACACGGCGCGAATCGCTCACTCCCACGCGCCTGATCTGCAATGGCCGACACCGGTTCGGAAATCATCCCTGCTGCGCCTCCCGAAACGCCGCGAGCACGGCGCACGCATACATATAGTCGCCTGACGACGACGATGGCGGCGCTGGCGCTCGCCACCTCGATCTATGCGCTGCTGCGCATCGACTCGACGCGCGACCGGCTCGATCGCACCAACGACTTCGCGAGGACCGCTCAGGCAGAGCGTGCGCAGCTGCGCGCCGATCTCAAGAGCCAGACAAATCGCCAGCGCACGTCCGCGCGCGAGCTCGACCGCCGCGTCGATGCGCTCGAGGACGTGCCGAAGCAAGTGGAAGAGCTGATGCTCTCGATGGAGCAACTGCGCGGCCGCGCCGAAGGGCCGGAGCGGGCCTGGTCGCGGGCCGAGGCGATGTTCCTGCTCGACGTGGCGCAGCGCCGGCTCGCACTGGATCGTGACGTGCAGACGGCGATCGTCGCACTCGAATCTGCCGACGGTCGGCTCGCAGCAGTTCGCGACCAGACAGTCGCCCCGGTACGGCAGGAAATCGCGCGTGAGCTGCAAGCGCTGCGTTCGGTGCAACAACCCGACGTCGTCGGCATCCTGGCGCGCCTCGCCAGCGCCGAAGATCAGGCAGCGAAGCTGGAAATCAAAGGCATCCTCGCGACCGAGCCTCGCAAGGTGAATCAGGAAACGTTGCCCGAAGGCATGCTCGCTCGCGCCTGGGCCATGGCGCGCAACGCGCTCGCGAACCTGATCGTCGTGCGCAAGGTGGACGATCGCGCAGGCAGCATCGTGACTATCGAGGAAGCGCAGGTGCGTCGTCAGCATTTGCAGTTGCTGTTGTTCTCGGCGCGCGCGGCAGTCGAGAGACACGACGCCACTGCATATCGCGCGTCGCTGAGCGGAGCGCGGCAATGGATGGGCGACTACTTCGAGCTGTCGAGCCCGGGCGCACAGGCGTTGCTCGAACAGATTCAGCAGCTGGAGCCGATCAACATCGATCCGCAGCTGCCGGACATTTCCGGATCGGCACGAGCGCTGCAGCGACTGCTGCCCGCTCGCCCGGGTCCGGAATGAGAGTGCAGCGATGAGAGGCGGTCTATACATCGCTGTGGCAGCCGTTCTGGGCGCGCTGCTCGCCAACCTGCTGCTCGCCGACTCGGGTTACGTCGCGCTGCGCTTCGGCGGCCGTCTGGTCGAGATGTCGGCAATCACGTTCGTGTTGCTGTTGATCGTGGCGTATTTCGTGGTTCGCGCAATAAGCCGCGCGATCAGCGCACGACAACTCTGGCGACGCAATCAGGAGCAGCGCCGCATGGAACGCGCGCGGCGCAGCCTCGGCCAAGGGTTGCTGGAGCTTTCCGCCGGCGAATACGAGGCCGCGGAGAAAACCCTCACGCGGTATGCGCGCGATGCCGAGAATCCGGTCGCGCATTATCTCGTTGCTGCGCGCGCTGCGGACTTGCAAGGTGCCGGTCAACGGCGCGACGAATTGCTCGCGCGGGCGCTCGAAGCTACGACGGACCAGCGTGCGCCGGTGCTGATCATGCAGGCGGAGATTCATCTCAAGCACAAGCAACTGGCGTCGGCGTTGGCGACGTTGGAACAACTGGAAGCGAGCGGCGAATCCAACGCGCGCGGACTGCTGCTGCTTTCGCGTGTGCATCGCCAGACTGGCGCCTGGCAGCGCCTGCTGGAAATCGAACCGAGGCTGCGCAGCACGCGCGGCATTCCGCCCGCGGTCGCCGACGAAACCGTCGCACAGATCTATCTCGATCGCCTGAAAGCGGCCGGTGCCGCAGCGGATCCGACGCAGCTTGCGTCAGCTTGGAAAGACATTCCGAAGACGCTCGCGCGTCGTGCGGACATCGTCGTCGCGTACGCGCGTGCCGCGATGGCCTGCGACGATCAGGAGTCGGCAGAAGCAGAGCTGCGCGCGAGTATCGAACGTGCTTGGGACGAGAGCACTGTGCTCACGTACGGCGAAGTCGAGACCGACGATCCGTTCAAGGTGCTGGAGCGCGCGGAGACGTGGCTGCCTGAGCATCCCGAAGACGCCGCTCTCCTGCTCACTTGCGCGCAACTCGCCGCACGCGCCGAGCTCTACGGCAAAGCGCGCAGCTATCTGGAAACCAGCATCGCGATCAAGCCGCGGCTCGAGGCCTATCAACTGCTCGCCAGCCTGATGGAGCAACTCGGCGAGCGCGAACGCGCACTCAAGGCTCTCAACGACGCGCTCGCCTTCGCGGTCGGTCGCAAAGCGAAGCTGCCGAAGATTCACACGCGTCGCTGGCTGGATCGCCGCCAAGGTGACCGGAGAAGGTGATGCCGTATTCGCGCATCACCCTGCTTCCCTCGCAGCAAGTGATCTTCGTCGAAGAAGGGGAAACGATCCTCGATGCAGCGCTGCGCGCCGGGCTGAACCTGCCGCACAGTTGCAAGGGCGGTCACTGCTCATCGTGCCGCGCACGCGTGCGCGAAGGCACCATCGTCTATCCGCGCGGGCGGCCGCTCGGGTTGCTCGAAGAGGAAGAACGCGAAGGCTACGCACTGCTGTGCCAGGCACACGCGACCGGCGCCGATCTGGCGATCGAAGTGCGCGAGATCCGTCCGCCGCGACCGGAAGTGCAGGTCAAGAGCCTGCCGGCTCGCATCGAGCGGATGCATCGTCTCGCGCCCGAAGTGATGGCGGTGTTCCTGCGCCTGCCCACGCACGAAGAGTTCAACTTCGTCGCCGGGCAATACCTCGACATCATGCTGCCGCAGAACCGGCGCCGCAGCTTTTCGATCGCGAGCACTCCGGGGCGCGACGAGCTGATCGAGCTGCACATTCGCAAAGTCGCAAGTGGCGAGTTCACGCAACAGCTGTTCGAAGGCATGAAAGAGAAGACGCTGCTGCGCGTCGAGGGACCGCTCGGCCAGTTCTGGTTCCGCAAGGAATCGCCGCGACCGGCGCTGCTCATCGGCGGCGGCACTGGCTATGCGCCGCTACGCTCGATGTTGCGGGATCTCCTGGATGTCGGCGATCGTCGTCCGCTGCATCTGTATTGGGGCGCGCAGGCACGACAGGATCTGTACGAAGACGAGCAGGTACGTGCGCTCTGCGCTGCGCATCAAAATCTGCGCTACACGTCGGTGCTCTCCGACGCGCGAGCCGATGACAACTGGCTCGGGCGGCGCGGACTCGTGCACGCGGCGGCGCTCGACGATCACCCACGACTACAGGACTTCGACGTGTATGCGAGCGGCCCGCCGGCGATGGTGGAAGCAGTGCGCCACGAGTTCACCGAGCGCGGTCTGCCGGCGCAGCAGCTGTTCTTCGATTCGTTCGACTACGCGCCCGACGTGCTAGCCAAGCTCAGCCAATGACCTTTGCCACTTTCGTTCCCATGCGCATCAGCTTCAGCAGCGTCGGCCGCGGCATCCCGCGAATCTGCTCGTACCAGCCCGACAGCTCTTCGATGAACTCGAGCATCGACGCGATGCGTTCCTTGACCTCCTCCGGCGTCTCGTGGTCGCGCTTGCTGTCGGCGACGCACTCGCGCAGGGTTTGCACGGTCGGGTCGATCTCGCGCTTCTTGCGCCCGTCCATGATCACGGCCAGCACTTCCCAGATATCCTTGCGGGCCTGGAAGTAATCGCGCCGGTCGCCCAGCACATGCGTCACGCTCACCAGATCCCACTGCTGCAACTCTTTCAGGCTGACGCTGACGTTGGAGCGCGCCACCGCGAGCGTTTCAGCGATGTCGTCCGCCGTGAGCGGTTGCGGTGCCAGGAACAGCAGCGCGTGGATCTGCGCGACCGAGCGGCTGACGCCCCAGCGGCCGGCCATTTCGCCCCAGTGCAGGATGCAGCGTTGTACGGTCGGAGTGAGTTTCATCTGACGTGACCGTTGTTTCAGGAATATCTGAAATTTAAATTATAATCGAAGCGGAGTCAATGCAAGCGAATCGCCGTCAAGTGCTTATTGCCGGCTGCGGCTACGTCGGCCAGCGGCTGGCGTTGCGTCTGCAAGAGCGTTACGACGTCACCGGCCTGGTGCGCTCGGCAGAGCACGCGGCGGAGCTGGAGCGTCTCGGCGTGCGCGCGCTGGCCATCGATCTCGATCGCGTCCGCGCCGGCACGACGATCCCGGAGAGCCTGGACCTGGAGGCGATCGTTTATCTCACGCCTCCTCCCGTGCTCGGCGAGAGCGATCTGCGTCTCGACCGCTTCCTGCACCTCGCATCCGTGCCGCCGCACACCTTCGTCTACATGAGCACGACCGGCGTCTACGGCGACACCGCCGGCGCTGTCGTGGACGAAAGCAGCGTCGTGCAGCCCCGCACGGATCGAGCGCGTCGACGCATCAGCGCGGAAGAAATGACGCGAGTCTGGTGCACCGAGCGCCGGGTGCGCCGGGTCGTGCTGCGCGTGCCTGGAATCTACGGGCCCGATCGCCTGCCGCTCGAGCGCCTGCGGCACTACGAGCCGGTCGTGCGCGAGCGCGAAGCAGGCATCAACAATCGCATCCAGGTCGAGGACCTCGTCGAGGCCTGCACGTGCGCGATCACGAATTCGGAAGCGCGCGGCGTCTACAACATCACCGACGGACGACCGCTGAGCTCGACGACGTTCATCAATATGGTGGCGAAGGTCGCCGGTCTGCCCGCGCCGCCGCAGGTCTCGATGGAAGAAGCGCAGCTCACGTTCAGCCCGGAGCGATTGTCATTCCTGAATGAGTCGCGTCGGGTGAGCAACGAACGGATGCTGAAGCACCTGGGCGTGACGCTGAAGTACGCGGACGTCGAGGCCGGAATTCGCGCGAGCATGCCAGTCGCCGGCGCATAGCCGAGCGGCACGCGGTTTTGTCGGGAACGTCGCCGACCGTTCGGGCGTTGCCTCCGAACTGCGGGAGATCGGCATGGCATTCAAAACGCGCGAAGCGGAGATCCTGCGTGGCAACGCGCGACTGCCGACTGATGCTTCCACGAAAAGCCCGCTGCAGCGACTGTTCACGGACCCCGACTTCACCGCGCGGGTTGTGCGCCACCTGCTGCACCTGCCCGTGCGCATGGAGACCGAGGATCGCCGCGTTCTGGAGAATCTGATTTTTCCCTACTACCGGGCTCTGCCCGGTCTGCGCTCGATTCTCTTCGTCGGCTGCGACTGGTACACGCGCCACTACGAGCGCGCGTTCTTCCGCAACACGGACTACTGGACCATCGATCTGTCGCCTCGCGCGCGGCGCTTCGCCGGCCGGCGCCACGTCGTCGGACCGCTCGAGAGGCTCGATGAGTTCTTTCCGGAGCAGCGCTTCGACGTCATCCTCTGCAACGGGGTGTACGGATTCGGCCTCGACGGACACCAGCAATGCGAGCGCGCGTTCGAGCTCTGCCGCTCGCGGCTGGTGGACGGCGGACACTTCCTGCTCGGCTGGGATGACATTCCGGCACGCACGCCGGTGCCGCTAAGGGAGATCGCGAGCCTGAAGCGCTTCCGGACGTTCCTGTTTCCGCCGCTCGGCGTCTGTCGCTACGTCACTGACACGCCGTATCGCCATACCTACGATTTCTATTGCAAGTGACGGCCGGGTCAGCTCGGCTGACTCTTCTTGCTCCCCAGCCACTTCGTGACCGGTTCCCACTGCTTCCAGTCCGGCCACGCCAGGTATTCCGGCAGCTCGAAGATCCCCATGCCGCGCTGGAACGCGCGCAGATAGTTGGCGGACTGCCGCAGCGAGGCCAGGTACGGCACCTTGAGCTTGCCCAGGTACTGATCCAGCTCTTCGTACATCAGCGTGTTCTCGCGCACGCGGTTCGCGACGACCGCGAGCCGTGCCTGTTGGCGCTGGACTTTGCCGAGCTCGAGCAGCTCGGTCATGAAGTACGCGCAGGCTTTCATGTCGATCGGCGACGGCAGCACCGGCACCAGGATCGTCTCAGCGCGACGGACGAGCTCGTTCATCTCTGAGCCGTGAGTGCGAGCCGGCGCGTCGATGATCAGGACCTCGGTCTCGCGCGGCACGCCTCGCAATCCTTCGTCGTAAGCGGCAACTCCGGCGATGCGCGGCAGATCCTCCGGGCGCATCGCCAGCCAGTCGAGGCTGGTTCGCTGCGGGTCGTAGTCGGCGAGCGCGACCTTGTAGCCTTCGGTGGCGAAGTGGCTCGCGAGGTTGGTGGCGATCGTGCTCTTGCCGCAACCGCCCTTGGAGTTCATGACCATCACATGGCGCATGCCGGCCTCTCGCTGCGTTTGATGTTGTTGTCGCATCGGACTCTTCTGCGCGCCGCGATGTTCGCACATCCTGTATGCTGCTCGCCATGCGGCTGGCATTTACGAAGATGCACGGGCTGGGCAACGACTTCATTGTCTTCGACGCGCCCACCGAGGGATCACTGCCCTCCGCCGCCGCCCTCCGCACTCTCGCCGACCGCCACACCGGCGTCGGCTTCGACCAGGCACTCGTGCTCGCGCCGGCGCGTGCATCGGGTACCGACGTCTTCTATCGCATCTTCAATTCCGATGGCTCCGAGGTCGAGCAGTGCGCCAACGGCGCCCGCTGCATCGCTGCCCTGGTCGCGCGCCGGCTCGGACGCAGCACCGTGCGCCTGCAGAGCCCGGGCGGCCGCGTCACCGGCGAGCTGCACGGCGACGGGACCGTGTCGCTCGACATGGGCGTACCGAACTTCGATCCCGCGTCGCTGCCGTTCGAGGCGTCGCGCGAGGCCGACATCTATCCGCTGCGCGTCGGCGAGCAGGAGCTGCAGATCGGTGCAGTGTCGATGGGCAATCCGCACGCGGTGATTCAGGTGTCTTCCGTAGGCACCGCGCCCGTGGACACTCTCGGCCCTGCTGTGGAGAATCATTCCCGGTTTCCACGCCGCACCAACGTCGGCTTCATGGAAGTCGTCAGCCCGGAGCACATCCGGTTGCGCGTGTACGAGCGTGGTGCCGGGGAGACGCAAGCGTGCGGCACCGGCGCTTGCGGCGCGGTGGCGGTCGGGCGCAGGCTCGGGCTGCTGCAGGAAACCGTGCAGGTCGATGCGCCGGGTGGCGCCATGACTGTACGCTGGGCGGGACCGGGCAAGCCGTTGTGGCTCACCGGTCCGGCGGTCAGCGTGTTCGAGGGGACGGTGGACGTTCGGGACGACGACCACTCGTGAAAGACATTATTCAAAGATCATCGAGGGCTTCATGAGCAAGCAACCTGTCGGCCGGCTGGACGAGGACACCCTGGACGAGAGCACGATCGCGGACTACCTGCAGGGCAATCCCGATTTCTTCGAGCGCCACGCCACCCTGCTGACGAAGCTGAAGCTGCCGCACAACCGCGGCACTTCGGCGATCTCGCTGGTCGAACGCCAGGTCGCGGCACTGCGCGACAAGAATGAAAAGCTCGAAGCGCGCCTGCGCGAGCTGATCGAAGTCGCGCGCGGCAACGACGCGCTGGCGGCGAAGATTCATCGCCTCGCCTGCCGACTCATTCGCGCTGACGGCGCGAGCAGCGTGATGGACGCGATCGAGTCGTCGCTGCGCGAAGACTTCGGCGCGTCGGAATGGGTGCTGCTGGTCACCACCGAGGGTGAATCGGAGCTGGCGAAGTTGAGCAGCCGGCACCTGCGCATCGTGCGGCTCGGGGCCGCAGAGCTGAAGATGTTCGAGACGCTGTTCGAGTCCGGCCGCCCGCGCTGCGGTCAGATCCGCGACAGCCAGCGCGACTATCTGTTCGGCGCCGGCACGGTCGAGGTGGGCTCGGCTGCACTGGTCCCGCTCGGCGACAAGGCAAGCAAGCAGTCCGGCGCGGCGCTGCTCGCGATCGGCAGTCCCGACGCAGAACGCTTCAATCCGACGATGAGCACCGAGTTCCTCGCCCGGATCGGCGATCTCGTCAGCGAGGCCATTGGGACGGCCTGAGGTGAGCGGCGCAGCCGATGGATGACTCAGCACTCGCCTGGCTGCCCCGCTTCTTGTCGCACCTGACGGTCGAGCGCCGCCTGTCGGCGCACACCGATGCGAGCTACCGCGGCGACCTGCAACGCTTCGTTGCCTACTGCGATCGCAATCGCGTGCGCGACTGGCGCAGCCTGGACAGTCAGCACCTGCGAATGTTCGCGGCTGCGGAGTTCCGCCAAGGAGCCTCTCCCCGCACGATCCAACGTCGCTTGAGCGCGCTGCGCAGCTTCTTCAACTTCATGCTTCGCGAGCGCGCGCTCGAGGCGAACCCGGCGGTCGGCGTGCAAGCGCCGAAGGCGAGCAAGCGATTGCCGCAGACAATGGACGTCGATCTGATGACGCGGCTGCTGGAGTTCCGCGCCGACACCGAGCTGAGCGTGCGCGACAAAGCGATCATGGAGCTGTTCTATTCTTCCGGCCTGCGATTGGCGGAGCTCGTCGGCCTCAACCTCGGCGATGTCGATCGCGGCGATCGCACGGTGCGGGTGCTCGGCAAAGGCAGCAAGACTCGCGTCGTGCCTGTCGGCAAGCACGCACTCGTTGCAATCGCACGCTGGCTCAAAGAGCGACCCGCGATGGCGGCGAACGGCGAGCTGGCGTTGTTCGTCAGCGCGCGCGGTGACCGCCTGGGAGCGCGTGCGATTCAGAAACGAATCGCCGGCTGGGCGCGACGCCAAGGGCTGGGCCGTCACGTCCATCCGCATTTGTTCCGGCATTCGTTCGCGACGCATCTGCTGGAGTCGAGCCAGGACCTGCGCGGTGTGCAGGAATTGCTCGGGCACGCGAACATCTCGACCACGCAGGTCTACACGCACCTTGATTTCCAGCACCTCGCCAAGATCTACGACGCAGCCCACCCCCGCGCGCGACGCAAAGCCAAGGCATGAGTGAGCCAATGACCGAACTGCACGGGACCACGATTCTCTCGGTCCGCCGCAACGGCGTCGTCGCCGTCGGCGGCGACGGCCAGGTGTCGCTCGGTAACACCGTGATGAAGTCCAACGCGCGCAAAGTACGCCGGCTGTACGACGGCAAAGTGCTCGCCGGTTTCGCCGGCGGCACCGCCGACGCCTTCACGCTGTTCGAGCGTTTCGAAGCGAAGTTGCAGCAGTACGGCAATCTCACGCGCGCGGCCATCGAGCTCGCGAAAGACTGGCGCACCGATCGCAGCCTGCGTCGTCTCGAAGCACTCTTGTGCGTGGCTGATGCGAAGAACTCGTTCGTCGTTTCAGGCAACGGCGATGTCATCGAGCCGGAAGACGACATCATGGCGATCGGCTCCGGCGGTCCCTACGCGCAGGCCGCGGCGCGCGCGCTGGCGCAGAACACCGAGCTCGATGCTCGCACGATCGTCGAAAAGGCGCTCGGCATTGCCGCCGACATCTGCATCTACACCAACCGCAATCTCACGATCGAGGAGCTGAAGTAGGCTCCCATGTCCATGACCCCTCGCGAAATCGTCCAGGAGCTCGACAAGCACATCGTCGGGCAGAGCGCTGCGAAGCGCGCCGTTGCAATCGCCCTGCGTAATCGCTGGCGACGCATGCAGGTGACCGAGAATCTGCGCGCCGAAATCACGCCGAAGAACATTCTGATGATCGGCCCGACCGGCGTCGGCAAGACCGAGATCGCACGGCGGCTCGCGCGGCTGGCGCGCGCGCCGTTCGTCAAGGTCGAGGCGACGAAGTTCACCGAGGTCGGCTACGTCGGCCGCGAGGTCGACTCGATCATCAAGGATCTGATGGACGTGGCGGTCAAGATGACGCGCGAGGAAGAGATGGAGAAGGTCCGTCACCGCGCGATGGACGCGGCCGAGGACCGCGTGCTGGACGTGCTGCTGCCGCGCCCGAAATCGCTCGGCTTCGTCAGCGAGCCCGAAGCCACGCCGCGCGACGCCGAGACGCGGCAGAAATTCCGCAAGATGCTGCGCGAAGGACAGCTCGACGAGCGCGAGATCGAAATCGAAGTGCGCGCGCTGCCGATGGGCGTGGAAATCATGGCGCCCGCGGGCATGGAAGAGCTGACGCAGCAGCTGCAGGGCATGTTCTCGAACCTCGGCGGTACTCGCACGCGCACGCGCAAGGTCAAAGTCAGCGAGGCGTTCAAGCTGCTTACCGACGAAGAAGCAGCGAAGATGATCAACGAGGAAGAGCTGAAGCTGCGCGCGCTCAGCAACGCCGAGCAGAACGGCATCGTGTTCATCGACGAGATCGACAAGATCGCGCGGCGCCAGGAAACGCACGGCGCCGATGTCTCGCGCGAAGGCGTGCAGCGCGATCTGCTGCCGCTGGTCGAGGGCAGCACGGTCAGCACCAAGTATGGAATGGTGAAGACCGATCACATCCTGTTCATCGCCTCCGGCGCGTTCCACATGTCGAAGCCCTCGGACCTGATCCCGGAGCTGCAGGGCCGCTTGCCGATTCGCGTCGAGCTCGACGCGCTCAAGGTCGAGGATTTCGTGCGGATATTGACCGAGCCGGACGCGTCGCTGTGCACGCAATATCGGGCGCTGCTCGAGACCGAAGGCGTGAAGCTGGAGTTCGCCGAGAGCGGCGTGCGGCGCATCGCCGAAGTCGCGTATCAAGTGAACGAGCGGACCGAGAACATCGGTGCGCGGCGTCTGCACACAGTGCTGGAGCGCTTGCTCGAAGTGCTGTCGTATGAAGCCGCCGACCGTAGCGGGTTCAGTCTCACCGTCGATGCCAAGTACGTCGACGAGCATCTCGGCGAACTGGTCAAGGACGAAGACCTGACCCGCTACATCCTGTAGCCCATGCCCCACCCCACCTCTATCAAAGCCCGCACCCGCTCGCGCCTCCTCGACGTGAGCTTCGACGACGGCTCTCACTTCGAGCTGCCGTTCGAATACCTGCGCGTCTACTCGCCTTCGGCCGAAGTGCGCGGCCACGGCCCGGGCCAGGAAACCTTGCAGCTGGGCAAGCACGAAGTCGGCGTGCGCGCCGTCGAGCCGATCGGCAACTATGCGGTCCGCATCGTCTTCGACGACGGCCACGACACCGGCCTCTACACCTGGGCGTACCTGCACGAACTCGGCCGCGAACGCGACGAGAAATGGCGGCAGTACCTGGGCAGACTGCAGGAACTCGGCATCCCGTATCCGACGCCGGCCAAACGGTAGGAAGAGTCAGGCTAAAGCCTGACCCACAAGCACGAGCCGACCGCCGAGAATGACTGTGGGTCAGGCTTTAGCCTGACAACAGGTTAGAATCCTGCCCCTCATATGAGCGACTCCACCACCGACTTCGGTTACCAGCAGGTCCCGACGGCCGAAAAAGCCGCGCGCGTACGCGCCGTCTTCGACTCCGTCGCCGGCAACTACAACCTGATGAACGACCTGATGTCGGCCGGCGCGCATCGGCTGTGGAAACAGTTCACGCTGTCGCAGACCGGGCTGCGTCCCGGCCAGCAGGCGCTGGACGTCGCCGGCGGCACCGGCGATCTCACGGCCGGCATGGCGAAGCAGGTTGGCGCTAACGGGCTCGTCGTGCTGAGCGACATCAATGCAGCGATGCTTGCTGTCGGTCGCGATGCGCTGACCGATCGTGGTCTGGTCGGCAACGTGCGGTACTCGCTCGCCAACGCGGAGAAGCTGCCTTTCCGCGACAGCATGTTCGATTGCGTGACGATCGGCTTCGGTCTGCGCAACGTCACTGACAAAGTATCCGCACTGCGCTCGATGACGCGCGTGCTGAAGCCGGGCGGTCAGCTGATGGTGCTGGAGTTCTCGCATCCCGTCGTGCCCGGCCTCAAACCGCTGTACGACGCGTATTCGTTCTCGGTCCTGCCCTGGCTCGGCAAAGTCGTCGCGAAGGACGAAGCGAGCTATCGCTATCTCGCCGAATCGATCCGCCGCTTCCCTGATCAGCCCACGCTGCTCGGGATGATGCAGGAAGCCGGGCTGGACAACTGCCGCTATCACAATCTGAGCGGTGGCATCGTCGCCCTGCACCGGGGCTATCGGCTGTGAGGCTCGCGCCGCTCGAATCGCTGTTGAATCGCAACGTCGCCGCATCGTCGGCGGCGCGCGGGCTGTGTCAGCGTCTCGCCGAGAAGGTTCTCGCCGTGCATGTCGACGGCACGCCGCTCAGCGTGTACTTCAAATCGCATGGCGAGCACATGACGTTGCACACCGATCACGAAGGCACGCCCGACGCGACGTTGTCAGGCACGCCGTTATCGCTGATGCGTCTTGCAGGTCCTGCGCCCGAGGCTGCGTTGCGCGGTGGTGCAGTTCACATCGAAGGCGATGCTGAAGTCGCACAGACATTCAGCGAGCTGCTGAAGGCCGCGCAGCCTGATCTGGAAGAAGAGCTCTCGCGCGTCGTCGGCGACGTCGCGGCACATCAGATCGGCAACGTTGCTCGCGGTGCGCTCGGCTTCGCGCGCCGCGCGCACGACACGCTGCTGCAGAACGTAGCGGAGTACCTTCAGGAAGAAGGTCGCGATGTCCCGAATCGCACGGAAGCCGAGGAATTCCTGCACGGCGTCGATCGCCTGCGCGACGACGTCGACCGGCTCGAAGCACGCTTGAAGCTGGTCGAGTCAAGGAACACCCAGTGAGGCGCGCATGACGCCGCGCGTCCTGTCGCGCCTGCTGCAGATTCAGCGCGTGCTCGTCCGGCATCGGTTGGACGGCATCATTCGCGCCACGCACCTGTTCCGCCCGCTGCGTTTCGCGTTTTATCTCGCGCCGGCCACCTGGTTTCGTCGCGCCAGCGACGCCACGCGCGGCGAGCGTCTGCGCCTCGCGCTCGAAGAGCTGGGCCCGATCTTCATGAAGTTCGGCCAGATGCTGTCGACGCGGCGCGACTTGTTGCCGCGTGACATCGCCGACGAGCTGGAGAAACTCCAGGATCGCGTGCCGCCGTTCTCCGGCGCCGAAGCGCGCCGCATCGCCGAAGCCGCGTATGGGCGGCCGCTCGCCGAAATGTTCGCAAGCTTCGACGAGCAGCCGCTCGCGGCGGCGACCATCGCGCAAGTGCATGCGGCGACGCTGCCGAATGGCCAGGAAGTCGTCGTCAAGATCGTGCGGCCGGGCATTCGCGCGCTCATAGAGCGCGACCTCGAGGTGCTGTTCGCGCTGGCGAATCTCGCGAATCGTTATTGGAGCGACGCGCACCGCCTGCGACCTGTGGAGCTGGTGCGCGAATACCAGAAGACGATTCTCGATGAGCTGGATCTGCTGCGGGAGGCGGGTAACGCATCGCAGCTCAAGCGCAACTTTACCGGCTCGCATTTGCTGTACGTGCCGGAGGTGTACTGGGACCACTGCCGCAAGAACGTGATGGTGATGGAACGCGTGCGCGGCGTGCTGATCTCGGACATGGCCGAGTTGCAGCGACGCGGCGCGAACATTCAGCGACTGGCCGAGAACGGCGTCGAGATCTTCTTCACGCAGGCGTTCCGCCACAACTTCTTTCACGCCGACATGCATCCGGGCAATATCTTCGTGCTGCTCGACGATCCGCAGCAGCCGCGTTACGCAGCGGTGGATTTCGGCATCGTGGGCACGCTCGCGCCGCGCGATCAGCATTACCTGGCGGAGAACTTCCTGGCGTTCTTCGAGCGCGACTACCGGCGCATCGCCGAGCTGCATATCGATTCCGGCTGGATTCCGTCGCACGTGCGCGTCGACGAGTTGGAGTCCGCGGTGCGCACGGTCTGCGAGCCGATCGCGAACAAGCCGCTGCGCGAGATTTCGTTCGGCCAGGTGCTGATCAGCCTGTTCGAAGCAGCGCAGCGCTTCGATGCGCAGATGCAGCCGCAGCTGATGTTGATTCAGAAGACGCTTTTGCAGATCGAGGGCGTCGGCCGCCAGCTTTATCCGGATCTCGATCTATGGAAGACGGCGCAGCCGTTGCTGCGGCAATGGATGAACGAACGCTGGAGTCTGCGCGCACTCGCCAAGGACGTGCGCAAACATCTGCCCGACATGCTCCAGGCGTTGCAGCAGCTGCCGCCGTTGGTCGAGAACGCGATTCAGCGCGCGCACGACGGCAGGTTCAGCGTGCCGGTGACGACGCGAGATGTTGAGAAGCTGCGGATGGAGATTCGCAGAGATGGCCAGCGGCGGGATGCGGCGTTGCTGAGTGCGACGTGTGCGCTCGGCGGAATAATCTGGCTGCTCGCGGGAACGCCGCTGTGGCCGGGATATGCGCTGCTCGCGGTGAGCGCGCTCGGACTGTGGTGGCTCAGGAAGTCAGGCTAAGCCTGACCCACAAGGGCATCTGTGGGTCAGGCTTTAGCCTGACTGTTGTCCTTCTGCAAAAGGCCCCACACCACCGGCAGCACCGACACCACCACGATTCCGATCGTCACCAAGCCGAAATTCTGCTTCACGATCGGCACGTTCCCGAACAGATACCCGCCCCAGATAAAGATCGTCACCCAGGCAAACCCACCGACGATGTTGTAGGCCGCGAAGCGCCGACGCTTCATCTGCCCGACCCCCGCAACGAATGGCGCGAACGTGCGAATGATCGGGATGAAGCGCGACAGGATGATCGTCTTGCCGCCGTGCTTGTCGTAGAACTGTTGCGTTCGAATCAGGTAATCCTGCTTCAGCCAGCGCAGGCCACCGCTGAAAGCTCGCGGCCCGATGGCCCGCCCGACGCGAAAGTTCACCTCGTTGCCGAGGACTGCCGCGAACGTCAGCAGCAACCAGATCGCCGGCGCGTGCAGCGTCCCCGTCTGATCCACCGCGGCCAGTGCGCCCAGCGCGAACAGCAGCGAATCTCCGGGCAGGAACGGCGTGACGACCAGGCCGGTCTCGCAGAACACGATCAGAAAGATGATCGCGTAGACCCAGAGATGATAGTTGGCGACGAGCTCGGTGAGATGCTTGTCGAGATGCAGGACGAGGTCGATGAACCAGCTGATGAGTTCCATGCGCGCGCGCAAGGCTGATGCCTGCGCATTGCAGTGTCAAGACACTGCAGCGGCCAATTGCTCGAGCGCAGTTTCTACATCGGCGGCGACCAGCAGCGCCGCTCGATAGCGCGGCTGCAAGAATCCCTCTGCTACCGAGCGATCGAGAAACGCGAGCAGCGGATCGTAATACCCGTCCTGGTTCAGCAGCGCGCAAGGCTTGCGATGCAAGCCGAGCTGCGTCCAGGTCCACGCTTCGAACAATTCGTCCATCGTGCCGATGCCGCCGGGCAGGGCGAGGAACGCGTCGGCCAGATCGCCCATGAGGAGCTTGCGCTCCGACATCGTGCGGACGACGTGCAGCTGCGACAGACCTGCATGCCCGACCTCGCGATCGATCAGCATCTGCGGAATCACGCCGACGACGCGGCCGCCGCCCGCCAGCGCCGCCTCGGCGAGCGAGCCCATCAGACCGACGCGCCCGCCGCCGTACACGAGCGTGAGGCCGCGCTGCGCGATCAGCTCGCCCGTGCGGACCGCGAGCTCGGTGTACGCAGGCCGGTTGCCTGGGCTAGACCCGCAGAAAACAGCCAGGGATTTCATGAGCGGATTCTATGGGAGTGAGAGCTGCGTCACACACTCCCCTTCCCTTGACCTTTCCCCACACGGTCCCGCTCAAGGCGCCGCGCCAGGTGTCCGATACCTCAAGTACGCGCCATGACCGCGTCCCAGGGTATTTGTCGACAATGGAAGGGCCTTACGTACTGCTGGCGGTTTTGAGCCTCGTTGCCATCGGCGCCGTCGCGGCCGCCGTATGGTTCGGGGTGCGGTTGCGCCGTCTGCAATCCATGCACGCCTCGCCCGCACCGGGCGCTCAGCAACGAAATGACGTTCTGACCGGCCTGCCGACGCGCGTCGCGATCGTGGCAACCGCGGAACACTCCATCGCTGAAGCGCAGCAGGCCAGCGCTCCGTTCGCCGTCACGGTGCTCAACGTCAGCCGCTTCAAATCGATCAACGATGCGCTCGGCCATGAGGTCGGCGACGAGCTGCTGCGTCGGCTGTCGCAGCGGCTGCGTGCAGTGCTCGCAAACGGCGACATTCTCGGGCGCCTGGCCGGCGACGAATTCATCGTGCTCGGCCGCGTCGGTACCGGCACGATTCCCGCCGAGGTGACGGTCGAGACGATCTTCGCAGCGCTGCGCGAGCCGTTCTCGATCGAAGGTCACGACATCGAAGTCGCCGTCAGCGCCGGCATCAGCATGTTCCCCGCGAATGGCACGACGTTCGACGTCCTGCTGCGACGTGCTGAAACTGCGATGCGCGCGGCTCACAGCGTCGCGCGCGGCAGCTTTCGCTTCTACTCGGAAGAGCTGAGTAAGTCTGAAGAAGAGCGGCTCGCGCTCGAAGCCGACCTGCGCCACGCGATCCGCGATCGCCAGCTCGAGCTGCACTATCAGCCCAAGGTCGACATCGCGAGCGGCCGCGTGCGCAGCGCCGAAGCGCTGCTGCGCTGGAAGCATCCGACGCGCGGTTTCGTGCCGCCGAACGTGTTCATCCCGATCGCGGAAGAAAACGGCCTGATCCTGGCGATCGGCGAGTGGGTCATGCGCCAGGCCTGCACGCAGATGCGCGCGTGGCTCGATTCAGGACTGCCGCCGCTGCGTGTCTCCGTGAACTTGTCGGCCAAGCAGTTCCGTCACGGCGATCTGACGGCGGTCGTCTGCTCGGCGCTCGAAGATGCGAAGCTGCAGCCCGGCTACCTGGAGCTGGAGCTGACGGAGAGCTCGATCATGCACGACGCGGAATCGAGCGCCGCCACACTGCAGCTGCTGAGCACGATGGGCGTGCACATCTCGATCGACGACTTCGGCACCGGCTACTCGAGCCTCAGCTACCTGTGGCGTCTGCCGCTCGACAAGTTGAAGATCGACCGCAGCTTCGTGCGCGAGCTGATCTCGAACCCCGACGACGTGGCGATCGTCAAAGCGATCATCTCGCTCGCGCACAGCCTGCGGCTCGGTGTCGTCGCCGAAGGGGTCGAGACGCAGGAGCAGCTGGAGCATCTGCGCGAGCTTGGCTGCGACCAGTACCAGGGATTTTTCTGCAGCCCGGCGGTGCCGGCCGATGCGTTCATCGCGTTGATCAAGCGGCTGCGCGAAGAGCGGCCGGCGCTGACGGAAGCCGACATGCTGCGCACGCAGAGCCGGCTGTATGCGTTCACACCGGAGTCGGCGACCTAGGATTGTCAGGCTAAAGCCTGACCCACAGTCACTGTTGTGGGTCAGGCTTTAGCCTGACTCCTTGTATTTCTGCTGCAGGCGATTCATGCCTGCAATCCACCGATCCCGATCCGCCGCTTTGCGCTGCAGGTACTGCGCGACTTCCGCATGCGGCAGGATCAGGAACTTCTCTGCCTCCAGCCCTGCCACCACTGCGTCGGCAACCTGCTCCGGCTCGATGATCCCGTTCACGCTCGCAACATCGCCTTCGTTCCCCGCGATCATGTCGGTCCGCACTGCCTGCGGACACAGCACCGAAACCTTGATGCCCTGGTGAGCGTGCGTGATCGCAATCCACTCCGCTAGCGAAACCGCGGCGTGCTTCGTCACCGCATACGTTGCGCTGCCGATCTGCGAGAGCAGTCCAGCGGCCGACGCGGTGTTCAACAAATAACCGCCGCCGCGCGCAATCATGCGGGGCACGAGATGACGCGCCGCGTACACGTGCGCCATCAAATTCACTTCCCAGATCTTCTGCCAGACGTCGTTCGGCGTATCGAGGCCGCGGCCGATACCGATGCCGGCGTTCGAGCAGAACAGATCGATCGGCCCGTGGTTACGCTCGGTGGCATCGATGAACGCGGCAACGTCGGATTCGCGACTGACATCGACACGCATCGCTGAGCCACGCAGCTCCGACGCAACGGCCTTGATGCCTGCGTCGTCGAGATCCGCGACCGCCACGTGACGTGCACCCTCTTGCGCGAAGCGCCGCGCGAGTGCGCGACCGATCCCTTTGGCGCCGCCGGTGACGGCGACGACTTTGCCCGCGATCTTCATGTGGACCCCCCGCTGGAATGCGCGGGAGTATGTCACACGGGTTCAGTGTCGGAA
>Ga0068864_100000570_pt1 | contig 31339 bp, 21 predicted proteins | sample KBSSwiS72_FD_66586 | JGI IMG/M metagenome (GOLD analysis project Ga0068864, IMG submission 66586) | Switchgrass rhizosphere microbial communities from Kellogg Biological Station, Michigan, USA - KBS Switchgrass S7-2 | ecosystem: Host-associated > Plants > Roots > Rhizosphere > Soil ...
CGCCAGTCCGTCATTGCTTGTGCTGGGATTCGCGTTTCTCGTTTCGTTGATCACCGGAGTGCTGTTTGGGCTTGCTCCTGCATGGCTTTCGTCGCATGCGCAACCGGCAGAGGTGCTTCGCGGTTCCAATCGCTCCGTTCGCGACCGCGCCTCATTCCCGCAGATGGCGCTCGTGATTGTACAAGCAGCAATGAGTCTTGTTCTGATCGCCGGAGCCCTCCTGCTTACGCGTTCGCTCGGCAATCTCGAGCATCAGGATTTCGGCATCGCCATCAACAATCGATATGTGCTCCACTTCGACCCCGCTGGCGCCGGCTACACTGCCGAGCGTGCACCCGGGCTATATCGACAGATCGAGGAGCGGTTCACCGCCGTTCCTGGCGTGACCAGCATCGGCATGGCTCTGTACAGCCCGCTCGAAGGAGACAACTGGGGCGAGTGCGTGATTCAGCAGGGACATCCAGCACCCGGTCCGAACGATCGCTGCGGGTCGACTTGGGATCGCGTCAGCCCCGGCTTTCTCGCATCCATGGGAGTGCCCATCGTGCGCGGTCGCGATCTCTCCATCAGCGACACGCCCAACTCTCCTTTTGTTGCCGTCGTCAACGAGACGTTTGTAAAGAGGTTTTTCCCCAAGAAGGATCCCGTAGGACAGCGCTTCGGTATCGATTTCCCGCAGTACTCCGGCAGCTTCGAAATCGTTGGCGTCTTCCGCGATTTCAAAATGAATAACCCTCGCGATCCTGTTCGCCCCGTGTTCCTGCGACCCCTCGCACAGGTGTACACGGGCTACAAAGAGGCACCCCTCGTCAGTACCGAAACGCAATCGATGCTGATCAACTCCATGGTGATCAATTTCAGAAATACTCAGCCGAATGCAGAAGAACTCATTCGCCACACCATGGCACAGGTCGACCCCAACCTGACCATCATGGATATGCGCTCGCTCAACGCGCAGGTCGCAGGCAACTTCAACCAGGATCGGCTCATTGCGCAACTCACCGGCCTGTTCGGAGTTCTGGCGCTGGTCATCGCTTCCGTCGGCCTTTATGGTGTCATGTCGTACTTCGTTGCGCGGCGCACAAGTGAGATCGGGATTCGCATGGCGCTCGGGGCAACGCGAAGCAGCGTTCTTTCCATGGTGTTTCGCAGCGCGCTCCTTCAGGTGGTGCTCGGGTTCGCATTGGGAATTCCCGCGGCTTTGTTTGCAGGACATTTGATGGCCAGCCAGCTCTACGGTGTCGGCGCGTACGACCCTGTCTCGTTAACTGAAGCAACGCTGGTCCTTGCGCTCTGTGCGGCCATTGCCGTGTTTGTCCCGGCCCGCCGCGCCGCCACCATTGAACCCATGCGCGCATTGCGAATCGAGTAGGAGAGGAAACTGATTGGCTATGCAGCGAAGAGAGAGGTCGAGATGAATTCGTTAATGCAGGATCTTCGTTACGCGCTGCGCCAGTTGCGCAAGTCGCCGGGATTCACGATCACCGTGATCCTCACCCTCGCGCTCGGCATCGGAGCCAATGCAGCCGTGTTTACGATGTTCGACCAGGTGCTGCTTCGTATGCTCCCCGTGCAGCAGCCCGAGAACCTCGTGCGCTTCGAATGGACCGGCGGCTTCTCGGGTTCAATGAGCAGCTTCGGCGGCGACTCCGACAATTATTTCTCCTACCCAGCGTTCAAGGAACTGCGCGATCGCAACCAGGTCTTCGATGGCGTTCTCGCCGCAGACAAGACGTCGGTCGGAATCTCATGGCGCAACCAGGCTGAAAATGACGAGGCTGAAGTCGTAAGTGGAAACTACTTTCAGGTTCTCGGGCTTCAACCCGCGCTCGGTCGCCTTTTCACCCAGCAGGATGACACGCAAAAGAACGCAAACCCCGTAACGGTTCTCAGCTATAACTTCTGGCGTACGCATCTTGGCTCGGCACGCGATGTTGTCGGACAGACGATCCTCATCAACGGGCACACCTTCACAATCCTCGGGGTCGCGCCGGCCAACTTCGACTCGGCCATCGGCGGTTACAAGCCCAATCTCTTCATTCCGGTGAGCATGGTTGCTGTTGCCATTCCGTGGCGCGAGCAGCTCGACGATCTCAACAATCACAAAGCCAGCTTCCTGACGCTGGTCGCGCGCCTCAAGCCGGGAATTACGCGCCAGGCAGCAGAAGCGAGCCTCGCGCCGGTGTGGCATTCTCTGCGCGCCTATGAACTCAGCCTGTACAAGAACTCCTCAGAGCGGTTCAAGCATAGCTTCCTCGACACCTCGCGGCTCAGGGTCATCGATGACTCGCGCGGATTTAATCCGGATCGCCTGAACCTCCAGAAGCCCCTCGCAATCCTGATGAGCATGGCCGGGCTGCTCGTCCTGCTCTGCGCAGTGAATGTTGCGACATTGCTTTTGCTCCGTGCTGCGAATCGCGCCCGCGAAATGTCGATGCGCTACGCACTCGGTGCGCGCCGCGGTCGCATCATTTCCCAGCTGATGATCGAGGGTAGCCTGCTCGGTCTCCTCGGGTCTATTGCAGGCCTCTTCCTCGCCCCGGTTGTCGCTCGACTCCTGGTTCGCATCATCACGAATTCCGATCCAGGCGCTGAGCCCTACTCCGCAACGGTGGACATGCGGGTACTTCTCTTTACGCTGGGGATCTCGCTGCTTGCCACGCTCTTCTTCAGTGTTGCTCCGGTGTTTCACTTCCTCCGCCCTGATCTCACTCAGTCGCTGCGGCAGAACACCGGCACCCTGTCAAAAGATTCACAGCGTTTCCGCAAGCTCGCCGTGGGCGCGCAAATTGCCCTCAGCGTTTTGCTCCTCGGCGGCGCGGGCCTCTTCGTTCGTACGCTCAACAATCTTCGTCATGAGCAGGTGGGCTTCCGCACCGACAATCTCATTCAGTTCGGGCTCAGCCCCAGCGACTCAGGCTACGGCGAAGATCGCTCCGTTGAAATCGTCAACAGCTCCATCTCTGCACTGAGTCAGCTGCCGGGCGTCACCTCGGTTGCCGGAAACAATGACCCCGAACTCGTCGGAGATACGGAAACCTCCAACTACTCGATTCAGGGATACAAGCCAGGTGAAGATGAGCGAATGAATTTCGAAGAACCCCGCATCACACCTGCCTACTTCACCACAATCGGACAGCCGATCCTTGCAGGCCGCGAATTCACCGCAGCGGATACCAAGGGCCAACCCAATGTTGCGGTAGTGAATCTCGCGTTGGCCAAGCGCTTCTTCGGCACTCCGCAGAATGCAATCGGCCGCCAGCTCGCCGAGGGCGCGGGCAGCAATGTTCCGTACGACATCACAATTGTTGGCGTGGTCGGTGACACCAAGCATACAGACCTTCGCACCAAGCTTGGCCCCGCGGTCTATAAGCCGTTTCTGCAGCAGAAGCATCCGACCGGGCTCATGATCTATCTGCGCACGGCGCGGCCTCCTGAAACCATCGAGCCCGCAATCCGCCAGACTATGCGCCAGCTCGATTCGACGCTGGTCGTCAACGATCTCCGTACGATGGAGGCGCAGATTGATCACAGCACGTCTGACGAGCGCGCGCTGGCCTTCCTTGCCATCGGCTTTGCCTCGCTCGCTCTGGTCCTGGCTGCGGTCGGACTTTACGGCGTCCTCGCATACTCCACCGAACAGCGCACGCGAGAAATCGGTGTTCGTCTCGCGCTGGGTTCGCCCCGGTCTGTTGTTGTTCTGCTCATTGTGCGTGAGATGGCTCTCATCGCCTGCATCGCCGCTGCCATCGCGCTCCCGGCAGTCGTCGGGCTCGCACGGCTATTTCAATCAGAGTTGTTCGGGGTCACAACATTCGATCCGCTCACGTTATTTGCGGCAGTCATTCTTACGGTTCTCATGCTTTCGGTCGCCGCGGCATTGCCGGCTCGCCGCGCTGCAGCGGTGGAACCAATGCAGGCCTTACGAACGGAGTAGGGAACAGAAGCACGCAGTAAGCACTAAAAGGCAGTAAGCACGTTAGGAAGAAGGGGGACGGATGATCAGGCAGAATATTCGCTACGCCCTGCGCATGCTGCGCAAAAATCCGGGACTTACTGCGACCGTAGTGTTCACTCTCGCTCTTGGCATCGGAGCCACGACGGCCATCTATACCATCGTGTATGCAACGCTGATCGCTCCCATGCCATACCCCAATCCCGACCAGCTGGTTGTCGTCTGGTCGAAGATTCAAGGATTCCGGAATGGCGTTTCCGCCGGCGACTTCCTCGACTGGCAGCAGCAAAGCAAGTCGTTTCAAGGCCTGAAAGCATTCACGGGAACCAGCTTCAACCTCGCCGGCAAGCAGGAGCCCGAGATGGTGCCCGCGCAGATGTCGACTGTCGGCTTGTACACCATGTTTGGCAATCGCTTTGCGATGGGCAGAGACTTCCTTCCCGAAGAAGGTGTCGACGGCAGAGATCATGTTGCCATCCTGATGAACAGGCTCTGGAAGAAACTGGGTGCGGATCCGAACATTGTCGGAAAGCAGATCATGCTCGATCAGAAGCCCTACACCGTGGTCGGCGTGCTGGCTCCTGGGCAGGCCGATCGGCTTCCCGCGCAGATGATTGTGCCGCTGGTCTTCAAACCCGAACAGAAGAACCATGACTTCCACTGGATCCTTGTCATTGGGCGGCTCAAGCCAGGCGTCACCCTTCAGCAGGCTCAGGCAGACATGGAAGGCGTCACCGCACACATTGCGCAGGACAATCCGCGTTCCAACAAGGGTTGGGGAGCGAAGGTAGAACCGCTCCAGAACGACTTCCTCGGTGACAGTGTGAAACTCACGCTGTGGCTGCTTCTCGGCGCAGTTGGATGCGTTCTGCTGATCGCTTGCGTGAACGTGGCGAATCTGCTTCTGGCCAAAGGAACATCGCGCCAGCGGGAGATCGCGGTTCGTTCGGCCCTTGGCGCCACACGCCGCGACGTCTTCATTCAGTTCGTGACGGAAAGCCTGGTGCTCGCGGGATTCGGCGGCATCGTCGGATTTGGGTTGGGCTTCGCCATGCTTCGCGGATTCGTTGCGGTTATGCCGCGCGGCACTCTGCCCAGCGAGGCTGAACTTTCACTCAATCTGCCCGTTCTTGCCGTAACGATTGCCGCCACTACGCTTGCTGGCTTGCTTTTCGGATGCGCTCCCGCGTGGTATGCCTCGCGTCTCGATCCGGCCGAGACCCTCAAAGAAGGTGGACGCTCGGGCTCGAGCAAAGTACGCCATCGCCTGCGCAAGCTCCTTGTTGTCGGTGAATTCACATTGGCGCTGGCTCTGCTGGCGGGTGCAGGTCTCGCGATTCATAGCTTCTGGAACCTGAACCACGTGGACCTTGGAGTGCGGACGGATCACATCCTTACCTTCGGTCTCCCCATGAATAAGGGCATGAATTATAAGCCTGACCAGATCGTCGCGTACTATCAGCAGATCGTCCGCAGCATCGGGTCATCGGCAGGCGTCGAGAGCGCCTCATTGGGAACTGCTTTACCTTTGCAGGGAGCTGGCTTTGGCATGCCGTTCACCATCGCTGGCCAGGCCGACTTCGCTGACCCGTCGCAGCGCCCATCTGCCGGCTTCGGCATGGTTACGCCGGACTACTTCAAGACGTTCGGTATTCACCCCGTCAAGGGTCGCTTCTTCACCGAAGATGACAATGCCGCCAGCCTTCGAGTTGCAGTGGTCAACGAACAACTTGTTCGCCACTTTTTCCCGAACAAGAACCCGATCGGTCAAATTCTGAACGTCGAGCAGATCGTCGCCGGTGAGCAAAAGCTTGGTCCGTATCAACCCTGGCAAATCGTCGGGGTCTATCACGATGTACGCGGCGGATCATTCCAGCGTCAGCGAGAAGAGATCCTCGTGCCGTTCTATCAGAGCCCGTGGGTTGATGTTACCGTTGGCGTCCGCACTGCGGGCGATCCGGCAGCCATGACAAAGACCATTGCTGCGGCGGTTCACTCGGTGGACTCCACGCTGGCGCTTTCAGACGTTCGCACACTTGAAGACATTCGTGATGAGGATCTTTCGGGCGATCGTTTCTCGTTGCTGTTGTACGCGAGTTTCGCAGCCATCGCGCTGACGCTCGCTGCAATCGGCATCTATGGCGTGATGGCCTTCGCTGTGGGCGAGCGCTCGCATGAGATTGGAATTCGTATGGCTCTCGGAGCGAGCAAGGAACGAGTCGTGCGCATGGTGTTGCGCGAGGGCTTACTTCTTGCTTTAGGCGGCCTTGCGCTCGGCCTCATTGGAGCATATTTCGTCGGCCGGGCCATGCGTAGCACGCTCTTTGGAGTCGGCTCAATTGATCCGTGGGCATTTTCAGGCGTCGCGGTCGTTCTACTAGTTTCCGCACTCGTGGCGTGTTACTTGCCGGCGCATCGTGCTGCGACCGTCGATCCAATGAGAGCGCTGCGTATTGAGTAATGGTGAACGAATGAGGAACACGATCTTGAGATCGGAGTACACAACATGATTGATCTAAAAAACGTTGAACGCAGTTACAAGACCGGCCATACCGAAACCTGGGTTCTGCGCCGCATCAATCTGACGATTCGCGAGGGCGAGTTTGTCACCATCATGGGTCCGTCGGGAGCGGGGAAGTCGTCGCTGCTGAACGTGCTCGCGCTTCTCGACGACAGCTGGACCGGCGAATACTGGTTTGCCTCCACGCCGGTACACTCGCTCAATCGCAAGCAACGCGCGGATCTAGCACGCCAGCGGATCGGCATGGTCTTCCAGAGCTATCACCTGCTCGACGATCTCACCGTGGCAGAGAACATCGACTTGCCCCTGTCGTACAAGAACATGCCGTCGAAAGATCGAGGCGGGATGGTAGCTGACATCCTCGACCGCTTCCAGATCGTCGCAAAGAAGGATCTCTTTCCCAACCAGCTTTCCGGTGGTCAGCAACAGCTCGTCGGCATAGCGCGCGCGGTGGTTCATGCGCCCTCGTTGCTTCTTGCAGACGAACCTACCGGCAACCTGCATTCCACCCAGGCGCGCGAAATTATGGATCTCTTTGTCGAGCTCAACAAAGCCGGCACCACCATCGTGCAGGTTACGCACTCTGAAGAGAATGCTCGTTATTCGAAACGGATCATTGAACTACGCGACGGCTGGATGACGCGCGATGAAGCCCCGCAGCCGCTCCCATCGGAGGTCGGCGCACAGTGAAGAACCCACAGGTGAAAGCATTGATCAAAAACCCGGTAACGCCCATTCGCACGCGACTTATCGCAGGAGCAGCCATTGTGCTGCTCAATTTCAACATGGCCATGGCGCAGGAGCCGGCCGCACCGGCACAGCAGCAGCCTGCCGCCGGGCAGCAGCCCGCTCAGGAACAGCAGGCGCCCGCCCCCGTGCCGCAGCCGGAGAAAAGTCCCAGTGCGCCGGATCAACAGGAAACGACTCCGCAGCAGCAGGCCGTACCGGCGCATGCCACCGGCACCCTGCAGACGGGGCCACAAGTTCCGTTCAGCGCCATGTTGCACAAATCGTGGAACCCGTTCGACGCGTATCGCGGCAAGGTCGTTCCACCCCCCAGCCTGGCCAACTCGCCACGGCTCAATTCGCAAATTCGCGATGGCAAGCTCTATCTGTCTCTTCGCAACGCGATAGATCTGGCACTGGAGAACAATCTCGACCTCGTTATCGCTCGCTACAACATGCCGATCGCGCAGATGGACATCCTCCGGACTGAAGCCGGCGGTTTCGTTCGCGGCGTCAACACAGGTGTTGTCTCGGGAACTCCGGGCGGTGCCGCAGCGGGGGCCGGTAGTGGTAGCGGCGCAGGTGGTACAAGTTCTGGCAGTGGCGGCGCGGGCGCCGGAGCCGGTGGCATTGTGACATCCACGTTCGGCACGGGAACCAATGTCTCCAGCTACGATCCGTTCATCCAGGCAAAGGTTTACAACGATCACACCTCCCAACTGCTCCCCAACCAGGTCTTGCTGGGGGTTCCGGTTTATCGGCTGAACGAGAACCTTGCGAACATAAGTTATCAGGAGTCATTTCCCACTGGCACCTACTTCGAAGCTGATTTCAACAACAATCGCCAGACGTCAAACAGTCCCAACAACACCCTGAATCCACAGCTCTACTCGAACACGGTGTTCTACGTGGGACAGCACTTGCTTGCTGGATTTGGTCTCGGGCCGAACCTCCGCTATCTGCGCATCGCCAAGACCGACCAGAAAATCTCGGACATTGCCTTCAAAGCGCAGATCATTTCCACAGTCAGCCAGATATGCAACATCTACTGGGACCTGGTGAATGCCTACGATACCGAACAGGTGGGCGAGCGCTCAGTCGCATTTGCAACCGAGACCCTCGAAACCTCCCGCAAACAACTTGAGCTACAGGCGATTCCAGAGATGGATGTTCTCAAGGCCGAAAGTGAATTGGCCACTCGCCAGCAGGATCTCACGGTGGCACGCACCAATCTCGAACTGCAGGAGCTCTACATGAAGAACGCCATCACGCGTTCCTTCGATGACCCAGTTCTCCAGGAGATGCCGGTCGTGCCAACAGACCATCTTGCCGCTCAGATTGAGTCTGATACTGAGCCGATTCAGCAGGCGATCTCAGACGCTTTGAAGAAGAGATGGGAACTCCAGCAGAATGCTCTCGACTTGAGCAACCGCGAACTGACCCGGAAGACTGCTCGCAATGCTTTGCTCCCGCAGCTCGATCTCTATGGGTTCTACTCCGGAACCGGTTACGGCGGCACTCCAACTCCGGGGTTCCCAGGAACCATTACCGCTCCACCAGGCTTTGGCGGAACAATCCAAAATACACTGAACAACTCTTCGCCCGAGTATCAGGTCGGATTCAATCTCCAGATGCCGTTACGCAACCGGCAGGCCAAGGCTGATCAATACCGCACCGAACTCGAGTACCGGCAGTCCCAGGTGTACGCTGAACAGTTAAAGAAGAACATTGTCATCGAGGTACGAAATGCCCGTTACGCAGTCGAGCAAGGCGCCAGCCGCGTTGCAGCTGCCAAGCAGGCGCGCGACCTCGCTCAGCGGACACTCGATATCATGCAGAAGGAGCAAAAACTCGGGGCCGGCTCGAACCAGCAGACACTTTCATCAGAACATGATCTGTCCGTAGCCGAGTCGGCGCTCGTTACAGCGCAGACGGCGTACGAGAAAGCCCGCATTCAATTGAAGCAGGCGACGGGCTCGGTGCTCGAGGCCTACGGAATCTCAGTTACAGAAGCAAAGTCCGGTGTTGTGGAGGCGGACAAACCCTAAATGCCAGAGCCTCGGAAGAAAGAAAGAATTCGGGTTTTAGTTGCCGACGACCAACCACACATTCTCGAAGCAGTGGAGCTTTTGCTCGAGCCGCAGGGCATTCACGTGGAGTGCGTTCGCTCGCCGCAGTTGCTGCTTGAGGCCTTGGGCCAGAGCGACTACGACGTCCTGTTAATCGACTTGAATTACACGCGCGACACCACCTCAGGGAAGGAGGGCCTCGACCTCCTTGCCCGTCTTCAGGAGATCGATCCCCGTCTGCCCGTGATCGTAATGACGGCTTGGGGCAACATCGATCTCGCTGTCGAAAGCATCAAACGCGGCGCTCGCGATTTCATCCAGAAACCATGGGAGAACGAGCGCCTCATCTCCCTCATTCGTGTGCACGCCGAGTTGCACCAGGCATTGCGGCGCGCACGGCAGCTCGAACTGGAAAACCGTCTCCTGCGCGCCGAGGGCATGCCCGACTTCGTTGCCGCTGCGCCCTCGATGCAGCCGGTTCTCGAACTCATCAGCCAGGTCGGTCCATCCGATGCCAACGTTCTTATCACCGGCGAACACGGCACCGGCAAGGAAATCGTCTCTAAGCTCCTCCACGCGGCATCACCACGAGCGCGCATGCCGCTGGTTGCCGTGAACGCCGGCGGGCTTCCGGAAGGCACCTTTGAAAGCGAGATCTTCGGTCACGTAAAGGGCGCCTTCACAGACGCTCGCGCTGATCGCGTCGGACGCTTCGAACTCGCCAACGGAGGAACGCTCTTCCTCGACGAAATCGCCAATGTGCCGCTGCGCCAGCAGGCAAAGCTGCTCCGCGTGCTCGAAACCGGCGAGTTGGAACGAGTGGGATCTTCGCAGACACGCCGTGTCGACGTACGTGTGCTTTCGGCGACCAACGCGAATCTTCCCGAAGAGGCGAAGTCCGGAAACTTCCGCGAGGACCTGCTCTTTCGCATCAACACAGTCGAGATTCACTTGCCTGCGTTGCGCGAGCGCCGCGAAGACATTCCGCTGCTCGCGATGCATTTTCTTAGTCGGAATCGTTCGCGCTATCGCAAACAAATGACAGGCTTTTCTCCGGCCGCGATGCAGCAGATGTTGCAATATCCCTGGCCCGGCAACGTTCGCGAGCTTGAGCATACGGTGGAACGCGCTGTGCTTCTGTGCCGCGGGGAAGAGATCGAGCCAGCCAACCTGGCGATTGCCAACGCGAAGTCTTCCGCGCCCAACTTCGAAAATATGAGCATCGACGAGGTCGAGGCTTTGCTCATACGCAAAGTTCTCCGCCGATGCGATGGCAATATATCGCAGGCGGCTGAAGCACTTGGCTTGAGCCGCGCCGCACTGTATCGTCGTATCGAAAAATATGGCTTATGACAAGCGGGCGCGGAAACGCAATCCCTCGGCGGTTCGCCGGGCGTGGCTCTTTTGCTTTCTGCTTTCGCTTCCTACATTTCTGTTTGCCGGTATTTTGCTGTGGCAGCAGCAGGTCACCACAGCTCCGGCGCTGCTGCTGCTTTTCTGCCTTGTCATTTACTTGTTGCTGATTGCGGCGTCTCTTGTTGAAGGCGTCATGCGGCCACTCCAGACTCTCTCAAACGTGGTCTCCTCACTGCGTGAGGGCGATTACTCATTCCGAGCCCGCGGTGCAGGCACGCCCGATGCGTATGGAGAACTCGCTGGCGAAATCAACGCATTGGCTGACTTGCTCCAGAAACAGCGTGTCCGCTCGCTTGAGGCGACTGCGTTGCTTGCTCGCATCCTCGAGGTGATGCACGCCCCCATTTTTGCGTTCGATCGCGACAACTTGCTGCAGCTTGTAAACAACGCTGGAGCGCAGCTTCTGGGGCGTCCGCTTGCGCGATGTTTTGGCCACAGTGCCCGCGAACTCGGCCTGGATGCTCTGCTCGGGTCCGCCGACCAATCCATTCATTCCCTCGGCGCCAAGCCTTCGCGCTGGCTCCTCCGCAAGGCTCTGTTCCGGCAGGAGGGTGTCCCTCACACGCTGCTCTTGCTCGCCGATGTCAGCCAGCCCTTGCAGGAAGAAGAGCAGATCGCCTGGAAGCGCCTGATTCGTGTGCTGGGCCACGAGTTGTCGAATTCACTTGCCCCGATCAAGTCCATCGCCGGCAGCCTGCTGGCGCGTGCTGAAACCATCTCCACTGACGAAGCCACCGTACGCGATTTCCGAAGGGGCTTGGGTGTTGTCGAAAGCCGGGCCGATGCACTGCACCGTTTCGTACAGTCCTACCGCTTGCTCGCGCAACTGCCGCCTCCGCATCTCAAGCAGATCCAGGCTGGCCCTCTTCTGGAGAGAGTCGCATTGCTGGAGCAACGAGTGCCGGTTCAGGTTGATGCGGGACCGCCTGTGATGCTCAATGCCGATCCCGATCAGCTAGAGCAGATGTTCATCAACCTGCTCACCAATGCGGTCGATGCCTCGCTTGCCAATGGCGCTAAACCTGTACGCATCGGCTGGCGTCTTGCAGAGGCTGACCTTGTTGTGGGAATCGAAGACAGCGGGATGGGAATCGCGAATACCGAGAACCTGTTCGTGCCTTTCTACACTACCAAGCCAAAGGGAAGCGGTGTTGGCCTGGCGCTCGCGCAGCAGATCGCGCGTGCACACGGCGGCGAGATCCGGCTTGTGAACCGCGAAGATGCGCCGGGGGCAAGGGCGATCATCCACCTGCCACTACCTTGAGTGACTATCCCGCGGCCTGCGAGATCGAAACTACGTTGGGCTTGATCTCGGCTGCTACTACGCAGTTGCGCCCATTATTCTTGGCGCGATACAGTGCGGCATCGGCAATCTGAATCATCTCTTCGTAGTTCGTCGGGAATCCAGCGGCGACTCCGAAGCTGGCCGTGACAGAAAATTTCCGTTCACCTTCGCCAAGCATTGCATTCGCAAGAATCATGCGCAGATGCTCCGCGCGATCGCGTGCGGCTTCGAGATTCGAACCGGGCAGAATCAGAAGGAACTCTTCACCGCCATACCGACCCACCCAGTCGTAACTGCGCACGGCCCGCTGGAAGATTGCACCTGTCTCCCGCAGTGTCATGTCGCCGGAGACGTGGCCCATCGCGTCGTTGATGTGTTTGAAGTGGTCGAGATCGGCCAGGATGAGTGCCATCGGACTGCCGTCGCGCATCGATCGATCGACCTCGCCGCGCAGACGCTCCACGATGATGCGGTGATTCCACAATCCCGTCAGGCCATCGTGTTCCGCAAAATGCCGCATCTGTTCGCGCGTACGAACCAGTTCGGTTTTCTCCTTCTCCAGATCCTTTGTGCGATCCTTGACAGCTTCTTCGAGTTGCCGCTTCTGGCGCACCAGCTGGCCAACGCGGCGCCGCCACGCCCAAACCAGCAGCACCAGACAAAGCGCTCCCAGGCCGCGCTTGAGATAGACGTTCTGCCACCACAGAGGAACGATGGTAAACGAGAACGAAGCAACCGGCGATACCGTGCTGCCGGCCGCATTCACGGCTTCCACCTCGAAGCGATAGCTTCCGGGCAGCAGGTGCCGATAGTGCACAGTCAGTTCACGAGAATCTTCCCAGCCTGAATCCTGCTCACCGATCAGCCGATATCGGATGGCGATATCCTGTGTGTCCTTGAACGACAACAGCGCCATCGAAACTGTGAGCGCATTTGAATTCCACTTCACCGAACCGCCGTCAGTCACGTCCACCGATCCGAGCGAAACCTGCGAGATAGCCGGGGGAGGTGGTGATCCCGCGAACGCGTTTTGCGGCGCCATCAGATGACTCAGGCCACCTGAAGTGCCGATCCACATGCTTCCATCGCGATCTTCGGAAATGGCAAAACTATCCGTGTCGTTCCAGATGAGTCCGTCATCTTGCGTGAAACTGCGCCACATCTGTCCGTCGTACACCGTCACACCAGCGTCTTCGCCGACCCACAGCCACCCGCGATGATCCACCAGCAACGAGACAATCTCTTCCGACATGAGCGGCGGACGGCCGATGTGCTCCGCGCTGGCTATCTTGAACCCGTTGACCCGTAACTTCATCAGGTCCTGCGATGGACCCGCTGCCCACAAATTTCCATGCAGATCGATTGCAATCAGATCCGGCTTTATGCCGAACCCCGCGGCATCAATGGCATGCCAGCCATTGGAATCGAACTTGAAGATCCCTTGATCCGAAGCGGCCCACAAATCTCCCTTCGCATCCTTGCACATGTTCGTGAATCGGAGAGCGCTCTTCGGAAAGGCCGTTGATATCACTGGTTCCGGCTCCGCCTTCGGGTCAGATGGATTCACCGTGTACAACCCGCTCACAGTGGCGATCCACATCCGTTTTGGGCCGTCCACGAGCAGCCCATATACTGCCGGCATTTTCTCTTGTCTGCCGGCGAGTGTTTTGGGATCGATCCGGGTGAGGCTCCCCGCCATACTCCCCATCCAGATACCACCATCGGCGCTAATTTCCAACGAGCCGGCGCGCGAAACTTGAAATTCCGGCGAGTGCCAGATCTTAGGCGCATTGCCGCCAGCGGGAATCCAATTCAACCCGGTTTCCGTACCCACCCACATGCGTCCCTGGCGATCGCGAATCGAAGCCCACACCAGGTTGTCCTGCAGGCCATCCGCCTGCGTGTAAGCCTCCCAGCGATCTTCACCGACCCAGCGTTTCAAACCGTGCCCAACAACCCCCATCCAGATCGATCCTTCGCGGTCGACAAACAAACCCTGTACCTCGAAAGGCGAAATGCCATTGCGTTCCGTCACGAAACGCCAGTGATCGTTCTCCCACAGCACAATCGACGAGCCCTGTGCAGTCAGGATTCGCCCTTGTGAATCTTCAGCCAGCAATGGATACGGCTCCGCATTGGATTTGCCAGGCAAATCCCGCAAGTCAGCGCGGCTTCCATCCGGCGCGAGTTCCGCAATATGTTGATTGCTGCGAAGCCAGATGTTGCCATCGCGCGCGACCATCATGGTAAGCCACTGCTCTTCAGGGAGACCGAGAACCGTGCGCATCTGCGTAGTGCGGCCTTTTTGCATCCGGCACAGGTCCTTGTCGCAGCCGTACCAGAGCGATCCATCTGGGCCATAGAGAACGCTCCAGATGAACGTGCCTTGCAGGTTAAATGGCTCCGCAGCCCACTCGTCATGGCCGCGCCTGCGCAGCACAACTCCGCGGCTGCTCGAAACCGTCACGACCTCATCAGGTTTGTTCGAGGCAAATGTAGTTCCGGTTGGATGAGTGAACTCGTTCAGTGCGTATGGGAGTTTGAGATGCGCAAACTGTCCGTCTTTGCGCGCGAAGTAAACACCCGCCGTGGTGCCCACCCACAGCGTTCCATCCTGACTGACATACAGGTTGTCGATGATGCGATCCGGAATTCCCTGATTCGCCCCATAGCGCTGGAACTGGCTGCCGTCATATCGATACAGCCCATTCTGCGTGCCAACCCACAGATAGCCTGTGCGGTCCTGCTGAATAGCGGTGATGTTCAGATTTCCAAGACCCTGGGTATATTCGCGGAAGCTGTACCGTTGCGCCACGACTGACGCGCAGAAGGTGCATAGCAACGCCACTCGCGCGGCTAGACCCGCAAGAATCCTGACCGAGTTGGGTCTGCGATTCCGCAATGTGTGGTCTTCCTCACTGGACAGGGTGAGGGTCCTGCTCGCATAGGGGGTATCCTGAGCTTTCGACCGCCGGAATTCCCGACCCCATTCCATGCGCCGGACCTCGCCATCTTCAGTAACCCAACTATAGCGAGGAGCGTCCTCTCGGGACATGCCACTTTGGTCTAAGTTGTTGTCAGACAAAGGTGCACGGGTAATCCGGGGTACGTTACCACCGGCCAAGAAGGAGCAGAATCTTTATCTCTATGATTTCACCGGTGATGTCACTGAACTAGTCGCACACCAGCTCTGTTTCAGGAAACATGCCAGGAGCAGCTTCCCCGTCCTGTGCCGCAGGCGGCTCGGCGAAAAAGGCATTCACCCGGTCCAGCACTTCGGTCCCCGTCTTTGCCGAATAGATCGCCTTCCGCAGTTTGGCGCCCCCCGAAACTCCGTGCGTGAACCAGGTCGCAAACTGTTTCATCTTCCCGGCGGTCTCGCCCATCCGTGCATCACGTGGCAGTTCCCGTGTTGCTTCGGCTTCAGCGAGCAGCATCTCGAAATAGGCCCGGATCATGTGGTGCCGGTCAGAGAAGGTTGGCTGGTCGTAGTGCCTCGTGGCAGTGTATTGAGCAATCTGTCTGAAAATCCATGGGTTAGATGCTGCTGCTCGGCCGATCATAACGCCATTGCATCCCGTCTTCGCCACCATGGCTGCCGCATCCTCAGGTGTACGTATGTCTCCATTGCCGATCACCGGAATCCGAACCGCATCCTTGATCGCCGCGATCCACTCCCACCGTGCCTGCCCACTGTAGCCCTGCTCGCGCGTTCGGGCATGGAGGGCGACGGCATTCAGGCCCTCAGCTTCTGCCATCCGTGCCAGCTCCACGCACACGATCTGTGCATCATTCCAGCCCAGCCGGAACTTCACAGTGAAGGGAATGGTCACCGCTTTTCGGACGGCACTAAAGATCTCTCCAATCTTTGGCAGGTCACGCAGCAGGCCCGAACCGCCATTGCAGCCCACAACACGCTTTGCTGGGCAACCGAGGTTCAGGTCGACCGTGTCGAAACCTGTATCTTGCACAATTCGCGCTGCTTCCGCCAGTGTCTCGGCCTTTGACCCGAACAGTTGCGCGCCAATGGGGTGCTCATCGTCGTAGAACGTCAGGTAGCGACGTCGCTTCGATTCGCGCATACGCGAGAGCCCATCCGCCGACGTAAACTCCGTCATGAGCAGCCCACACCCCGACAGCCGATTCGTTACATCAGCTTCAACAGCCGCAATCTCGCCATCCTGATCCCTGTTCTCTGATCCCTGATCCCTGCTGAACAGGCTGGCATGTCGGATGAACCGTCTGAATACGGTATCCGTGACCCCAGCCATCGGAGCAAGCACCGTCGCGGGAGCCACGACAACCGGCCCGATTCGCATCTCGGCAGGCACACGAACTCCTTCGGGCATCGCGTGCTCGATGGGATTGTCCCAGTCCTTCTTTACCGTGAATCCCTTGCCAGCCACTTCATACCTCAATTCCAGATCACCCTGGCAATTCCGCAACCTGATAAACGAACGGCTTCCCTCTGGAACTCGGATTCCAACCTGCCTCGATTGCGAGTCGAATGTGTCCTTCTATCCTCTTCGGTTGAATATGTTGTTGCAAAGGCTCAATTCGGATCCATCCCGGTTTCTGCGTCTTAGCTGCCGGGTACTCAAGAAAAAGCTCCCGGAATGTTCCTTCCCCGGCCTTAACGTGAATTGAGATGCCCTTCCAACCTTCAGTTCCATACCACTGCTGCTCTCGATGCAAACGCCACTTCAGAGTGATTCCGTCAATTATCACGGCAGCTTCAATCGAGCGCTTCGCACGCGGCATGATCCTGTACTCCTGCTTCCAGCGAACGTCTCGATACTGGCGTCCCGGCCCGGAACACAACAAGGCCTCCGCACTCGGCGGAGGCCCACTATCTCAGAACTCCAGCAGCCTACTTCGCCGGAGCCGGCTTCTCAGCTTTGGCGTACTTACGGCGGAACCGCTCGACGCGTCCTGCCGTATCCACCAGGCGCTGCTTACCGGTAAAGAACGGGTGGCAGTTCGAGCAGATTTCCACGTGGATGTCGCCCTTGTGGGTCGACCGGGTCTCAAAATTGTTTCCGCAGGCGCACATAACCCGCACTGCATTGTAGTTGGGGTGGATTTTTTCCTTGGGCATCTAAAGACAGACCTTTCCTGCAATCTTCCTTACCTATTGTATTGAGATTCACGGGGCAGCGCAACGATTCAGGCTGCAACCGACGGGCTATCCCCTGTCTGCTCAACCGCAAGCCCATCCCCCGCCGGCTTCAACAGTGGCCAGCCCTTGCGCAGCACAAAGTCCAACCATGCCCCGGCCATCTGCGAGGTCACCACCGCCGCCACCACCAGCGTTGTATAGAACTGTGAACTGATGATCCCCGCATCGTAGGCCACGCTGGCCAGCACGATCCCCGGCCCGCCTCGCGCATTCGTCGTAATCGCCAGATTTAAAAGGTCCAGTCCGCGGAAGCCCGCGATCCGTCCCGCCAGCGAAACGGAGGCAATTTTCACCGCGCAGGTCCCAAGGATAAATACCGCCAGCATCCCCCAGGACACACCTCGCGCAAGGTCAAGCTTCAGCCCGACAATCGCGAAGTACACAGGAACAAATACCGCAAACGCCACCTTCCCGATCGAGTCCAGTGCGTCGGCAAAAAGCCGCCGTTTCTTGTGCACCACCGCAAACCCTGCCAGAAACGCCGCAAACACGATGCTCACGTCCAGCGCTCCAGCCAGTGCGCAGTAGGCCAGCAACACGCCAATCGCATACCCCACCGGGCTCGTCTTTGCGATGACGTTGAACTCGGACTTATTGATCCTCTTCACGATCCGCGGCACCAACGTGAGTCCGAGCGCGAAGAAAGCGACTGTCAACCCAAGATGCATCGTCATCTTGCGCGGATCAAGCGCCTGCTTGCCCGCCGCAGCCGTTGCCATCGCCAGCGCCAGCCACAAAACGATATCTTCGAGAACCGCGACACCCAGCACCAGCCGCGCAAAGCGCGTGTGCAGGATTTTCAGGTCGCTGAAGATTTTTGAGACCACCGGAACCGATGTGACCGCTACGCCAACGGCAAGGATGATGATCATCGAGAGCCGGTTCCCATTGGGCCCTTCCAGCGACGGCCGGATCAGCATGGGCGCCAAAAGCAGCCCGAGTGCAAAAGGCAGCCCTGTCCCAACCATCGTCAGCCAGCCCACCTCGCGCCGCTCCTCACGCGTGAATAGCTGTTGTGTCTCAGCTCCGCTCAGGAACATCAGCAGCAGCAGACCGAGCCAGTAGATAAACTCAAGCACGTCGCTCTTATGCAGCGCCGATTGCGTCAGATTGGCGATTGCCGGGAACCGCCCCAGCAATGCCGGCCCGAGTACCACGCCGGCAAGGATCTCGCCGATGACTTTGGGCTGCCGCATCTTGACGAACAGCGCGCCAAGAAGTTGCGCAAGCCCAACGAGCAATAAAAGAACAAAAAGAACGGAAGTTAGAGAAGAAGTGGACAAGAGGCAGGCACCTTTTAAGTCAGATGCACAGAACCTGAGTTCCTACTGCCCTCGAAGCTTGGAGTTGCCGGATTTCTGCCACAAATGCGTTGTCCGCTAAGGCTTGCTTCTTGGCGATGAGCTCTGATTTTCCACGGAGAAGTGAAGTTGCCAGGACAACGGGTACTTAGGTCCTGTCCTCCAAATGCAGGGAACGAGTGCAAGCAAATTGACAAGGGGTAAAGCTATGGGACTGATTACGCCCAACGACTTTCAGAGTCTTCGTGAACTCTACACGGCACAACTTCGTTACCTGCTCTCCACCGAGAATCAGATCGTCGATGGACTTCCCAAGATGATTGATCACGCAGAAGAGCCTCAACTCAAGCAGGCTTTTCAATCGCACTTGCAGGAAACTCGCGTTCACGCGCAACGCATCCAGCGCCTGTTGACCGACGTGAAGGGTAATGCTCACGATAAGAAAGATCCGATTCTCACTGCGATCGTCGGCTCCGGCGAAAACATCACCAAGGAAACCGATCCCGGTTCAGTCCGCGATGCCGGTCTCATCGCTACAGCCCAAAAAGTCGAACACTACGAAATTGCTTCCTACGGCAGTGCCCGCGACTGGGCAGAAACCCTCGGCCTGACCGAACACGCGCAGATTCTGCAACAGACTCTCGACGAAGAGAAGCACGCCGACCGCCTGCTCACAGAAATCTCGCACAGCGCTAATCCGAAGGCTCAGCGAGAGTCGAGAGCCACAGCTGCTGCCTGAAACGAATCCTCATACCCGAATGCCCATCCGTTTCACGGATGGGCATTCAACGCCGATAAATGCGTTGTGAGTCCATCTGCTCCGTCCTGTGTGTCCCATCGGCTCACTGCGGTATGGGCATTCACCGACCTCCGGAATCTAGGTTGCCAGTACTCAGTTACCAAAAGTCGATTTCTGAACAACCTTGCACCTTTTAATCTGCAGATAATTCTTGCTCCCTCAAGGTGCGAGATCCGGGCATAGCCTCCATGAACGCGTTAACCACGTTCAAGTGGAGCCAACGTCCTCAGTTGGATGCTACCGAGACGCATAACTGGTCTTCAAAGGAAGAGCTCGTATGGCACCGGTCTACGGTCCTTTCGCACTTTTGACCATACAGAGCTAAAGGGACGGGTACATGGCCGCCGCCATTCTTCATTTCGGACAGGAGATTGATGAGTGCTTCCCTCTTCTGAGGCAGAGGGGTTATTCCATCCATTGTGTCCAGAACGGTTTCGATCTCCATCACGCCCGTCAATCTGGAGCCGGCTATGACCTTGTCTCTTCGACCGATATCGAAAATGAAGATAGCTGGCTTGCTGCTGACGAAGCCAGAAAGCACTTGCTCGTTCCTGCGATACTCTTCCACGTGAAAGCCGATCTTCAGTCCCCGCAGGGGAAGCAGGGATTAGCAGAATCTGAGAATTCTGACTATGACCTCGTGATACAGGCAGATGATTCGTCGCAGTGCTGGATCGCTAGCGTCGACGAATTGGTCCTTCTCGGACAGAGACTTCGAGGCGCCTCGCAACGCCTCACGGCAAATTCAAAACAGCTTAGACAGCAAGCTGCAATCACAATCGAAAAAACGCGAATGGAGATCGAGCGAGCGAAGGCGCAGTTTGAACAAAACCACCTGTCCCTCCCGATTCCGAATATGCTCGCCGATCGTATTCTGAAGTGCAAATCATGTGGAGAGAGTTTCGTCTTTCACGCCGGTGAACAGCTCTTGTTTCAGCTTCACCGCTTGATGCATGTCCCCGACAAGTGCAGCAGATGCAAATCCGATCGCAGAGCCTTGTGAGTTGTCAGTCTGAATCTTCTCCGGAGACCGTCTTGCCATTCACCTGAGGTTTGACATCGAACCTCCATGCATCCTGGCCGAAAAAAATCACGCCGATTTGCAGATCATTTCGCGCTTTTATTCATAATGGAACCAGAGACTGTAAATAATGCGTTCTATCAGTCCATAGAACCGGCAAATTCCGCTGCTTTAGAAGGGAAGACTCACGCTAAACCTATTGTTTAGACACGCTTGTCGCGAAGTACCTTTGCTTGGATATACTTGGAGCGCACACCCGCCGCTAACCTACTGAAAGTAGGGATACTTGCTGACACAGATAGGGGAGGGGGTACCGAGTTCTCGGTGCATCTGCCGCGGATTCCAGAACTAAAAACGGAAACCAGAAAACCGAAAGCTAAAGCCCGTTCACCTCATCGCCGTCGCGATCCCAGCTTCTACCAGTGGCGCCATCATTTGATATCCAGCATCCGTGGGGTGTACTCCGTCCTTGCTTAGATTCGCCGGCAGTCCGTCACGCGCGTCCTTCATCGCCGTGTGGTAGTCCACATACACATGCTTATGCTGCGCGGCATAGTTCTTGATCCACGCATTCAGCGCGTCGATCTTGGGCGCAGGCGTCAACCCCGGTTGCCACGGATAGTCATACGCCGGCAAGATCGAACACAGCACTACAGCGATGTGGTTCTGCGCCGCCATCTCTGCCATCGCCGCGATGTTGTTTTCCGTATCCTCCGGCGTCATCGGCCCCGTGTTCCCGGCGATGTCATTCGTTCCGGCCAGAATGACTACGACTTTGGGCTGCAGATTGATCACATCCTGGTGGAAGCGCAGAACCATCTGCGGGGTGGTCTGCCCGCTGATGCCGCGGTTGATATATGGCTTCGCTGCAAACACACCGCCGGGCTTGTCCACACCGGAGGGTGCATCGAAGTGCCAGCCCTCAGTGATCGAGTCGCCCATGAAGACGACGCGCTTCTCGCTCGCCGCGGGAGGACCGAGTGTCGCGTCGGCCTCCTTGAACCGCTCGAGCCAGGGAAAATCCGTGAGCAACTTCTGGTCGTGCTTGCGCCAGTAGTCGTTGTCAGGATGTTTCGGCGCAACCTGCGTCGCGGCAGGCGCCTTCGTCTCCGGCACGTTACCCGTCGGCTCCTGCGCAGGCTGGGCAGGAGGCGTCTGTCCCGCAAGAAGGATTGGTCCGGCAACAGCGGCAAGCATCGCAACAGCTACACGCAAGGAGACTGGATTCATGAAGACAAGCCTTTCAAGCAGGTGAAATCAGCGAACTCCCAATCTTACCTCCCGCGACTGTCCATGCGGATCGGTCAGTGGCTGTCATCTTGAATAAATGAGATTATCGAAAAATGCCCACGTACTACAGGCCGACTGAACACCGTGGCAAGCGCGTGGTGTACAAATCCACCGACCCGGATGAGCCGAAGAGGGATCGCAGAAAGATGATCCTGTTCTTCGGTGTTGTTGCCTTCTTTGTCCTCGTGGCGACCGCAATCGCCGTCTTTCTGAAATAGCCATCGGCCGACCGGTCTTTTCCACGATCAGCCCCATCTTTCCCACCGCAACGCACCCGCGCCGATTGCGCTAGGCTGAGGAGAGCAATGAGCACGTGCCCCATCTGCGACGGCATCGGCCTGATCCGCGTGAAATCCGACGCGGGCCTCTGGATCTCGCGTCCATGCGACTGCCAGCAGTCGCAGCGCGAAGAGCGCCGTGTCGGCGCCGCCCACATTCCTGAGCGTTATCGCCACTACACGCTCGACGGCTACGAGACTGACTTCCGCGGAGCCAATTCGACCCTCGGTAAAGGGCTGCTCACTGCTCGCAGATTTGTCGACGAGTTCCCGCACGATACCGGCGGCAAGGGCCTGCTCTTTGCCGGCTCCATCGGCGTCGGCAAGACGCATCTCGCCGTTGGCGTGCTTCGCCGTCTCGTGCAGGAGAAAGGTTGCAAAGGCCTGTTCTGCGACTATCGCGAGCTGCTCAAGAACATCCAGAACAGCTACAACCCACAAGTCAATACGACCGAACTCGAACTCCTGAAGCCCGTCTTCAATGCCGACGTCCTCGTGCTCGATGATCTCGGCGCGCAGAAGCCGAACGAGTGGGTCTGGGACACCGTTGCGCTCATCCTCAACACCCGCTACAACGACAAGCAGACCACCATTATCACCACCAACTATGCCGACCTGCCCGCAGGCGGCGGAACGCTCAGCAGCGTCGAACGCGCCGCGCGCGAGCAGACTCTGGGCGATCGCATCGGCGACCGCATGCGCTCCCGTCTTGCCGAAATGTGCGTAAAAGTTGAGATGACCGGCGAAGACTTCCGCCAGACAGTCAAGCGCGCCCGCTTCGGATGAATTAGCTGCCTGGCTGCCCCACATCTTACGTTTGCGATCTGGGAAACGCGTCAGAGGCGTTTCCCCCGAGTCCCGCTTCTGAGACCTGGGAAAGACAGCGCCATAAGGACAGAATTACTCGGTATCCGCTTTCTTCTGCTCCGGCGCCTTCTCCGGAGTCGTCAACGGTTTGATGATGTCATCCAGATACGTCGGCGTTCCCTCTACTCGCTCCAGCGCCGGATAGCGCTCACCCTCGTGATATTCAATTTGCATGGTGGAAACAAACGAATCCGCCTGCACAATCACGCGAATTGATTTTGCTGGATCCTTTGCTTCCCGAATCGCCTCCCGCAGCGCATCGGCAGAGTAGACCTTGTCGTTCACCGCCATAAGCTTCTCGCCCGGCGCAAGTCCCGCCTTGTCGGCGGGCCCGTTCCACAACACATCGGCAATGGTCCCATCGGCACCGAGCCGCAAGCCGATCGAATACCAGCAGTCGATGCCTCCGCCGCGAGGGCCTTCTGCCGCCTGGATCATCTTTTCTGACTTCGTCGGTTTGTCGCGATAAACGAGCTTGTACCCGCCCTGCTCAAGCCCCGCCACATCGGCTCGCGTATTGATTCGGTCTACGCGATCATGGAGGAACTTCGCCCAGTCATACGGCACAACCTGGTTGAGATCCTGCACCAGCTCATCGAAGGTGTAGGTCACGATCAGCGGCCCTGTGTTGCCGCCCTTGCCGAGAAAGATCTTAACGAATTCATTCAGGGATTTTTGATTGCCGGTTATTTTCCGGATCAGCGTATCCGCATCGAGCCAAAGCAGCTCGCCTTCGAAGTAGTAGTCCTGACCTCGTTTCCAGTTCGACCACGTGGGATTGCCGCCACGCAACACGCTTGCCGCCACCGCTGTGTCTTCTGTAGACCGCCAATCCCGTCCGCGGGTGTAGTCCAGCTCGGCGGCAACCATCGCAACCGTGTCCTTGTACTGATCAGGCGTCTTCAGCCCCGACCGCGCCGCCAGCACATCGCCCCAATACTGCGTCATCCCTTCGTAGACCCACAGCAGCCCGCCATGCATCGGAGTAGCAAAGTCCGGCTGATACAGCCCCGCAGGCCGGCGGTACTTGCCGTTCCAGGAATGCGTGAATTCGTGCGACAGCAGATCCGCCTCCGGCAGCTGGTGCGCATCATCCGCGTATCCCTTCTCGCCCACGCCATTGTCTGACGACTGCCCGTGCTCCAGTCCCATCCCACCGGCTACATCCGACAACGTCAGCAAAAAGTGATACTCGTTGTAGTGATGCGACGCATAGAGCGCATCGGCCTCTCGCACCAGGTTGGCGATTTCAGCCAGCACCGCCGGTCGCAGATTCGCATCCTCCGGCGCATCAGCCGCCACGTCGAGAAAGTGCTTCGGCGAGATCGTCGCCGCCAATGGATACTCGTGAAAGTAAAGTCCCGTTAGAACCGGCGAATCCTCCAGCTGCTCAACGGTGGTCGTCTCGAACCTGATTACGGCGCCCGCCGCCGGCACAGGATAAGACCCGCCGCCGACTGGCTTCAGCGCGGTCCCGATGCCCCAGCCCGCAGGAACCTTCACCGATGGCTGAATAGGAATGTCCTTCACCGGTATATGCGCCGGATAGAGCATCAGCGCCTCCCACTCCAGGGCTGCGAGCCTTTGAGAAACCCGGCGTGCGGCAATTGACTCCACATGCGCGTGCAATGTGGTCACTCCGGGAGGAACCGTTAGATGGTACTCGTACATTTCGACGTCATCACGTCGCCACTCGAGAGGTTTGCCGTTCGCCTTGAACACCACGCTTGTCACAGCGGCCGGCCCGCCAGGCATATGATGTCCAGGAATCCACTCCGGCGAGATCAGAGCCAGCGGTCCTGCCGAGACCGGGAAGTCAATATCCGCATGAAATAGCTTACGCGGCGCGTCAGTCAGGTCCGCAGTGATCTCGATCGGCGCCTTCTGTGCTCTTGCGATGGAAACGCCCAGCGCGATCAATAGCAGAGCAGGGAATTGCGCGGCACATCGCTTCAACACGACCATTGAGAGGGAACCTCCTAAAAGGATCAGGTTATCCCACGCGCCGAGCGCCATATTTTGCCGTCTGAGACGCAACCGGGCTATCCGCTGTTTCGACCCAACCTCGTGTTCGATCGGTATGCGATTATTCGAAGGTCAGGAAGCTCTTGATTCGCCCCGCAATGGTTGGCGGTCCTTTGTCGTGCGCCAGCACCATTCGGCCATCCCCGGGTACCCAGACTTCCTCTCCTGTCGAACTAGCATTGAAGAGTCCGAGCCGGTGCTTTTCGGCAAGCCGCGCCACGGTCATATATGCAGCTTCTGACTTCGACCAGGCAAATGACGCATAGATGAAGTCCCGACCGATCGCATAATCACTACTCGAGTTTTCGTCCGCCCGCGGCTCGTCCAATGAGATCGGCCGATTCATCGGGGGAAACATCTGCACAATGTCGTGGAACCAGGCCCGCAAGTGATCGGTGGTGTTCGCCGGATCGTCGTACCCGTGGTCTTCGCTCCACTTCGTCTGCCGCACATACCAGTCCAGGAACTCATCGTGTTCTGCTGGGACGGCTTCTGGCTCGAAGACCATAAGGTCGTAGCTCATAAACTGATGCTATCCGGTCACCCCGCCTTATGCCTCCCTAAGGGGCAAAATTCGGACCACATCTCGTGAGCAACCTATTTCCCTGATTGTGCCCTTACGCTCCGCGTGTTAAAAGCAGAAGAACAATGCAAGTACATGTCGCTGGAGAGGATGCGCAAACGGGATTCTAACACCAACTGGATCGGGAGAAACTGAAGACGCATGAGCTCCGGGCCTGTCGCGGATTTGCAAGAACTGTACGGGGATTATCCGCTCGACCACGCATACGATGAGATGCGTGAGCCGTCGGGCACGGTTCGCCCTGCATATCGCGCACTGGCGGAGACGCTCGCCCGCCTTCCGCAAGATGAGTTACAGCGGCGCAAGCAATCTGCGGAGCTGTCGTTTTTCACCCAGGGAATCACCTTTACCGTTTACGGCCGCGATGAAGGAACCGAAAAAATTTTCCCCTACGATCTGCTGCCGCGACTGATCACATCGCAGGAATGGGACCGCGTCGAACGCGGGCTCACCCAGCGCATCACAGCGCTGAACCTGTTTCTGCGTGACGTCTACTCCGAAGCCAAGATTCTCAGCGACCACATCGTCCCACGCGACCTTGTCTACAGCTGCAAGCACTATCGGCGCCAGATGCGGGGACTTCAGGTCCCGCGCAATGTCTACATCTCCGTCGTAGGCTCCGATCTCCTCCGGTTGAACTCCGGCGAGTTCGTCGTCCTGGAGGATAATTTGCGCGTGCCCTCCGGCGTGAGCTACATGCTCACCAACCGCCGCGTAATGAAGCGCACCTTTCCGCAGCTCTTTCATAGCTACGGAGTCCGTCCCATCGAGCACTACCCGCAGCTTTTGCTATCGACATTGCGCTCCCTCGCTCCCGAAGGACGTCCCGAGCCGAACATCGTCTTGCTCACTCCTGGCGTTTTCAATTCTGCTTACTTCGAACACACCTACCTCGCCCGACAGATGGGCGTTGATCTCGTCGAGGGCCGCGATCTGGTCACGCACGACAACATCGTCTACATGCGTACTACCGATGGACTGAAGCGCGTCGACGTCATCTATCGCCGCGTGGACGACGACTTCAGCGACCCACTCATCTTCCGCGGCGACTCGATTCTAGGCTGTTCAGGACTCTTCAATGCCTACCGTGCGGGCAACGTCACGGTTACCAATGCATTCGGAACCGGCCTTGCCGACGACAAAGCACTGTATGCCTATGTGCCTCACATCATCCGCTACTACCTCGATCAAGATCCCATCATCAACAATGTTGAGACATTTCTTCTCACCGAAGACAGCCAGCGGCAGCACGTTCTTGCCAACCTCGACAAGCTCGTCATCAAAGCGGTTGGCGAGAGCGGGGGGTATGGCATGCTGATCGGTCCGCACTCCACCGCGAAGCAGCGGAAGGAGTTTTCCGACCGGATCGAGGCAAACCCACGCAACTACATCGCGCAGCCTACGCTCGATTTCTCACGGGCGCCTTGTCTCATCGGCGATCATCTAGAACCGCGACACGTCGATTTGCGGCCCTACATCCTCTATGGCGACAAAATCAACATCGTTCCCGGAGGCTTGACCCGGGTTGCCCTCGAAAAGGGTTCGCTCGTGGTCAACTCTTCCCAGGGCGGCGGAAGCAAGGACACATGGGTGCTGGAGTAACGATCAGTCATCGACTTCCGGAGGCGACAAAGATGCTATCGCGCGTTGCCGACAGCCTCTACTGGATGAGCCGCTATCTCGAGCGCGCAGAGAACACGGTGCGCCAACTAGATGTGGCCATGAGCCTGATGCTCGACTCTGGCGGAGCCAGTGCCGAAACGCATTGGCAGCGCCTCGTCGCGGCCTTGGGGAAACCAGCGGGTTTCGAATGGAACGGTGATGCAGCGTCTAGCGCTCAGAAACTTATATTCGACAAGCACCATCCTGCCTCTGTCACCTGCTGTATCGACGCGGCCCGCGAGAACGCCCGCCAGATTCGCGAAGAAATCTCCACGGAACAATGGCAGCGCCTGAACCGCCTCTATCACCAGATGCACGCGCCGCACACTGAAATGCAGTTCCGCTCCAGCATCAATGATGTCCTTGGCTCGATCATTGACGCTATCCATCTATTCAAGGGCGTTAGCGACACCACGATGATTCACGGCCAGGGGTGGCACTTCATCCGCCTTGGCCGATATTTGGAACGGGCGTATGCCATCGCAACCCTGCTCGAGGTTAATCAGCCACACCTTGTTGCGCGCGAGCGCGATTACTCCGGTTATCAATACCTTGAACTCGTTGGCTTACTCCGCTGCTGTACCGCATTCGAGGCCTATTGCCAGGTCTATACAGCGGATCTGAGCCCTGACCGGATTCTGGAATTCCTTCTCCTGAACCGCGACTTCCCCCATGCCATCCGCTACTCGGTTGACGGCGTGCGCCAGGCCATTCAATCCATCCAGCACACGGGAGGACGTCGTCCTCCTGACGAACTCACAGCCAGCATCGGCCGGCTCCACGCGATGCTGAGCTTTAGCTCGATCAGTGAGATTCTCGGCGGAGATGCTGCCGCGTTTCTCCACACCATCCGCAAGCAGTGCATGAGCATTCACGAACTCATGTATCGCTACTACATCCAGTACTCCATTCAATCTGCTCTGGCCATCTAGGTTCGATGCGATGAATTTTTACTCAGTCCGTCACCTCACGCGCTATCGCTATTCGCAGCCTGTCAGCGAGAGCATCATGGAAACGCGGATGCATCCGCGCTCCGATTCTCAGCAGCACTGCCTGGCCTTCTCGCTTTCCGTCAGCCCGCGATGCCGCGTCTTCACTTACCATGACCACTTCGGCAATAATGTTCATCATTTCGACATTCCCGGAGACCACAGTCAACTCGTTATCGTCGCGGAGTCTGTGGTCGAGCAGCAGCCGATGCCGGAGGTCCCGAGTTTCCTGTCGTTCGATGCCTGGCAGGCTCTGGATGCCATGGTCAACTCCGGAGATTACTGGGAGATGCTTCTGCCCAGTCAATTCGCGGCCGAAACCCCGGCGTTGCTGGATCTCGCCACGCGCCTCGAGGTCACTCGCCGTGATGACCCTCTGAAGCTGGTTCACGAACTCAACCAGCGCCTCTTCGAATACTTTGAATACGTGCCGCGCTCCACGCGGGTGGACTCGCCGATTGACGAGGCGATTACAAACCGCCGCGGCGTCTGCCAGGACTTCGCTCATACCATGATCGCCTTGCTCCGGCACGTTCGAATCCCGGCGCGATATGTTTCCGGCTATCTTTACCGGAGCCGCGAAGATCACGACCGCTCAACGCCCGATGCCAGTCACGCCTGGATCGACGTCCTGATGCCCCACTTGGGCTGGGTTGGGTTCGACCCGACCAACAATCTCGTCGCCCAACAACGACATATCCGCACGGCTATTGGCCGCGACTATGCTGACGTGCCGCCAACTCACGGAATATTCCGGGGAAAGACCTCCAGCGAACTTTATGTCGCCGTTCACGTTGAGGCCAAAGATACGGCTCCCGCTCTTGACCGGAAAATGCCGATTCCTGAGGATTGGTCGGTTCTCGTCGAGCGCGCCCAACAGCCCCCCGAAGCGCCCACCCCGCTCATCGACCTCCAGCAGATGCAGCAGCAACAATGAGACCAAATGGCTTTTTCGCGTGACGAAAGCGGATAAATGCGGGATAGATAGCATTTTTTATTGAATCTTGATTGGTTGACCGAATAGATTAGTTCCACATCCCCTGACCCGGCGATCGGTGCCGGCGTCTCCAGTTCGACGTTCAAAGTGGGCACTTTCTGATCCAGCGGGCCTGTTCTCGACAGAGAGCGAAGATCTCCAGTTCACTCAGGCTTTTCGCGGGCGAGAAACACCAGCGGTCCTTTGCAGAGAAAACAACAAGTCACGTACGTCTTTTGGAGGAACAGCCGTGAAGAAATCCCTAGCGGGATGGATACTCCTTTGTATCCTTTCCACCGTCACCCTCTCCTTTGGCCAGATCGCAACCACCTCACTCCGCGGCACAATCAAGGATCCTTCGGGAGCGCTCGTGCCCGGCGCGAAGGTCACCATTACCGACCCCGGAAGCGGAACATCTCTTTCAAGAGTCGCTGACAGCTCTGGCTCGTACGTGTTTGCGCAGATCCAGCCGGCCAAATACACCATCACGGTGGCCGCCGCGGGTTTTGGCGAGCAGAGCAAGACAGCGGAACTGCTGGTCAACCAGCCTGCATCCATTGACTTCACACTCACCGTTCAGACCAGCACGGTTACCGTCGACGTCTCCGCCGAGGCCCAGACTCTGAATGTCTCTGACGCCTCTCTCGGCAACGCTACCCAGAACGCGACGATCCAGGCCCTGCCCTCTGAAGAGCGCAACATCCCCGACCTGCTCTCTCTGCAGCCCGGCGTCATGTTCCTTCCAGCAGCCAGCATCGGCGCAAATGACCCCCGTAGCGGCGCGGTCAATGGCGGCCGCTCCGACCAGGGCAACGTCACCATAGACGGCATCGACGACAATGACCAGGTTAATGGCTACGCCTTCACAGGTGTACTCCGCCAGACCCAGGACTCAATCGAAGAGTTCCGTGTCGTAACCGGAAATTCCAATGCCGACTCCGGCCGCTCCTCCGGCGCCCAGGTCAGCATGGTCACCAAGGGGGGCTCCAACAAATTCCACGGCGCCGCATATGAATACAACCGCAATGGACTCGGCACCGCCAACGACTGGTTCGTCAAGCAGGGCGAGTTAAACAACGGCGAGCCGAACGTCCCCGGCAAGCTTATCCGCAACATCTTTGGCGCCGACCTCGGCGGTCCGCTCGTCAAAGACAGGCTCTTCTTCTTCGCGAATTGGGAAGCGCTGAGACGCCGTGAATCTGCATCGGTCATCCGAACCGTGCCAACCGCCAGCTACCAGCAGGGACAGATACTGTATCCCAGCGCAGATGATCCGAACGGCAACCCCGTCACCCTCGCCGCCGCCGATATCGCAGCGCTCGATTCAGGCTGCCAGGTCTGCAACACCGCCGATTATCCCAATCCTCCTGGCCCGAATCCCAATTCCTTGGCCCTCTTCAACTCGTTTCCGGCAGCCAACGGAACCGCGGCCGGTGACGGTCTCAACGAGGGTTCCTATTCGTTCTCGTCTCCCAACCCCTTCGACGAGAACACGTACATCGCCAAGTTTGACTTCATTCCCTCTGACAAGCACCGCATCTTTGTCCGCGGCCAGTTGCAGAAGGACACCTCCGGCGACGTCGAGCAGTTTCCCGGGCAGGGTCCCTCGGTTCTGAGATCCTCCAACAACAAGGGCATCATCGCCGGAGACGCCTGGACCATCACGCAGAACTTAGTCAACGATATCCGCTATGGATTCATCCGGCAGGGCAACAGCGCCGCAGGCGTGGGCAAGGGCGATTACATTGACTTCCGCTTCCTCAGCACCCCGACGTCGGAGAGCCGCTCAACTATTAGCAGCGTGCCCGTAAACAACCTCATCGACAACCTGAGCTGGACCAAGGGCAACCACTCCCTACAGTTCGGAGTGAACTGGAGGCTCGTACATCAGAACCACTCCAGCGATGCAAATTCCTACAGCAACGCCAGCACCAATCCCTTCTGGCTCTCCGGCAACGCACCCGGCGCCGACCAGGTTGACGGCGGATTTCTCAACTCCTATAACATCGCCTTCGCCAATATGGTCGGTACCGTCACGGAACGCAATGACATCATCAACTACAAGATCTCCAGCCCTACATCTGGCGAGCTTCTGGCGGATGGCGCTGCAATCGATCGCCACTTCAAGGCCAACGAATTGGAAGGTTATGCTCAGGATGCGTGGCGCATACGCCCCAACCTGACATTGACCTTCGGCGTGCGCTACTCCTGGCTCCAGACTCCGTGGGAGACCAAGGGGCAGGAAATCGCTCCGACCATCGACACTCACGCCTGGTACCTCAAGCGGGAAGCGGCGGCGGAACAGGGCCAGATCTACGAAGAGGACCTGACATTCGCCCCCACCGGACCCTTCTACAACAAGCCTGATTACTACCCCTCGAACAAGGCGAACTTCGC
>Ga0068864_100000572_pt1 | contig 31295 bp, 27 predicted proteins | sample KBSSwiS72_FD_66586 | JGI IMG/M metagenome (GOLD analysis project Ga0068864, IMG submission 66586) | Switchgrass rhizosphere microbial communities from Kellogg Biological Station, Michigan, USA - KBS Switchgrass S7-2 | ecosystem: Host-associated > Plants > Roots > Rhizosphere > Soil ...
GGCCCCAGTACGCCTCGTGGTCATGCTCGGCCTCGGCCACCAGACGGCGGTAGGCGTCCATGCCGGAGACCCAGGCGTTCTTCACCGCCCGCTCCGGCGGCTCGTAGACGTGCAGTTCGGCGCTCATGGACTTCTTCTCCCGGGGTTGGCGTGGCTCCCGCTCTTTTTACCTCATGTCCCGCCAACGCCCATCGGGGCTGCCGAGCATCCCGGTCGCACTCGCACCCGAAAGACGCTCGCCGCTAGCGCGGCGGTGCGGCGCATTCGGCCGATCGGCCGGCCTGCTCAAGATAGGCGATGAGGTCGGCCCGCTCCTTCGCATCGGCGATGCCGTCGTAGGTCATCGCCGTCCCCGGCATCGCCTTCATCGGCGCCGCCAGGAAACGGTCGAGCGCGCGCTCCGACCAGACGATCCCGGAGCGCTTCATCGCCGGCGAATAGACGAAGCCGGGAACGCTGCCGGCAGGCCGGCCGATGAGGCCGCAGTGGCGCGGCCCGACCCGGTCGTAGGCCAGGGCATGGCACGCCAGGCAACGACCGTACACCTGCTCGCCGCGGACAGGATCGGGCGCCGCGGCCGCCGGCGCGACGACAGCCAGCACCAGCACCGCCGTCGGTGCCAGGCGGAAGAGGCGCATCAGGCGACGAACGCGGCCGGCACCGGCGTCTCGCCGAGCACCTGGCGAAGGATCGCCCAGTGCATCGCCTCGTCGCCGAGGATGCTGGCCGCGGCCTTGGCCAGATCGCGATTACCGAACAGCGGCACCGCGCCGAGATAGGCGCTGACCGCGCCTTGCTCGAGCTTGGCGGCGAAGCGAAGCACGTCGGCCTGCGCCTTCAGCTGCGCCACCGGGAAGTCGTACTTCGCCTTCGCGGCGACGGGCTTGCCGCCGAGCTTCTCGACCGTCTTGGACAGCAGATCGGCATGCTCCTTGTGATGGGCCTGGAATGCCAGCGCCAGGTCCAGCGCGGGCTTTTGCAGCAGCTTGCTCTCGGCACCCAGCTGATAGGCGGCGATCGCCTCCAGCTCGGCGCCGAGGGCGGTGTTGAGGATCTGCGCGTCGCCTGCCGTCGCCGGATCGGCCGCCGCGGCGAGCCGGTGGTTGCCAGCAAGCAGCGCCACCGCGGCGCCGGACAGCACCCGGCCGGACCGGCCGAGAAAAAGGCGCCGGGCGGTCGCCGGGTCGGGCATCGAGAAGAAGGACATGAAGGTCTCCAGGGGTTCAGGAACGGGAGGGGTCCCGGTCTTCGGCGAGCCGGCGGAGCACGCCGGCGACGATCCGGTCGCAGCGCTCGCCGGCAAAAGAGAACGCATCGCTGATCCCGAGATCGACGTCGCGCGACAGGCCTTCGCGGAGCAGCCCGCGGGCACGGAAGAAGCGGGTCCGCACCGTCGCCTCGGGCAGCTCGAGGACGGCGGCGACTTCCTCGACGCTCATCTCCTCGATCGCGCGCAGCATGAAGACGGTGCGAAAGGCCTCCGGCAGCCGGTCGATGCGGGCCTCGATCAGGCGGCGCACCTCGGCGCGCATCGCCCTGGGCTCGGGGCCATGGTCCGGATCGTCCTCCAGGGCCTGGCGCATTTCCGGATCGACGGGTTCCATGGCGGTGTCCAGGGGGATGATCTGGGCGCTGCGCCGGCGCAGGCGAGCGAAGGCCTGGTTGATGACGATGCGCACCAGCCAGGTGGAAAGCTTCGCCTCGGCACGGAAGTCGCCGATCGCCCGCCAGGCGAGCAGATAGGCCTCCTGGAGCACGTCTTCGGTCTCGACGTCGCTCTTGAGGATGCTGCGCGCGGTGCGGAACAGCAGCTGGTTGTGCCGCCGCATGATCGCCTCGAAGGCCGGGGTGTCGCCGGCCGCGGCGCGCTGCGCCAGCTCGGGGTCGGAGGTCGCCGCCGAAAGGGCGGCCGGGCCGGGGGTGGGATTCGTTTTCATGAGGCTTCCGGCCCATTCGATGCAGGGACTTCGCGCCACGTTCCCGGCCCTCGCTAGGATGGCACACTGGCGGCCCTCCCCCGCGCGCCAGACGATTCCATGACCACCTCGATCCGCCACGCCGACTTCGTCGACAGCATCGCCGCGGCGCTGCAGTACATCTCGTACTACCACCCCGCCGACTACATCGCCCACCTCGCCCGCGCCTACGAGCTCGAGCAGGGGCCGGCGGCCAAGGATGCGATCGCCCAGATCCTCACCAATTCGAAGATGTGCGCCGAGGGGCACCGGCCGATCTGCCAGGACACCGGCATCGTCAACGTCTTCCTGAAGGTCGGCATGGACGTGCGCTTCGAGGCCTTCCCCGGCAGCGTCGAGGACGCGGTCAACGACGGCGTCCGCAAGGGCTACCTGGATCCCGACAACCCCCTGCGCGCCTCGATCGTCGGCGACCCGCACTTCGAGCGCAGGAACACGAAGGACAACACGCCGGCGGTGGTGCAGATGACGCTGGTGCCGGGCTCGACCGTCGACGTGATGATCGCCGCCAAGGGCGGCGGCAGCGAGAACAAGTCGAAGTTCGTGATGATGAATCCGAGCGACAGCCTGGTCGACTGGGTGCTGAAGACGGTGCCGACCATGGGTGCCGGCTGGTGCCCGCCGGGCATGCTCGGCATCGGCATCGGCGGCACCGCCGAGAAGGCGATGCTGCTGGCCAAGCAGAGCCTGATGGAAGACATCGACATGGCCGAGCTGAAGGCGCGCGGGCCGAAGAACAAGACCGAGGAGCTGCGCATCGAGCTCTGCGACAAGGTCAACGCCCTCGGCATCGGCGCCCAGGGGCTCGGCGGCCTGACGACCGTGCTCGACGTCAAGATCGCGATGGCCCCGACCCACGCCGCCTCCAAGCCGGTGGCGATGATCCCGAACTGCGCCGCGACGCGGCACGCCCACTTCGTGCTCGACGGCTCGGGCCCCGCCTACCTCGACCCGCCGCCGCTCGACCTCTGGCCCGACGTGAACTGGGCGCCCGACTACAAGCGCTCGAAGAGCGTCGATCTCGATCGGCTCACGCGCGAGCAGGTCGCGAGCTGGAAGCCGGGCGACACCCTGCTCCTCTCGGGGAAGATGCTCACCGGCCGCGACGCCGCGCACAAGCGCATCCAGGACATGCTGGCCAAGGGCGAGAAGCTGCCGGTCGACTTCGCCGGCCGCGTCATCTACTACGTCGGCCCGGTCGACCCGGTGCGCGACGAGGTCGTCGGCCCGGCCGGCCCGACCACGGCGACGCGCATGGACAAGTTCACCGAGATGATGCTGGCCGAGACGGGCCTGTTCGCCATGATCGGCAAGGCCGAGCGCGGCCCGGCGGCGATCGAGGCGATCCGCAAGCACAAGAGCGCCTACCTGATGGGCGTCGGCGGCGCGGCCTACCTGGTCTCGAAGGCGATCCGCAAGGCGCGCGTCGTCGGCTTCGCCGACCTCGGCATGGAAGCGATCTACGAGTTCGAGGTCAAGGACATGCCGGTAACCGTGGCGGTCGATGCCAGCGGCACCTCGGTGCATGACACCGGCCCGGCGACCTGGCAGGCGAAGATCGCCGGCATCCCTGTGGCAGTCGCCTGACCGGACGGAACCGAGCCCGCGACGATGAGCGCGAAAGCGGCCTGGTGGCTCGAGCGGATTGCCGCCGACGGCTCGGCGCTGGCGGTGCCGGTGCAGGCCGTGCCCTTCGGCATCGGCCGCGACGAGGACAACGGCCTGGTGCTGGTCGCCTCGGGCGTGAGCCGCCGACATGCGACCCTGGCCCTGGATCCGGGCAGCGGCCAGCTGGTGCTCTCCGATCTCGGCAGCACCAACGGCAGCTACGTCAACCGGGCGAAGGTGGAAACGTCCTGCCTGCTCGACGAGGGCGACATCGTCCACATCGGCAGCGCCGAGTTCCGGATCCGCCGCGCCGATGCGACGCGCGACAGCATCCTCCCGGCCGAGGAGCGCACCGTCGTCGCCGCCCTCGGCACGCCGCTCAGCGAGCAGTTCGTCGCCAACGAGTCGCAGTTCCTCGCCCTGCTCGGCGGCGACGGCCTCTCGGCGGCGGTGCAGCCGATCGTCAACGCCGGCGATGGCCGGGTCGTGGCCTACGAGCTGCTCGGCCGGTGCCTGCATCCCGGGCTGCCCGCCTCGCCGATGCACCTGTTCAGCCTGGCGACCCGGCTCGGCCGTGCCGCCGAGCTGAGCCTGGCGCTGCGCAACCACGGCGTCGCCGCCGTCGCCTCGAAGCTGCGCGGCGCGACCCTGTTCGTCAACGCCCATCCGACCGAGACCGGGCAGCCCGACTTCGTTCCCGGCATCGCCAGCCTGGTGCGCGAGCATCCGGGCATCGAGCTGGTGATCGAGATCCACGAGACGGCGGTGGTCGAGACGTCGCGCATGCGCGAGCTCGCCGATCGCCTCGCCGACATCGGCGTGCGCTTCGCCTACGACGACTTCGGTGCCGGCCAGGCGCGGCTGAACGAGCTGAGCGAGGCGCCGCCGCACTTCGTCAAGTTCGACATGGCCCTGGTCCACGGGCTGGCCAGCGCGGGCGCGCGCAAGCAGCGGCTCATCGGCGACCTGGTGCGGCTGGTGATCGACCTGGGCTCGATCGCCCTGGCCGAAGGCATCGAGGAAGAGGCCGACGCCGAGCTTTGCCGGCAGATGGGCTTTCGCCTGATGCAGGGCTACCTGTTCGGCAGGCCCGTGCCCGCCGCCAGCCTGTGAACGGCCCGATGCCTGCCCTCCCCACCTACGACGACGTCGCCGCCGCCGCCGCGCGGATCGCGCCGGCGGCGCACCGGACGCCGGTGCTGAGCTCGCGCACCGCCGACGAGGAAACGGGAGCGGCGCTGTTCTTCAAGTGCGAGAACTTCCAGCGCATGGGCGCGTTCAAGTTCCGCGGCGCGTTCAATGCGCTCTCGCGCTTCGACGCCCGGCAGCGCCAGGCCGGCGTGGTCGCGTTCTCGTCCGGCAACCATGCGCAGGCGATCGCCCTCTCGGCGCGGCTGCTCGGCATGCCGGCGACGATCGTCATGCCGCACGACGCGCCCGCGGCGAAGGTCGCGGCGACCCGCGGCTACGGCGGCACGGTGGTGACCTACGACCGCTACCGCGAGGACCGCGAAGCCATCGGCAAGCGCCTCGCCGAGGAAGGCGGCCTGACGCTGATCCCGCCGTTCGACCATCCCGACGTCATCGCCGGCCAGGGCACCGCGGCCAAGGAGTTGCTCGAGGAGACCGGGCCGCTCGACGCCCTGTTCGTCTGCCTCGGCGGCGGCGGCCTGCTCTCCGGCTCGGCGCTCGCGGCGCGCGCCCTCGCCCCGGGCTGCACGGTCTACGGCGTCGAGCCCGAAGCCGGCAACGACGGCCAGCAATCGTTTCGCACCGGCGAGCGGGTCACCATCGAGGTGCCGAAGACGATCGCCGACGGCGCCCAGACCCAGTCGCTCGGCAAGATCACCTTCGAGATCATCCGCCGCGACGTCGACGACGTCCTCACCGCCAGCGACGCCGAGCTGGTCGAAGCGATGCGCTTCTTCGCCGAGCGCATGAAGATGATCGTCGAGCCGACCGGCTGCCTCGGCTTCGCCGCGGCGCGGCGGATGAAAGCCGAGCTGAAGGGCAAGCGCGTCGGCATCATCATCAGCGGCGGCAACGTCGACCTGGCGCGCTTCGCTGCGCTCACCTGCGGCTAGCGCGCCTCGGCGGGCCTAGCCTCCGGACTCGCGCAGCAGCTGCAGCAGGCTGGCGTCGTCCAGGGCGCCGTAGCCGGCGGCGCAAGCCACCCGGAAGCGCTCGGCGGCGGTCCGTCCGAGCGGCGCTTCGAAGCCGGCTTCCGCTGCCATCGCCATGGCGAGCCGGCTGTCCTTGGCGAGCAGCGTCGTGTGCGCCCGTGCCGCCAGGTCGCCGGCGAGCGCGCGACGCATCCGGTCGGAGCCGATCCAGCTCTGCCCGCTCGACTGCTCGATCACGTCGAGGGTGCGCGCCGGATCGAGGCCGACCCGTTCGGCCAGGGCGATCGCCTCGGCGGCGCCGGCGAGGTTGATCGCCGCGAGCAGGTTGTTGACCAGCTTGGTGCGGGCGCCGTCGCCGGGCCGCTCGCCGATCCGGAACAGCTTCACCGAAAGCCCTTCCAGCAGCGCGCGCTGGCGCTCGAACAGCGCGTCGGCACAGGCGACCATCAGGCTCATGCTGCCGTCGCGGGCGCGCGCCGGCCCGCCCGACATCGGCGCGTCGATGCAGCCGATGCCGCGCTCGCCGAGGCGCGCCGCGATCGCCTCGGTGCTCGAGGGGCCGAGGGTCGGGCAGAGGACGACGCAGGCACCGTCGCGGGACGCGCCTAGCACCAGCCCGTCGTCGCCGAACAGGACCGCGTCGCACTGTGCCGCGTCGACGACCGCGACGATCACGACCGCATGCGCCGCCGCCAGCGCCGCCGGCGTGGCATGGGCCGCGGCCCCGGCGCGCACGCACTCGGCCTCGCGCGCCGGCTCGATGTCACGCACCCCGACCGTCCAGCCGAGCCCGCACAGGCGCTCGGCCATTGCGCCGCCCATATTGCCGACGCCGATGAGGCCGACCCTGCGCGATTCGGTCATGGCGATCCGCCTAGCCCCGCGGATGATGGGCCGCGTGCAGGGCCTTCAGCCGTTCGCGGGCGACATGGGTGTAGATCGTGGTGGTCGAGATGTCGGCATGGCCGAGCAGCATCTGCACCGCGCGCAGGTCGGCGCCGTGGTTCAGCAGGTGGGTGGCGAAGGCATGGCGCAAGGTGTGCGGCGAGAGCGGCGCCGTGATCTCGGCTTTGCGCGCATGCGCCTTGACCAGCTTCCAGAACATCTGCCGAGTCATCGGCCCGCCCCGGGCGGTGACGAAGAGGGCGTCGCTGCTCCGGCGGCCGAGGATCGCGGCCCGCGCCTCGGCGACGTAGCGCCGCATCCAGGCGTGCGCCTCCTCGCCGAACGGCACCAGCCGCTCCTTGCTGCCCTTGCCGGTGACGCGGAGGGCCCCTTCGGTGAAGCCGACGCTCACCGTCTTCAGGCCGACCAGCTCGCTGACCCGCAGGCCGCTCGCATACATCAGCTCGAGCATCGTCCGGTCGCGCAGGCCGAGCGGGGTCTCCACGTCGGGGGCAGCGAGCAGGGCCTCGACCTGCGCCTCGGACAAGGACTTCGGCACCCGCAAGGGCTGGCGCGCCGCCGCCAGGCGCAGCGTCGGATCGGCGCTCGTCAGGTGCTCGCGCAGGGCCCAGCGAAAGAAGCGCCGGAACACCGCCAGGCGGCGGTTGGCGCTGGTCGCGGCGCTGCCGGCATGGCGCGCGACGGCGTACTCGCGCAGGTCGGCCTCGCTCGCCTCGGCCAGGGCGCGGCCGCCGTGCCCGGCGAGCCAGGTGGCGAGCAGCGTCAGGTCGCGGCGGTAGGCCGCGAGCGTGTTCGCCGCGAGCCCGTCCTCGATCCAGAGGGCGTCGATGAACCGGTCGATCGTCGCCGCGCTGCCGGTGCTCATCGATGCGAACGCGCGCTGGCCGTCGCGGACTCGCCTCGGCCCTATTCGAGCGTCAGCTTCTGCGCCGCCACGACGTTCTTGTAGACCTCGAACTCGGCGGCGATCTGCGCCGCGAACTGGGCTGGTGTGTTGGCGATGATGATCGAACCGGTGTCCTCGATCCGCTTCTTCACCGTCGGATCGTCGAGCGTCTTCCTGACGGCGTCGTGGATCTTGTCGACCACGTCCTTGGGAATGCCCTTGGGACCGTGGATGCCGTAGTAGGCCGGCCGGTTCACCGGCTCGAGGCCGACTTCCTTGAAGGTCGGCACGTTCGGCAGCACCGCCAGCCGCTGCGGCGCGGCGACGACGATGGCGATCAGCCGCCCCTGCTGGATGAAGGGCAGCGCCGACGGCAGGTTGTCGAAGATCATCGGCACCTGGCCGGCGACGGTGTCGTTGAGGGCCGGGCCGGCGCCGCGATACGGGATGTGGGTGACGAAGGTGCCCGAGAGGCTCTTGAACAGCTCCATCTGCAGGTGGCCGATGCCGCCGGTGCCGGAGCTGCCGTAGGAATACTTGCCCGGGTTCTTCTTCAGCTCGGCGAGGAAGCCCTTGTAGTCGCGTGCCGGAAAGCTCGGATGCACCGCGATCACGTTCGGCGTCGCCGCGACGTTGATGATCGGCGTGAAGTCGGTGATCGGGTTGTAGGCGATCTTCGGGTTGATCGCCGGGTTGGCCGCGGTGGTGGACACCGTCGCCATGCCGAGCGTGTAGCCGTCCGGCGCCGAGCGGGCGATCTCGGTGGCACCGACCGAGCCGCCGCCACCCGCCTTGTTGTCCACGATCAGCGTCTGGCCGAGCGGCCCGCTGATCTTCTCGGCGACGACCCGGGCAACGATGTCGGTGGTGCCGCCCGGAGCGAAGGGAACGATCAGCCGCACCGGCTTGTTCGGATAGCCCGCCTGGGCGCGGCCCAGGCCGGGCACGGCGGCGAAGAGGGCGGCGCTGGCGAGCAGGGATCGGCGATTCGGCATCAACACTCCGGGCGGGATATCGGTGACGCGGGAGTCTAGGCGATGAGCCCGGGGCCGCTTGGCGGCAATGGCCCCGGCAGTCGGTCGGCATACTCGCCCCGGTGGCGAACCCCCTGCTCCTGCTGCCCGATTTCCTGCTGATCCTGCTCGGCTTCGTCATCTGCCGGCGCACCGCGCTCGACCGCCGCGTGTGGGACGCGGCCGAGCGCCTCGTCTACTTCCTGCTCTTCCCGGTGCTGCTCTTCAACTCGATCCTGAAGAGCCCGCTCAAGCCGGGGCAGGCGCTCGACCTCGGCCTCGCCGGCGTCGGCATGCTGGCGGTCGGCATCGCGGTGGCGCTGGCGATCGGCCGCTGGCCCGGGGTCGACCGGCGCCTCCATGCCTCCGGCGCGCAGGTCGCGTACCGCTTCAACTCGTACATCGCCCTGGCGCTGGCCGAGCGTCTTTACGGTGCGCAAGGGCTGGCCTGGATGGCGCTGCTGATGGCGCTCTCGATCCCGATCTGCAACGTCGCCGCGGTCTGGCCGCTGGCGCGCCATGGCGGCCATTCCTACGGCCGCGAGATCGCGCGCAATCCGCTGATCATCAGCACCGTGCTCGGCCTGGCCGGCAATGCGTTCGGCCTGGTGCTGCCCGAGCCGGTGACGACGACGCTGCAGCGCATCGGACTGGCCGCCCTGCCGCTCGGCCTGATGGCGGTCGGCGCCGGCCTCACCCTCGGCGGCCTGAAGGCGGCGCCCGGCCTGGCGACGGGCCTGCTCTCGATCCGCCACGCGCTCCTGCCGGCGGTCGCGATCATCCTGGCGCTGCTGCTGCACCTGCCGCCCGAGCAGCGCAGCATCGTCGTCCTGTTCGGCGCCATGCCGACCGCCTCGAGCGCCTACGTGCTGGCGGCGCGCATGGGCGGCGACGGCAGCTTCGTCGCCGGCCTGGTGACCGTCTCGACCGTGCTCGGCATGGTGAGCATTCCGCTCTGGCTGTCCGTGCTCGGCCTCGTGTCGTGACCGAAGCCGAGATCTAGGACGCTGTTGTCGCCTGGGCGAGGGCCCAGTCGATGTGCTCCTGGACCATGGCGCTCGCAGCCTCGCGACGGGCGCGCAAGGCGGCGACGATCGCCGCATCGCCGCTCGCGCGCAGGGCGTTGCCGAGGCCGACGGCGAGATTGCGCTGCCAGCGCTCAAAGCCGATGCGGCGGATCGCGCTGCCCTCGCTGTGGCGCAGGAATTCGCCCTCGTCCCAGGCCCACAGCTCGAGCAGCGACGGCGCGGCCAGGACGGCCCGGGGGTCGAAGTCGGCGAGCGGGCTGCGCTGGGCGTACTTGTTCCAGGGGCAGATCAGCTGGCAGTCGTCGCAGCCGTAGATGCGGTTGCCGATCGCGGCGCGGAACTCCACCGGAATCGCCTCCTTCAGCTCGATCGTCAGGTAGGAGATGCAGCGCCGCGCATCGAGCCGGTACGGGCCGACGATCGCCCGGGTCGGGCAGACATCGATGCAGGCCGTGCAGCTGCCGCAGTGCGCCTCGACCGGCGGCGTCGGCGGCAGCGCCAGGTCGACGTAGATCTCGCCGAGGAAGAACATCGAGCCGGCCTGGCGATCGAGAGCCAGGGTGTGCTTGCCGCGCCAGCCGATGCCGCTGCGCGCCGCGAGCTCGACCTCGAGCACCGGCGCCGAATCGGTGAAGACGCGGTGGCCGAACGGGCCGACCGCATCGGCCAGGCGATCGGCGAGTTGCTGCAGGCGGTGGCGCGACACCTTGTGATAGTCGCGGCCGCGGGCGTAGATCGAGACCGCGGCCTGCTCCGGCTGGCCGAGGCGCCGCCATTCGCGCGCCTGCCAGTCGGCCGGCGTGTCGCGCGGCAGGTAATCGAGCCTTGCGGTCACGACCGAAAGCGTGCCCGGCACCAGCTCGGCCGGCCGGGCCCGCTTCAGGCCGTGCGCCGCCATGTAGTCCATTGCACCGTGAAAACCGTTGTCGAGCCATGCGAGCAACGGGGCTTCCGCGGCGGCGAGGTCGATGCCGGCGATGCCGATCTGGGAAAATCCGAGCTCGCGACCCCAGCCTCGCAATTGCGCGAGCAGGGCCTCGCCATCCAGGACGTGGGATTCGTGCATTGCAGTCTTCGATTCTAGGAACCCGGCTCGTGCACTGGCCCGACGAGGCCGCGTGCGCCGCGAGCGCCGCCCGCCTGGCCGGACACCCCGGCCTCGCCGATGCCTTCATCGAGCTGCACGGGCCGCTGGGCTCCGGCAAGACCACCTTCGCTCGCTACCTGCTCGCCGCTCTCGGCGTCGAGGGCCGCGTCAAGAGCCCGACCTACACGCTGATGGAGCCGTATCGCAGCGACGCTGCCCACGGCGGCTTCCCGATCGCGCACTTCGACTTCTACCGCTTCGACGACGACCAGGAATGGGAGGACGCCGGCTTTCGCGACGTCTTCGCCGAGCCCGGCCTCAAGCTCGTGGAGTGGCCCGAGAAGGCCGAGGCGCTGCTGCCGCGCTGCGACCTGCGCCTGACCCTCGTGCCCGATGAGCGCAGCGCGGCGCGCGAGCTGCGGATCGAAGCGCTGAGCCCCCGCGGCGAGGAGCTGATCGCATGACGACCTCGGCCTCGCGCCGCCACGCCTTGCGCGCCATGGGCGCCCTCGCCCTGGGCCTGGGCACGCGCGAGCTGGCATTCGGCGCCGCCATCGTCGCGGTCCGCGTCTGGCCGGCCGAGGAGTACACCCGGGTGACGATCGAGTCGGACGCGCCGCTGTCGGAAAAGCACTTCCTCGCCGACACCCCGTCGCGCCTGGTGATCGACGTCGACGGGCTCGAGCTCAGCCCGCAGCTGCGCGAGCTGGTCGGCAAGGTCAAGCCCGACGATCCGTTCATCGCCGGCGTGCGCGTCGGCCAGAGCCAGCCGCGGGTGGTGCGACTGGTGCTCGACCTGAAGCAGGCGACCGCGCCGCAGCTCTTCACCCTGGCGCCGGTGGCGGCCTATCGCCACCGGCTGGTCTTCGACCTGCATCCGGTCCGGGAGCCGGATCCGCTGCTCGCCCTGATCCGCGACAAGGAGCAGGCCGAGGCGAAGGCGGCGCAGTCGGTCCAGGATGCGCTCGGCGAGTTCATCGGCCGCATGAACTCGGCCGCCGCCGCGGCTTCGTCGGCCGCACCATCGCCGCCGACGGCCGGGGCCCACGCGCCGGGCGCGCCGCCGGTGCTGCCCGTGCTGCCGGCGCCGGTCGTGCCGCCGGTGCTGGCGCAGTCGAAGATCGACCGGCTGGTCGTCATCGCCCTCGATCCCGGCCACGGCGGCGAGGATCCGGGCGCGATCGGCCCGAGCGGGCTGCGCGAGAAGGACGTGGTCCTGGCGATCGCAATGCAGCTGCGCGACCGGATCAACGCCAACCCGTCGATGCGGGCGATGCTGACCCGCGATGCCGATTTCTTCGTGCCGCTGCACGAGCGGGTGAAGAAGGCGCGGCGGGTCCAGGCCGACCTGTTCGTTTCCATCCACGCCGACGCCTTCCTCAACCCCGAGGCGCGCGGCGCCTCGGTGTTCGCGCTCAGTCAGGGCGGCGCGTCGAGCAGCGCCGCGCGCTGGATGGCCAACCGCGAGAACGCCGCCGACCTGGTGGGCGGCGTCAATGCCGCAGTCAAGGACGAGACCGTGATGCGGGCGATGCTCGACATGAGCACCACCGCCCAGATCAAGGACAGCCTCAAGCTCGGCGGCGAGGTCCTGGGGCAGATCGGCAAGGTCGGCAAGCTGCACAAGGGCAGCGTCGAGCAGGCCAGCTTCGCGGTGCTGAAGGCGCCCGACATCCCCTCGATCCTGGTCGAGTCGGCCTTCATCTCGAATCCCGGCGAGGAAGCGAAGCTGCGCGATCCCGAATATCGCGTCCAGCTGGTGGAGGCGCTCTCGAACGGCATTCAGCGCTATTTCGCGCGCAATCCGCCGCTGGCGCGCAGCCGACAGCTATAAACGGGGTCAACCCCAGGAGAACGCATGCTCCATCCCCAAGCCCGTGCCCTGCTCGACCTGATCGAGGAGCGCGGCCTGCCGCCGATGCAATCGCTGTCGCCGATCGAGGCGCGCCTCTTCTATCGCGACCGCCGGGCGATCACCCAGCCCGAGCCGCCGCCGGTGGCCGAGATCAAGGAGCTGTCGGCCGAGGGACCGCACGGGGCGATTCCCCTGCGCCTGTACCGGCCAACGCGGCGCAGCGACGACCGGGCAACGGTGCCGGTGCTGGTCTACTTCCATGGCGGCGGCTGGACCATCGGCGACCTCGACACCCACGACGTGCTCTGCCGTCAGCTCGCCAACGCCTCGGGCTGCGCCCTGGTGTCGGTCGACTACCGCATGGGACCCGAGCATCGCTTTCCGGCCGCCGTCGACGACTGCCTCGCCGCGACCTACTGGGTCCGCCGCCACGCCGACACCCTCGGCCTCGATCCGGGCCGCCTGGCGGTCGGCGGCGACAGCGCCGGCGGCAATCTCGCGGCCGTCGTCGCGCTGCTCGCCCGCGACGCCGGCGATCTGCCGATCGCCTACCAGCTGCTGGTCTATCCGGCGACCGACATGCGCTGCGGCCATCCCTCGCACGCCGCGAACGGCCGCGGCTATCTGCTCGAGACGCCCACCATCGTCTACTACCGCGGCAACTACATCGACGACGCGGCCCGCTACCTCGACTGGCGGGCGTCGCCCCTTCTCCACGCCGACCTGGCGAAGCTGCCGCCGGCGCTGGTGCTGACCGCCGGCTTCGATCCCCTGCGCGACGAAGGGCTGGACTACGCCAACGCCCTGGTCGCCGCCGGCAACAAGGCCACCTACGTCTGCTTCGAGCGCCAGATCCATGGCTTCATCACCATGGGCAAGGTGCTCGACGAAGCGAACACCGCGGTCGCGATGTGCGCCGCGGAGCTGGCGCGCGCCCTGAAGCGCTGACGCGCCGCAGCGACTACGGTCCGCCCTCCCCGCCCTCAGCTCGGCGCCGGTTCGCTCCGGGCCGTCGACTTGGGTTTCTGCGTGGTGGCCTTGGCCGAGCTCCCGGTCTTGCGGCCGGCCTCGGCAACTGCATGGCCGGTGGTGCGGCCGGCTTCTGCCGCCGCATGGCCGGTCGTCCGCCCTGCTTCGGCCGCGGCATGGCCGGTCGCCCGGCCGGCTTCCCCGGCCGCGTGACCAGTGGCTCGGCCCGCTTCCGCGGCTGCGTGGCCGGTCGTCCGGCCCGCTTGTCCCGCCGCATGACCGGTCGCCCGGCCCGCTTCCGCGGCGCCGTGCCCGACGGCGCGGCCGGTTTCGGCGACCGCATGGCCGGTCTCGGTGGCGGCGTTGGACGCCGCCTGGCCGACCGACTCGGCGGCCGCGGGCTGCATCAGTGCGGTTGAAAGTAACAAGGCGCCCAGGGCGAGCGGAAAACGCAAGGAACTCATGAGGTCTCCAGGGGGTGATGAGGTGCCGGCTGTCCCTTTTTTGGCAAGTGCGGTGCCGGGATAGCGATGCTCGCCCGCCGCGGCGGGCGCAAAATGACGCCAGGACTGTCTTGCGGCGCAGCTGCGCCGAGGAGATTGCGATGAAGACGCAGATTCGGATGCTCGTGGCCGCCCTGGCGGCGGTTGCACTGTCGACCGCGGCGCTCGTCGCCGAAGCCGGCGGCGGAGGCGGCTACAACCACGGCGGTGGCGGTGGCGGTGGCGGCCGGCATGGCGGCGGCGGCCACTACGGCGGCCACGGCTGGTATGGTGGATGGGGCTACTGGGGGCCTGGCTACTACTGGCCTGGCTACTGGGGCGTCGGCCTCGGCGTCGCTGCCGTTGGCTACTCGGCGCCCTACTACCCTTACTACGGCTACTACGGCGGCTATTACGGCTATCCGGCCTACCCCGCGCCCGCGACCGGATACGTCGTCAGCCAGCCGCAGCCCGGCGACCAGACCGTGCGCTCGGGACAGCCGGTGCCGTCGGCGCCGGCGCCCGATCCGATCTTCTATCCGCGCAACGGCCAGTCGCAAGCCCAGACGGAGGTCGATCGCCAGGACTGCAACCGCTGGGCAACCACCCAGGCCGGGGCGATGAGCGATGCCCAGATCTTCCAGCGCGCCACGTTCGCTTGCATGGAAGGGCGCGGCTACACCGTCCGCTGACGCGAGGCCCGTTCCCTTGCCGGAGCGAAGGCTCAGGCCGGCTTGACGCGTTGCTTCATCCGCGCCCGCCAGGCGCCGAGGAAGACCAGCCCGCCGGGGATCAGGATCGCACCCCAGATGATCTTGTCGAGGTTTTCCTTGACCCAGGGGATGTTGCCGAACAGGTAGCCGGCGAAGGTGATGCTGCCGACCCAGAGTGCGCCGCCGCTGATGTCGTAGAAGGTGAACTTGCGCCGCGTCATCTGCGCCACCCCGGCAACGAAGGGCGCGAAGGTGCGCAGGAACGGCATGAAGCGCGCAGCGACGATGGTGATGCCGCCGTAGCGCTCGTAGAAGGCATGCGCCTGGTCGAAGGCCTTCTTGTTGAACCAGCGCGAGTGCTCCCACTGGAACACGCGCGGCCCGATCCTGCGGCCGATCGCGTAGTTGCTCTGGTTGCCCAGCACCGCCGCCGCCCAGAGCAGCGCCAGCACCAGCGGCAGGTTCATCAGCCCGACCGCGCACATCGCGCCGACCACGAACAGCAGCGAGTCGCCCGGCAGGAAAGGCATGACGACCACGCCGGTCTCGATGAAGATGATCGCGAACAGCAGCGCATACACCCAGGCGCCGTAGTTGCGGACGAAGGTCGTCAGGTGCACGTCGACGTGCAGGACGAAGTCGAGGATGGCGCCGAGGAATTCCATGGCGGCGATTATGACGAGGACCGTCCGCCGCCCCGCGACCGCCGAACGGGCTCACGGGCTCGCGACCGGCGGTTCGTCGAGCGAGGCCACGCCGGCGAACCAGGCCGCGAGCACCGGCGGATGCGCGAGCGCCGGCTCGGTCGCCTGCCAGCGCCGCTTGAGCTGGTTCGCCGCGGAGTGGAGCTGCCACAGCAGTTCCTCGGCGAGCGCCCAGAGCTCGATCCGCATCGCCGTGTCGGCCCCGATGTCGTCGCCGAGGGCGCCGAGCTGATCATGGGTGACGCCGGCGTCGTAGAGCATGCGCTGCAGGGTCGCGTGCTGCTCGTCCATCGAGCCGAGCAGCGCCGCATGCGCCCCATCGAGCTCGGGGGCGATCGCCTCGCTGGTCTGGCGCCAGCGCTCGAGCTCGTCGGCCAGGCGCAGCAGCCGGGCGATCGACTGCTCCGGCGTGTCGCTGCTGTCGGCCTCGCCCGGCGGCAGCGCCGCGAGCAGGCGGTGGACGGCGGCAGCGTGCGCCGCGTCGTAGCGGCGCGGGTTGATGCGCAGCAGCAGCGAGACCCGCTGCTCCGGCTGGGCCCGCTCGCCGTCGAACATCGCCGTCACCACCTCCGCCAGGGCGACGATCCGGCCGAGCGGGCTGATCGCCTCGCCGACGAGCCCGCGCGGATAGCCGGAGCCGTCGAGCCGCTCGTGATGCTCGACCACGGCGCGGGCCACCGCCTTCGGGAAGGCATCGAAGCGCTCGACCAGCATCGACGAGGTGAGCGGATGCACATAGACCGGGTTGAGGCGATTGCCGCTCAGCCGCTCGTCGGCATCGAGCAGCGCCGGGTCGATGTGCAGCATGCCCAGGTCGTGCAGCAGGCCGGCGGCGGCGGCGTCGGCGACGTCGTCGCGGGTCGAGTCTTCGCTCTGGCCGGCGAGCCAGGCGCAGAGCAGCGCCATCAGGACGCTGTGCGTGAAGAGGCCCGGCCGGCTGTTGCGCGCCAGGTCGAGGTGCAGCGCGATCGGCCGCGGCAGCGGCAACGAGGCGACCAGGCGCAGCAGCGATTCGCGCGCCACCGGCGTCGGCGCGAGCTGGGCGAAGAACGGCCAGCATTCCATCGCCGCCTGCGCTGCCTCGCGCAGCAGCTTGCCGTCCACGCTGGGCTCGGCACGAACGCATTCGTCGAGCGGTCGCGACAGTCGATGCGAGACCAGCCGGTCGTACAGGCCCTGGTCGACCTTGGCGCCGCCCTCGAGCAGCTTCACGCCCTGGGCATTGAAGATCGCCTGCGAGGTCGTGACGGTCTGCGTCGCGCCGAGGTCGGCCACCGCCTGCAGGAAGGCCGGCGAGGGCTCGGCCTCGTCGGCGGCGACTTCATTCATCCTCTGAAGCTAACACGCGACCGGCCCCCTTCCGAGCCGCGGAATGCCGCCGTCTGCCAACTCTGTGGCGGATTGCCGCGCTCTCGACGCGGCCTGTTTCCGCAACGACACTCTGCGCCATGGAATCGACGTTCGAGATCCGCGCCGAGTGGGCGCATGTCAGCTACTCCGAGTCTTCCGCGCTGCGCGAGGTCTACGGCTTCGCCGGCAGCCCCGGCGCGGTCAATGTCGAAGGCATCCGCTTCCTGCCCGAGGGCAAGGCGAGCCGGGTCCTGCTGATCTACATGCACCCGGCGAGCACGTTGCAGCTGCTGCCGATGCCGCGCGCCATGGCCGCGAGCGGCCTGCATGTGCTGTGCGCCGCCAGTCGCTATGCGCGCAACGACACGCCGCTGATCTTCGAGAACGTGGTCCTCGACCTCGGCGCCTGGATCCGCCATGCGCGCGAGGCCTGGGGCTATGACAAGGTCGTGCTCTGCGGCTGGTCGGGCGGCGGCGCGCTCGCCCTGCTCTACCAGGCCGAGGCGGAGCGGCCGACGATCACGGCCACGCCGGCGGGCGATCCGATCGACCTCTCCGCCGCTGGGCTCGTGGCCGCCGACGCGATGATCTTCCAGGCGGCGCACGTCTCGCGCGCGCAGCTCCTCGCCGACTGGATCGATCCTTCGGTGCTCGACGAGGACGATCCCGACCGGCGCGATCCCGAGCTCGACCTCTACGACCCGCGCAATCCCAACCAGCCGCCCTACGGTGCCGACTACCTCGCCCGCTTCCGCGAACGCCAGCTCGCGCGGCTGCGCCGCCGAACCGCGTGGGTCAAGGAGACGTTGGCGGCGATGCGTGCGCGCGGCGAGGCCCGTGCCGAGCGCGGCTTCGTCACCCATCGGACGATGGCCGAGCCGCGCTTCCTCGACGCCACGCTCGACCCCAACGGCCGCGCGCCGGGCAGCAGCTACCTCGGCGAGCCGCGCCTGGCGAACAGCGCCCCGGCGGGCATGGCGCGCTTCTCGACCCTGCGTGCCTGGCTCTCGCAATGGTCGATCGACGACACCCAGGCCGACGGCGAGCGCTGCGCCGCGCGCGTGACCGTGCCCTTCCTGGCGATCGAGAACGGCGCCGACGATGCCGTGCCGCAGCCGCACACCGGCCTGATCTTCCGCGCCGCCGCCAGCAGCGACAAGACGATGCGGGTGATCGAGGGCGCCACTCACTACTACGCCGGCCAGCCGGCGCAGCTCGCCGAGGCGGTGCGCGTCTGCCGCGAGTGGCTGGGCGGCCGGGGCCTGCTCGACTGACCCCGCACCCCGGCCCTCTCCCGCGAGCCGGAGAGGGTGAGGAACCGGCTTCCTACAATGCGACGATGAACGCCGTCGTCGAGGCCCGCATGCGCCGGCCGATCCGCGAATTGCCGGGAGAGCTGATCAGCCAGATCGCCGCCGGCGAGGTCGTCGAGCGGCCGGCCTCGGTGGTGCGCGAGCTGCTCGACAACGCCATCGACGCCGGTGCGCGGCAGATCATCGTCCGCCTGGTCGGCGGCGGGGTGCGGGCGATCAGCGTCGAGGACGACGGCGACGGCATCGCCGCCGCCGAGCTGCCCCTGGCGCTGCGCCGCCACGCCACCAGCAAGATCGCCTCGCTCGCCGAGCTCGAAGGCGTGGCCACGCTCGGCTTTCGCGGCGAGGCGCTGGCGGCGATCGCCTCGGTCGCCGAGCTGACGATCACCAGCCGCACCGCTGAGGTCGCGCACGCGACCCGGCTCGACGCCCGCACCGGCGAGCTGCAGCCCACGGCGCGCAGCGTCGGCACGACGGTCGAGGTGCGCGAGCTCTTCTTCAGCACGCCGGCGCGGCGGAAGTTCCTGAAGACTGAGGCGACCGAGCTGGCGCATTGCCTCGAGGCGGTGCGCCGCCAGGCGATCGTTCGTCCCGAGATAGGCTTCGCGGTCTGGCACGACGGCAAGGCGATCGCGAACTGGAGCCGGGCCAGCCTGCCGGTGCGAACGAGCGACGTGCTCGGCAGCGAATTCATCGCCCACAGCCGGCTCGTCGGCGTCGACCTCGGCGGCCTGTCGATCGCTGGCCGCGCCGGCTCACCCGAATCGGCGCGCGGCCGCGCCGACCTGCAGTACGTGTTCGTCAACGGCCGCCATGTGCGCGACAAGCTGATCGCGCATGCGATCCGCGCCGCCTACGACGACGTGCTGCACGGCGGCCGGCATCCCGCCTTCCTGCTCTACCTCGAGGTCGCGCCGGAGCGGGTCGACGTCAACGTCCATCCGGCGAAGACCGAGGTGCGCTTTCGCGATTCGCGCGAGGTCCACGAGGCGGTGCGCAAGGCGGTGCAGGCGGCGCTCGCGGTCGCCGTCGTTGGCCCGACCGGTGCCGTGGCCGCGGCGACATCTTCCACCGCGATGCCCGAAGACGCGCGGCCCGATCCCGATCGGGTCGACGCGTGGCAAAGCCAGCGCCCGATCGCCTGGCCGGCCTCGGTCCTGCGCGCAGCCGAGCCGCTGCCGTCGTTCTGGAGCCGCGAGCCAAGCGCGACACCGACGACGACCGGACCCACCGCCACGACCGCTGCCGCGCCGTCGAGCCACGACTGGCCGCTCGGCCGCGCCCTGGCCCAGGTCGCCGGCATCTTCGTCCTCGCCGAGAACGCCGCCGGCCTGGTGATCGTCGACATGCACGCCGCGCACGAGCGTGTCGTCTACGAGCGGCTGAAGGCCGACCTCGCCGGCCAGGCGCCGGCGGTGCAGCCGCTGCTGATCCCGGCCACCTTCGCCGCCACGGCCGCCGAAATCGCCACCGCCGAGGCCAGCGGCGACGCCCTGCGCGCCCTCGGCCTCGACCTCGCGCCGCTCGCCGCCGGCACGCTGGCCCTGCGCTCGGTGCCGGCGGCGCTGGCCGGCGGCGACGTCGTCGAGCTGGCGCGCAGCGTCCTCGCCGAGTTCGCCGAGCTCGGCGCGAGCAGCGCCCTCGAGCGTGCCCGCGACCACCTGCTCTCGACCATGGCCTGCCATGGCGCGGTCCGCGCCCACCGGCAGCTGACGATCGACGAGATGAATGCGCTGCTGCGCGACATGGAGCGGACCGAGCGCGCCGACCAGTGCAACCACGGCCGGCCGACCTGGCGCCAGATCACGCTGCGCGAGCTCGACCAGCTGTTCTGGCGCGGCCGATGAACGTCCGCCGCATCCGCGGGCCCGGCCGTCCTGCCGGAGGCGCGAACGAAGGGCGAACACCCGCGGCCGCCCGCCCTTCGGCGGGTGCGCCCGCAGCCGCTCGCCCTCCGGTGCAGCCGCCTGCCGTTGCCGGCGGTGGCGGCCACACCGACGGCAGCGTGCGTCTTTCCAAGCGCATGAGCGAGCTCGGCCTCGCATCGCGGCGCGAGGCCGACGAATGGATCGCGCGCGGCTGGGTCCGGGTCGACGGCCGCGTGGTCAGCGAGCTCGGCTCGCGCGTCGTCGAAGGCCAGCGCATCACCATCGACGCGCCGGCCAAGCAGGCCCAGGCGCAGCTCGTGACCGTGCTGGTCAACAAGCCGGTCGGCTTCGTCAGCGGCCAGGCCGAAGACGGCTACCAGCCGGCGCGGGTGCTGGTCACGCGCGAGAAGCAGTGGCGCGAGGATCGCTCGGCGATCCACTTCACGCCGCAGCACCTGCGAAGCCTGGTGCCCGCCGGCCGGCTCGACATCGATTCGGTCGGCCTGCTGGTGCTGACCCAGGACGGCCGCATCGCCAAGCAGCTCGTCGGCGAGGGCGGCGAGATCGAGAAGGAGTACCTGGTGCGGGTCGCGAGCAAGACCGGCGCGCCGCTCGAGGCGGACAAGCTGGCGCTGCTGCGCCATGGCCTCAGCCTCGACGGAGAGGCGCTGCGCCCGGCGCAGGTCGAATGGCTCAACGACGACCAGCTCCGCTTCGTCCTCACCGAAGGCAAGAAGCGGCAAATCCGCCGCATGTGCGAGGCGGTCGGCCTGCAGGTGCTCGGCCTGAAGCGCGTGCGCATCGGCGGCGTCGCCCTCGGCAACCTGCCCACCGGCCAGTGGCGCTACCTCGCGCCGGGCGAGCGCTTCTGAGAAGAGCTAGACCCTGAGGTTGCCGCCGAACAGGCCGAGCAGGCCGATGATGATCAGGTAGATCGCGACGATGAAGTTGAGCAGTCGCGGCACGATCAGGATCAGGATGCCGGCGATCAGCGAGACCAGCGGGCCGATGGCGAGGTGCAGGTTCATGGCTTCGGCCCGTGGTTACTGATGCGCCGCAACGAGGACACGTGGTGGCCGAGGCCGCCGATCCGCGAATAGCTGCCTGGCGCGAACGCCGCGCAGCTGCCCCCGAACCCGGCCTCTGTGCAGACCTCCCAGGTGCCGATGTGGACGATAACCGACTCGGCGCGATCGTTGAAGTTGGCGCGCGTCAGGTCGGCGACCGGACCGTCGACCGCCACCCGGTCGCCGCGGAAGTCGGCGTCGGAGAACAGCTCGATGCCGGCGCTGTGCGGCGGCGTCGCCGGCGGCGGAGGCGCGCCGCCACCCGGCCGGATCGACGAGACCTTGGTCAGGAAGTTGTGCGCAAGGGTGTCGTCGTAGCGGCCCGGGCCGAAGGTCATGCACTCGCCGCGGAAGTAGGTATCGCGGCAGACGACCCAGGTGCCCGACTCGACGATCATCGAAGCGGCGGCATCGCCGAAGTTCGATCGTGCGAGATCATTCACCGGGCCGGCGACCGCGAGGCTCGGGCCGCGCAGGCCGCGCTCCCTGAACAGCACTGCGCGCGCCGGACCGTCGCCCGGTGCCGGCTGGCCGGCCGAGATCACGACCGGGGCATCGCGCAGCGGGCGGACGAGGCGGGCCGACGAGACCTCGCGGGCCATGCCGTAGCCGAGGTCGGAATAGCGGCCGGGGGCATAGGTGCGGCAGTCACCGCGGAACTCGGGCTGCGAGCAGAGTTCCCAGGTGCCGCGCGTGACGACGATGCTCGAGGCGCGGTCGTCGAAATCGCTCCGCGCCAGCGAAGCCGCGTCGCCTTCGAGGACGAGGCTTCGGCCGGCGAAGCCGGAACGACCGAACAGCTGGATGGTGCCGCGCCCCCAATCGCTGTAGGCGCCGCGCTGGTCACCGAAGCTGCCGACCTCGCGCGCCGAGCTGATGCGGTCGTTGAGGATGCGGTCGAGGGTCGGATATTCGCCGCGCGTCAGGGTCACGCAGCTGCCTTTGAAGTCGGCGTCGGTGCAGACCTCCCAGCGCCCGGAATCGATCACCAGGCTCGAGGTGCGGTCGTTGAAGCCGACACGGGAGACGTTCGAGGTCCAGCCGCGCAGCGTCACTTGCACCCCGGCGAAGTTGGGTCGCTCGTAGAGGGTCAGCTCGGCGGCCTGGGCGGCGCCGGCGAGGGCGAGCGCGGCAAGCAGAACGAGCACCGGCGAACGCCGGCGCGAGATCGAGTTGCTCATGGGCACTCCTTTTCTTGTTGATGCGGACAGTGTCTCGATAACTTCTTTCGATGCACAACGGCGACGCTCCCCCGCTCGCCGTCGGACCCCGAGCCGCGCCGCCGTCGGCCCGTTCCTACCCTGCTACGCTCCCCGAATGCCATCCCCTTTCGCCGCGCCGCGGGCGATGACGACCGCCTCGATCGTCGTCATGCTGACCCTGCTGCTCGGCATCCAGCCGGTCACCACCGACCTCTACCTGCCGGCCTTGCCGACGCTGCAGCGCGAGCTCGGCGCGACCATCGGCGCCGCCCAGTACACGCTGGCGGCACTGGTCATCGCCTTCGGCTTCGGCCAGCTCGTCTGCGGCCCGCTCGCCGATCGCTTCGGCCGCCGGCCGGTGCTCCTCGCCGGCCTCGCGCTCTACACGCTGGCCAGCCTCGCCAGTGCCGCCGCAGCCAGCATCGAGACGCTGATCGCCTGGCGCGCGCTGCAAGGCGCGGCGATGGCCGCGGCGGTGACCTGCGGCCGCTCGATCGTGCGCGACCTGTTCGAGCCTGCTGCCGGCGCGCGGATGATGTCGCGGGCGCTGAGCGGCCTGGGCATCATCGCCGTGCTCTCGCCGCCCGTCGGCGGCCTGATGGTCGTGACCTTCGGCTGGCGAGCGACGCTGCTCCTGCTCGCGCTATTCGGTGCGGCGACGCTGCTCCATGTCGCGCTGCGCCTGCCCGAAACCGCGCCGCAGCGCGATCCCGACGCGACCCGGCCGGCACGGGTGCTGCGCAACTGGAGCGAGGTGGTGGGCCATCCGACCTTTCGCGCCTGGGCGCTGCTCGGCGCCTGCACCTTCGGCGGCCTGTTCTGCCTGCTCGCCAGCTCGTCCTTCGTCTTCATCCGCATCCTGGGCGTCGGCCGGGTGGAGTACGGGCTGATCCTGGGCTCGGTCTCGCTCGCCTACATCGGCGGCACCTTCTGGTGCCGCCGGCTGCTGCTGCGCCACGGGCTGCGCGGTGCCGTCAAGCGCGGCGCCGCATTCAGCCTGGCGGGCGGCACGAGCATGGCCTTGCTCAGCCTGGCCGGCGTGCACACCGTCTGGGCGATCCTCCTGCCGCAGTACCTGTTCGCGATCGGCCACGGCGTGCACCAGCCCTGCGGCCAGGCGGGCGCGGTCGGCCCGTTCCCAGAGAAGGCGGGCACCGCGGCCTCGCTCTCGGGCTTCACCATGACCCTTTCGGCCCTCTGCGTCGGCGTCTTCCTCGGCCTGACGCTCGACGCCTCGGTCTATCCGCTCACCCTCGGCATGGGCGCCCTCAGCGTCGCGCTCGCAGCGGTCGCCTGGACGCTGGTGCAGCGCCACGGCGAGCCGGCACGCACGCTCGTCCCGCTCGCCGGGACGCAGCCGGCGTGAGCAGCGCTCCCTCCGGCGGCGCCCTCGCCTGCCTGTGCATCGCCGGGCCGACCGCCTCGGGCAAGAGCCGGGCGGCGATGGCGCTGGCCGAGAGGCTCGCCCCGCGGCGCCGCGTCGAGATCGTGAGCGTCGACTCGGCCCAGGTCTATCGCGGCATGGACATCGGCACCGCCAAGGCCAGCCTCGCCGAACGTGCTGCCGTGCCGCACCACCTGATCGACATCCTCGATCCGGCGGAGCGCTATTCGGCGGCGAGGTTCGTCGCCGACGCGACCCGCCTCGTCGCCGAGATCGCCGCACGCGGCGCCCTGCCCCTGCTCGTCGGCGGCACGATGCTCTATTTCAATGCCCTGTTCAGAGGCCTCGATGCGATGCCCGAGGCCGATGCGGCAGTGCGCGCCGCGATCGACGCCCGCGCGACGCGCGAGGGCTGGCCGGCCCTGCATGCCGAGCTGGCGACGATCGATCCGGTGACCGCGAAGCGGCTCGCGCCGACCGACGCGCAACGCATCCAGCGCGCGCTCGAGGTCCATGCCGTCAGCGGCCGGCCGCTTTCCGCCTGGCACACCGAGCGGCCGCGGGCGGACCCACCGCCGCTGATCTCGCTCGAGCCGAGCGACCGCGCCTGGCTGCACGTGCGCATCGCCGAACGCTTCGCGGCGATGCTGGCCGCCGGGCTGGTCGACGAGGTCCGGGCGCTGCGCGCCCGCGGCGACCTACATCCGGAGCTGCCGGCGATGCGTGCGGTCGGCTACCGCCAGGCCTGGGCCGCGCTCGACGCCGGCGAGCTCGCGGCGCTGCCGGCGACCGGCACCGCCGCCACCCGGCAGCTCGCCAAGCGCCAGCTCACCTGGCTGCGGGCGATGCCCGGGCGACACGTCGTCGCCTGCGACGCGGCCGACGCGAGCGAACAGGTCGTCGCCCTGGCCACCACGCTCGTCGCCGCCTGAGGAGATCGCCGTGCCCGTGCTCGAGATCGCCTCGCTCGCCAAGCGCTACGGCGAGACCGCGGTCTTCGTCGACGTCAACCTCGTCGTCCGGGCCGGCGAGTTCGTCGCCATCCTCGGCGAATCGGGCGTCGGCAAGTCGACGCTGCTGAACTGCATCGCCGGGCTCGATCGCATCGACGCCGGCTCGGTGCGGATCGATCGCGTCGACGTGCCGGCGCTGGCCGAGCCGGCGCAGGCGGCCTTCCGCCGCGATCATCTCGGCTTCGTCTTCCAGGCCTTCCATGTCCTGCCACATCTGACGGTCGCCGCCAACGTCGGCCTGCCGCTACTGCTGCAGGGGCGCGGCGACGACGCGAGGGTTCAGGCCATGCTCGCGGCGGTCGGCCTCGGCGGCTTCGAGGAACGCTTGCCGCAAACGCTTTCCGGCGGCCAGCTGCAGCGGGTGGCGATCGCCCGGGCGCTGGTGCACGGTCCGAAGCTGATCCTTGCCGACGAGCCGACCGGCAACCTCGACCCGGCCACCGCCGACCGCATCATGACCCTGCTCGCCGCGCAGGTGCGCGAGCAGCACGCCGCCTGCCTGCTCGCGACCCACTCGCGCGCCGCCGCCGACCGGGCCGACCGCATCGTCACCCTGACACCGCAGGGCATCGTTCGCTGAGCCCTCGATGAACGCCGAGATCGCACGCGCCCGGTCGGCAACGCTGCCGACCCTGCTGCGCAAGCTCTCCTGGCCGGAGCTGCGCCACCACCCCTGGCGCAACGGCGCGGCGCTGCTCGCGGTGATGCTCGGCGTGGCGCTGGCCTTCTCGGTGCACCTGATCAACGCCTCGGCGCTGGCCGAGTTCAGCGCCGCGGTGCGCGCGGTCAACGGCGAGCCCGATCTCGAGATCGTCGGCCCGCCGGCCGGCTTCGACGAAGCGCTGTACGCGCGCGTCGCTGCGCATCCGCAGGTCGCGGTCGCGAGCCCGGTCGTCGAGGCCGAGACCTACGCCTTCGACGCCGCCGGCAAGCGGGTGCCGATCCGGATCGTCGGCATCGACGCGCTGGTGATCGCCGCGCTCTCGCCGGCCCTCTTGCCGCGGCCCGCCGACGCCGCCGATCGCTTCGCCGTTCTCGAGCCGCAGGCGCTGTTCCTCAATGCCGAAGCGGCGCGCCGGCTCGAGGGCGCGCAGAGCGAGGGCCGGATCGCGCTGCAGGCGGCGGAGGGTCGCCGCCGCCTGCGTGTCGCCGGCAGCGTCGCCGCCGCCGGGCCGCCGCTGGCGGTGATGGACATCGCCGGTGCCCAGGTCGCGCTCGGCCTGGTCGGCCGGCTGTCGCGCATCGACCTGCGCCTGGCGGCGGGCGCGGAGCGCGAAGGGGTGATCCGCGATCTCGTCCTGCCGGCGGGCGTGCGCGCCGCCGCGCCGGGCGAGGCCGAGCAGCGGCTTTCCAACGTCTCCCGCGCCTATCGCGTCAACCTCACGGTGTTGGCGCTGGTGGCGATGTTCACCGGCGCGTTCCTGGTCTTCTCCATCCTCTCCCTCTCCGTCGCCAAGCGCCAGCAGCAGCTCGCCCTGCTCGGCGTGCTCGGGCTGCCGGCGCGCGGCCGGCTCGCCTTGGTACTCGGCGAGTCGGCACTGCTCGGCCTCGTCGGCAGCCTCCTCGGCCTGGTGCTCGGCGCGCTGCTCGCCGCCTTTGCCCTGCAAGTGCTCGGCGGCGATCTCGGCGGCGGCTTCTTCGGCGGCATGGCGCCGGCGCTGCGCATCGACCTCGTCGGCGCCCTGGTCTACGGCGGCCTGGGCGTCGGCGCCGCGCTGGTCGGCGGCTGGCTGCCGGCGCGTGCCGCGCAGGCGATCGCGCCGGCGCAGGCCTTGAAAGGGCTCGGTCCGAGCCGCCTCGGCCATCGCTCGATCGCCCTCGGCCTTCCCCTCATGACCGCGGGCATCGCCCTGGCCCTGCTGCCGCCCATCGCCGGCCTGCCGCTGGCCGCCTACGCCTCGGTCGCGTGCCTCCTGATCGGCGGCATCGCCTGCATTCCGGGCGGCGTGGCGCTGCTGCTCGCGGCGGTGCGGCCGCCGCGCCGTCCGCTCGCGCTGCTCGCGGTCGAGCGCGCCCGCCACGACCGCGACAGCGCCACCATCGCCGTCGCCGGCGTCGTCGCCAGCCTCGCCCTCTCGGTGGCGCTGACGGTCATGGTGGCGAGCTTTCGCGACGCGGTCTCGCACTGGCTGGACACGGTCCTGCCCGCCGACCTCTACGTCCGCGCGGCGATCGGCCCGGGCGGCGGCGACCTCGCGACCCTGCCGACCAGCCTGCCCGAGGCGGCCGCAGGGCTGCCCGGCGTGCGCCGTGCCGAGGCCCAGCGGGTGGTGCGGGCGTCCTTCGATCCGGCGCGGCCTTCGGTCGCGGTGATCTCGCGGCCGCTCGACGACCCAAGCCGCAACCTCCCGCTCAGCGGCACCCTGGTCGACGCGCCGCCGGGCGAGACCGCGGCCTTCGTCAGCGAAGCGATGGTCGACCTCTACGGCGCCCACGCCGGCCAGCGCCTGCTGCTGCCGCTGCCGGACGGCACGCGCCGGCAGGTGTTCGTGCGCGGCGTCTGGCGCGACTACGCGCGCCAGTACGGCGCCATCGTGCTTGACGCCCGCGACTGGCAGCGCCTCACCGGCGACCAGCGCATCAACGACATCGCCCTCTGGCTCGAGCCGGGGGCAAACACCGGCGACGTCGAGGCGGGCCTGCGCCGGGTCGCGAGCGAGCTCGGCCACGACGGGGCGCTGCTCGAGTTCGCGGCGCCGCGCGAGATCCGGGCGGCGTCGCTGCGCATCTTCGACCGCAGCTTCGCCGTCACCTACTGGCTGCAGGCGGTGGCGATCGCCATCGGCCTGTTCGGCATCGCCGCCAGCTTCTCGGCCCAGGTGCTGGCGCGGCGCAAGGAGTTCGGCCTGCTCTCGCACCTCGGGCTGGCGCGGGCGCAGATCGTCGCCGTCGTCGCCGCCGAGGGCGCGGTCTGGACGGGCGTCGGCGCGGTGCTCGGCCTGGCCCTCGGCGTCGCCGTCAGCGCGGTGCTGGTGAAGGTGGTCAATCCGCAGAGCTTCCACTGGACCATGGACCTGCTGCTGCCCTGGCTGCGGCTGGGCGCGCTCTGCGTCGCGGTGATCGCCGCCGGAACGCTGACAGCGTGGCTTTCGGCGCGCGCGGCGATCGGCCGCGAGCTCGCGCTCGCGGTGAAGGAAGACTGGTAGGCCGCGCCTCGGCCCGGTTGCTATTCTTCCCGCCCATGTCGCCAGAGCAGCAACTGCAAGCCGGCATCGCGGCGCTCGAGGCGCAGCGATCGGTGCTCGGCGATGCGGTCGTCGATGCCTCGATCGCCGGCCTGCGCGCCCGCCTCGCCGAGCTGGCCGGCACGGCTTCGCCCGGTGGCCAGGCGCTGCGCCAGGTCAGCATCCTGTTTCTCGATCTGGTCGGGTCGACCACCCTATCGCAGCACCTCGACCCGGAAGAGATCCATGCCGTCGTCGACGGCGCGCTGGCGCGCTTCAGCGCCATCGTCGAGGCGCACCGCGGCAGGGTGCTGCAGTACGCCGGCGACAACCTGCTCGCCGCCTTCGGCGCCGACGAAGTGCGCGAAGACGATCCCGAGCGCGCGGTGCACTGCGGCCTCGCCCTGCTGGCCGAGGGCCGGGCCGTCGGCCAGGAGGTGCAGGCGGCTCATGGCCACGCCGGCCTCGGGGTGCGTGTCGGCATCCACACCGGCGGCGTCTTGCTCGGCGGCGGCGTCGACGGCGAAGGCAGCATTCGTGGCCTGGCGGTCAACATCGCGGCGCGGATGGAGCAGACCGCGCCGCCCGGGGCCTTGCGCATCAGCAACGACACCCATGCCCTGGTGCGCGACCGGTTCGAGGTCGTCGCCCAGGAACCGATGGCCGTCAAGGGCGTGGACGCGCCGATCCGCAGCTGGCTGGTGCAGCGCGCCGTGTCGAGCGGCACGAGCGCCGCGGCGCGCGGCATCGAGGGCGTGGCGACGCGCATGATCGGCCGCGACACCGAGCTCGAAGCGATCCTCGCGGTCTTCCGCCAGGTCGCCACCGAACGCCGGCTCGCCATCGTCACTGTCATTGCCGAGGCGGGCATCGGCAAGAGCCGGCTGCTCTATGAAGTGGCGCGCTCGGCCGACCTCGAAGCCATCGGCGGGCAGGTCCTGCACGGCCGGGCGCGACCGCAGACCGAGAGCCAGCCCTACGGACTGCTGCGCGAGATCGTCGCCGGGTCGCTCGGCCTCGGCGACGACGACAGCCTGGAGCGCGCCCGGTCGAAGATCGAGCGGGGCATGGCGCCGCTGTTCGCCGACGAGGGCGCCGAGCCGGCCCGGGCCCATGCCCATCTGCTCGGGCAGCTGATCGGCCTGGACTTCGGCGACAGCCCGCACATTCGCGACATCCGCGACGAGGGCCGACAGATCCGTCGTCGCGGCTTCCATGCCGCCGCCCAGGCCCTACGTCGCATCGCCGCACGCGACGCCAAGCCGGTGGTGCTGCTGCTCGACGACCTGCACTGGTCCGACGACGGCTCGCTCGACTTCCTGAGCCATCTCATCGAGGCGAATGCCGACGTGCCGACGCTCGTCCTCGGCACTGCCCGGCCGGCGCTGCTCGAGCGCCGCCCGGGCTGGCCCGGCCGGAGCGAGGCGCTTCGCCTGGTGCTGGGCCCGCTCGGCCGGGACGAAAGCCATTCGCTCGCGGCCGAGCTGCTGAAGAAGCTCGAAGCGGTGCCGCCGGCGCTGCGCGCGCTCCTCACCCAGAGCGCCGAGGGCAATCCCTTCTATATGGAAGAGCTGATCAAGATGCTGGTCGACGAAGGCGCGATCGTCATCGACGGCGAGCGCTGGACCCTGCTGCATGACAAGCTGCAGGCGGCCCATGTGCCGCCGACCCTCACCGGCGTGCTCCAGGCCCGGCTCGACAGCCTCAAGCCGCGCGAGAAGCAGGCCCTGCAGCAGGCGGCGGTGGTCGGCTTCGTGTTCTGGGACCAGGCCCTGGCGGCGGTCGACAGTTCCGCGCCCGAGGCGCTGCCCGTCGTCGCCCAGCGCGAGCTCGTGGTCCGCCATCCGGAGGCGAGCCTCGACGGCGTGCGCGAATACGCCTTTCATCATCACCTGCTGCATCAGGTGACCTACGGCACCGTGCTCAAGCGCCTGCGCCGCACCTACCACGCCCGCGCCGCGCAATGGCTGGCAAGCCTGACCGGGGCCCGCGCCAACGACTTCCTGGGCCTGGCGGCGCAGCACTACGAGCAGGCGGGCGAGCGGCGGCGCGCCGCCGAGCTGTTCGCCCGGGCCGCCGAACACGCTGCCAACCGCTACGCCAACGAGACGGTGGCCGACCAGGTCGCGCGGGCGCTGGCGCTAACCGAGGGCGATGCCGATCCGGAGACGCTGCGCCTGCGCTTTCGCCTGCTCGCGGTGCGCGAGCGGGCGCTCGACATGCAAGGCCGCCGGGCCGAGCACCGGGCCGACGTCGAGGCCCTGGAAGCGCTGGCGGAGCAGATCGACGACGACCGGCTGCGCGCCGACGCGGCGAAGCGGCACAGCTCCTACGCGATGCGCACCGCCGATCGCCACGGCCAGGTGGAGGCCGCGCGCCGGGCACTGGCCTGGGCCCGGCGCGCCGGCGATATGGATCTGGAATTGCGCGCGCAGAACCTGCTGGCCTCCGGCCTCAGCGATCTCGGCGACGTGGCGACCGCGCGGACCCTGGCACTCGAGGGCTTGGCGGCGACCCGGGCGCACGGCCTGCGCCGGGTCGAGGGCAGCTTTCTCAACACGCTGGCGCTGATCGCGGTGCGGCTCGACGACCTCACCGGCCACCTCGAGATGGGCAGGCAGCAATGGCAGCTGTTCCGCGACATGGGCGACGTTCCGGCGCAGGCGGTGGCGAGGCTGCACCTCGGCATCTCGCTGCTCGGCGCCGGCGAGCAGGCGCAGTCGCGCCAGCATCTCGAGGAAGGCCTTCGCCTGGCGCGTGCCGCCGACGACCGGGTAATGGAGCCCTACGCCCAGACCTACCTGGCGATGATCGCGCTGCGCGAGGGCGACCCCGAATCGGCGATGACGCTCGCCCAGGCGGCGTTCGAGACCTCGCTCGCGGTACAGAACATCGACACCCAGATCACGTCGCTGTTCCAGATCGCCGCGATCGAACGCGCACGCGGCCGGACCGATGCCGCCGCGGCGGCCTTCGAGCGCGCCCATGGGATCGCCGTCGCGAACGACGAAGCGCTGCGCTTCGACGCCGCGGCCGGCATCGCCCGCGAGGCGCTCGCCCGCGGCGACGCCGCGGCGGCGATGCGCGCCCTGGAAGAGGTGCTGGCGCACCTTGCCGAGGGCGGCGTGCTCGACGGCACCGAATCGCGGCAGCGCATCCGCCTGACCTGCTACGAGGTGCTGTCGGCGGTGGGCGATCCGCGCGCCGCGGCGATGCTCGACACGGCGCATGCGATGCTGCAGAAGCAGGCCGAGGCGCTCGCCGACGCGGCCCTGCGCGAGAACTTCCTGCACAACGTTCCCGAGCACCGCGAGATCGCCGCGGCCTGGGCGGCGCGGGCGGCCATGGCCGCCCCGCAGGAACGGCCGGACCGCTAGCCGCCCTGGCCGCGATCGGCGATCCGCTTCTCCAGCTCGGCGGCGAGCCGGCGCGCTTCGTCGCCCTCGGGAATGGGCCGGCCGCTGTCGCGCCACTGCACCGCCGACTTGAAGCCTTCGGCCTGGGCCTGGCGGCGGAACCACAGCCCTTCCGGGTTGTGCCGGGTGATGCCGTCGAACACGGTCGCCAGCGTCTGCGCCTGCTCG
>Ga0068864_100000582_pt1 | contig 31068 bp, 25 predicted proteins | sample KBSSwiS72_FD_66586 | JGI IMG/M metagenome (GOLD analysis project Ga0068864, IMG submission 66586) | Switchgrass rhizosphere microbial communities from Kellogg Biological Station, Michigan, USA - KBS Switchgrass S7-2 | ecosystem: Host-associated > Plants > Roots > Rhizosphere > Soil ...
CTCAACCGCACCGCCGACCTGAGTCGTCTGGGGCGTACTACGACCCTGCTCAAGGACCGGCTGGGGCGGATGCCCACTACCGAGGAACTGGCTCGCGCCACCGGCCTCACAGTGGAAGCGGTTCGTAGTCTGGGCGCCCTCAACACCGAAGCAGTGCGGCTCGACCATCCCACCCGGGATGGAGATTCGAGCGAGCGGATCGAGCGCTTCACCGCGCTGGACCAGGAGGGCACCGACAGCTCGGCCATCGCCAACAGCCAGACTCATGACATCGAGGAGGCTCTGGCGACGCTGCCTCCGCGCGACGCGAAGGTTCTCCGGCTCTACTTCGGGCTGGACGATGGCAACAGCCGGACGCTCGAGGAGATCGGTCGCATGATGGGTGTCACCCGCGAGCGGATCCGTCAGCTCCGCGACCGCGCACTCACCCGCCTCCGCGAGGGAGACCAGGGACAGCGGCTGAAGGACCTGGTTGCATAAACCGTAGCGGTGAGCCGTAAGCGGGAATTCGTCATAGACGAAGCCCTCCGAGATTCTCGGAGGGCTCCTTGTTCCAGGCAGTTACCGCTTACCGCTCACTCCTCACGCTTCTCCTTTGGCAAACATCCTCAGCACCCTCTGCAGAATCCCGCCATTGCGGTAGTAATCCAGCTCAACCTGTGAATTGAGTCGCACGACGGCGGGGAAAGTGGTCGTCTTTCCGTCTTCGCTCGTCGCCGTGACGGTCACCTTGCCGCCGGGGGCCAAGCCTTGGGCGATTCCACTGATCGAGATCTGCTCTCGACCGGTGAGTCCCAGCGATGCTCGAGTGGTTCCCGGTTCATAGGCCAGCGGTAGCACACCCATGCCCACCAGGTTGCTTCGATGAATGCGCTCGTAGCTCTCCGCGATGACCGCCTTGACGCCGAGGAGGGAGGGGCCCTTCGCGGCCCAGTCGCGGCTCGAACCGGTGCCGTATTCCTTGCCGGTGAGGATCACGAGCGGTGTTCCAGCCTCGATGTAGCGCATGGCCGCGTCGTAAATCGAGATCACCTCGCCGGTCGGGAAATGCAGCGTCCAGTTGCCTTCCTTGTCGGGCACCAGGGCGTTCTTGATCCGCACGTTGCCGAAGGTGCCGCGCATCATGACCTCGTGGTTTCCCCGGCGCGCGCCGAAGGTGTTCCACTCGGAATGGGGAACTCCGTGGTCCGTGAGATAGCTGCCGGCCGGTCCGTTCTTGGGAATGGCGCCGGCGGGAGAGATGTGATCGGTGGTGACCGAGTCTCCCAGCACCGCAAGCACCCGAGCACCCTCGACGTCATTGAGTGGCGAAGGCTCGGCGGGAAGCTTCCGGAAGAAAGGCGGGTCCTGCACGTAGGTGGACTTGGGATCCCAGGCGTAACGGCTGCCCTCGGGCACCGGCAGTTTCTGCCAGACCGGGTCACCGTCGAAGACCGAGGCGTACTTCTCCTGGAAAAGCGACGGCTTGAGGGCCTTTGCCATCGCATCGTTCACTTCGGCCGCAGTCGGCCAGATATCGCGCAGGAAGACCGGCTTCCCGTCCTTGCCGGTTCCCAGCGGCTCCTCCTCGAGATCGATGTCCACTCGCCCGGCCAGCGCAAAGGCTACGACCAGCAGCGGCGAGGCGAGATAGTTGGCTCGTACCTGCGGATGCACCCGCGCTTCGAAATTCCGGTTCCCCGAGAGAACCGCGGCAGCCACCAGGGAATGCTCCTCGATCGCTGTCGCGATGGGTTCGGAGAGCGGGCCGGAATTGCCGATGCAGGTGGTGCAGCCGTAGCCGACGACCTGGAAATTCAGCTTGTCGAGGTACGGCATGAGACCGGACGCCGTGAGGTACTCGGTGACGACGCGCGACCCCGGAGCCATGGAAGTCTTAACCCAGGGCTGCGATTTGAGACCGCGCTCCACCGCCTTCTTGGCGAGAAGGGCGGCACCCATCATCACCGACGGATTCGAGGTGTTGGTGCAACTGGTGATGGCCGCGATCACTACGGAGCCATCGCGCAGCTCGCAGGCTTCCCCGTTCAAGACCGGTCGCGCGATTGGGGGACTCTCTGCCGCTGTCGTGATGCTCCCGCCACCTCCCTCGTTGACCCAGCGGGAATAGTTGGCCTCGGCCAGCTCACGTCGCGCCTTGGGCACCGAGGCGGTCATCAGCTCGGGCAGCGAGACGTGGAAATTCTGCTTCAGCTGGGAGAGCGGCACCCGATCCTGCGGGCGACGCGGTCCCGCCAGGCTCGGTACAACTTTTGTCAGGTCGAGGTCCAGGCTCGAGGTGAACTCGGGATCGGGAGTCGTGTCGGTGCGGAACAGTCCCTGCTCCTTGCAGTACCGTTCGACCCGCTCCACTATGGAGCGGTCCCGGCCGGTGCGTTCGAGGTAGCGCAGCGTCTCCGCGTCCACCGGAAAGAATCCCATCGTGGCTCCGTATTCCGGGGCCATGTTCGCGATGGTCGCGCGATCGGCGAGGCCGAGGCTGGACAGTCCGGGTCCATAGAATTCCACGAACTTGTCCACCACGCCTTTCTTGCGTAGCATCTCCGTGGCCGTGAGGACCAGATCCGTGGCGGTAGTGCCGGCTGGCAGCTCGCCGGTAAGCCTCATACCGACGACTTCGGGGATCAGCATGAAGTAAGGCTGGCCCAGCATCACGGCCTCCGCTTCGATTCCCCCCACGCCCCAGCCCAGTACGCCGAGTCCGTTGATCATGGTGGTATGGGAGTCTGTGCCGACCAGGGTATCCGGGTAGGCCGTGACCTCCCCATGTTGCTCCCGAAGCTGGACCACGGGCGCCAGGTATTCGAGATTGACCTGGTGGACGATGCCGGTCCCCGGTGGAACCACCCGAAAGTTGCGGAAGGCACGCTGGGCGAACTTGAGCAACTGATAGCGCTCGTGGTTCCGCTCGAACTCGAGCTCCACGTTGCGTTGGTAGGCGTCAGGCGATCCGAAAAAATCCACCTGGACCGAGTGGTCGATCACCAGGTCGCAAGGGACGATCGGATTGATCTTGTCGGGGTTCCCCTTCATCTCGGCCATGGCATCACGCATGGCCGCGAGGTCGACTACGCAGGGTACGCCGGTGAAGTCCTGCAGCACCACGCGGGCCGGCATGAAGGGGATCTCGCCTTGCGCGCCACCGGCGGAATTCCAGCCCGCGAGGTTGCGGACATGGACGTCGCTGACGATCCCACGCCCCGCGAAACGCAACGCGTTTTCGAGCAGGACCCGGATCGAGAAGGGCAAACGGTCGAGCCGCCCGAGGCCCTGGCGCTCCAGGGTGGGCAGGTGATAGACGGTGGCGCGGTCGGAGCCCAGCTGGATGGCGGAGCGGACTGAGAACGGATCGGGACGGTTGGATGACATAAGCCTGACGGGGCGAGTAGCGGGTTTGGTAGGTCCAAGTATAAACCGCGGCAGGGCGATGACCAAAACCACTGTAGTCCCTCACGCGATCACCCGGCGCGATGACGGGATCATCATCGAGTGGGATGCCGCGGGCCACGTCGGATTCTTCCCGGCCCGGCCGTTGCGCCTCGCCTGCCCGTGTGCCGCCTGTATCGAGGAGATGACCGGGCATCCGCTGCTGGATCCCGCCACGATTGAGCCGGAGGTCCGTCCTCTGACTGTGGCCCTGGTCGGGGCCTATGGCATCAAGGTGCAGTGGAGCGACGGTCACGGCACCGGGATCTATACCTTCGAGCGTCTGCTTGCTCAGTGTCCCTGTCCCAGCTGCAGCGCCCTGCGCCATACCAGGGAGCCCGCGTGATCTTCGGCGGCACGTATTGGATCTGGATCTGGGTGGCCATCCTGGCGCTGGGAATCGCCGGGTTCATTCCTGCGCTCAACTGGGGGCGACATACCAACTGGAAGAATCTGGACGAGGTTCTGCGTGGCGCCGGGACCATCCTGGTCTCCGTCGGGATGATTCTCCTCCTCCAGAACACGCTTCAGATCTTCGCCTCCCTCCTGTTGTTCTCCGCTCTCGTCATGTTCGTCTCTGCTTTCGTGATCGGCAGGAAGCACGAATAGTGGGCATCCGGCCTACAGGCCCTTGCTCCCATCGCCGGACGCGGCTATCTCATGAATGCGCCCGGTTCTCCTGACCGGCGACCGGACGCCGGATCCAGCCCTCTCGCTGGTCAGGAGGGACCGATGGTGCACCGGCATTCGGTCTGGGGTGAAGCAACCGACACCGGATTTCTCGGCGGCACGGCAGTCGCCGTTCTCTTTCTGCTGCGTGATCTCTTCCACGGCAAGCCGCTGCTTACACCCAGTGTGCTGGGGCAGGTGCTGGTTTTCGGTGCTTCGACACCGGACACAGCCAACATCGACTTCGCCGCAGTCATCCTCTACACCGCCGTCCACTTCCTCGCCTTTCTCGCGTTCGGGTTCCTGGTCACCATGCTGGTCCGGATTGCCGCGCGCGAGCCGGCGACCCTGATCGCGCTCGTCATTCTGTTCGCCTGTTTCGAAGTGGCGTTCTACGTCGTCCTGCAGACGGTGGCCGACGAAGTGAGCCGGATGTTCCCGCTTCTCTGGGTACTCGGGGCCAACCTGCTCGCCACAGCGGTCATGGGCGTCTATCTCTGGAAGCGCTACCCGGAACTCAGCCGGGCGCTCAAGCGCGAGCCGCTCGGCGCCTGACCGACCAGATCATAACGTCCTTTCTCCCCTCGCAGGGGCCGGTTACCTTGCGCTGTAACCCGACCTGACGGCCCCCGTGTTCCTGCGATCCCTGCGCGCGGCAGTCCTCGTCCTCGCCGCGCAGGCCCTCTATCAGCCCCTCGTTGCTCAACTCCAGCCCCCGTCCACCGGGGGATTGCCAGCGCTGGAACAGCAGCTTCGGCTGCTGGGTCAGTACAAACGGGTCCTTCTGATCGGCGCTCACCCGGACGACGAGGACACCGAACTGCTGACCGTGCTCGTCCGGGGTATGGGAGCCGCCGCGGCGTATCTCTCACTCAATCGCGGCGAAGGCGGACAGAATTTGATCGGAGGGGAGTTGGGCGAAGAACTGGGATTGCTGAGGAGCGAGGAACTACTGGCGGCTCGGCAGCTCGACGGCGCTCAACAGTTCTTCACCCGGGCCTACGATTTCGGGTTCTCCAAGTCGCTGGACGACACCTGGGACCACTGGCCCAAGGACAGCGTTCTCAAGGACGTAGTCCGGATCGTCCGCCGGTTCCGTCCTCAGGTCATCGTTTCGATCTTCTCGGGCACGCCCCGCGATGGGCATGGACAGCACCAGGCGGCTGGCTGGGCCGCTTCGGAAGTGTTCGAAATAGCGGGCGACTCGACTCGGTTTCCCGAATTGTTGACGGAGGAGGGATTTGCTCCCTGGACTCCGCTCAAACTGTACCGCAGTGCCCGGTTCGATACCGCCGCTACAACCATCACGCTGCAGGGCGGCACCCTGGATCCTGCCGTGGGACAGTCATTCCACCAGATCGCGATGCGGGGCAGGAGCCTCCACCGCTCGCAGGACATGGGTCAGCTCCAGCACATCGGACCCTCGGTCATCCGCCTGGCGTTGATCAAGGACCGCACCGGGAAAGGAACCAGCGGGATCTTCGAGGGAATCGACACCACGCTTGCCGGAACCCCTGACGCGGCGACACTCAAGCCTGCCGATCGGGCGAATCTGGATCGCGCCCTGCAGCGCTACAACGCGAAGCTTGCCGAGGCACGGGCGGCGATTTCACCCACAGAGGCGGCCAAGGTACCAGCACTGCTCATCTCCGCCCGCTCGGATCTGTGGGAGGCGGCGAAGGGGATTCGGCCAACCGGTCCCGAAGAGGATTTCGAAGGCGAGGCGGGCCGGCTGGGTGACGTGATAGCGCGGAGTTCCAACCTCCTGGTCGATGCCTACAGCGACGACTCGAGCGTTGTTCCCGGCCAGGAGTTGAGAGCAACGGCATCGGTCTGGAACGCCGGCGCCACGGCGCAGGCCGTGGATCTCTGCTTCGTGTCGCCGTCCCTGGGTTGGCGGCTCGACGTGGATTCGACGGCCAGCGTCGCGGTCCCGATGGCGATTCACCGCGGCACCTGCCTCGGCCTGGGCGATTCGGGGTGGCAACCTCTGAACAAAGGCGGCGGTGAATTGGCGCCCAACACCGTCGCCTCGGCGCGGCTCCGGCTGAAGGTCCCCGAAAAGTGGAAGCCGACCACACCGTATTTCCTTCGTGAACCCCGGGACGGCGATCTCTATCGCTGGGATCCGGCGAATCGTTCCAGCTGGGGTCTACCCTTCGAGGATCCCCCATTCAAAGTCGAGGCCCAGGTCCCATTGGGCTCCGGAACCGGATACCTGCCGCGGGAGGTGGTGTACCGAACCAACGATCAGGCCCGCGGCGAGATCCGTTCTCCGGTCAACGTTGTTTCTCGAATTGACGTGAAGCTGCAGCCCGAGACCGAACTGTGGCCCGTGGGTGGCGGAGCCCGGAAGTTCGTCGTGACTCTGACTCATGGCGCACGCGACTCGACTCGGGGGAAGCTGACGCTGAGCGTTCCGAAGGGCTGGAGCGCTCCGGCAGCGCAGCCGTTTCACTTCAGCCGGGAGGGCGAACGGGCCAGCTTCTCCTTTACTCTGCGACCTCCTCCGAAGCTCACCGCCGGCTCCTACGAGGTCTTCGCGATTGCGCGGGACGATGCGGGCAACAGTTACGGCGGCGGGAGTCTCACGATCGCGTACTCCCACATCAGGCCGCGTAGTTACTATCGGGACGCCAAGTCGACGATCCACTCGGCGAGCCTCACGTTGCCACACATGGCGCGCATCGGATACATCCGCGGCGCCGCGGATCGCATCCCCGAGGCGTTGCAGACCGTCGGTCTCAAAGTCGAGCTGCTCGACGGGAAGGCGCTGGACCGGACCGATCTCTCCAGCTTCAGGGCGATCATCGTCGGTCCCAGGGCGTATGAAACCGATCCGGACTTGCCCGGGAACAACGACAACTTGCTCGCCTTTGCGCGAAAGGGCGGACTCGTCCTGGTGCAGTACCAGCAGTACGCCTTTTTCCTGAATGACTACGCGCCATATCCGCTCACCGTAGGAAGCCGCGCACCGGGGACTACCACCGTCTCGACGACTCGGCGGGGATCTCCTTCGGTTGGCGGAACCGCGCTGCTCGGCGGCCACGACCGAGTGACGGACGAAACGGCCGACGTGACTCCGGTACAGCCGGTGTCTCCCGTCCTGCTTCGTCCCAATCGCATCGGCCCGGGTGACTGGGCCGGGTGGGTCCAGGAACGGGGCCTCTATTTCGCCCACTCGTGGGATCCCCAGTATCACTCGGTGCTGACGATGCATGATCCGGGGGACCCGCCGCTCGAAGGTGGGCTGCTGATCGCAAAGGTGGGTTCGGGAACCTACGTCTACACCGGCCTGAGCTTCTTTCGACAGCTTCCCGCTGGAGTGCCCGGCGCCTTCAGGCTGTTCGCGAATCTTCTCGCCCTCGCTGAAGCAAAAAGTGTTAGCAGTGCGCCGTAAGGCGTGGGTACTTGGCCCGCTCACCTCTCACCGCTCACTGCTCACGCTTCTCCTGTTGGGCGCTCTCCTCCATTGTGGGCGTGACCGTCGAATTCCGCTCACCGTCTACTCTCCCCACGGGCGCGACCAGCTCATCCTGATCGAACACGCATTCGAAGCGCATCATCCCGACATCGACGTCCGCTGGCTCGACCTGGGCAGTCAGGAAATTCTCGAGCGTCTGCGCTTCGAGAAGGTGAATCCCCAGGCCGATGTGTGGTTCGGCGGGCCCACGACCATCTTCCAGCGCGGCGCAGCCGATTCGCTCCTGGCGGACTATCGTCCCAGCTGGGCATCCTCGGTCCCGAAGACCGGAGGAAGTCAATACTTTCCGGTCTACCGAACGCCGGCCATCATTGCCTACAACTCCGCGGCGGTGTCGGCCGAGGAGGCACCAAAGGACTGGGACGATGTGCTGGCGCCGCGCTGGCACGATCGGGTGCTGATTCGCGATCCGGTCGCTAGCGGAACCATGCGCGCAATCTGGGGGCTGATCATCGAGCGGAGCATCTGGGAGACGGGTGACACCACGCGCGCGATGGCGTGGTTGCGCCGCCTGGACGCGCAGACCCGAACTTACGCGCTGAATCCGGCACTGCTCGACGAGAAGCTCGCGCGGCAGGAGGGGCTGGTGACCTTGTGGGACCTGCCCGATATCCTGATCAGCCGCTCCAAGGGCATGCCGTTTGGCTACACCTTTCCCTCGAGCGGGACGGTCGTGATCGATGATGCGGTGGCTCTGGTGCGCGGCGCCAAGCATCCCGAAGCGGCAAAGGAATACATCGAGTTCGTCGGCAGCATCGAGGGACAACTGCTCACCGCGCGGAAGGTCTATCGACTACCCGCTCGACTCGATCTCCCGGCCGATTCGGTCCCCCAATGGGTGGCCGACGTCGAAAAGGAGATGAAGGTGGCGCCGATGGACTGGGAGATGCTCGCCAGTGAAGGCGGCGATTGGATGACCTACTGGGATCAGCACGTGCGAGGCTCAGGGAGATGGAAGCCGTGAGCGGTAAAGTGAACCCTCCGTATCTCATCCTCGACCGGGTCAGCAAGCGCTTCGGCGAGACCATCGCGGCGGATGGTGTCTCGATCGAGCTGAGTCGAGGCCAGGTCTTGGCGCTGCTCGGGCCGAGCGGGAGTGGGAAGACCACGACCCTGCGACTCCTGGCCGGCTTCGAGACTCCCGACTCGGGACGCATTGTGGTTGATGGCGAGGATGTCACCCGGTTTCCGCCCGCGGCCCGGCGTTTCGGCATGGTGTTTCAGCACTATGCGCTCTTCCCCCATCTCGACGTGGGGGAGAACATCGCCTTCGGGCTGGAATCGCTCGGTGTCAAAGGCGAGGCGCTGCGGGGTCGCATCGCGGAATCACTCCGCCAGGTGGAACTGGAAGGATACGAACGGCGGCGGGTGGGAGAGCTCTCCGGTGGACAACAGCAACGGGTCGCCCTGGCCCGAGCGATTGCCCCGGAACCTCGCGTCCTCCTGCTCGACGAACCGCTCTCTAACCTGGATCCCACGCTGCGCGAGCGGACTCGACGGGAAATCCGTGGCGTGATCGAGCGGGTGGGAATCACCACCGTCATCGTTACCCACGAGCAGGACGAAGCCTTCGACCTGGGACAGATCGTTGCAGTGCTGAGGGCCGGCCGCGTGGAGCAGGTAGGCAGTCCCGATCAGTTGTACTCCCAACCGGCCAATCCCTTCGTGGCGAGGTTCGTGGGGCGCTCCAGCGCGCTCGAGGTCGCCGTGATGGAGCAGGGCCCGACTCACACGGTGATCGGTGTTGCCGACGGCGCCTGGAGGCTTCCCTTTGCAGCGAGCCTCCCGGCTGGAGCCAAGGCACTCCTGGTCGCCCGACCGGAGGCGATGCGCCTCGGCGTTCCGGGCAACGGAGCGGTAACCGGTCGAGTGGTCGAACGGCGGTTCACCGGCGCCACTGCGTATTACACCGTGCAGCTTTCGGATGGACGGTCCATCGAGGTCGAGGGACTGCCCGAGGCCGCGCGACCGGACACCGTAGTCGGGGTCGAGCCCGGCGAGCGCGGACTGCACCTCTTTCCGGCTGGGTGAGCGATGAGTCCGAGCAACTCCCGGTCTCGCCTCGGGGCTCTCGGCCTGCTACTGCTCGTCGGATGGCTCGTCGTCTATCCCCTCATCCTGGTGTTGACGGAGAGCGTCCATTCGCCGCAAGGCTGGACCCTGGCCTATGTGCAGCGATTCGTTTCCGAACCGCGCGAGTGGCATGTGCTCTGGAACAGTGTCTGGATTTCAGTGGCCAGTGTCGCCCTCTGTGCCCTGATCGGAATTCCACTCGCCTTTCTCTTCGAATGGTTCACCTTCCCGGGCCGGCGGGTACTGGGCGCCCTGGTAGCCTTGCCCGTGGTGCTCCCGCCGCTCGTGGGTGTGGTTGCCTTTCTCTTCCTGTACGGTGAGACGGGCTTCGCCGCGCGACTGGTGCAGGCAGTCTTTGGGCTCGAGGAAGCGCCCTGGCGACTCCAGGGTGCCTGGGCGATCCTGCTGGTCCACGCCTATTCGATGTATGTCTACTTCTACCTGCTGACCCGTGCTGGTCTCGCGCGCCTCGACCCCGCCATGCTCGAAGCCGCGGCATCGCTTGGGGCGGGACGCTGGCGCCTGATGCGGAGGGTGGTAGTGCCGTTACTTGCACCTTCGCTCCTGGGTGCGGCGCTGCTCACCTTCATGACGGCACTCGCCTCCTTCAGCGCGCCCTACATCTTCGGCGGCGGGTTCCGGGTGATGCCGACTCAAATCGTCTTCACCCGGCTCAACGGTGAGTACGGCATGGCGATGGTGCAGACGGTCGCACTGAGCCTGGTGGCGCTCGCGGGACTCTGGTTCTTGAGAGGGAGTGCGGGGCAGGCAGGGACTCGAGGGCAGAAAGGAACCGCTCCCGAACGGCGCCACATCGAAAGTCCTGCGGTTCGCGTGGCCGCCACAGTGGGAGGCTGGGTCTTCGCAGTGCTGCTCCTGCTGCCCCATCTCACCCTGTTGCTCCTGTCCTTCGTTCCAATCGGGACCTGGACCACGCAACTCCTCCCCCCCGCTTACACTACCTCCAACTACACCGCTCTGTTCAGCGAGCCGGAGCGCCTCCGCCCGCTCGTCAACAGCCTCTGGATGGCGAGTGGTTCGACGCTGGTGGCTCTGGCGATTGCTCTCGCCGCAGGGCTGCTCGTGGTCCGCCGGCGATCGCAACTCGGTCCCGCGCTCGAGGCGGCGCTCGGTCTCCCCTGGGTGGTTCCGGGGACGGTCTTCGCGATCGCCCTGGCCACGATGTTCAGCGTTCACGCCCCGCTCGCGGGCCGAGTGGTGCTGATCGGAACGGTCTGGCTACTTCCGCTCGCTTATCTCGTCAGGAATCTGCCCATCAGCAGTCGGTCGATCCTCGCCGGGTTTCGCGCGCTCGATCCTTCGCTGGACGAGGCCGCGGCCTCTCTGGGTGCCGGGAGATGGCGGAGCCTGTGGCGGGTGACACTTCCATTGTTGCGGCCGGCGATCGCGGCCGGGGCGACACTCGCCTTCGTCACGGGACTTGGAGACTTTGTCACCTCGGTCGTCCTCTACACGTATGACACCCGTCCACTGTCACTCGAAATTCTTAGCAGCCTGCGCCAGGGCGACGTCGGCATCGCGGCCGCCTATGGAGTTCTCTTGATGGTGTTGAGCGCGGTCGTCTTCGTGCTGGGCAGCGACCGTCCCGCGGTTTCGGGATGACCTGGCCCAAGATGACTCCCGAGATCAAGCGCCTCTCGGTGCTGATCGCGGTGAATTTCGTGGACATGATCGGGTTGATGCTCGTCCTCCCGATCCTTCCCTTCTACGCCACTGACCTGGGCGCATCGCCGGTGATGATCGGCTGGCTGATCGGCGCCTTCTCCATCGCCCAATTGATCGCGGCACCGGTGTGGGGCCGAGTGTCGGATCGCTATGGCCGGCGGCCGGCGCTCGTCATCGGACTCACCGCATCGTCGATTGCGTTCCTGGTCTTCGGGCTCGCCACGACGGTCTGGCTGCTGTTCCTTTCTCGCCTGATTCAGGGCGCGGGCGGCGGGACGACCGGTGTGGCGCAGGCCTACGTGGCGGACACTGTCCGGCCTTCCGATCGGGCCAAGGCGCTGGGGTGGCTCTCGGCATCAACCAATGTGGGCGTGGTATTTGGGCCGGTAATCGGCGGACTCGCCATTCATCTGGGCCGATCGTGGCCCGGATTCATCGCTGCGGCCCTGTGTGCGACGAATGCGTACTTCGCCTGGCGCTGGCTTCCCGAATCCAGGAAGGCGACGGCCAGTCCCCAACCCCGGGAGCGCAAACCGATCTGGCACGCGGCCTGGATGGTGCTCCGCCATCCGACCCGCTCAGTGTCTCGCTACGTGTGGATCTACGGCATCGGAATGCTGGCCTTCACCTCGCTCACCGCTATCCTCGCGCTGTTCCTGAAGGATGAGCACGGCGTCACCGAGAAGACCATCGGCTTCTTCTTCACCTATACCGGGCTCCTCAACATCTTGATGCGGGTGTTGGTGCTGGGGCCGATCGTGGACCGGATTGGGGAGACGCGGTCCATGCGACTCGGCGCGATGTTTCTCATCGTCGGCATGGCGGTGTACCCCCTGGCCCACAACCTCTGGCAGCTAGCACTGCTGATTCCTCTAGTTCCAATCGGCACGGCACTCCTCTTCCCTTCCACAACCGCGCTGATGTCGCGGGTTTCGGAGAAGGACGAGCTGGGGACCACGATGGGGGTGGCGCAGACCTACGCGGGAATCAGCCGGATCATCGCACCGCTCTTCGCGACCAATCTTTTTCAATACATTGGCCACGGCGCGCCGTTCTATGCGGGATCAGTCATCGTGGCGCTGGTGAGCATTCTCGCCTTCCACGTCGATCACGTTCCGATGCATACCGGGGAGACGCCGGTGCCGGAGGTGGAGGGGAAAGTTGGGTAGAACGGCTGGCAGCCATAAGCCGTAGGCCATAGGCGAGAAGCGGGCTTGAGGCTTAAGGCTTATGGCTCTCAAAACTCCGCTCCAAGCCCAAGATTCACGTGATCCGCCGTCTCGGTCCCACCCCCATACGTCGTCGCGATGTGACGGAATTCGATGCCGAGGATGAGGGGGGCGGGGCGCCATTGGATCTCGCCGACCACAGTTTCGTTTTTGAGCCGCTGGGTCGCGAGGTTCAGGTCCTCATCCTTGGGATCATCTATTCCATAGCTCGCCCCGATTTCCCAGCCCGGCGAAGGTCTCACCAGAAGTTGTCCCCATCCGCCATTTGTCCGAACCGGTACACCATTCAACCCGAAGTTCTGTCCGATCGCGCCGCCGCCTAGTCCCGCGATCGCCTGGCCGACGAAGGCCTCTCCCCGGATCTCTACCATGCGACCGATCGGGGCCTGGAGCAGGAATGCCGCTGCTTTCGAATCCAGCAGCGAATCTCCCGTGCTCACGAACCAGCCGAGGTGACCGCCGACGCTGATCTGTCCACTGTGATCCCCCTCGCCCCAGCGGTAGAGAATTCGGCTCTGCAGATAAGGCCGCTTGCTCGCCTCGGCTTCGTCGGGTTGGGTCAGAAATGGGCCCTGCGCCTCATATCCTGTTGGAGCCAACACCGTCGCCTCGAGGCTTAGTCTCCCGTTAGCGCTGGTGAGGACATCTCCGGTCAGCCGGATCTGGGGAATCCAGAGCCAGAGGTTCCCGGAGGCCGAGAGTGAGGAGAGCCCGATACTCGCGAGCGAGGAGGGATTCAGCTCGACGATCGGTGGCGCCTCCTGACCCACGAGCACGTTGAACCAGTCCCACGTCATCTGAGCCCAGGCGCGCCGGATTCTCAGCAGCGGGAAGGTTCGTCCGCCAGTCGAGGGTTGCTGTCCACCCCAGAAATCCACGTCCAGTTCTGCATTAAAGTCTCCACCTGCAACGCCGGCTAGAAAGCCGTGAGCGATGACGCGGCTCTGTCGTATCGTGGCGCCCAGGCCGTCGGTCGGGAAACTGTCCACCGCACTCGGAGGCACGGCCACCTGTGGCAAGTCGACGTTGTTGGTCTTTCCGCTCGTAAAGAAGCCGTTCATCAGGACCATCACTTTGAGATCCACTTCCGGCTTGGGGTTGTCCTGCGCCCAGAGCGGGGTCGCGACGACGCAAGAAAGGCAGACCGCTTTGATGGTCGCGCGCTTCATGGTTGGAAAACCGCCTTGTGGGTCCCGGTTGACGCCCCTCGGGTGGAGGGGCTAAGCTATGAACAATGCGTAAGATACGCCGGTCATTTGGGATTTGGATCGTACCAGTGGCCCTGGCGATCTCGGCAGGGAAGGTACCCCTTTTGGCTCAGGGCGTAACCGTGACCGGGCAGGTGACCCTCCTCGACAAGGGCGATCGTCCCCCATCCGATGTAGGCCAGGCTGTCTTGTGGCTCAGCGGCGATCAAGCTCCGGCCGGAGCTCCCACTACAGTAGAGATCGCGACGGAGGATAAGCAATTCGTGCCCCGGCTGATCGTGGTACCCCGCGGCTCCACCGTCGCCTTCCCGAATCACGATCCGTTCAATCACAACGTCTTCTCTGTTTCGCCCGAGGATCCATTCGATCTGGGACTGTATGGTCGCGGGACCACGAAGTCGGTGCGTTTCGACCGGGCCGGCGTCATCAAGGTGTACTGCAACGTGCACGCAAGCATGCGGGGTCTGGTTGTAGTGCAGGGGACGTTGCTATACGCTCAGCCGGGGGCTGACGGGTCCTTTCGCATGGACGGAGTACGGCCGGGAGACTATATCCTCCACGCCTGGCACGAACGCGCGCCCGAGGTGACCACTCCCCTCAAGGTAACGGATAGTGGCACGGCGCCAGTGGCGGTGACCCTGGACGCCCGCGGCTATCGCTTCGTGCAGCACAAGGACAAGAACGGCAGGTCCTACTCCGACCGGAGCCGCCGGTATTAAGTCGCCGCTCTTGCGAGGCCTGGGCCTCAAACTCTTCCTGGCGATCGTCATCGTGGTGGTCGTCATCCTGGGCGGCGCGCTGGCGCTGATCCGGTTTCGCGCGAGCCAGGCGGCCGACGCCGCGATTGACCGCGGTCTTCAGGCGACTCAATCGGCGATCGACGATGCCTTGGCGGGCCGGAGTCACGCGCTGCAACAGTCGTCACGGGTGCTGGCCCAGTTTCCCACCAATATCTCCCGCATAGAAGAAGCCCTCCACACCGGCAATCGCGCCAATCTCCTGGACCAGGCCGATGAGTTCCGCAAGCAGGGGGATGCGGCCTGGGCGATGATCACCGATCAGGCCGGCGTGCTGCAGGCCTCGACCCGCTCGGCTACGGCATTCGGCGATTCACTGGGGAACAGCGTCCTGATCGGCGAGGCACTTGGTGGCGCTCCGACCCAGGGAATCTGGGTGGAGTCTACTCCTGCCGGTGACTCGTTGTTTCAAGCGATCGCCGTCCCGTTGGTCCCTCCCAGCGGCTCCGTAGTCGGTGCCCTGGTCATGGCGTTGGCAATCGACATAGGGTTTGCCGACCGTCTCAAACGTCAAACTGCTTCAGAAGTCGTGTTCATAGCGTTCGATACGCTAGGCGTTCCCCGAGTCGCGGCATCGACCCTTCCCGCCGGCACGCTCGACGAAGCACTGCGCAAGCGAACCGCCGAGGGGTCGCCCCCTGATAGCGTTCCAAAGCGGCTCGGCGTGAAGGCGGGAGGGATGACGTGGATGGCCGCGGTAGGTCCGCTTCAGACCGCTTCCGGTGTCACGGTGGGAGAGTACGCCGGCCTGCGCGCGCGCGAGGCGGAGCTGGCACCCTTCACCCTGCTGCAGCGCTCGATCGTTTACGCGTTCTTCGCCGCGCTCGGCATCGCGCTGATCATCTCGCTATTCCTCGCCCGCCAGATCACGAGCCCCCTGCGCCAACTGGTAGACATGACCCGGGAGGTGGCCGCGGGTCGTTACGAAGGCAGCCTCGATATCAAGTCCCACGACGAGATCGGCGAGCTGGCCGAAGCCTTCCAGCGCATGCTGGACGAGTTGCGGGAGAAACAGCGGCTGGTCGAGTTCCTGGGCGGCACGACTGGTAGCCGCACCGTCTCGATGTCCTCGCCGAGTTCCGCGGTTCACACTCCCAGCAAGCTCATGCCGGGCTCGGTGCTCGCCAATCGCTACGAAATTCGGGAACAGCTCGGCATGGGTGGTATGGGTGTCGTCTATCGCGCGTTCGACCGGGAGCTGCAGGAACAAATCGCGATCAAGACCCTGCAACCCGGCCTGCTGGGCGATCCCCATGTACTGGAGCGCTTCAAACAGGAAATCCGGCTGGCCCGCAAGATCTCCCACCCCAACGTGGTGCGCACCCACGATCTCGGCGAGTCGGACGGCACCTACTTCATCACCATGGAGTACGTCGAGGGCACTGGGCTGGATGAGCTGCTCGACCAGCGAGGAGCGCTGCCCCTCGGCGTGATCCTCACCATTGGGCGCCAGCTCTGCCGGGCGCTGGAAGTCGCGCATGCCCAGGGCGTTGTTCATCGTGACATCAAGCCGCCCAACCTGGTGCTGGATGCTCAAGGCTTCTTGAAAGTGATGGATTTCGGAATTGCTCGCCTGATGGAGGCCCGCCAGCCGCGCGACCAGCTCACCGCCTCTGGCAGCATCATCGGCACGCCGGAGTACATGGCGCCCGAGCAGCTGATGGGCGAGACGGTTGATGGCCGGGCCGATCTCTATGCCGCGGGGACCGTGCTCTTCGAATGCGCGACCGGCAAGCGAGTATTCAATGCAACATCGTTCGGCTCGATTCTGCTCAAGCAGGTCCAGGAGACACCGCCGGATCCCCGCATGATGGTTCCCGGCCTCCCACCGGCCTTCGCCGAGCTGATTCTCAAGGCGCTCGCGAAAAAGCCGGCTGACCGCTGGCAGACGGCGGAGGAGTTCCACCAGGCGCTGGATCGGGTTCGGGTCTGACGACGAGGAGGGTCTGACGTGAGCACCGAGAAGCGATTCGAGCTGTTGGAGCAGCGGGTGGCGACGCTGGAGCGGCTGGTCCGTCAGTTGGCCGGGGCTGCGCTCGCCGAGAGCCCGAGAGAAGCGTCTCCGGTCGAGCGTCCCGTCCTTATCGAACCGCCCCGGCCGGGGGAAGCCGCAGCGCCACCTCCTGGGCCTGCAGCGCCTCCTCCAGCAGCGATTCCCTGGGTTTCCGGTCCCACGCCGGAGCGGCCCTCGGTTGCACCCTCTGCTCCTCCGCGCCGTCGCGCCAAGACCGACTCGGAACAGTGGCTGGGGCAACGGGGACTGCTTGCGGTCGGCGTGATCTTCGTCGTCGTCGCCGCGGGATTCCTCCTCAAGCTCTCTTTCGATCGGGGCTGGATCTCGCCGCTCGTCCGTTGCGGCGGAGGAGCGCTGGCCGGCATCGCGCTGGGAGCCGTCGGATGGAGGCTCCATGAGAAGGGCCTCCGGACCTACGGCGCGGCACTGGTCGGCGCCGGCGGAGCGATAGTCTACCTCGCGGTCTGGGCCGCGACGCGCCTCTACGGCTTCCTTCCACCCTTCACCGGAATAGCGGGACTCGCGCTGGTGTCGGTGGCCGTCGCTTTCGTGGCCTACGCGATCAATCGCGAGGCCCTGGGAGCCACCGCGGTACTTGGCGCCTTCTTCGCGCCGATCCTGCTCGGCAAGGAAGCGGGAAGCGTCAACGCGCTGCTGCTCTATCTCGCCGCGATGGCCATAGGCCTCGGCTGGGTCTCCGCCCAGCGGCACTGGAGGATCGCGACCTTCCTCGTTGCGCTGAGCTACTTCGGCATCGCGACCTCGGGAATCCTGCGCGAGGCCACGACCACGTGGCTCTTCGCCTACGCGCTGTTGGGCGGCGCTGCCGGACTTTTCATCGGGTTGCGCGAAGGCTGGTGGGAGACGCGACTCCTCTCCTTTGCCGGTGGGTGGGGCATCCTCGGCATCGCCGACGAGAAGCTCACCGACTCGCATCGAATGACCGCGCTGGGCGGGTTGGTTCTCGCCGCCCCGGTCTGGTGGCGGGCCTGGCGTGCGTCAGGAATCTGGGGGCCGGGGTTCACCGTCGCTCCCGGTGGGCCGCGGATATCGATCGGGGAGACGTTCTACTTCTACATCACTCCGATTCTCCTCGCTTGGGCGCTCCATGGATTGGCTCCGGACCTGTTTGAGCGCCAGCCGGGACTCATCGCGGCGATCATCGCGATTCCCTATCTCCTGGTTGGTTACGGCACTCCCCGCCGTGCGTTTGCGATGGTCGGCACCTCGGCCCTCGCGGCCGCGGCGATGAACCAATGGACCGGCCTGCCTGCGGTCTGGGCGTTGCTGGCGCTCACCCTGATCTGGGCCGCGGCCGATCACAAGCTGAATCGCGATGACGGACGCTGGTATTCGCTGATCGCATTGGCGCTCGCGTTGACTCACTTGGTGGGCGACGATCTTCCCCGTCGAGGGGATACCGAGCGCGCCTTCGTGGGCCCCTGGGCGCTGGCCCTCTGGGCCACCTGCGGAACCGTCTTCGCTCTCGCGGCAGGCTTGCTGAAGAACGGTACGGCACAAGCGCGACTCGTCCGGGGAATGAACCGGCGGGCTCTCCTGTGGCTGCTGGGCGGGGTGCTGGTCTGGTTGGGTGTCACCGGTGAGCTGATTACCTTGTTCGACCAGAGTTCGCTGGACGATCAGACCGCGAACCTTGCGAGCGGGCTCTCGGTAAGCGCCTGGTGGATTGCGTTCGCGGGCGGGCTGGTCGCCGCCGGGTTCCGCCGCTCCATCAAGGTCCTGCGGCAGGCCGGCATGGCCGTGCTGGGCCTCGCGGTCTTGAAGGTGGTATTCTCTGACCTCTCGTCGCTCGACGCCCTGTATCGCGTCGGGTCGGCGTTCATTCTGGGTCTGGTCTCGCTGGGTCTGGCCTATCTCTATCACCAACGCGCCAGGGTCGGGACCGATGAAGGCAGCACCTAGTCCTGCAACCACACTCACCGGCCGGTAGCCGAGGGGATCAGATTAGCCGGCCATGCCGCCGAAACGCACCATCAGCAGTCTGACACCAGACCACTTCATCGAAGCAAACTGGGACGATGTCCTGCCCTTCTACAGGGAGCTGGCACTACGCCCGCTTTCGCAAGAAGGGATGGAATCGTGGCTCGCAGACTGGTCACGCTTGGAGGAAGTGCTCAGCGAGGCCGCCGGTCTCGCCATGATTGCCTATACCTCCGACACGACCGATCAGGTGAAGGAGTCGCGGCATCTCCGCTTCTCCGGTGTCGTCATCCCGCGGGCGGACGAGCAGGGAGTCGAGCTCGCGCGACGCTTGGTAGAGAGCGGCTACAGCCACCCTGACCTGGAGCAGGCGCTCGCCCAGTTCCGAACCCATATCGAAATCTTCCGCGAAGCCAACGTGCCCCTCATGACCCAAGTCGAGGAGTACGGAGCGCGCTATCAGAAGCTGACCGGTGGGCTGACGGTGCAATGGAATGGGAGCGAGAAGACCATTCCGCAGCTTCAGCCCTTGCTCCAGAGCACCGATCGTGAGGTTAGGGAGCGGGCTTTCCGGTTGGGTGCCGGCGCCTATTTCGAGCACCGGACCCAGTTGATGGACATTTTCGACGTGCTGTTCGACCTGCGTGCGCGCATCGCCACCAATGCGGGATTCCCCAACGTTGAGGAGTACGCCTTCCGCTCCAAGTGCCGCTTCGACTACACCCCGGCGGACTGTCGCCGTTTCCACGAGGCGGTTGAGGCAGTGATCGCCCCTGCGGTCGAACGCCTGATGCGCCGGCGGGCCGAGCGACTGGGACTCGACAAGCTGCGCCCCTGGGATCTGGGCGCCGACCCCGATGGCCGGCCTCCGATCCGGCCGTTTGAATCCGCGGCACAGCTCATCCAGACCACGAGTAACGTCTTTGAGCGGGTCTCACCGGCCTGCGGCGCCGAGTTCAGGACCATGATGGCGGAGCAGCTGTTGGATCTCGACTCCCGCAAGGGCAAGGCGCCAGGCGGCTACTGTGAGACGCTTCACTATCGCGGGCGGCCGTTCATTTTCATGAATGCGGTGGGCGTCCTCGAGGACGTATCGACCCTGCTGCACGAAGGCGGCCACGCGTTCCATGCCTTTGCCGCGCGGCGGCAGCCGCTGATCTGGCAGCGCCACCCCGGCCTCGAGATGTGCGAGCTCGCGTCGATGTCGATGGAGTTGCTTGCCTCGCCCTACCTGGATCGGCGGGACGGGGGATTCTTCGATGCCGAAGACTACCGGCGCGCCCGGATTGAGCACCTGGAAGACGTGCTGCTGACGCTCTCGCACGTCGCGTCGGTGGATGCGTTTCAGAGTTGGCTCTACACCAGCGGTGAGGGCGGGGACCGGGACGCGCGAGACGCCGCATGGCTCCGGATCCGCAGCCGCTTCGAGCGGGGGGTGGACTGGTCGGGCCTCGAGCGGGAACGAGTGGCCCGTTGGTACCGCCAGCTCCACATCTTTCTGCATCCCTTTTACTACATCGAATACGGCTTGGCCCAGATCGGAGCACTCCAGGTCTGGCGGAACAGCATGCAGGATTCCGGCGAAGCGGTGCGCCAATACCGCTCGGCCCTGGCACTTGGCGCGACCCGATCGCTGCCCGAGCTCTATCAGGCGGCCGGAGCGAAATTCACCTTCGATGTCGGGGTGATCCAAGAGCTGGCGAAGCTGGTCGAATCGGAGCTGGAGCGATTGGGGCAAGGGATTACAGGCGTGTAGTCCTGCCGGTTGCCTCCGGAACAGCCGGAGGCGAGATTCCTCACCCGGAAACCTACCTACAGGGAGCGAACTGGATGGCCAAGGAAGAGGGAATCGAGATGGAAGGCGTCGTGAGCGAGGTGCTACCCGATCGAAACTACCGGGTGCTCCTCGAGAACGGGCACTCCATTCTGGCGTACGCGGCGGGCAAGATGAGCAAGTTCAAGATCCGGGTGCTTGAGGGAGACCGGGTCACCGTGGTGCTCAGCCCGTACGACCTCACCCGCGGCCGGGTGATCTATCGCCACAAATAGACGAGGGCAGGGGACGCCCTGACGCGCGACCCTGCCCCCGTTGCCCGCAAAGCTGCGCTGCTCGTTGGGCTTACTTACCCACCTTCATGACGTTCTCTGCGGCCGGCCCCTTTTGGCCCTCCACGATGTCGAACTCGACGCGATCGCCCTCGGCCAGGCTGCGGAAGCCGTCGGCCTTGATGGCGGTGTGGTGCACGAAGCAATCCTTGCTTCCGTTCTCGGGCGTGATGAAGCCATAGCCCTTCGCGTCGTTGAACCACTTCACAGTGCCGGTGGTGCGTGCCATCTACCAAGCTCCTGCTGGGGTGAAATCGTCGGGGTGAGGTGCAATCGCCCGCACCGGCCGACCGCTGAAGTGAGAGCGGGCCAATCCCGCCTCACCAGTTAGAAAAAAGACCCGGGCATACTACCCGGGTCTTTCGTTGAGCCAGAAGGGGATCCTGCTGGTCGTCTACCCGGCCAATTCGTTGGCTACTTAAGCCGACATAAAAATGGGCAGTTGACCACCGTAGTCAAGGGGTCGGTTTCCACCACTTGAGTGCTGTTTTAGCCCATTCACCGCTGCGTCTTCGAAGCCCGCGACCGGTCGCGCGATTGACTGCCTGTAAGAATTCAGCCGCCGATGGATACCGCTGTTCAACCTCTGCATGGAGCGCGCGAGCAAGTACTCGCTCCAGGTCTTCGCTCAAATCGGGACGTTCTTCACGAAGCGGCGGAAGCTGATTCGTGGTCTGTCGACCCAGCACTTGTTCCACGGTCGAGCCCGAGAAAGGCGGCCGTCCGAGCAGCGCAAAGCAAGCGACGGCGGCCAGGCTGTAGAGGTCGGATCGTTGGTCAACTCGTTCTCCCAGAAGCTGTTCCGGGCTCGCGAACATCGGTGTTCCTGATTGGCTCGTCGCTCCGCCGAATTTTCCCTGGCCCCGTAGCGCGAGCGCCAGGCCGAAGTCGGTGATGCGGAGACTTCCGTCCGGCTCGGTGAGCATGTTCTCGGGTTTGATATCTCGGTGCACTAACCCGGCGCTATGGGCCTGGGCCAAAGCGGAAAGCGCTTCCTTGAGTAACCTTACAATCCGATCGACCGGCAACGGGCCGTCGTGCTCAACCACCTGAGCGACGTTTGGCCCCCGGACGAACGCCATGGTGTACCAAATTAAGCCGGCTCTTCCGCCGATGTCATAAATATTGACAATATTGGGGTGGTTGAGCCTCGCCGCGAGCTGAGCTTCCCGGCGGAATCGCTCGACCACCGCCGGCTCCCGGGTGAAGTTGGGATGCAGGACCTTGAGGGCGACCTCCCGCTCCAGATGGAGGTCGCGGACTCGGTAGACCCGACCGTAACCACCGGTCCCGAGCGAACTCAGCAACTCGTAGTCGTCCCCCAACGCGCGACGAAGGCGCTTCTCCCAGTGCCGGCCATCTTCGCTATCGGTAACTCCGAGGCGAGCCCCCGGGGCGGCCGCCGGATTGTCGAATGTCCCCGCGTCCGAGGCGAAGTCCTCGAGCATCTCGGCCGCGGTCAGATACCGGTCGTCCGGAGACGGGCGCAGGGACCGGAGCAGGATCCGTTCGATGGTGCGGGGGCAGTGGGGGCGAAGCTCTGAGGGCGCTTTCAGAGTTAGCGGGTCGAGCGGTGGCTCGTGACCGGTGACGGCGAAGTAGAGAATGCTGCCGGCGGTGTAGATGTCGCTCGTCGGGTCACCCGCGGCTCCGCCCCGGATTTCAGGGGCCATGAACGGCTTCCCCGAAGGCTCCTCGCCCGGAGGTATCACGGGCAGGGTCCAGTTGCAGTACCGGAGGTCGGTGACCGTGCCGCGTCCCGCCAGGTTCAAGAGCAGCGAGGCCGGCACTACCCGGCGGGCGATGATGCCATGGGCATGTGCGTGTTCGAGTCCGGTGAGGATGTCCCGGGCGAGGGTGTGCACGGTGGGGAAGGGACGCGGCCCCCGCTGCACCGCCTCCTGCAGGCTTTCGCCTTCGATCCAGTTGCCGACCCGGTAGGCGAGTTCTCCGACTACCCCCGCGTCATAGACGTGCCGCAGCGCCGGATGATCGAGCTGAGCCAACGCCTCGGCCTCTCTCAGGAACCAGGCGCGGATCTTGTCATCGGGGTAGAAGTTGACCCGGAGACTGACCCGGCGATTGAGCGTCTTGTCGTGGGCGATGAACAGCACTCGCTCCCGCGAGGACGCCACCATGTTCTCGAGCCGGTACCGGTGGCCGAGGGCTGCCTCGGTCCGCTGGAAATAATTGAATGGCGTCGGAGTGGTCATGCGGCGGCCTGCCGCACGCGGATCATACCAGTGGGGTCGCGCGACTCACCCGGCGTCGTTCAACTCGCCCGCGGTGACCGCAACGCCCCGCGCTGCACCACCGACGGCTCTGCTGGGGAGTGAGGTCGGTGAAGTACAGGCCGCAATCGATGCCCGCGCAACGCCGCACGTGCGCCAGCGGGTTCGCCAGAGTGGCGGCCGCGGATGCGGCGATCGCCTCGATTGGCGTGGGGGGCCGCATCGTCTGAAAGCGAAGGCGCCAGGCCCCACCCACCCGGATCAACTGCTCGGTCCCCTCCAGTCCGCCGAGCACACCGTTGATCGCCTGGGTCAGCGCCGACGATGGAGTTCGGCCGGCATCGAGACATTGGGCCATCTCCAGCAACTGATCTCGCAGCCGGCGCACCCGGTCGATGTCGACATCGCTTTCGGGGCTCAACTTCAGCGCTCGGTTCCAGCGGACGTACGCCGCGTGGTCGGGGAGGTGATCGTGGCGATGCGGGAGGAATGGAGCGGTGTTCGCGAAGTCCAGCCAGAGCGCGTCGCCCAGAAGGATGAACTCGGGATCCGCCATCTACATATCCTCGGCGACTTCGACCGCGTTGCGGCCACCCCGTTTGGCCCGGTACAGCGCCGAGTCCGCCCCGGCGAGCAGCGTGCTCGGGCTCGCGCCGTGCCGCGGTGCCTCGGCGATGCCCATGCTGAGTGATGGGCGGCCGAATTCGGGATGGCTCCGCTCCAGCGCCGCGACGCTACCCTGCACCCGGCTGATGAAGGACGTCGCCTCCTCGGCGGTGGTCATGGGCAGGATGACCAGGAACTCATCCCCTCCCATGCGTCCCACCGCGTCCAGAGTCCGGCACTGCTGCCGGAGAATCTGGCCGATCAAGACCAGCAAGCGGTCTCCGGCGGCGTGCCCCAGGGTGTCGTTGACCAGCTTGAACCGGTCTACGTCAACCAGGACGACGCTGGTGTGCAGCGAGTGCCTGCGGCCGCGTGACAGTTCGGCGTCCAGCCGCTCTTCCATCGCGCGCCGGTTGCCGAGTGTGGTCAGAGGATCGGTTGTCGCGGCGCTCTGCAGCTGCTCCACGAGATGAGCATTCTTGAGCGCGATCGCCGCGGCGAAGGCGAGGGTGCCCGCCAATTCGTATTCCGGTGCGCCATAGGCCTGCTCGTGCAGCCGCGGCCCTAGTGCGAGAACCGCCAGCCGTTCGACGCCAGCATCCAGCGTGACGACCAGCTGGGTATTAGCAGGCAGCAGCCGCGCCAGCGCGGCATCGGCGGTGCTCAGCGCGGGCGTCCCACTCGGCAGTTCTTTGTCGAGTGCCGCCAGATCGATCGGCGTGAGCGCCATCGGTCCCTTCAGGGACCGGAAGACCTTCGGGATGTAGGCATCGGCCTGCGGGCGGTACAGACACGCCCACCACGCGAAGAACACTTCGGTCATGAAATCGAGAATCAGATTCTCGGTTTCTTCGGACGAGTGCACCGATGAGAGCAGCCGAGCCACCTGCCGCAGGGCGCGGAGCTGGAATGCAGCATCCTCGAGCGCTTCTTGCCGCTCCCGCAATACCGAATGCAGCTCCACCATGACCGCGAGGCCAAGCGCGATTGGGACGGCCGCACTGGCCATCTGCTTCGCCACCTCGGGATCGGCGTGAACTATTACCTCGGTCAGTCCGCTGCAGAGCCGGACCACTTCCTCGGCGCTCGCTACCCACTCGGGAGTTGCGGCTACGACCGGTCGGACACCATTGGGGGTGTTTAGGGAGAGCCAAATGCGCTCGCTGTTGAAACGCCGGACCAACGCCTCGCGACAGCGCTCGAACAACTCACTGTCGGTACGGGAATGGCGACACGCGGCAGCGAAGGCGCTGGGCAGCGTGGCGAGGGCCGGCAGCGTGGGGGAATGGTCCATCTGTAAGTGCAATATAGCGATAGTCTAACGGGGAGGGAGGCGGCGGGGAGTGATCGAGTCAGCCCCCCTGCTGCTCCAATTCCCGGGTCAGCAGCTCGATCAGGCCCTTCAGTTCGAGGAGCATCCCGGTCCGTGGTCCGCTGGGCACTGCCTCGAGTGCGGTGATGACGCTGCCATACCACCAGAGCGTCTGGTCCGCCGGCGCCTCCGCATAAGTCGAGAGATATTCGATGCCCAGTCGCCGGATGTCGGTGAGGGCTGAGCCACAGAGGTGAATCTGGTTCGCGGCGCAGATATCGAGGGCGCGGGGTCCCGCCGCGGAGAGGTTGGCGAGATAGTCCATCCGGCAGACTTCCCAATTCCGCTCCCGTCCCCGCGAATCGTATCGCGGCTCCGCCACATCGCCGATCACCTGGGAGACCATCGCGCCGAACTTCTCGGCGATCTTGGTGGACAGTTGGGCCCGGCTCCCGTAGGAGGCCTCGTTGACCAGGTGGCTTAGGATCCCCGAGATAATCGTGATCTCGTCGCAGCCGTACCGGGCGAGGATCACCGCGACGTTGGCCGGCTGGGTCAGGTGGAGCGCCCCGCTGCCCCGCCGCGACCGGGGCGGGAGATGCTTCGCCGCGAAGGCGAAGGCGTGGCTGATCCGGTCGGAATATCCGTGGCTGGTGGACATGGGTCAGGGGATACCCAGCATCTTATGGGTCTGCAGGCTCAACCGCCACTCCGGGTGACGCAGACAGTACTCCAGCGCGAGCTCGGTATTCCGCTGCCGTTCGGGCCCGTCCATCGGCTGCAGCAGGAAGTGATCGAAGGCGAGGTCGAGATACTGCTCCGGTTCGCCCCCTTCCTGCGGGTACACCAGTTTGAGCTCGTTGCCGGACCGCAGCACCAGTTCGGCACCCACCTTGGGGCTCACACAGATCCAGTCGAGGCCGGGCGGCGGGATGATCGTGCCGTTCGACTCCACCGCGACCAGGAAGCCGAGTGAATGAAGTGCCTCTATCGCGGCAGCGTCGAGCTGGAGCAGCGGCTCGCCGCCGGTGCAGACTACCATCCTGCGTGCCGTCGGCGACGAATTCGCCGGCCACTTCTCCGCGATCGCCCGAGCCAGCTCTTCCGCCGTGGCAAACTTGCCGCCACCCGGACCGTCGGTGCCCACAAAGTCGGTATCGCAGAAGTTGCAGGTCGCCCTCGCCCGATCGCTCTCCCGCCCCGTCCACAGGTTACACCCCGCAAAACGACAGAAGACCGCCGGCCGGCCGGCGTTCATCCCTTCGCCTTGGAGAGTGTAGTAGATCTCTTTGACTGTGTAGGCCATAGCTCAAAATGCGTGAGCAGTGAGCGGTAAGCAGTGAGCGGGACTAAATTGTATGGTCACGCCCGCTTACCGCTTACCGCTAACCTTCCTGACGTACGGTGCTGGGTCTTCGATGCCATTCTCCCTGAACCCTTTGAGCCTTAACTGACACGAGTCGCACTCGCCACAGGCCTCTCCGTTGAGACTCGGGTCATAGCAGCTGTGGGTGAGACTGTAATCCACGCCCAACGCCAGGCCTCGGGCGATGATTTCCCGTTTCGACAGGTCAATAAGCGGCGTGTGGATGCGAAACCTCGCCGTTCCTTCGACTCCCGCCTTGGTCGCGAGATTGGCGAGGCGCTCGAACGCCGCGACGTATTCCGGCCGGCAGTCCGGGTATCCACTGTAGTCCAGCGCGTTCACTCCCAGGAAGAGATCCGCCGCTCCTTCCACCTCGGCGAAGCCGAGCGCGTAGGCAAGGAAGATTGTATTGCGGGCCGGCACGTAGGTCACCGGGATCTCGGTGCTCGGGTCATCCATCGAGCGGTTTCTCGGAACCGGGATATCAGCGGTCAGGGCGGAGCCGCCCATCGCACGGAGGTCCAAGTCGATCTCCAGGTGCCGCGCCACTCCGGCAGCACGGGCGACCGCACGAGCCGCTTTCAACTCAACGGCGTGACGTTGGCCGTATCGAAAGCTCAATGCTATGACGTCATAGCCCTGGGCCTTGGCCATCGCGAGCACGGTCGCCGAATCGAGTCCGCCGGAGAGGAGGACGATGGCGCGGCGTTTAGTCACCACGGCACCCTTAGCGGGTTACTCCTGGAGCGCGACGCGCATCGCCGGCTCCAGCTCGGGGTAGCGAAAGGGAAACCCGATCTGCTGCAGTTTCTCAGGCAGCACGCGCGCACCTCCAAGCAGCACTTCCTCGGCCATCTGACCAAACATCGCGTGTAACACCATCGCCGGGACCGAGAAGGAGGTCGGTCGCTCCAGCACCCGTCCCAGGGTGTGAGTGAACTCCTCGTTGGTGACCGGGTTCGGCGAGGTGACATTGATGGGGCCGCTCAGCTCCTGCCCACCAATCACGCGGTGCACCACGTCGATGAGGTCCACGAGCGAGATCCAGCTCATGTACTGCTTCCCATCGCCCAGCTTGCCGCCCAATCCAAGCTTGAACGGAGGCAGCAGCTTGCCCAGGACGCCGCCGGCCGCAGTCAGCACGAGGCCGAACCGCAGCTTCGCGACCCGAATCCCCGCCTCCTCCGCCGCTCCGGATGAGGCCTCCCAGATTCCCGCTACCTCAGGGGCGAAGCCGTGGCCCGGCGCACTCCGCTCCGTCAGCGGTTCGCTCCCTCGATTGCCATAGATTCCGACCGCGGAGGCCTGGATCAGGAACCTCGGCTTCGGATTGAGCTTCGCCATCGTCCCGGCGAGGAGTTGAGTACCTTGTCGTCGGCTTTCGAGAATCGCCCGCTTGTGTCCTTCGGTCCACCGTTCCGCGATGTTCTCTCCCGCGAGGTGAATGGCCCCGTCAATTCCCTCGAACGCAGCGGCGTCGATGGTCTGACTTTCTGGGTCCCATCGGGTCTGTCCCGGACCGGCCGGTCTCCGTGTCACCCGCAACACACGATTCCCCGCCGCCTCGAGGGAGGGCACCAGTGCCGAGCCGATAAGGCCGCTCGCCCCTGTCACGGCGAGGTAGAGGCCTTCGCTTGAGGAAGTCATCGTCCCTTAGATTTAGTGCCAAGCCGGTCTCTCACGCCATTATGACCAGATTCCAGGTCCGACTCTGGACACCCATTCGAGGAACCGTAACTTCGTCGCACCGCCCCAGTCTCCACCCATTCACCATCGCGCCCATCCATGCGACTTAGCCTCGCACTTCTGGCGTCCCTCTCTGCCGCACCGCTTCACGCTCAATCTGCCGTTTCCGACAGCTCGCCATTCAGGGAGCTTCCGCTGCCAGCGCCCAATGCCGTCCGGACCGGATCCGGTCGTCCGGGTTCGGCGTACTGGCAGCAGCGCGTGGACTATCGGATTACGGCGCGGCTGGATCCGGTGCGCAACGAGCTTCAGGGCTCCGAGACAATTCACTACGTGAATCGCTCGCCCGACGCGCTGCCTTATCTCTGGATGTTTCTGGAACAGAACATGTGCGAAGCCGGCAGTGTCACCAACCGGCTGAACCAGCCGCCGCTCGTGTTCCTGGGCTCGGTCTTCGATTTCTCATGCAAGGGATTCCGGGGCGGGCTCACGCTCGAAGCGGTGCGGAACCTTGGCCGGGAACTGCCGCGTGAGGTCTTCGGCACTACCCTGCGCGTGGACCTGCCGAAGCCCTTGCCGCCGGGAGGTGTGATTGATCTGGAGGTACGGTGGCGTTTCCCGGTTCCCGACTACGGCGGCGGGCGAATGGGACACGATGGGACACTGTATGAGTTCGGCCAGTGGTATCCCCGAATGGTGGTATACGACGATGTGCGGGGCTGGAACCACGAGCCCTACATCGGCGCCGGAGAGTTCTATCTCGAGTACGGCCGTTTCGACGTGTCCATCACTCTGCCGGCCACGTACATCGTCGCCGCGACCGGAAAACTACAGAATCCCCTCACGGTGCTCACCGCGACTCAGCGTGCTCGGCTGGCGAGGGCGCGGACCTCTGACACGGCCGTCGCGATCATCAGCGCTGACGAGGCGGGAGACCCCGCCAAAACGCGACCCTCAATCAGCGGCACTCTGACCTGGCGTTTCAGCGCCGACAGCGTGCGGGACTTCGCCTTCGCCACGGCGCCCGACTTCCGTTGGGATGCGAGCGGATACAAGGGGATCTACGTCCACACCTTCTACCGGCCTCAGGCCCAGCTCTGGACCGAGGCGAATCACATGGTGCGGGAGGCCGTGAAGTACTACAGCGAGCAGTGGTACCCCTATCCCTACGCTCACATCTCCAGCATCGAAGGACCCATCGAGGGAATGGAGTATCCCATGATGACCTTCGACCCCACTGGCCCGGTGCGCATCGATCTGCAATGGGTGCTGGCTCACGAGCTCGGCCACCAGTGGGTGCCCATGATCGTGGGATCGAACGAGCGGCTGTATCCGTGGATGGATGAAGGGTTCAATACCTTTATCGATCTGGCCAACGCGGCAAAGTACTTCCAGGGAACTCCCTACGGAGATTCGATTGAGGTCCATCCGCTCCATCTCTATCCCGACCACTCCAAACCGGGCCAGGAACAACCTCTCATCACCCCGCCGGTCGAGTCTCGCGATCTATTCTGGACCGCGTACCAGAAGCCAGCCCTGATGATGCAGCTGCTGCGTTACGAGGTGCTCGGGAAGCCGCGATTCGATTCCGCCTTCCGAGCCTACATCAAGGCCTGGGCCTTCAAGCATCCAACACCCGCGGACTTCTTCCGCATCATGCGGGACGAGTCCGGAATGGACCTGGATTGGTTCTGGCGGGGGTGGATTTACTCGACGGCGCGGCTCGACCAGGCGGTGGACTCGGTGGTACGGACCGAGGATCGAGGCGCTAATGTCTATCTCTCCAACCGTGGCACCATGGTGATGCCCGCCGAGATCCGGCTCCGTTATGCTGACGGGCAGACCCAGATCGTCCAGCTGCCGGTGGACATGTGGAACCTGGGGAACCACTTCACCTACCGAGCAGCCGGCGGGCGGCCCATTATCGGAGTGGACGTGGACCCGCACGAAGCCCTGCCGGACGTGGACCGGAGCAACAATGCGTGGATGGAAGCGAGGATGTAGGTGCCTCAGCAGCCGGACGATCCGATCACTGAATTCCTGAGGAAGCAAGGCGCATCGTACGCGATCGTGGCGAACGGGCTGCGAGGGCTGGTCGAGAACTGGGAACGGGTGGTAGACCAGGTCAGCAAGGGTTATCCCCAAGGGCTGGACGATTACCTGAACGACATGGACGGGCGCCAGCTGCTGGAGAACGCGCTCGAGCTTGCCTCGGTCGAGGCTCGCGCCCAAATCATGCCCCGGGTACGCGCCGCGGATCACCGAATGCTGGTTCTATTGAAGCCGGCAGAGCGGTGCCTGTGGGGACCGATCACCGCCGAGGATGAAGGATGGACGCCGGAGCGGAACTGGTGGTATTTCCAGGTCCCCAAGTCCGCGGGACCGACTCTGCAGCAGGAGTTGCAGGACTCGTAGAGTCGGTGAGGCCGGTCAGCGTTTGCTGACGGCCCGCCGGACCATTATCAGGTCGGACACGTTGTCCATGGTGAGCAGACCCACCAGCTCACCCGAGGGTCCCACCACCGGCAGCGCAGCCAAGCCGCTGGAACGAAGCCGTCCCACCGCCGTTTCGAAGTCGAGGCCTGCCGGCAGCGCCGGCACCGGCGAAATCATCGCCTCTCCAACCGTGGACTCCGGGCCCCGCTCGGCCAGGGCCTTGATCAGGCTTTCTCGCGTGAGGATGCCTTCCACCCGCCCGGTGTTGTCCACCACCGGAAACTCGCGCTGCTCGCCGGAAAGCAGCAGGTCCACGGCCAGTCGCAACCGGGCGTGGATCGGAATGGTCTCGAAGCGGGTCACCATCATCTGCTCGATCCGGATCCCCTCTCCCGCGCTCCTGGTCTCCACCGCGGCGGCCTCGGTTGTGGCGCCGAGGAAGACGAAGAGCGCGATGAGCACCAGCATCGGCTCTGGCTTGAAGAGCCCATAGACGCCGGCCGGAATGGCCAGCCCTTGTCCGATCGTGGCCGCGATACGGGTTGCCCTCACGAACCCCAGCTTGCTAGCCAGGAGCGCCCGCAGCACTCGGCCGCCGTCCATCGGAAAGGCCGGGATGAGATTGAAGACCAGCAGGATCACGTTCATCACCAGCAGAGCTACGGCCAGAGGGGCGTGGGCCAGGTCGTTCGAGGTGGTGGTGAGAGAGTGCCCGGTCAGCACGAGCCATCCGTAGAAGACCGCCGCGAGAACCAGGGTGACAAAGGGTCCCGCAAGGGCGATCAGCAGTTCTTCCTT
>Ga0068864_100000587_pt1 | contig 30994 bp, 29 predicted proteins | sample KBSSwiS72_FD_66586 | JGI IMG/M metagenome (GOLD analysis project Ga0068864, IMG submission 66586) | Switchgrass rhizosphere microbial communities from Kellogg Biological Station, Michigan, USA - KBS Switchgrass S7-2 | ecosystem: Host-associated > Plants > Roots > Rhizosphere > Soil ...
CTGCAATCATTCGCTCACGTCCACGGTGAGCTGGTCATGGGATGAAAGCAATTCTCTCGCGATGACGAGCGTCTGGATCTCGCTGGTACCCTCGCCGATCGTGCACAGCTTCACGTCTCGATAGAATTTTTCGACAGGATAGTCCTTGATGAACCCGTACCCTCCGTGGATCTGCAACGCTTCGTTTGCAATTTGAACCGCCGCTTCCGACGCGAACAGCTTGGCCATCGCGGATTCCTTCGTGACGCGCTTCCCCTGATTCAACAGCCACGCTGCGCGATACGTCAGAAACCGTGCAGCATCGAGCGAAATCGCCATATCGACGAGCTTCTTCTGGATCATCTGAAAATCAGAGATATGATGCCCGAATTGTTCACGCGACTTGGAATAGCTCAGTGCGGCATCGTATGCGCCTTGCGCCATTCCTGTGGCGAGGGCAGCGATGGATATGCGTCCACCGTCAAGCACCTTCATGCTGTCGATAAACCCTTCGCCCTTGTTTCCCAATAATTGATCACTGCCGAGACGGCAATCCTCAAAGATTACTTCTCCTGTCGCGCTGGCGCGCAATCCCAGCTTTTCTTCCTTCTTGCCGACTCGGAATCCCTCGGTCCCTTTTTCAACGATGAACGCGGAAATGCCATGGTTTCCGGCACCGGCGTTCGTAACGGCCATGGCGACACAAACATCGGCATAATGCGCGTTCGTTGTAAATGTTTTGGAGCCATTGAGCGTCCATTGTCCGTCAAAGACCGCGCGTGTCTGGGTGCCGGAAGCGTCGGACCCTGCCGAATGTTCCGTGAGTCCCCAGCAGCCCAGCCACTCGCCCGACGCAAGACGCGGGATATAGCGCTGGCGCTGGCTGTCGGTTCCGGCCTTATAAATGTGGTTCGCACAAAGCGACGTATGCGCCGCAAGGATAATGCCCACTGAGCCATCAACACGAGAGAGCTCTTCGATGATGATGCAATACTCGATGTAGCCAAGACCGGCGCCGCCGAGATCTTCCGGAAGGATCGAGCCCATGTAGCCAAGCGAACCCAGCTTACGGATGACATCCTGGGGAAAAGTCTCCGAATCATCCCATTCTCGGACATGAGGTCGAATTTCAGCATTCGCAAAGTCGCGCACTGCGTGGCGCAATTCGATTTGTTCCTGCGTGAACGCAAAGTCCATATTGGCCCTCGGGAGCGTGGTGAGTCACACACTGGAATAGTAATGCTCCTGATGCGCTACAATGACGCGGAATCATGAAAAAAATCCGAATTGCGAACGGTCAGGGTTTCTGGGGTGATTCGCTGCAGGCGCCAGTCGATCTGGTTCGCCGTGGCCCCATCGACTACCTGACGTTGGATTACCTGGCGGAAGTCACGATGTCGATCATGCAAAAGCAACGCGCCCGCGATCCGCGATTGGGCTATGCGCGAGATTTCGTGTCTCTGATCGAAGAAATTCTTCCGGACCTTCTCGAGCGCAAAATCAAAGTCGTCGCCAATGCGGGTGGCGTGAACCCCAATGCCTGCCGGGATGCCGTGATCGAGGTCGCGCGGGAGCGAGGTTTTGGTGGAAAAACAAGGATCGCCGTCGTCGCCGGAGACGACATCATGTCGCGTCTGGACGATTTCATCAGCCGCGGAGTCGAACTGAAAAATCAGGAGACTGGCGATCCGCTGGCTTCTGTGCGGTCGCAGGTTCAAAGTGCCAACGTTTACTTTGGAGGACGGGATATCGCCGAAGCTCTCGACAAGGACGCACAGATCGTCATCGCCGGCCGAGTAACGGATACCAGTTTGTCGCTCGGCCCGATGATTCATGAGTTCGGCTGGATGCGCAACGACTGGGATCGCCTCGCCGCGGGTACGATCGCCGGACACACGATCGAATGCGGTGCTCAATGCACCGGGGGCAACTGCCTCGTCGATTGGGACAGTATTCCTCATCTGGCGGACGTCGGCTACCCGATCATCGAAGCCGAGCCGGACGGATCGTTCGTCGTCACGAAGCACCAAGGAACGGGCGGGCGCATCAGCGTCGCTGCGATCAAGGAACAGCTTCTCTACGAAATGGGCGACCCGCGGGAATACATCACGCCCGATTGCATCGCCGACTTTACAACAATTCAACTTGAACAGGACGGAACAGACCGCGTGCGTTTCTCCGGGATAAAGGGCCGTTCGGCGACGAGTCTATACAAGGTCAGCGTGAGCTATTCGGCTGGATGGAAAGCGATCGGATCCCTCGTCTACGGATGGCCCGATGCTTACAGAAAAGCCCAGGCGGCGGATCGCATTTTGAGAGAGAGACTCGACAGGCTGAATTTGAAATTTGACTCGGTGCGAACTGAATTCGTCGGTGTCGATGCGTGTCACGGCGCGCTTTCGGGGGCGCCGCCACCCGAACTAGCGGAAGTGTCACTTCGTGTCGGAGTGCGATCCAGAGATAAACATGCGGTCGAGCGATTTGCGCGGGAAATTGCGCCGCTCGTGCTCAACGGCCCTCCCACAGTTACCGGATTCGCTGCGGGGCGCCCAAAAGTCGAAGAGATCATCGCCTATTGGCCGGCGCTGATACCCAAGAGCGAGGTTCATCCGGAAATATCCGTGATCGAGGCTTGATACATGGCGAGAGTGAAACTGTTGAAGCTTGCCCACGCCCGTTCTGGCGACAAAGGCGATACGGCGAACATCGGCCTGATTGCTTATAAACCCGAATACTATTCGATTCTCGTGGAACAGGTGACGGCCGCGCGTGTGAAAGATCATTTCAAGGGAATATGTCTGGGCCCGGTGCAGCGTTTCGAAGTGCCGAATCTTCATGCTTTGAACTTTCTCCTTCACGAAAGCCTCGACGGCGGCGGCACGCTGTCGCTCAAGACCGACGCACAGGGCAAGACGTACAGCACCGCATTACTGAGGTTGGAAATCGAGGTCGACGATTCGTTGATCCGCCAATTAGACGAATAGCCTTCGACGGAGTTAAGTCAGCACCATGATCTGAACGGGAGTGGACCGACGATCTACGTTGACGCCCACGTTGTCTGGATATCGACGGAACGTCAGATCCAGCAAGGCATCCCCGACCCGCAGATTGCGGACGTGAAGTTCATTTAAAAATTTCGGCAGAATGGGATGTTCGAAGCATACCGATGGGCCGGTTCCATCAATCTTCATTCCAAGGCACGCCCGAAGTGCCATAAACACCGCTCCCGCAGCCCACGCCTGAGGCGCACAGGCAACTGGGTACAGAGTCGGACCCTGACTTTGGCGCCGGGAGAATCCGCAAAGAAGTTCAGGTAGTCGGTTGAGATGAACCGACTGACTGAGATCGAATAAAGTCGACAGCAGTTGTGCCGCATGCGCCTTGAACCCATAGTCGGACAGACCCGCAGCAATCAGTGCATTATCGTGAGGCCACACGGAACCATTGTGATACGACATCGGATTGTAACGAACTTCACGCGAATCCAGCGTGCGTATGCCCCATCCGGAAAAAGACGTTTCCTGCATCAAAGTATCGGCGACACGTTTGGCATGATCGGCCGGAGCAATACCCATAAATAAACAGTGACCAGGATTGGACGTGCGCACCCTGCAAAGAGCCTTCCTGCCGTCGAGCGCCAGGGCATAAGTCGATAAGTCCTCGCACCAATATGTACTATCGAAGCGCTTTCGCAATTCCGCTGCAGATTGTTCCAGCTCCAAAGACAGGCTGACATTTCCAAGCGCTCTGGCGAGCTGCGCCCCGCATTTCCGGGCCGAGTAGGCATAGGCCTGGACTTCACACAAAGCGATGGGCCCTTCTGCAAGTGAACCATCCGCATGCATGATCGAATCCTGAGAGTCTTTCCACCCTTGATGAATGAGTCCTTTTTCAGAGCGGCGATGATATTCCACAAACAAATCTCCGTCCTGATCGCCGTAATGATCGATCCAGTTCAGAGCGAGCGCAATATTGGGCCAGATGCTTTCAATGAAGTCCAGATCACCGGTTTGGTCGTAGTAGGCGGCTGCAAGCACGATAAACAGAGGGGTGGAATCGACACTCCCATAATACCGGCCAAATGGAATTTCGCCGAGCCTTGCCATTTCGCCTCCACGCATTTCATGAAGAATCTTTCCGGGTTCCGATTCCGCTCCAGGGTCTGTGACTGTGGCCTGACATGCCGCAAGAAAACCGAGGACTCCTCGCGCGATTGTGGGATTGACCCATAACGTTTCAAGCGCGGTAATAATTCCATCCCGGCCAAACGGCGTACTGAACCAGGGAACGCCGGCGTAGGGATACAAACCATGAGATGTCCGCGTGAGCAGCATTCGAAGATCCATCATCGATCGCCGCACCCAGTCGTCGAACAACCGGTTCGAGCTTGTAATTTCGCATTCGTCCTTCTTCACGGACAGGATTTCGGCTTCGGCGGAACGAGACGCCGAAGAATGGGATTGAAGCTCTCGCGGCACAGAGTCTGTTTCACATCGAAGGGTGAACGCGATACGTTCACATTGTTTCGGGCGCAGAGTCATGGTGACGGCCGCTGTGCCTTCGTACAATTCGAGGGTATTGGCGGCAAAGGTGATTCGCGTCTTCCGGATTCGATCATCGAGTCCCCGGTAAGAGAAGACCATCGTATCCTGTCCATCGATTTCCGGCCCCTGATGCTCGCCACGTTTGGATCGACGCAGGCCACGCACTTCGAATATGTCCTTAAAATCGGCATTAAACGTCAGTGTGATCCGCAGCACCGCGTTAGTCAGGCCAAAATTGGTCAATTGAATATCTTCGTAGTAGCAGCCCTCCCACAGGAATTTCGAACGTGAAATATAAATGGTGCCTCGTGGGACAAGCACTTCTCCACCGACCTGAACGTCCGTATTCGACAGGTCAATCGAAAGATACTCCGTGTCCGATTCCGCCGTTGAGCTCAGGAACAATGGCCTTTCATTCTCAAGCTTGAACGTCAGGGCGGAAAGAAATCGCGTGCCATCGTGAAAAATACCTTTTTCACTCCGGTGAAAGGGTTGAATATCCCCGTGCCGATCGAAGATTGCGAAAGTGTCGCCCTGCTTCAGAACCTGCGTCCGGTCGTCGGTTACCGATGATCCGGCAAGGATGTAGAATTGATTTCCGACTTCAATGACTTCGCTCAAGGCAGGCCCACCATGTTAACGGGTTGTTCGCAGATCGGGATCGATCAGGTATTCCAGATCGGAGTTTTGATTTCTGCTTCCAATCAAGCGATCGTAAATCTTCAGATAATCCTTCACCATTCTCGATGCCGAGAATCGAGTCTCGAAAGCGCGGCGGCAATCCTTTCTGCGAATTGCAGAAAGGTCTTCGACGGCCCGGATGGCCTCGTCGATATTTTCGACAATGAAGCCAGTTATACCGTTGTCGACCACCTCATCCACGGATCCGCCCCTGAAAGCGATGACCGGAGTGCCGCACGCCATGGCTTCAATCATAACCAGCCCAAATGGTTCCTGCCAGTCGATTGGAAACAACAAGGCTGCCGCATTCCCGAGAAATTCATTCTTTTCACGCTCGCTAATTTCTCCGATAAATTCGACTAACGGGTCGTCGAACAGTTGACGAATTTCGGTTTCAAAGTATTCCTGATCCGCGCGGTCCACTTTTGCAGCAACCTTCAATGGCATCCGGGTTCGACGCGCAATCTCGACGGCACGATCGGGACGTTTTTCCGGACTGATGCGTCCGAGAAAGGCCAGATAATGACCGCTTCCATTTCCCTGATGGAACAATTCCACCGGCAGACCGTGGTAAACGGTGCCTTGCCAGTTCGCGGACAAAACCGGCCGCCGCTGTGAATCCGAGATCGATACGAGAGGGATGTCCGGATATCGGGCATAAAGGTGAGAAAGCTCTGGAAGATCAAGTCGCCCGTGCAGCGTCGTCACGTGTGCAATCGAATGTCGACGAGACAGGGGAAAATGCAGGTAGTCGATATGAAAGTGAACGATATCAAACTCCGTCGCCGCCTCGAACACTTCCTCAAGCAGCAGAATGTGATAGGCCATGGGATCACATCGTTGCGAATTCAAACGAAGTGCGGATTCACACGGCGCAATGAGACGGCCGCTGGTTTGTGAATCTCCGCTCGCAAAAAGAGTAACGTCATGGCCCTGCCGGAGAAGTTCTTCAGCCAGGTAATGGACGACCCGCTCTGTCCCCCCATAAAGCTTTGGCGGCACGCTTTCAAATAACGGAGCGACCTGTGCAATTCGCATATGCAACTCTCCCGTGCTACGACTTCCTTCGCAACTTTGCTTCCGTGATGAAGGGGTAAACCCGGGGTGCAGGCCATATCCGATGAACAGAAAACTCTCAAACGATGATCGCACGCCGTCAGTAAGCGCAGCAATGCGCTCCATCTTTGACCCGGGAGTTTTTACCCGTGATGATCCCCGGACGATCGCGCGAAATCCTTAAAACGTTCCGCTGATCGCAGTCCCCGCCGAAAAAGCGATCCGTTTCGATCCGCGATGTCGATGCTGACTTTTTACATCAATCGGGCCGGGGACAAACTCTCCAAAACAAAACTCAACGCGCTTGAAAGCGAAGCAGGAACTGAGCGCACCGTACAAGCGGTCCGATTAAAGACCATGACCACAATGTGGCAGGGCAATGCCGGGAAGCGGAAAGAGCGTTGTACGTCCCCGTCCATCAACAAAAATCACTGGCGAACAGGGCACCCAAATGCTGCGTCTGGTCATAAAAATGCTTCAAGCATTGCTGTACCGAACACGGTTTCAGAAAGGAGGGCATTATGCCTCAATGGGCGATAGCTGTGATCGTGGTCCTTCTGGTAGTCGCCGTTGCCGAAGCGGCATGGATATTCTTGCAAAAGCGCCGAAGCGACCACCTTCGTCATCGTTTTGGTCCGGAATATACGCGTGCCGTCGAGGAACGAGGTAGTCGGATGCGCGCGGAATCGGATCTTCAGCAACGTGAAAGGCGCGTGGAGAAGCTGCATATCCGACCGCTTCCCTTAAGAGACCAGGAGCGTTTTACGGAAGCATGGCGGAAAGAACAGGCGCGGTTTGTCGATGATCCTAAAGGAGCAGTGACTGAAGCGGACAAACTTGTAACCGAAGTGATGAAGATACAGGGCTATCCCGTGTCGGACTTCGAACAACGTGTAGCAGATATTTCTGTGGATCATGCTCAGGTGGTCGACAACTATCGAGCCGCAAATGCGATTGCGCGACGTCACGAACGCGGCGAAGCAACAACGGAGGATTTGAGAAAAGCCATGGTCTATTACCGTGAGCTCTTTAATGACTTACTTGAAATGCAGGAGGTACGACGATGAGCGAAGCACCAGAAAGAGGCCGAGACATTTCATTGGATCCGCGGCCCGCACGTCCTGAAAATGTGGCTGAAGTATTTGAGTCGAAACCAACAGCGACAACAGTCCCTCCGAAAACTGCGGAGCAATCCACGCCGTTGTTCTCAGCCGATGAAGCACAACGATTCCGGTCTCGATGGGACGCGGTGCAGACGGAGTTTGTGGACGAGCCCCGCAAATCGGTACAGGAGGCGGACAACCTCGTCGAGTCCGTTATCCAAAGGCTGTCCCAGATATTTACCGATGAGCGCGGTCATCTGGAAACCCAGTGGGAAAGTGGCGACAACGTTTCGACCGAAGATTTACGTTTGGCTTTGCAACGATACCGTTCGTTCTTCACGCGGCTGCTGTCGGTGTGAGAACTCACGTCCACGGTCTGACAGTGGTGAGGAGGTAGCGCGCTATGAAACGAAAATTGTTTCACACGGTTTTTCCGCTGACGCTCTGCGTGATGGTCGCCATAGTTTACGGACAAGTGACGCCGCCGGGCGCGCCCGGCGGGGCTACGGAAGGTCCGTTGATTGGAAGCTTCACGGCACCCACGGCAGATTCCTCCGTAGACCCTGTGATACAGGCCATTGAGATGAATAATGCCCACATCACGCTGGCTAAAGTCGCGGCCGAAAAAGCTCAAAACGCAAAGGTCAAGGCCTTCGCCGATATGTCGATCAAAGAGCATATGGCCGCATTGACACAGTTGCGGAGTATCCCGAGCGTTATCGTGACCGAAACAAAGCCGACCGCCAGACATCAGGCGACCGCGGACCGGTTATCGCAAATCTCCGGTATCGAATTCGACCGTGAATACATGAGGGTAATGGTGTCGGAACATCAGGACGCATTAAAGTTCTTCGAACAGCAGAGCAAGGCGGATTCTTCGATACCGGCGCCGGGCAACACCTCTCTGGCCCGAGTGTCTCAGGACCTGGCGCAAAAAGTTCGTGAGCATTTGCAGTTGGCACAAAACATTTTGAGAGAGCTGGAGACGTCGCCTTCCAAGGCGAATACGAACCAGAAGGGGAATACAAACTCCAATACAATCCGGGTCCGCACATCTAATGGGAACCGCTAACGGACGCGGCAGGGGAATTCGCATTCCGAATTCCCATTCGGCTGTGCCTGTCGGATCGTACCTGCTGCAAGCGACGTGAGAGAGCCCGGGCGACCATGCAGTGGTCATTCGCGACCATTTGGATTGGCGGAAAGGTCCGGCAGGAAATCCCGCGTCGGCGACTTATTAATGGTAAACGCGTCAAAAGAGAGGTCGGCCAAAACATCAAAGTCCAAATCCAACATCCGCATGACCATTCGGCTTCGCAGAAGTGCAGGAGGTAATCATGCGTCCCACTTTCAAAATGGGTCATGTTCTCGGCATCGAGATCGGACTTCATTATAGTTTGCTGCTCACGGCGTTCCTGGTTCTTCTTTCCCTTGCCGGACAGTTTCACCTGACAAATCCGCAATGGACGTCTCCGCTGATTGGGCTGGCCGCTTTCGCGGCAACGTTGTTGTTCTTTGCGAGCATCCTGATTCATGAATTCTCGCACGCGGCTGTTGCGAAAAGCCGCGGCATGTCCGTACGATCCATCACCCTTTTTGCATTAGGCGGCGTCGCGAATATCGAACAGGAGCCGGCAGATGCTCGTTCGGAATTCTGGATGGCGATCGTGGGTCCACTGACGTCCGTCTTTATTGGAGTGGCTTTCTTTGGTGTCGCGCTAATCACCGGGTGGCGTCCAGGAGCTGACACGCCATCATCGCCTTTCGGGGCGGGCGTGCTGTGGCTGGGTTACATCAATATCGCGCTCGCGATATTCAATATGATTCCGGGCTATCCACTCGATGGTGGCCGGATACTGCGCGCCATTGCATGGCGAATCACCGGGAGTGCCGTGCGCGCCACACGAATCGCAGCCACTGCCGGACAGTTCATTGCAGTCAGTTTTATTCTGCTTGGCATGGCTCGCCTCTTCATGGGTGCTGGTCTCAGCGGGCTCTGGATCGCCTTCATCGGGGTATTTCTTGGTCGGGCCGCTGCCGCCAGCTATGCCGAAACTGCAGCGTCTGCGGCACTTTCCGGAGTCCGAGTGGGAGACGTGATGTCGGAAGACTGCGGGTCCGTGGATGGCAATATAAACCTTCGAACGTTTGCGGATGAATTTCTTCTGCGCACCGGCCGGCAATGTTTTGTCGTTACCCAAAACGGCCGTCCCCTGGGGCTGGTATCGGTTTCTGATCTGAAGCGGATTGAGCGTCAGCGATGGCCGCTGATTACTGTTTCGGACATTGTCGTGCCTTTGGACCGCGTCCGCACGGTTTCTCCGGAAACAAATATCAAGGACGCATTGGGATTCCTGATGCGCGACGACGTGAATCAACTGCCGGTGATCTCGAATGGGGAACTGGTTGGAGTGATCACCCGCGGAAACGTCGTCCAATTTCTAAAAACGCGAGCCGAACTGAAAGCTGCTTGAGCAAGGCAGGTGTCTATGCCGGGTATCAATATTTCACCGGACGTTTGGACGACATTTTTGGAAGATTTCAGTAAGCGGCACGTCGGATGGTGGGTGGCGATCGAAACCCATGATGTCGAGACGAAGGAAACAGTCACCTCACACATGTCGAGATTGCGCTCGATCGAACTGGATCTGGAGGACGAGAGCAATCCGCGCATCAACGTGACCGTTGCTTACGACACCAAAGAGATAAAGCACATTTTGTTCCGCCCTTCACAAGTCACATTGCATCTTTCAGAGAAGGACGATGAGGATTACCTTTGGGTCCGATCTGTCAATACCAGGACCGCGATTCGATTACTGGGTGAACCTGCCAGGCCATTTCGTGATCTTCAAAAAGGCGCGAATTAGAGCTTTTCCTGGCACGTCGATTGCACTGGAGTTATTTGAAAGCGAAGGAGTCCTGCAATGAAGCCGAATGTTCGAATACTGCTGATTATCGTTGCCTCATCGTCAATTGCATTGTCGTCCTATCGCCAGACCAATCGACCTCAGGACCCGCCGCCGAATCCTCCGACGATTCCGCCGACGGATTTGCCACCGGTACCCAGAGTTCCAGTGCCACCGCAGCCGCAGCCGGGAGTCCCGCCGGTTCCCCAGCCCGCTCCGCAGCGTCCGCCTGCGAATCCGCAGCCGGATCCCCAAAATCCGTCGCCGAGTCCCCAACCGGGTGAACCAAAACCAATCCCTCCTGCGAATCCGCGACCGGATCAGCCACGGGAACCTCTGCCCCCGCCGCAGAATCCGCAGCCGAATCCACAACCAGACGGGCCAGTGGAACCGAGGCCCAGTCCGCCTGCGAACCCGCAGCCGGCGCGGCCTCCGGCACCGAATCCACCTCCGCCGCCACCGCTGCAATAGGCAGGTACGTGCGAGGCGGCGGCGAAACCGAACTCATAGTGGCGAGAGCGAAATGGATATCCGATTTCGGAATCGTGCAGAGGCGGGCGCCGTGTTAGCTCGGAAACTGGAGCGATACCGGGATATGCCCGGGGTTCTGGTGCTCGGACTACCGCGAGGCGGCGTACCGGTCGCCGAGGCGGTTGCGACAGCTTTGAATGCTCCGCTCGATATCCTGCTTGTCCGAAAACTAGGTGTTCCGGGTCAGGAAGAACTCGCGATGGGAGCAATCGCGAGCAACGGGATTCAGATCCTCAACGACTCCGTCATTCGAAACATGGGCATTCCCGAGTCTGTGGTTGAAGCTGTAACAAAACGGGAAGCGGAAGAAATACGGCGCCGCGAACGGGCATACCGCGGTGTCCGTCCTGCAGCGGACCTTCCGGGCAAAACCGTCATTGTCGTCGATGACGGTTTAGCGACTGGTTCCACCATGAAAGCGGCGATCGCTGCACTGCGCCGTCAAGAGCCCGCCAAAATCATCGTTGCAGTTCCGACAGCTTCGCCTGAAACCTGCGAGGAGTTGAAATCGGAAGCCGATGAAATCGTCTGTGCCATCACGCCAGATCCCTTTTATGCCGTCGGTTTCTCGTACGAAGATTTCGAGCAGACGACGGATGCCGAGGTTCGAGCGTTGATCCAGAGTGCCGCGAAACGTTCGCCCGGAATCGATTGAACACTTTTCAGAGATGCCTTCCGACACGTGTTCCTCATGCGTCCGGTTATACAGTGCAGCGTCAGACGTAAAATGCGTCTCCGTCATGCCGGATTCGAAAGTGCATGATTTCTGAGATTCAAATCCAAAACTCGGAAACTTTAGAACCCACGGGCGCGCCGGCCTGCGGCCCAAAGCGGATAACATTCTTTTCGAATCCGCCCCTCGGTTCGATTTTCGGGTTTTCGATTTGATTCTCAGAATCGTTCGCCTTCTCGTCAAAGGCAGCCCACCGCAGCCTGTGTCCCGAAGGCCCGAAGTAGTTCGCACGCACGTGCGAACTACTTCCTATGGGAGAATAGGCCGCGCCGGCAGACTACTCCGTTATCCGCCCGGTGATCGGCGCAATGCCGCGCGCTTCCGACCAAAAGTGGGTGCAAGAGACGTGACGCTTCAACGACTAGACAACGTTCTCATCGTGGTTGATGACATTGAGGCTGTGAAGGCTTTCTTTGTCGAGCTTGGTATGGAGTTGGAGGGCGAGACGACCGTCGAGGGCCTTTCGGTAGATCGTCTCATCGGCCTTCAGAACGTTCGTGCTACCCTCGCGCTGCTGCGCACTCCGGACGGCCACGGTCGGATCGAGCTGGACAAGTTCCACACGCCCGAAGCGATCAGAACGACTCCCGAGAACCTTCCGGTGAACGCACTCGGAATCCGCCGCATCATGTTCGCGGTCGATAACATCGACGACGTCGTCGCGCGCCTGCGCGCCCGCGGCGCCGGGCTGGTCGGAGAGGTGGTGCAGTACGAGGACAAGTATCGGCTCTGTTATGTCCGCGGCCCCGAAGGCATCATTGTCGGGCTTGCCGAGAAACTCGGCTAAGCGGGACTGGTCGCAAGCGATACCCGGGTCGCAACCATCCCGTTCACTCGCGTATAACACGGTACGACTATTGGCTTTTTGTAAGGCTGTATAACTTATCGAGAGTGATCGGAAGGTCGCGGACGCGAATGCCGGTGGCGTGAAACACGGCATTGCAAACAGCCGCTGCCGTGCCGGTAATACCGATTTCGCCGATACCCCGCACTCCGACGGAGTTGAAAACCATATCCGGCATATTCAACGCCGAGACATCGATTTCCCCGATATCGGCATTGACGGGCACGTGATACTCCGACAGATTCCCATTGGCGACGCGTCCGGTGCGCTTCCACCAGCGTGTTTTCATGCAGTGCGAGGCTGATCCCCCAAACAATTCCGCCGATGAACTGACTTCTTGCCGTCTGTTCATTGATAATCCTCCCGACATCATAGACCGCCACAATCCGCCGAACCTTCACCGTTCCCAGATCGGAATCGACGGCTACCTCCGCAAACACCGCACCGAAGGAATGTGCTGAAGCCTTCTGCTTGAGCATTTCGTCCGGTTCGACTCTCGCCACGGCTTCGATAATTACACCGGCATTGGAATCAAAATTGGCACTGCGACCTTGAAGTTTCGCTTTCAGTTGGGTGGCTGCCGCCTGAACAGCGGGGACTACGCTGGCCGTTGTCATTGAACCCGCGAGGTTTGTCCCTCCGGCAAGAATCTTTGTCCGATTCGAATGAGACAATGCATCGATGACTCTTTCCTGCTGTGTTGGGCGGTCATACTCGAACGGAAACATCAGTCCCTCCCGGGAGCTGCAATGTCATTGCCGGCCGTTTGGTGATAAACGCTTTGTATCGCTTTCACAATCCCCGGGTAAGCGCCGCACCGGCAGATGTTGCCGCTCATTCGTTCCCGGATCTCTTCGACCGTGAGTTCAGTACGCTCCAGTGCCGCTTCATGAAGCAAACCAACCGCCGAGCAGATCTGACCCGGAGTGCAGTAGCCACATTGAAAGCCATCGCATTCGATGAACGCCGATTGAAGAGGATGCAATTGGTCGCCTTCCGCCAGACCTTCAATCGTGGTGATCGTTTGGCCGTCATTGCTCAATGCCAACGAAAGACAGCTGTTAATTCGCCGTCCGTTCACCCATACGGTGCAGGCGCCGCACTGACCATGGTCGCAGCCCTTTTTGGTCCCCGTAAGCCCGAGAGTCTCGCGCAGGAGATCGAGCAGCGTCATTCGAGTATCCACCATTAACGAATGCGGTTTGCCGTTGATGCGGATGCTCATCGAAACACGACCGTCTGAAGCATTCTTCGCCTCGCTCGCCGCAGGCACCCCAATGACAGCCGCTCCGGTAATTGCACCGGCTGGTCTTTACAAAATCCCTCCGATTCAATTCCCGTGTTTGGTCACTCATAATGCCTCACGTTGCCCGCAGACTGGATTCGATCCATCATGCGTCCTTCATGGACTTGCCCACTAAACGCCTGGAGCAGGACCCGGCGGATCGTCGATAGCCTTTGGCGGCTCTTTTTTCGGCGGTTCCGTCGTGGGTGGATCGACCTTGGGAACGATCGGTTGGGGCTCCGGCGGCTCCTCGGGGCCCTTGGGCGGAACAACGGGAGGTACTTTGGGCGGAACGTCTGGCTGCGCTGGCGGTTTGGGTTCGGTAGTCACTTTGAAACCTGCTTTCCAGTTCACGGATCTGCAAACGACCTAGTTCTGTCTGCAACATCTCTGAACAGACCGTGCGATACCTTGAACTTCAGACAGGCAAGATGGGTACCATCGATGTATTGCGCTTTTGGAAAGAAAAGCGAATGGCAATAAATCCCCGAACCGCCGCCACTGATCGCCGATCGAAGGGATTTCTGGTGCCACGAGTGTGGGATCCCTCTCACTCCAACTGTAGGAGGCATTAAAGTCTCGCACGTCTTTCGCAGCACCGATGGGCACAGCCGATGGACACAGACTTCCATATAAGGTTCCATGCGGGCCATCGGACAAACCTCAGGTGCCCTTATCCGCGCTGCGTTTCATGCGTATCGCGATGAAGAAGATCGGCAGCGAAAGCAATTGGGCTGTCACGAGAAATCCGGCGAGAAGAGACATCGACCGGCTGTAAAGGAATCCTGATGTAACGCTCCTTTAGCCATGGTCCAATTGCAGTGAAAAAGGAGCCAGACGTGTCGTTCAACCTTTTTCGTGGAGAACTTTTCAATCCGATCCCGAAAATTGTCAGACGACAGGGGGCCTCGTTTATTTCGTGTACAGCCGTTCCAGATCTTCCAGGGATCTCGGCCAGTCGTCCTTTAGAAGTCGCGACATCGCACGGTCTGCAAGAAGCCGTCCGCCCGTCTGGCACGAGGCGCAGTAATTACATTCATTTTCGGCATAAACAATCCGCTGCACCGGAGCGCTGCAATCCGGACACGGTTTTCCATAGCGACCGTGAACCGCCATCTCCGGACGAAATGCTGTCACATGGGAGGGAAATCCATCGTTGGACTGCGCACGGAGTCGAGCCACCCACTCGGATAAAACTTCTCGGGCCGCACGAAACAGCGACTGAATCTCGACATCACTCAAAGCGGAAGTCCGCTTCAATGGGGACAGCCGCGCACGATGGAGGATTTCGTCCGAATACGCATTGCCGATTCCACTGAACAAACGAGGGTCGGTCAGCGATCGTTTCAACGTGTGATTCTCACTCCGGATGGTTTTCGAAAATTCGCGCTCCGTGGCATCCAGAACTTCCAGTGCGCCTTTATCCATTAGGTTCATGGCTGGCGTACCGCGAACGACATGAATCGATGCCCGCTTCTTCGATCCGGTCTCCGTCAGAATGAGTGTGCCTGAGTTGAACTCGAATACCGCCAACGTGTTCTTTCCGATTCGCCTGGACTCGAGATCCGTCCATTGCAGCCGGCCAGCAATCATCAAATGCAGCACCAGGTAGAGTTCGTCTTCGAACACAAACACGATTCGCTTGCCGAGACGACGGATCTCCAGGACTTGTCTTCCGTTCAGAGATGAAATCGGAGGGTCCACGGTTCGAACCAGAAATGGGCTGGACAAATGGATTTGACGGAGTGTCGACCCGGCGATGCGCCTCTCCAGAGCTTCAATATAGACAACGATATCGGGCAACTCCGGCATTCCACAAATATATCGGACCTTGCAAGCTGAGAAAGCATAAAGCGAAGGGGCGCCGCCAAACCACGAGATTAGGCACACTTCCCATGCAAATTGTCACCGTGCTATGGTGAGTTTTCATGTCGCGTATTCAAAAATTTCTCACGGCTTATGGGCTCATCGCCGCGGCTGCTCTTGTTTCCGGTTGCACACCGAAAGTACCGCCACCGGAACGAACGATCGAAGCTCTTTATGAACCCTATGTTTCGCACAAGGCCGAACATGGGCAATCCACTTGGGAAGAGGCACAGGTATATTCCAGGAAATTCAGGAAGACAATCGATCGCGGGTTTGAATACAGCCTTCTACTCAACCAGCCGGTGATTGACTACGATCCAGTCGCGGGTGCTCAGGAATTTTCGATAACAAATTTGCGGATTGAAGTGGATTATCCTTCATCTGCCGGCAAGGCACATATTCTCGCCCGATTTGAAAACGGCGGCCGAGGGACATTGGTCGGGTACGACATGCTCTTCGAGGACGGATCATGGAAAGTGGATGGAATCCGAAGCGGCAAGGTCGACTTGCGAAAATCCATCGATGATGCACTCAAGGCAATTGGAAATCCCGACGAAATGAAAGCTCCCGTAGAAATGATCTATGCCCGATATCGTGACGGCGCGGAGGTCCAGCCTCTTCATACATGGGCGCCACTGACGGATGATCTTCGGGACAAGCTCGCTGACGCGGAGTCCAGGTCCGTGATTCTCGGCTTCGATCCGGTGTGTGGCGGACGGAGGGGTGTTCCCTCAAACGTAAAGCTCGAAGCGGTCAGTGGCGGAGTGATCGCCAGATTCCGTGTGGATCACCACGAACGCGTTGCGGTCTTTGATGTGGTTCAGAATCAGGGTGCATGGATGATCGACGACATCCACAGCCCGGTCAAACCGGCGTGGGATCTGGTTCAGAAGCTCGCCGCTGTCGGAATTCGCTGAGACCGGCCTAGCGCCAGTATTCCTGCCACCGCCGATCGACCAGCCGTACGATGGTTTCATCCATTTCCAGTGGTCGCGGGTAACCGGACTTCCACGTCGCATCGATTCCAATGACACCGCGATAAACCGGACGTGCTCCGACGAAGGTCTGCTCGCTGAAAACCATGTCGCGTGCCGGATCAAATCGCGTGAAAATGCCCCATTGAAGGTTCTCGTCGTCGTCCAGATTCACATCGGAACTGACCGCAACAACGAAGCGGACTTTGGGCGCGCTCGCGATCACCGATCTCAGAACCTCACGAGGTTCCTTCTGGACAGTGAGAATCAGGAAACCTCCATCAAGGAGCTTCCACTTTTCGATGCGGGAATCCAGCCGGCTGAATTCCTCCTCTGAATAAATGTCAGACGCATGCAGGACGTCACCGCATGCGTCAATGACCAGTTTGCTTCCGACGTGAAGCTTGAACGACGTGAAATCCAGAGTGTCGAGCGGAGCAAACGGCAGCAGCCACATGTGATCTTCCGAATCGAACCTTGCGCCAATATCCCGAAGCACGCCGCGGAAATCCCGGGGATCGCGATCTGAACGAACCAGAACCATCACTTTTGTGAGGGACAGCTGACCCGTCCCCAGCAGGGCCATCGCGGTTTTGAGCACTTCCTTCGGATGCCGTTCCTTCACCGACACGACAAGCAGATTGTGAAAACCGGCTCCGACATAGGCGGAGAGATCCACAACATTGGGATGCATCAGTTGGATCAGGGGCCCCAGCATTTCTCCAGAAGCGATACCAAGGAACTTGTCTTCCTGCGGGGGCTTACCGACAACGGTGGCTGCATACATCGCATTGCGGCGCCGCGTCACCGTCCGGATCTTGAACACGGGAAAGTCCGATGCCTCCGAATAGTGGCCGAAGTGATCTCCAAATGGTCCTTCGAGTCGACGAACTCCGGCAGGCACGGTCCCTTCCAAAATAATTTCCGCGTTTGCCGGAACCATCATGTTCAAGGTTCTTGCGCGAACCAGCGGGACACTTTTTCCGCGCAGAAATCCGGCAAATCCGATTTCGTCGACATCTTCCGGCAACGGCAGTATCGACGACATCATCAGAATTGGATCGGCACCAATCACCACCGCGACTTCCAGCTCGGTGCCTGCCTGTTCCGCTTCCCAATAATGACCGCGGCCGCCCTTCATGCTCTGCCAGTGCATCCCGGTCTCGTCCTTGCCGAATACTTGAAGGCGGTACAGACCAAGATTTCGGCGTCCGGTCTTCGGATGATGAGTGATCACCATTCCCCACGTGATGAAGCGTCCTGCGTCACCTGGCCAGCATTGAAGGACAGGCAACCGTGTCAGATCCGGTGCCTCGGAAACTTCCTGGCTGATTGCCTGAGAAGCCGTCGACGGACGCATGTTCATCAGCCGCCGGAAAACATGTCGCCCCTGCCATATTCCGGACAGGGAAGGCGGGTTTAACCGTTGAACCGACTGCAGCAGTTCATTTCCGATTTCCGCAGGATCCCTGCCGAGCGCCATGCGAATCCTTTCCATCGTTCCGAATACATTCATCAACAGTGGCGTTTCCGCACCTCGGGGATTCTCGAACAGGACGGCGGGTCCGCCTTCGGCGACAACGCGCTGCGCAATTTCTCCGGCTTCGAGGATGGGGTCTACTTCGGCCCGCACGCGCTTCAGCTGTCCGTGACGTTCAAGAGCATGGACAAAGCTTTGCAAATCTCCGAATGGCATAACGGGTGACGATAGCACGGGCGATGGGCGCGGGCACAGACCGGAGGATACTCGGTTCCATTCGAGCAAGGAAAAATTCCCTGATTCGAGCACCTATTTACCTGCGGAAATCGGCTCCGGATGAGGCCTGAGCCTTGATTACGCGAAGTTTAGCGGAAGTCACAACTATGGAATCAGATGTGCCCATGTAATCCGCGAAGGGGAGGTGCTAGGAAATGAGATATTCAGTAACTACGAAATTGACAACAGCTGTAATAGTGCTCGCATTCGCCAGTGGATGCGCTTCGAAAGGTTACGTTCGTAACCAGGTGCAGGCATCCAGTGATCAACTGACGCAAAAGCATGATACCGATGTGAAGCGCGTGGAAACCAACGTAGCTGAACTCTCGGATCAGGTTGGAGAAAATGCGCGTGTAACGAAAGAGCATACCGGCCAGATCGCTGCCAACTCGACAAAGATCAATGAAACTGCAACGGACCTTCAGTCCTCGAAGACTGAGATTCGCACCGAGATTCGCACCGTCGATACCAAGGCGGGCGGAGCCATGACCGCGGCGGAGGCCGCCCGCGCGGGCCTCACCGAAACCGGCAAGCGTGTGGAGGGGTTGGCGAGTCAGTTTGAGAACCGCAACAACTACACTGTCGCCGCAGAGGATTCTGTTCATTTCGCATTCAACAGCGCAAAGCTTAAACCGGAGTTCCACACAGTGCTGGACACTCTGGCGCAGAAGGTCAAGCAGGATCCCAATGCAGTGATTGTTCTGGAAGGCCGGACGGACTCTACTGGTGACGCCGATTACAACATCAAGCTGGGCCAGCAGCGGCTGGACGCGGTGTTGCGTTATCTGGTAGTACAGTCCGACATCCCGATCCAGAGAATCTATCAAATGAGCCTCGGCAAGGAAAAACCCGTGGCCGATAACAAGACAAAAGAGGGTCGGGAACAGAATCGAGCAACCGTCGTTCGCATTCTTTCGCCGAACGCGACTGGAACAGTCGCTTCGAAGTAACATCGCAAACTTTCTGGCAGCGCGATCCCATCCGGGCTAGGATGGGATCGCGCTTTTTTCATGTCCAAACAGCGCGTGCTTACCGATTCAAATTTTCAGGAGGATTTTGTCGATGATCAAGTACAGATGGCCCGTGCGTTGTTGTTTCCTGGTTCTCATGCTGGCAGCCGTGACGGCGCCGGCGATGGCACAAAACACCGCACAAGGTAACGAACAGGGCGGCATTGGTATCGTGGCGGGTGTCAGCGCCTCTCCGGATCAGTTTTACTTCGGGGTCAATTTCATGGCCGCCAAAGTCGCCTCAAATTTCTGGTTCCGTCCTGGCGGTGAAGTGGGTCTTGGAAACAGCAGAACAGTTGTGGGCTTCAATGGGGAGTTCATCTATCTTGTGGATATTCATAAGAGCCCATGGAGCGCATATTTTGGCGGCGGACCAGCCTTGATCATCGACACGACACACAATGATGCACCTGCAGAGAACAACACGGACGTGGGGCCGGGATTCAATTTCCTTGCAGGAATCCGAAAATCGAAGGGGCTTTTTTCAGAAATCAAAGTGGGATTGATGGACAGTCCCGAATTCAAGTTCGGAATTGGATTTACCTTCTGATCGCTACGGAGTGCGGCGACGTCCTGAATCGGCCTTTTTCAATATGTCCAGTTCGTCCGTCAGCTGATGGATCCGATCGTCTTTCGTTTTCAATTCGGATTGCTGAGCTTTGGCGAGCTTATCGCGAAAATCGAGAATCCGGCGAGCCGACGAAGCGTAGGGACTGGTTGAATATTCCTTAAGCAATTGCCGGAACGTGTCATTGCTCGCCGCGTCGCGAGCACCACTTAGCGATTGGGCAACGGCAAAGCGAAACAGGATGGCGTCCATGTCCGTCGCCTGCGGTTTGGATTGAAGATAGGACTCGTACGAGCTTGCGGCGCGCACATAATCTCCACTGTCAAATGCGGACTCGGCGTCTGCGAGTGCAGCGGGTAACACTGGTGGGGGAGGCGGTATCAGCGCATTCAGCTGGCGGATTTTTTCGTCACGCTGCAACTTATCCGCCTGTAATCGGGCGATGTCGGCTTGAAGCGTGATTGCCATCCGGGCAGGCGGAACGTAGGGACTGTTCGGAAAATCACGGATCAATTGCTGAAAGGTATCCGAGCTTGCAGATTCGAGCACCTCGACTCCGCTGAGCGATTGCGCGACTCCATATCGAAACCGAAGACGGTCCAGGTCATTCGACTGAGGCTTGGACTGAAAATAAAATTCGTAGGATACGGCAGCACGGAGAAAATCGCCGGTCTCGAATGCGGATTCCGCGTTCGTCAACGCTGCGGGAACTACAGGAGCGGCTGCAACCGGTGGTGCTGGAGGCGTGACCGAGGCGACTCCCTGGGCATGACGATGGCATCCAGCAACCACAATGAGAACCAGGACCGTCCACAGCCTGTTCGGATTCATGCCCGTGCTCGCTCGGATGATTTGATTTTCATAAAGAAAACACTCCCACCCCCAGGGTTGTCCTCGACCCAGATCGACCCCCCATGAGCTTCTACAATCGTTCGGCAAATGGCCAATCCGAGTCCTACGCTCTGACCTGCGATCTTCTTGCCGGGATTCACCTGATGAAATCGATCGAAAATTCGAGTTCGAGACACCATTGGAACACCGGGACCGCGGTCCCGAACAGAAAGAATCGCGTATTCGCCGTTGGCTTCGATTCGGACATGGGCTTTGCTGGATACCGGCGAAAATTTAATCGCATTTTCAATGAGATTGCTGATGACCTGCGTGATCCGCCCCTGGTCGCAATCGACACGCATCTCCGGTACGGCCGAATCGACAACCAGTTCGAGATTCTTTTCTCGCGCCAGCCCCTCCAGCTCGGAGGCAGCATTTCGGGCCAGGGGAATCAGGTCGCAGGACTCAATTTTGTAGTCCATCATACCGGCTTCCATCCGTGAAAGGTCCAGCAAATTTCCAATCATTCCGGAAAGCCGTTCCGAACTCTTTAAGCAAAGGCCCAGAAGCCGACGCTGCTTTTCATTGAGAGGACCGGGAATTTCTTCCAGCAGGATGTGAACGGTTTCACGCGTTGAAGCCAAAGGGCCTTTAAGATCGTGGGATACGTGAGAAACGAAGTCCTTCTTCATTTGATCGAGTTCCCCGAGCCGCTGCGCCATGGTATTGAAATCCCCGGCAAGGTTCGCAAACTCATCCGTCCCGATCGCGGGCATGCGATGTTCGAACTGCCCTGCCGCGACCATTCTGGTTGCTTTGCCCAGTTCTCTCAGACGTGAAGTGATGGACCAGATAATCGGCACCGATACGAGAATACTCAGCAGTAGCGCGGCGCCCGCAGCGATGATCGACACCCGCGATGCACTCGCCGCCACTTTAGAGGAGCGACTGGCCGTGTTATTGATAGCGGTTTGCGCTTCCGCCACCACGAATTGAGAATCGTTGCTAAGCATCTGGAGTTGATCGTTGAGAGGTATCGCAGCTTCAGGGTTATCGGACTTTTTGGGCAGGTTCTTTTCAGCGGCGATGGTTTCCTGGACGGCCTTCCAGGTTCTGGACACTTGCTCAATGGCCTGAATCTCGGATTGGGATGATGCATTCTTCTTCAGTGCCTGCAAATCCTTTTCGAGTTCATCCCCATAGTCTTGAACCTGAACCAGGTATTGGGGATAACGGGTTCCGTGGTATTTCATCGCGCCGTCTTCAATCATCAATTCATGGAATTTCAGTAATTGACTGATAAGAACATTGCTGACATTCGCGTTGGCCAGCTGGCCGTTGATGTCATTCAACTGATGGATCGTGTAGACCTGGTAGGAAAGAACGGCGACCGTCAAAAGTATCAGGACGACGTAACCGGCAATGATCATTGTCGAAACTTTCATTCTTTACTCAATGCGGTACGCCTTCATTTTGTTTCGAATCGTTTTGACATCCACGCTTAACCGGCGGGCTGCTTCGGCCTTGTTGTTGCCAGACTGTTCCAGCGTTTTGATAATGAGTTCTCTTTCCGCATCGGCCATGGTCATGCCCTTGGTCAGCACCACTCTGGTCGAAGAAGCCGGATCCTTGTCGCGAATATACGGAGGCAAATGGCTCGGCTCGATCCAGTTCGACTTGGACAGGATGACCGCCCTCTCGATGACATTGCGAAGTTCGCGAACGTTGCCTGGCCATGAATACAAGCTGAGCAGTTCCATCGCTTCATCGCGAAGCGCTTCAACGCCCCGATGATGCTTGTTGTTAAATTCAGTAATGAAATGCTGGGTGATCAATGGAATATCGTCCCGTCGATCGCGCAATGACGGAAGGGAGATAGTAAATACATTTAGCCTGTAGTAAAGGTCCTCTCGAAGGCGGCCATCCTGAATCGCAGCTCTGGGATCGCGATTTGTCGCCGCAAGCACTCGGACGTTGAACGACAGTTCACGATCGCCGCCGAGACGTCGAACCTTTCCGTCTTCCAGTACCCGCAGCAGTTTCGGCTGAAGCAGAAGGGGCATTTCGGCAATTTCATCGAGGAACAGCGAACCGGTATTCGCCAGTTCAAAGCAACCGGCTCGGGTGGCGATGGCGCCCGTGAACGAACCCTTTTCGTGACCGAAAACCTCACTCTCAATCAGACTCTCGGGAATTGCGGCAGAATTAATCGCCACAAACGGGCCCTTGCAACGCGCGCTCAGCTGATGGATGGTCTTAGCGGCCAATTCCTTCCCTGTTCCGCTTTCTCCAGTAATAATTGCCGATGCATCACTGGCAGCGACATTCTCGATGAGTTCGTAAACCTCCCGCATTCCCCGGCCCAGGCCCACAAATTCGCCAAAACCACTGCCCTTCTTCAAACGCGACGTCAAGCGGGTGGCTTTCTCACGAAGCTCCAAATCACGTTCGGCTTCCTGAAGTAACGCACGCAGCTTCGAATAGTCGAGAGGCTTGGTCAGGAAGTCCTGGGCGCCTTCCTTCATGGCTTCAACTGCCGCGTCGATACTCGCCGCAGCAGTAATCAGGATTACCGGACGTGTCGGATTGCCCTTCTTCAGATTGCGAAGAAGCTCCAGGCCCGAACAGTCGGGCATAACGACATCCGATATGACGATATCGGGCTGCCAGGAATCGGCGATTTCGGCGCCTTCTACCCCGTTGCCCGCAATGCGGGAACTAAATCCCCATTCATCCATAAGGATGGTGAGAACCTCCTGCATCGCAGGGTCGTCATCTACGATCAGAACTGATGTTTTCTGCACTGACATGATTGCCTCTGACTTCAATGGATCACCTGCAATTCTACTCGGAATTGCGGATCAGGGAAATATTCCCTGCTATGTACATTTTCGCCGAAATCCTTCAGTCCGCAATCGCCTAAGTCATGCTTTGTCCGAAGTATTGGATCCGCAGATAACCAGGTCTGCACCTGAACTGCCACAGCAGGACAAGGGACGGTTTGTTTGTTCAAGGAATGGCCCCAAATATTTGGCGAGGTCGCAGGTCGCCCCGAAATTCAGAGCGGTGAGTCGGGAAAGGGTTTTTGTTCCGCGTGGGGATTGACTTGGCGAACTCGGAATAGATGAACGAAATAGCGAGTTCGTCTCCAGGGTTGGGAGGGGATTCGCTTCAACTCAAATGTGTAAGTCAGGACGGACCGGTCTCACTCCAGCTCTGCTTTTTCCCAACTGGAGTCCGGATCAAACACGTTGATCTCCGCTGCAGCCTTCGCCGTTTCCGCACCGAGATCTTTCTGGTAGATCGTCCCCTTGTCGTCGACGATGAATGTCATCACGCCGCTGTTCTTGTATTCCGCGGGATAGGCAATCAATGCAAAGCCTTTTTTCATTTCGCCATTAACCAGGTACTCCAGTGCCCCACCTGGCGCGGATGCACCGCGTCGCGTGAGAATGCGAAAGTAGTAACCATAAAACGGCGCAGGCTTGCCTTCTGATTTTGAATATCCGTCGCTTGCGGCCTGGGCCGCGAGATCGCCTAACGGACTTTTATCATTCGGATCATCGGACTTCCAGTAGAGCCCATCCTGTTTACCAGTGGAACTGGCGAATTTCCCCGCGTAGATGCCTCGGAGCTTTCCATCGTGACCTTTGGACGCATATTCCTTTTGAGCTTCGACATATGCTCTGCAAAGCTGCATGGTGGTGAGCTCATTGTTTCCGATGCGGCGGAACAGGACTTCCTGCATTCCAGCTGCGGTGTCGAACCGCCAGCTGGTTCCGTCCTTGACGAGAGGAATGGGAACCGGCCATTCCTCGGCACCAATATTCAGAATGGTGTGATCGCCTTCGGTACTGAGCTGTGCTTTCTCGGTGTATGCGGCGAGGAACACCTCGCGGGCCTGTTTATCCGCAACATCATCGCCGGACGAAAGGATCTTCGTGCTGTCCGGTCCCAGAATATTGGTGAGTTGCGCGGTATCGTTCGTTTTCAGTGCATCGACGAGTGCAACGACGGCATCTTCCGGGGAGGTAAATGTCTTTTGAGCGGAGGAGGATTCCTTCTTTGCGCAGCCCAGGACAAGTCCGAAGGCCACGATGAATCCGAATGTCGGATAGATGAATCTCATGTTCGTTCCTTTCCTCATCTTCGGCGTCCGCCACCGGCGCTTCGTGCACCGCGTGAACTCGCAGCCCCTGCTGAACTTTTGTTCTGATATCCGGAAAGTCCGCTGGAACTCGTGCCGGTACGTGTCGAAGGGGAAGCAGATGGACTGCTGTATCCTCGGGTGCTTGGACTCGCTGTCGTGGCGGACCGATTCGGGGTGGTCGAAGGCTGCGTCGAGGGCCTTGCTGCAGGCTGTGTGGAGGGCTTTGAGGTGGGCTGCTGTGCGGACGAACGATTCGAGGGCTGCGTTGACGGCTTCGCAGTTGCACTGTTGTTCCTCGAATTATTTCCACTATTGATATTATTGGACCGATCCACATTGACGTTAACGTTGTTGGTTACATTGCGAGTCGGCGCGTTGATATTTGTCGGGGCGCGGTAGCCGCCATATGGCACGGGTCTCGCATAGCCGTAGCGGCCTCCAGGCGGAATGCGCCATGCGCCTCCCGTCACGATAACGGTGCTCGAATGCCAGCCTACGCCCCACGCACCCCAACCGTAAGGATAGGGATCACTGGCGGCTACTCCAATGGCAATGCCGGCCATGAAACCCAGCAGTGCCGCAGCCGCGGCATCGCTGTCGTCCTTCTCCTTCTCGGGTGGCGGGGGCGGTGTCGTGTAGACGACCTGGGTGTTGTAAACCGGAACATAGACGATCTGTGGGTTCGCAGGTTGAATGACGATCACCTGCTGGCCTTCCTGCGTTTCCACTTTCACTTCCTGTTGTGGAGTGGTTTTGAGATTTCCAACCGTTTGTGCCTGCTTCCGCAACCGTTGGACCGACGCCAGAACTGCCTTCTGATCGCTGACGAACGCTTTGCCGACCTCTGTCGTCCATGGAATATTCATTGCAAGTGTATCGAGGACATCCGGGAAGAGCACGATCGCGGCAAAGCTGGCATCGAAACCCTTTGCCGTTGCGGCTTCCTGAAGCTTCGAGCCTTGCAGTTCCTTGTCCTGCATCTTCAGCCATGCGTCCACGTCGGTCACTTGCTGAGGGCTCGATGCGCATGCCAGGACCTGCGCCAGCAGCGGGTCTGGATAAAGAGCGATGGGCCCCATCAGTTTGTCCAGCGCCTGATCGTTTGCATTTGCGGCAGTCTGCGCCATTGCCGGCAAACTTCCCGATTGGAACGCGGTGCCAAGCGCCATGGTTGCGGTCAGCATGACTGAAATAAATCGTCTTGCGGTCACTTTGCTTCTCCTGTCATTGGAAAACGGCTTCTCCCGACCTGCTGGCGACGGGCTTTTCCGTAGGAATCGTATACGGCAATCGAAAGCAAAGAACCTGTTAAAGCGGACAGGCTGCCAGGGGGAACGCAATTGAATCCGATGACGATTTTCCAATGGCATCAAATGCGCGCCTATGGCTTATGCTTTTCCCAAGCGTTGTCGCAAGAGCGAAATCAAGCAAGGCGTGTTAGGAAGACCCGGTCATCGAAGGATCGTGACCGATTGTGAATCCTGGAATTTCTGGATTCGGACCTGGGGTTGAATCTTGACTGACTTCAATCGACGCTTGATATGGATTTTCATTCTAACGGCGATCTATTTCGCCGGAGGCAAATTCGGACTCACACTTGCAGTCGTACATCCCAATGCAACTGCCGTATCGCCATCATTGGGGATTGGGCTGGGAGCACTCCTGATCTTTGGTTATAGGGTGTGGCCTGGAATTCTTCTGGGCGCGTTTCTCGTCCACTTCACGACAGCTGGCACAATCCCCGCATCACTTGCCATTGCTGCGGGAAATACTCTTGAAGCGCTAACCGGGGCATTCCTTGTGTTTCGGTTTGCCGGGGGCCGGAACGCCATGAAGCGCTCGCCGGATATCTTCAAGTTTGCGTTACTGGGCGGAATGGTCAGTTCCACCATCGCTGCGACGATCGGCGTCTGCACTCTGGTGTGGCTCGGTTCCGCGACCGCACAAGACGCGTTGCACATCTGGCGCACCTGGTGGCTCGGAGACGCCGTCAGCGTCATCATTGTCGCACCGCTATTGTTGTTGTGGAATTCGAATCCGTTCGTCCGATGGCGGCTGGCTGCTATCCTCGAAGCTTCAGCACTCTTTCTTTGTCTCGTTGGCGTTGGATTGATCGTATTTGGGGACGCTCTCGGTCCCCAAACCAGCGAGTATCCTCTGGAATTTCTCTGCGTGCCATTCCTGATCTGGGCCGCATCCAGATTCGGTCAACGCGAAGCCGCGCTGGCAGCACTCGTACTGTCAGTGCCCGCAATCTGGGGAACATTGCATGGCCTTGGCCCCTTCGCCCAGGTCTCGAAAAATGAGTCGTTGATACTGCTGCAGTCGTTCCTTGGTGTCGGGACTGTGATGACGCTGGGACTTGCCTCCGAAGTTACGGAACGGCGACGCGCTGAAAGGGATGCCCGTATCCTCGCCGGAATGGATCAACTGACCGGACTGGGGAATTACCGCAAACTGATCGACACGCTCGAAATGGAAATCCGGCGGGCGGAACGCACGGATCGAACCTTTGTGTTCGTTCTCATGGATTTGGATGGCTTAAAACAGATCAATGATGTTTATGGCCATCCCGTTGGTAATCTCGCCTTGTGCCGACTGGCAAACGTTCTGCAGGTCCACTGCCGCAGCATCGATACTCCCGCACGCTACGGCGGCGATGAGTTTGCTGTGATCCTGCCGGAGTGTGGAATGGAATTTGCGCGCGCAGTTACCGATCGACTTTCGGAGCGACTGGCAAATGATCGAGAACTGCCTGAGCTTTCGGTCAGCATCGGATTCTCTGTGTGGCCGCATAACGGACGAACTGTCGAAGAACTTATTCGGGAAGCCGACCGCGCGCTTTATGAAATGAAACATCTCCACCACAACTCGGAGACGCTCCCGAGATGATGTATTCGACTTCGTGCGCTGTGCTACCCTTTACCGCTCAACTCAAAAAGGGGGCCACTTGTCCAACTACGTTTTTATCGAATCGAGAGATCCATTCGGTTCCGGCGACACGAACTCCATCTCGGAAACCGCGGTTGCACTCCGGAAGAAGGGACACACTGTCACCCTATTTCTCGTGGAGAACGGAGTCCTTGGCGCACGAAAGCATGCCGCGAAATCACAGGTACCTTCAATCGTTGAATCCGGAGTCACCGTACTGGCCGATGACTTCTCACTGCAGAAGCGCGGCATCTCCATGGATGAGTGTGCCGCCGGCCTTCAGGCAGTCACGATGATCCATCTGATCGACCTTATTGTTCAGGAAAATACAAAGGCCGTCTGGCACTAGCAGCCTTCCGGGGATTGGCGAATAGCCCATATTCTCAATTTTCATGCGAGTCGGATAGAAATTGAGAATTGAACATAGACCAATTCCCCCTTCATTTCACACCATCGAATCGATGGCATCCGCAACGTGTCGAATCATTTCCGGTGTGAGTTCAGGATAAATTGGAAGCGCCAGAGTCGTCTCCGCCGCCTGCTCACTCACCGGCAGGGTTCCCTTTCGGTACCCCAAACCCGAAAAACACTTCTGCAGATGCAATGGCACTGGATAGTAAACTTCGGAAGCAATTCCATTCTGCTTGAGATGCGCGATCAATTCGTCGCGCTTCGGCGAACGAATGACGAATTGATTGTAGATGTGCCTGAATCCTTGACGCTCGACGGGCAACTGCGCGCGTCGAATCTGCTCTCGATAAAGCGCAGCATTACGCTGACGTCTCCCCGTCCATCGATCCAGATATTTCAGCTTCACTCTCAATACCGCAGCCTGTATCGCATCCAGACGAAAATTGCCTCCCAGAATCTCGTTGTGATACCGGGTGCGAAAGCCATGATTTCTCAACATCACCACCCGATCCGCAAACTCCGCGCTGTTGGTGATGACCATTCCGCCGTCACCAAATCCACCGAGATTCTTTGACGGGAAAAAACTGAGGCAGCCCATTTCTCCAAATGAGCCTGCACGCCTGCCATGGAGTTCGGCACCGATTGCCTGCGCGGCGTCTTCAATTATCGGAATCCTGTGCTTTCTGCCGATCTCAAGAATTCTATCCATCTCCGCCATCTGGCCATAAAGATGAACCGGGATGATGGCGCGTGTTCGTGCGGTGATTGCAGATTCAATCAAAGACGGATCGATATTGAAAGTTTCCGGATCGATATCCACAAATACGGGCGTGGCTGCCAACCTCGCGATAACGCCGGCAGTGGCAAAGAAGCTATACGATGTCGTTAGAACTTCGTCGCCCGGTCCTATATTCAATGCCATGAGAGCGGCGAGCAGCGCATCCGTTCCCGACGAGACCCCGACTGCAAACCGGCATTGTGAGTATTCGGCGACTTCCCTCTCGAATGCCTCGACTTCGGGACCAAGAATGAAATGCTGCGACTCGATGACACGGTCGAGTGCTTCTCGCACTTCGTCTCGAATCGCAGAGTATTGACCTTTTAAATCAAGCAATGGAACGTTCATAAGCGAGGGTTAGTCTAACAGCGGAGGTTGTCAATCTGCAGGGGGGCATAGACCGCCTTGCAGAACTACCGTCCCAGATATTCCTGAAGCGAGCAGACTCCGAGACTTTCTGTCTGTAACGACCGGATGCCGGAGACAGCTGCGGTCGCACCAGCGATGGTGGTAATACAAGGAATCCGATAGTGGATGGCGGCGCGGCGTATCGATTTCTCGTCAAAGAAGGATTCCTTGCCCAGCGGTGTATTGATGATGAGGTTCACCTTCCCGCTCTTTACGTAGTCTGCGATGTGAGGACGGCCTTCATTTACTTTGTAGACGGTTTCCACGGCCACTCCGGCGTTGCGCAACACCTGTGCCGTTCCTCGAGTCGCGATGATTGTAAATCCCATCTGCACAAGATCGGCTGCGATCCTCGCAATCATCCGCTTGTCGTGTTGATTCACGCTGATGAACGCCACTCCAGACTTCGGCAGCACGGACCCGGCGGCGATCTGCGCTTTCACATAGGCCTTGCCGAACGAATCGTCGGTCCCCATCACTTCACCGGTGGATTTCATTTCAGGTCCAAGAATCGTGTCGACGCCAGGGAACCGCGCAAAAGGAAACACCGGAGACTTGACACAATATTGATTGACCTTCAGTTCCGACGGAAGCTTGAACTCGCTCAGCTTGCGCCCAACCATCAGGCGCGCCGCAATTTTCGCCAGCGGCACGCCCGTTGCCTTGCTGACATACGGCACGGTTCGCGACGCGCGCGGGTTTACTTCGAGGACGTAGACTTTGCCATTGTGAACCGCGTACTGAACGTTCATGAGGCCGACGACATTCAAGGCCCGCGCAAGTTGCACAGTGTATTCCCGGATTATACTTCGCAGTTCTTCACTGAGCTGATACGTCGGCAGGACGCAGGAACTGTCTCCGGAATGGATACCGGCTTCTTCAATGTGCTCCATGATGCCGCCGATCACGACCTGCTCGCCGTCGCATAGCGCGTCGACATCCACTTCGTATGCGTCTTCGAGGAATTTGTCGATCAACACCGGGCGGTCGCGCGACACCGACACGGCCGCATGCATGTAGTTGTCGAGACCAGCTTCGTCGTAAACCACGACCATGGCGCGTCCACCCAGCACATACGATGGCCGGACCAGTATGGGATATCCGATATTTCGCGCAACCACCCGCGCCTCGTCCAGCGACACCGCATTGCCGTTGTTGGGCTGAGGAATATTCAGCTTGTTCAGGAGACCGCCAAATCGTTTGCGGTCTTCGGCAAGGTCAATGGATTCCGGAGACGTACCAATAATCGGTACGCCTTCGCGCTGAAGTTCCAACGCCAGATTCAGCGGCGTCTGCCCGCCAAACTGAACGATGACGCCAAATGGCTTCTCCTTCCGCACAATATGAAGCACGTCCTCGAGAGTCAGTGGCTCGAAGTACAGCCGGTCCGACGTGTCGTAGTCGGTCGACACCGTTTCCGGGTTGCAGTTGACCATGATGGTCTCGAAACCTTCTTCCTTCAGTGCGAACGACGCGTGGCAGCAGCAGTAATCGAATTCGATGCCCTGCCCGATTCGATTCGGCCCGCTGCCCAGAATCATGACTTTCCTTTGATTCGTCGGCTCGGCTTCATCTTCGTCTTCATACGTCGAATAGAGGTACGGCGTGTAGGATTCGAACTCCGCAGCACACGTGTCAACGCGCTTATA